>BFBZ01000832.1_pt1 | contig 24467 bp, 18 predicted proteins | sample 1888401 | NCBI WGS metagenome assembly BFBZ01 (sample SAMD00112614, study PRJDB3348) | symbiont metagenome | host: Chara braunii
CCCGGGCAAAGCCACCAACCGCACAGTGGTTACTTTTGTTGGTACGCCACAAGCCGTTGTACAGGCGGCTTTCCGGGCCATTAAAAAAGCCGGGGAGCTTATTGATATGAGCAAGCATAAAGGCGAACACCCGCGCATGGGCGCCACAGATGTATGTCCACTCATTCCCATCAGCCATATCAGCATGGCAGAAACAGCCGCTTATGCCCGGCAGTTGGGCGAGCGCGTGGGCAAAGAGCTCGGCATTCCCGTGTACCTATACGAAGCCGCGCAGCCCAACGCATCACGCAACAACCTTTCTGTGATCAGGGCTGGCGAGTACGAAGGCTTTTTCAAAAAAATAAAATTACCGGAATGGAAACCTGATTTTGGCCCGGCAGAATTTGACGCCAAACGTGGTGCTACCGTGATCGGCGCACGCGATTTTTTGGTGGCTTACAATGTCAATTTAAACACCACCTCTACCCGCCGCGCCAACTCCATCGCCTTTGATGTGCGAGAGGCAGGCCGCGTGATGCGGGAGGGCAACAGCATCAATGGGAAGATCATCACCGACGAGAAAGGGCAGCCCAAAACCATGCCGGGCACGCTCAAATCGGTAAAAGCCATCGGCTGGTACATCGAGGAGTACGGTGTGGCGCAGATTTCCATGAACCTCACCAATATCAACATCACGCCGCTGCACATTGCCTTCGACGAGGTGTGCAAAAAAGCCGGGGAGCGTGGCATCAGGGTCACAGGCTCCGAACTGGTAGGCCTCGTGCCGCTCAAATCGATGCTGGATGCCGGCCGGTACTTTCTCAACAAACAGCAGCGCAGCACCGGCGTAAGCGAAAAGGAGCTGATCAAAATTGCCATCAAATCCATGGGGCTCGACGAGCTGTCGCCGTTTAAACCGGAAGAGCGCGTCATTGAATATTTACTGAAAGACCCTGCCGACAGCAAGCTGGTGAGCATGAACCTGGTGGCTTTCGCCGACGAAACAGCCAGCGAGAGCCCTGCCCCCGGCGGTGGTTCTATTTCGGCTTATATTGGCGCATTGGGCGCATCACTGGCTACCATGGTGGCCAACCTGTCTTCACATAAAAAAGGCTGGGACGATCGCTGGCAGGAGTTCAGCCAATGGGCCGAACAGGGGCAGCAATGCAAGGATGAACTGCTGCGCCTGGTAGATGCCGATACCAAAGCGTTTAACCAGATCATGGCGGCATTTGGCCTGCCTAAAGCTACCGACGAGGAAAAAGCCCTGCGCAAACAGGCGATCGGCGACGCGACCAAATTTGCCATCGAGATCCCCTTCAGGGTGATGGAAACTACCTATAAAAGCATGGCCCTGATCAAAGCCATGGCCGAAACAGGCAATCCCAATTCGGTGAGCGATGCCGGCGTGGGCGCACTGTGCGCGAGGAGCGCGGTAATGGGTGCCTTTATGAACGTGCGCATCAATGCCGCCGGCTACGATGATAAAGCATTTGTGCAGGAGATCGTTGCAAAAGGCAAAGAACTTGAGCAAAAGACCATGGCCCTGGAGCAGGAAATTTTGACCATTGTGAACCAGAAAATAGGTTTATAGCAAAACAGTGCCGCTCAGAAACATTCTCCCACGGTAAAATACAGCCCCTTGTTAAAATTATTGTAATAGCCATAATCCACGCGGATATTGAACTTCTCTTTCCTGAGCACGGCAAACCTCAGCCCGGCCCCGTATGCATATTTCAGGTCAGATGATACAAGGTCGCTGGTTTTGCTGAACACATTGCCAGTGCCTATAAACGCGCAGCCCGACAGTCGCCAGAAAAGCGGTGCCCGGTATTCAACCACGGCGCTTATCATATTTTTATCGCGGTAGCGGCCCTGGTAATAGCCCCGCACATTGGTAGGTCCGCCAAAGGCAGCCAGCTCACGGATAGGCGCTTCGCCGATGTTGGAATAATTGAACAGCTGCATGGCCAGCACATGGCAGCGGCTGAAAAAAGATTTAAAATACCTGAAGTCCATGGTGATCTTCACATCATTGTAGTTGGATCCCAGCACCTGGTTAAAACAGGTGGCCACGGTTTGCAGGTATACACCTTTTGTGGGCCAGAAGCTGGCATTGCGCGTATCGTAACAAATGCTGGGGCCAATGCCCGATACCTGGTAGGCCGAAGTGCCTATGTTAGGCGTATTGGCATATTCGCCCTCCGGCAGGTACGAAATATGGTACACCTTCTGGAATTCGTAAATAGCTCCCACAAAAAGGTCTTTCGCTATTTTTTTCTTCAGGTGCGGGTTGATGTGGTATTGCTCAAACGAATAGTGCTCACGGGCTTTGTCCCTGGTATGAGGGCCCACGCCCCAGAAAAAGTCAGGGTAATGGCTATGCGAGACCTGCACCAGCAGGATATACCTTTCTTTCGGGAAATACACGGTGGCGTCGATGGCCTGTATATTCTGCCGGCGCTGGGTAGACAGTATCACGCCCTGCACATTGGATAAGCGCGTCAGCGAATCGTGGGGATGCGTGGTTTTGAAAGAAACGGAACCTGCCACGCCAAAAGCCCAGCGGGTTTCAGGGCTCCTGAACAGCACAGGGATCGCCAGCACCTTCGCTTTCCTCAACGTGGTATCGCCGGGCAGCTGTGCCAGGGCAGGCAGGCAGGTGATGGCCGTCACCATACATAGTATCCTGTACAAAAAAACCATGAAAAAAAATACCCCGCCAAAAAGCGGGGTATAAATATACAATTTAGTTGCGTAAAAGCTACCCAAGGGCTTGCTTCAGGTCGGCCAGCAGGTCATCTGCATCTTCCACACCCACGCTCAGCCGCAGCAGGTTATCTACCACACCAGCCTTGTCACGCTCTGCTTTGGGGATCGAGGCATGGGTCATGGTAGCAGGATGGTTTACCAGCGATTCCACGCCGCCCAGCGATTCGGCCAGGCTGAACACCTTAAAGGAAGAAGCGATCCGGAAGGTACCGTCCAGCGAAGCATCCTTCAGCACAATAGAGATCATGCCTCCGAAATCGCGCATTTGCTTTTTGGCAATGGCATGGTTGGGATGATCTGTAAAGCCCGGCCAGTATATCTTCCCGATCTTTGGATGCGTTTTGAGGTACTCGGCTATCTTCCGGCCATTCTGGCAATGGCGCTCCATACGCAGGTGCAGGGTTTTGATGCCGCGCATCACCAGGAAACTGTCCATAGGCCCCGGTGTGGCGCCGCAACTGTTATGGATAAAAGCCAATTGCTCATACAGCTTGTCATCGTCCAGCACCAGGGCGCCCATCACTACATCACTGTGCCCGCCCAGGTATTTGGTTACCGAGTGCATCACAATGTGCGCACCAAGCGCCAGGGGGTTCTGAAGATAAGGCGAAGCAAACGTATTATCTACCGCCAGCAGCAGGCTGTGCGCTTTGGCAATCTTTGCGCAGGCTTCTATGTCGATGATCTGCATGGTAGGATTGGTAGGCGTTTCGGCCCAGATCAATTTGGTATTGGCATTTACATACCGCTCAATATTGGCGGCATCGGTCATGTTGATAAAGTGAAACTTGATACCATAATTGGCAAACACTTTGGTGAACATACGATAGCTGCCACCATACAGGTCATCGCCGGTGATCACCTCATCACCCGGCCTCAGCAGTTTCACCACGGCATCCATGGCTCCCATCCCGCTCGAAAAGCAGAGACAATGACGGCCGTTCTCGAGGGCGGCGATATTCTTCTGGAGCGCCTCGCGGGTAGGGTTCTTACCACGGGCATAAGCATAGCCTTTGTGCTTGCCCGGCGACTCTTGCACATAGGTAGAGGTTTGGTATATGGGCGTCATAATGGCGCCGGTAGAAGGATCAGGATCAGCACCCGCGTGTATCGCTTTGGTGCCAAACCCGTGTTTTGAAAAATCTGCCATAAGTTAAAAAGCTATTTTTGAGGCAAAGTTAACTGTATTGCCATTGATTTACTCACGAATTATCAGTAATTTTAACTATCAGATTTGCGCTGCACATATTTTCAGTGGTGTGCCTGTGCCTCGTATTTTTCTCCTGCCGGAAAAAAAGCCCCGAGGCGCCGCCCGATCTTGGCTACGGATACTACCCCACCACCCTGGGCAAGTTCGTGGTATATGACATCGACTCCACCATATACGACGATTTTAAGCACGATACCGTGTATTACAAATACCGGATCAAGGAGAAATTTGAAGCGAATTTTACCGACAACGAAGGCCGCCCCACCATCAGGCTGGTGCGCTACATGAAATGGTATAACCCACTGAAGCCCTACGATAGCATTCCATGGACACTGAAGGATGTATGGGCGGCCAATAAAACCAATGCCTCCGTGCAGGTGGTGGAAGAGAATGTGAGGCTCACCAAGCTCAGCTTCCCCGTAAAGGCCAATGTACAATGGAACGGCAATGCCTTCAACACTATAGGAGAATGGGATTACGAGTATGCCTACGTCAATAATCCCGAGATCATTGGCAGTGGCGAAAATGCGGTTATAGCGCAGGTGATCCAGAAGAATTACCGGACAGCCATTTCTTACCAGTACTATACGGAAAAATACGCGCAGGGCATCGGCCTGGTGAACAGGGTCATCAAAGACGTATACTCCCAGAATGTGAGCAGCCTGCCTGTTGAACAGCGTATAGAAAAAGGCGTCATCTATTATCAAACCTACGTTACACACGGATATGAATAAAATACCATTTCTCGCTTTAGCATTATTGAGCTTTATCAGTCAAAGCACATTTTCACAGAACACCAAATACTGGATCCGTTTCACAGACAAAAATGGCTCGCCATACAGTGTTTCCAATCCCAGCGCTTTCTTAACAGCCAAATCCATCCAGCGCCGCACCAACCAGGGCCTTGCCATAGACATGACCGATATCCCGGTAAACCAGAGCTATGTAAACCAGGTGGCTTCTACCGGCGCCACGGTGCTGGAGCGTTCACGCTGGTTCAACGCGGTGGTGATCTCCGTGAGCAGCCCTTCGGTGCTTACTTCGGTGAACAGCCTGAGCTGCGTAGCCAGCTCAACACCCGTGGGCAGGTACACATCCGTGACACATGACGTGCTCACGCCTGTGGGTCCTTCCGCACAGAAAACCAGCAGCACCACTGCCTACAACTACGGCCCTTCCTATACGCAGGTGCACCAGATAGGTGCTGATTGCCTTCACAACCTTGGCTACCGGGGGCAAAACATGGTTATTGCCGTGATCGACGCCGGCTTCAACCAGGCCGATGTGAACCAGGTGTTTGATTCCCTGCGCAACGAGAACCGGATCCTGGGCACCTTCGATTTTGTGGATGGCAATACAGGCGTGTATGAGGATGACCAGCACGGCGCGGAAGTGTTATCGTGCATCGTTGGCAACTCGCCGGGGCAGCTCATTGGCACAGGGCCAAAAGCCCAGGTATGGCTGTTACGCTCAGAAAATGTGTTCTACGAAAAAAAGATAGAAGTGTGCAACTGGGTAGTGGCGGCCGAATATGCCGACAGCGTGGGKGCCGACATCTGCAGCACCTCGCTGGGCTACACTACTTTTGATGATGCCACGCAAAACTATACCTACGCCGACCTCAACGGCAAAACGGCCACTGCTTCCATTGCCGCTACCATGGCCGCCAGGAAAGGCATGTTCATGCTCAACGCGGCCGGCAACGAAGGCGGCGGCTCATGGAACTATGTAGGCGTACCAGCCGATGCTGACAGTATCTGTACGGTAGGCTCTGTAAATTCAGGAGGCGCACACTCTTCGTTCAGTTCCGTAGGTCCTACGGCCGATGGCCGGATCAAGCCGGAGATCTCCACCATGGGCGAAGGCACCTACGTTTGTGCTCCCGGCTATAGCTTCTTTTCCGGCAATGGTACTTCCTTTGCCTGCCCGATAGCGGCCGGCGCCGTAGCGTGCCTTTGGCAGGCGCATCCTACCAAATCAAACATGCAGATCCTCAATGCCATCAAGGCCACGGCCAGCAAAGCATCTACCCCTGATAACCAATATGGATGGGGGATCCCTGATTTCTGCGCGGCCCACAATTACCTCACACTGAATACCGGCATCAGCGAACAACATGCTAACAGCAGCATCCAGCTGTTCCCCAACCCGGCTACCACCAGCATCAGTTTTAGCCTTACCGAAACAGTGGAGTCTGCTTACATTATGGATGTGCTGGGACACAGCATCGCCGCCGACCTCAACACCAGCAATACCTCTACCAGGCATACACTCACGTTCAAAGATGATCTCCGGGCCGGCATTTACCTGGTGAATATCAAAACCGCCACAGGCTACCACACCGCTAAATTTATCAAGCAATAAGTCCCGATCACAGGTATGCCCGACCAAAAAAAAGCCCTTAACAAGCTCATCATCGTAGCGGCGCTTGGCTATTTTGTTGACATCTACGACCTGCTGCTATTTGGCGTAGAGCGCGTGGAAAGCCTCACAGAGATCTTCCAGAGTAAAATTCCCGGCGTGAGAAAAGAGGCCCTTGGTCCTCTTGTGGATATTTACGGCAAGCAACTGCTCAACCTGCAAATGCTGGGCATGGTGTTCGGTGGTATTTTCTGGGGTATCCTGGGCGATAAAAAAGGCCGTCTTTCTGTGCTGTTCGGCTCCATCCTCACCTACTCCATCGCCAATATTTTTAATGGTATGGTAAACGATACCGGCACCTACGGGGTCCTGAGGTTCATATCGGGCTTTGGCCTGGCCGGCGAGCTGGGCGCGGGTATTACCCTGGTGAGCGAGAGCATGAGCAAAGAAAAACGGGGCATCGGTACCATGATCGTGGCCACGGTGGGCGTATTTGGCGCAGTAGTGGCGGGTTTTATGGGCAATGTGATCACCGACTGGCGTGTGTCTTTTTATATCGGCGGCGGCATGGGCCTCGTGCTCCTGGTGCTGCGGATCGGCGTATACGAGTCGGGCATGTTCAGGTCGTTGAAAGAAGAACATGTGGCGCGGGGAAATTTCATGGACCTTTTCACCAGCCGGAAGCGTTTTTTCAAATACCTCAACATTATCCTGGTAACGGTGCCTGTGTGGTATGTGATGGGGTCATTGATCCTGTTCTCGCCGGAGCTCAGCAAGCTTATGGGGCTCAAAGGCCCTAATGGAAGCTCCCTGGTGTCGTCTGGCCTCTCTATCATGTACGCCTATGCGGGCATTACCGTAGGTGATATCGCTTCGGGCCTGATCAGCCAGAAGCTCCGGAGCCGCAAAAAAGCCCTGCTCATTTTTTTACTGCTCACCGTAGTGGGCATTGTGTTATATTTTACAGTAGCGGCCCGGTCGGTAACGGTATTTTATTCGGTGGTGGTGTATATTGGCTTTGCTACTGGCTATTGGGCCGTGTTCATCAGCACGGCCTCCGAATTGTTCGGCACCAATATCCGCGCTACGGCTACCACCACTGCCCCCAATTTTGTAAGGGGCTCTACCAACCTCATTTCTATGCTCACCGCCTTACTGGTAACGCTGCTGGGCGATAAGCTGCAGGCAACGATCGTTACCGGCGCTATTTTATTAGGCATAGCCTTTGTGGCCCTGTACCACCTGGAAGAAACCTTTGGAAAGGAGCTGAATTATGTTGAAGAATAAACCCACTGTTGTGATCGGCGCTTCGCCAAGCGAAGAGCGTTATAGCTACAAAGCCACCGTGCGCCTGCTCGAGCATGGTCATACCGTATATCCCGTGGGCCTGCGGGCCGGGAAGATCAGGGACCTCGAGATCATCACCGGCAGGCCCGCGCTGCAGGATATCGATACGGTAACCCTCTACGTGGGCCCGGCCAACCAGCCGGCCTGGTACGATTACATCCTGTCGCTCAAACCAAAGCGGCTGGTATTTAACCCTGGTGCCGAGAACAGGGAACTGTTTGACCTGGCACTTCAGCACCATATTGAGCCGGTAGAGGCCTGCACACTGGTGATGCTTTCTATTGGCAATTACTGATATGCTCCGGCTGCAGACAAAAACATTCGGGCAACTCAGTACCACGGAGCTCTACGAGCTGCTAAAGCTGAGAAGCATGGTATTTGTAGTGGAGCAGAACTGCGTATATGCCGACCCGGATGATAAGGATTACCAGGCACTGCACGTACTGGGCATGCACCAGGAAAAGCTGGTGGCTTACGCCCGCCTCCTGCCACAAGGCCTTTCCTACCCGGAAGCATCCATAGGCCGGGTGGTCACGCATCCTGCTTTTCGGGGCTTACAGTTTGGCCGGGCGCTTATGCAATACAGTATCACGGAAGCCCTCCGGTGTTTTGAGACCACCGAACTGGTGATCTCGGCACAGGCCTACCTGCAGGCGTTCTACACCCAGCTTGGCTTCAATGCCCATGACGATCCATACATGGAAGATGGGATCCCACATATTGAAATGTGGTATCGCAGCGGTTCGTAACAAAAAACAATATATCTTTAAGCAACAACGTTAACACATTTGTGAGAGTCCTGGCAATTGTCATACTACTGTTCTTATGCGGCTGTATCCGGGCACAGGAAGAGCAAAAGCCTCTTCCCCGTTTTTCGGTACGGGCCAATATCAGTATCCCGAAGGTCACGTCCAGCAAGGCTTTCCGTACTTCTTTCTTAGGACTCTACGAGGCCAACGCCACTTTCAATGTACGCCTGTTCAGCAATTTCTTTATCGGCGTGGGGTATAAGAACGCCCTGTTCAAATCGCAAAGCTATTTCCAGCAGAAGAACCTTTACACCAAAATGCAGGTACACAATGGTTTCCTGAGGGTGGGCTACGACAGGTTCTATGCCGAGCACAGCTTCGCCACCTTTGCGCTCAACATGGGTTATAATTTCAATAAATACACCAATCTCAACCCCAAGTACGATTCGCTGGCGCACAAGTACCCGGCGCAGTATTCAGGCCCTTTTATCCAACCCGAGATCGGCCTGTATTTTTTGGTGGAAGACAATTTTGCCCTGGGCGCCCATGTGTGCTATAACTACAATTTCAGCCATTTCGACCCTTCCCTGCCCTACCTCGACAAGTGGCTCGACTATTCCAATATCAGCAACAGCTGGAACCCCAGCTGGATCAATTTTGGGTTTGGTTTTTATTACGGGCTGGTGAGGAAAAAATAGCTTTGCCTATTTATTAAAAAATGTAAATTTGAAGGTTACCTTTCATAACAGGGGGGTATAAATCCTTAGTTTTGTGAACATATTTCCAAAATTGATGTTTATAAAGCTATAAATCATCTAAAAAGAAAGTTAAACAATCAAAATCAAACCTTATGAAAATCCTCAAAACATTGGCAGCAGGTGTGCTTTTAACAGGAGCCACATTATTTACTTCTTGCACAGGGAATAGCGCAAAAGAAGCGAATCCCCTCGCTGACAGCTTATCGTCAGAAAATTCAAAGAAAGACGCCACCATCTCTGAAAAAGAAGCCGCCATACAGGACTTTGTTACTTCTTTCAACGAAATCCAGGAGAATTTAAATACCATCAAGGAAAAAGAAAAAATTGTGACCACTTCCTCTAAAACCGGCGATGTAAAAAGCAAGGAAGCCCAGATCAAGGAAGATATCCAGGCTATTTACGACCTGATGGCCAAGAATAAAAAACGCATCGGCTCCCTTTCCAAAAAATTAAAAGAGTCGAACGTGAAAATGGACGGTCTTGAAAAAATGATCGCCAACCTGCAGGCTGAGCTTGATTCTAAAGATGGCGAGATCGCCACGTTAAAATCGGAGCTCGAATCAAAAAATATCGAGCTGAGCAACCTGCAAACCAACTACGAGCAAGCCACTGCCGAAAGCAGCGCCAAAACCGAAAAACTCAACACCGCCTACTACGCTATCGGTACTTCTAAAGAGCTGAAAGAAAAAAATGTGATCACAAAAGAAGGTGGTTTCATTGGCATTGGTAAATCCACAGCCCTCAAAACCGATTTCAACAAAGACTACTTTACCAAAGTAGACATCAGCACTACCACAAGCATCCCGGTAAATGCCAAGAAAGCCAAGATCATCACTACTCACCCATCGAGCTCATACAAAATTGTAGGTGATAAAAAGTCTGTACAAAAGATCGACATCACCAACGCTGACGATTTCTGGTCAAGCTCTAAATACCTGGTGATCATCACTGAATAAGCACAGGATTTATCATACCATCAAAACCACCTGCCCTACAGGTGGTTTTTTTATGCCCATGCCTGGCCTATGTATATCACAGCATCAAACAAAAAAGCCTTCCCGGTTTAGAGGAAGGCTTTTCATATTTAATTTACCTGGATCTTAAAACCCGGAGGTACCGGATAGGATGCTGATGTCGGTATTTTCAGGGTGTTCCTCTGGCTTAAAGCTGATAACCGGCACCCTGGCATGATGAACCACCTGCAGGGCGTATGGGCCGAGGAAGAAGCCGCTTTCCACATCCTGGTCGGTCATGATGGCAATAAGATCGCCATCTACTTTCTGGGCGTATTTAACGGTGGCGATCGCCTTGTTTTTCACATTTTCAATAAGCTCTGTGCTGTGCGGTACGCCTGCATCCTTTGCCGCCACTGCCACCTGGTGAAGCATCATTTTGAGGCTGCCTTTTTCGTTCGGCTCTTTCTCAGACAACACTCCCACAATATGAACATGCGATGAGAAAATTTTGGCGAGCTCCAGCACAGGCACTACTTTTTGGCGGGTATGGCCCGATGTATCAATCGGCATCACGATCCTGTTATAACCCAGGTGGCCGGCATGCGAGCTCATGGCCATAACCGGGCAAGGGCTTTTTGTGATCACTTTTAAAGCGTTGCTGCCAATAATCAGGTCGTCCCAGGCAGAATAACCGTGGGTACCCATCACGATCATACCTGCCTTGATCTCCTTGGCCAGGTTCACAACCTCCCTGGTAGGGTTCCCCGAGTTCACCACGCAGGTAACCTCCACCCCATATTCTTTCCTGATATCACCGGCGATCTCTTCCAGTTTTTTCTGCACGGTGGCGCTGGCCTTGTCAATATTTTCGAGCGTAATGGTGGGTTCAAAAGCATTATACTTTTCCCACTGGCGGGTAATGATGTGCACCAGGTACACTTCGCCACGGCAATACTGCGCCAGGAAAGCCCCGTGCTTAATAGCCAGCATAGAGGTATCAGAAAAATCGATCGGGATAACGATCTTTTGGGTGTTGAGGTGTAGCATATATAAAGGGTTTTTGTTTTTTGACGTAAGAAAGGTACAAGTTAAAAATCAATATTCATACACCAGCACCCGAAATTTTAAGATACGGTCCCGGGTTTTCCTCATCAAACAAGGTCCCCGGCTCTAATGTTCAAACAAACACGATATATACAAAAGCCAGGCTCAGCAGGGTGGTAATGCCCGTGAGCCCATGCCTGGTGAGGTGCAGGTTGAACGAATAGATCACATACACCAGCAGCATCACAAAGGCGCATACAAAGAACAGGGGGTACATATTGAAATGGAAATAATCGCTGCCGTCCCTGAAGAGCCTTGCCTTGAGTGTTTTGCCGAATAAAAAATCGGTGCCCACCCAGATCTCGTCAAATTTTTTAGGCAATTGGTACAGCCCGCTGGTTTTCAGGCTCAGGTAATCGCCGGCGGCGGTGTTGATATACACGTCGCTGAAAGGTCGCTGGCTCAGGCCGGGCACTACAGCGGCGTAGCTCGAATCTACATTGAGCACATAAGCCTTGTGCCAGCGGCAAAGACAGAAAGCGCTCATCACAATGTAAGAGATCAGGAACACATAGCCGATATTGATGAGACTGAGGTTCCTGTAATAGCGCGTTTTTTTGAACAGCAGGCGCTGCTCCTGCTTCAACAGTTTCTTCAGCTCAATAAAATAGAACAGCTCTTCAGGCGATAAAGGGGTACGTGCTCTTCGCTTCTCTGAATATGCCTGTTCCATAGGCTTAATGCAGGTTTAATTTTTTTTCGAGGAGGTAACTGTTCCTCACCGGCGAATTCCGCAGGATCAGCTCTCCCAAAAATCCCGCCAGAAACATCATGCTGCCCAGGATCATGGTGGTGAGCGAAATATAGAAGGAAGGACGGGCCGTGATGAGACGGGCCGGCAGATGATTGAACACATGGTAAAGCTTGCTGCAGCCCAGATATATGGCCATTGAGAAGCCTATGAGGAACATGAGTGTGCCAATGAGCCCGAAAAAGTGCATGGGGCGCTTACCAAATTTAGAAAGGAAGGTGATCGTCAACAGGTCGAGGAAACCGTTGATGAACCGGTCCCAGCCAAATTTAGACACACCATATTTCCTGGCCTGGTGCTGCACTGTTTTTTCGGTGATCTTAGAGAAGCCTGCATTCCTGGCCAGCACCGGGATAAAGCGGTGCATCTCGCCGTAGATCTCGATGCTCTTCACCACATCCAGCCTGTATGCCTTGAGGCCGCAGTTCATATCGTGGAGCTGGATGCCGCTGATCTTGCGGTTGGTCCAGTTGTACAGTTTGCTCGGCAGGTTTTTGGTAAAGGCATTATCAAAACGCTTTTGCTTCCAGCCACTCACCAGGTCGAAACCGCCCTGGGTGATCATCCTGTAGAGCTCGGGCACCTCATCGGGGCTATCCTGCAGGTCGGCATCCATGGTGATCACCACCTTGCCCTGTGCTGCTTCAAAGCCCATGTGCAGGGCCGGTGACTTGCCATAATTCCTGCGGAATTTGATCCCCTTCACACAGCTGTTCCGCTGTGATAAAGACTCTATGATCTCCCACGACCGGTCTTTGCTGCCATCGTCTACAAATATGATCTCGTACGAAAACCCGTTGGCATCCATCACGCGTTTGATCCAGTCGTGTAACTCGGGCAAAGATTCTTCTTCGTTAAAAAGGGGAATGACAATTGAAATGTCCATACACGCAGTAGTGTGGGTTTGCTGTTAAATAACGCCTAAACAGGCTTACAAATTTTGCGAAAATTTAGTGAATTAAGAAATAAATCTTAACTTTGCGCCGGGTAAGTCTTTCACGACCAGCTCCTGCTGAATCCCCCAGGCTGGGAACGGAGCAAGGGTATGTGGTTGAGCGGTGCGATGGAAGTAGCTTACCCTTTTTTTATTCTCCCCCACAAAAAACTCCCTTCAAAAAATGTTGAATTGATCCGCTCCCCACCCGGGGTTGCTAAATAATTTAGCAATCTGCCGCCGGCACCTGCCTGGCCAGGAGCGCCACGGCAAGAGGTTCCCGGCTGTTTCTCCCCGCAATTTTATAGCCCTGCCCGTTGCGGAGCAATAGTTTATTCATACTTTTACGGTTCAAACTCATCCAAACCTATGAAATTTTTTATTGATACAGCAAACCTCGCCCAGATCAAGGAAGCGCAGGAACTGGGCGTTTTAGACGGCGTTACCACCAACCCATCCCTGATGGCCAAAGAAGGCATCAAAGGCAATAACAAGATCATGAAGCATTATGTAGACATCTGCAACATCACCACCGGCGATGTGAGCGCGGAAGTGATCGCGACCGATTTTGAGGGCATGGTAAAAGAGGGCGAAATGCTGGCAGAGCTGCATCCACGTATTGTTGTAAAGATCCCGATGATCAAGGAAGGCGTCAAAGCCATTAAATATTTTACCGAAAAAGGCATCAAAACCAATTGCACGCTGGTATTCAGTGCAGGACAGGCGCTCCTGGCTGCCAAGGCCGGGGCTACCTATGTGTCGCCTTTTGTGGGCCGCCTCGATGATGTAAGCACCGATGGCATGGACCTTATCAGCGACATCCGCGTGATCTACGATAACTATGCCTACGAAACGCAGATCCTCGCCGCATCCATCCGCCATCCATTGCATATTATCCAGTGTGCCAAGCTGGGCGCAGACGTGGCCACCTGCCCGCTGAGCGCCATTACGGCCCTGCTCAACCACCCGCTCACAGATAAAGGGCTGGCCCAGTTCCTGGCAGATGCCAAAAAATAAAAAGGAAAAAGAACCGATACAGGAGCGCCTTCCCCACAGGAAGGCGTTTTTTTATGCTATGTTCTTTGAGTCGGCAATGGTGGCGTTCTCGCACATGAGCGTGCGGGCCGAAAACTTGCTGTAAAGCAAAATGTCGTGCGTGGCAAAGATCACGGTGCAGCCATTTTTGCTGATGTCGAGCAACAGTTTCATGATCTCTTCCGATGTTTCAGGATCGAGGTTACCTGTAGGCTCATCGGCCAGGATCACCTCCGGGTCGTTGATGAGCGCGCGGGCAATGCTGATGCGTTGCTGCTCGCCCCCGCTGAGCTTGAAAGGCATTTCCATCTCTTTGTTCTCGAGGTTCACCTTTTTCAGCACATCCTTTACCTTCAGCCTGATCTTGGCTTCATCTTTCCAGCCGGTGGCCTTCATCACAAAACGCAAGTTCTCGAACACACTGCGATCGCTCAGCAGCTGAAAATCCTGGAACACGATGCCCAGCTTCCGCCTCAGGAAAGGAACCTCCTTTCGCCGGAGCTGCTGCAATTTGAACCCAGCCACCTCGCCGGTACCATGCTTCAGCTCTATGTCTCCATAAATGGTCTTGAGCAAGCTGCTTTTGCCACTGCCCGTTTTGCCAAGCAGGTACACAAACTCCCCCTTCCCGATGTTCAGGTTCAGGTGGTTGATCACAGGTACACTGCCCTGGTATATGGTTGCTTCGTGAAATGCTATAACCGGATCACTCATGTTGTTTGATAACGCACACTAAAGTAACTTATTACAACCCGTGCCATTATACACGCAGCATTCTTCTTTTAACACGCATGGGTTAATAACTACAAAACCAATAAGTTAAAGCGGCAATCACGACTCCTTAATTTTATCCTGATTTTATTTACCCGGGTTCCTGTCCTGCCTGTTGAGGATGGTTACCATTGTAATCCTGTACACGATCATGACTATTTGCAGACATATTATCCTGTGTATCTTTCTAACGGTTAGCGGACTGGTGTTCTCACAGAAAACCCAGTTCTACCTGGATAAAGAGGCATTGTACAAAACCGGCATCGACCTGTTCGACAAAAAACAATTTGCGGCCTCGCAAAAATCTTTCACAGACTACATGGCCCTGGTACCGGGCAGCACCCTGCTGAAAACAGACGCGGAATACTACGCTGCCGCCTGCGGCATTGAGCTGTTCAACAAAGATGGCGAATGGCTCATGAGAACATTTATTGAGCGCCACCCGGAAAGCAATAAAGTGAAATGGGCTTATTTCTACCTGGGCAAATCCAATTTCAGGAAAAAGAAATACGACGAAACGATCAAATACCTCGAAAAGGTAGACATCTACGAGCTCAGAAGGGAAGACCTGGCAGAACTGTACTTTAAGCGTGGCTATAGCTATTTTGAGACCGGCAACAACGAAAAGGCAAAGGCAGACCTGTACGAAATAAAGGATGTGGACAACAAATATGCGCACCCGGCCAATTACTATTACTCGCACATCGTTTACAAGGAAAAAAATTACGAAACGGCCCTTCAGGGTTTTAACCGCCTGCTGAACGACGAAACCTTCGGATCGGTGGTGCCATACTACATCACGCAGATCTATTTCATACAGGGCAAATACAACGAAGTGATCCAAACGGCGCCGGCATTGCTCCAGGATAGTACGCACATCCAGAAGCAGGGCGAGATCAACCGTATGATCGGCGAATCGTATTTCAACCTGAAAGATTACAGCAACGCGCTCAGCTACTTAAAAAAATCAGGCGCTACCAGTGGGCTCAATGCCACAGGTAATTACCAGCTGGGCTATTGTTATTACCAGGTGAAGGATTTTGCCAATGCCATTGTATACCTCGAAAAAGCCATTGACAATAAAGACAGCCTGGCACAAAATGCCTGGTATCACCTGGCCGACAGCTATATCCAGACAAACAACAAAAGCAAAGCCCGCAATGCATACTACGCGGCTTACACGCTTGGTTTCGATAAAAGCATCAAAGAGGACGCACTGTTCAGTTACGCCAAGCTCTGCTATGAGCTGTCGTTTGCGCCATACAACGACGCGGTAAACGCTTTTAACACCTACCTGAAGGAATACCCGGACCCGAAACGGCGCGAGGAAGCGTACAAATACCTGGTGAATGTGTACTCCACCACCAAAAACTACAAAGAAGCCATCGCTTCCATAGAGAAGATCGGGCCGCTGGAGCCACAACTGAAAACGGTTTACGAAAAGCTGGTCTATTTTCGGGGCGTTGAGCTCTTCAACAACAATGAGCCCGACAGCGCGCTACGGTATTTTAAAAAGGCCCAGCAGATCAATTCCGACAAAAGCTACACCGCGCTCTCGATCTACTGGCAGGGCGAGATCTCCTACATCAAAAAAGACTATGCCACGGCCATCGATACCTGGAAAAGCTTCCAGCTGAGCGATGGTGCCTTTGTCCTGAAGGAATACGACCTGTCTAACTACAACATTGGCTACGGGTATTTCCAGCAAAAAGGCAAGGACAATTTCTCCAATGCCAACATCGCCTTCCGCAAATTCCTGCTCACCAAGAACAGCTACGATGTGCGAAAGATAGCCGATGCCAACGTGCGCGCGGCCGACTGCTATTTTATGAACGCCAATTATGGCCAGGCTGCCAATCTCTACGAAACGGCTATCGCTCTCAATAAAACAGACGTGGATTACAGCATCTACCAGAAAGCGCTGTGCAGCGGCCTGCTGAAGAACAACCAGGAAAAAATAAACGACCTCAAAAGCATTGAGAGCAAATACCCGAAATCCAACTACCTGGCGGCGTCTATCTTCGAAATTGCCGACACCTACTCGAAGGATATGAACGCAGGCGAGAGCGCCATTCCCTACTACCAGAAGATCATCAGCAATTATCCAGCTTCTTCGTACTACAATGCCTCCCTGGCAGGACTGGGCCTGGTATATTACAACCAGAAACAGGACGACAAGGCCTTTGATTATTTCGACCGCATCGTAAAAAAAGACCCTTCGGGCGATGAGGCAAAAGATGTGCTGCCATACATCAAAAAGATCTTCGAATCGGCCGGTAAGATTACCGAGATGGAATCCTACTTTGCCGCCATCGGCAACCCGCTCAGCACCAACGAAGTGGAAAGCTCATTGTATGATGCCATCAAAGATGCTTACTACAACCAGAAGAACTGCGATGTGGCGCTGCCCAAGCTCGAAAGCTATATAGCCAAGTATCCTGAAGGCAAATACATCAACGATGTGCAGTTCTGCTACGCGGAATGCCTGTACAGCAAAAACCAGTTCGATAAGGCCCTGCCCGCCTACCAGTACGTGATTGCCCGGCCGCGGGGAATTAATACCGAAACAGCGCTGGTAAAAGCCTGCTACCTGTTGTATAAGGATAAGAAATACGAAGAAGTACTGCCGCTGTACCAGCAGCTGGAAGCGGATGGCGAAGTGCCTGCCAACAAGCTTGCCGGGAAGCTCGGTGCCATGCGCTGCGCCTTTAGCTTAGGAAAATATGATATCGCGCTCGACGAAAGCAACAAGGTGATGACCACCGACAAGATCAGCCCGCAGCAGGCCAACGAAGCGCGCTACGACAAGGCCAGATCGCTGTTTGAGCTGCAGCGCTACGATGATGCCTTGCTCGAGTTCAAAACCATTGTAAAAGCCTCTAAAAACGTAACCGGCGCAGAAGCCCTGTACAACATAGCGCAGATCTATTTCCAGAAACAGGACTACAAGGAGGTGGAGAAGACCGTGAACAGCCTGGTAAGCTACGATTACACCAACGACGACTGGAACACAAAAGGCCTGCTGCTGCTGGCCGACAGCTATATGGCCAGGAACGATGATGCCGACGCGGAGCTGATGCTTCAAACCATCCTCGACAGCAAGCCAAAGCAGGAATACATAGACGAGGTGAACAAACGCCTGGATAAGATCAAAGCCAAAAAAGCGGAAAAAGCCCTGCAGGAACAGCAGGGAAGCGACATGAAGGTGGAGTTCAAATCCAGCGACAATGATAAAGACCTGTTTGACCAATTGTATGAACAGCAACAGGAAAAACAAAAGAAAGAACAGGCTTCAACACCAGGAGAGCCTAAATAAAGAGAACCTTGCAACCCCCGCCATGTGGGACGGAAACGTGACAAAAAACAGTTGAGACCATGATGCAAAAGATGACCAGGAATACCGGCAGCGCACCTGTACTGCAAAGCAGCAGGCTGGGCCCCGCTACCTTCTACAACCACGACCATAAGCTCCAGAAGCGCAGGATCAAGCGCCTGCAATGGTTCTTCATTATCCTGCTCATCTTTGGCTACGTAGCGGGCACTATGGCGCAGGACGGGATCAACGGGCTGGAGATCCGCAACATCAGTACATTTGAGCCCACCATCAAAGATGCCGTGAAGCTTAGTGACCTGCCGGAGATCAAAGACAGCGTAACACACATCAGCAACATCAGCTATGGTATCCAGTCAAAACCCGTGACAGGCAAATACGAGGTCATGCCGATAGATGCCGCTAAAATGCAGAACGAGCCGCTTGGCAAATTGTATCGTGCCCTGCTGAAGGTGGGCATGGGTACCTATACCACACCTTATGGCGAAGCCTGGATCAGCAGCCTGCGCTCGCGCGACATGTCTTACGGCTTCCATTACAAGCACCTGTCTTCCTCTTCCCACCTGCGGGATGTGGGCTACAGTGGCTATTCGGATAATGAAGGAGAAATATTTGCTAAAAAATTCTATAAAAAACACACGCTCACAGGCGAGTTCAACTACAAGAGAAATGTGATCCATTACTACGGCTACGATACTGCCGGCATCGGCGATATCTCGAAGAATTACACCAGGCAGCGCTACCAGCTGTTTGAGCCAAGCGTAAGGCTGCAAAGCCATTATACAGACAGCACCCGGATCAATCACGATATCAGGCTGGGCTACTACAACCTCACAGACCTGTACAATGCGGCAGAAAATAACGTGAGGCTCAACACCGCCCTCAACACCTTTGTGAACAAGGAGCACCTGTTCATCAACATAGACGCCGACTACTATAACCACAAGCTGCAAAAGGACACTTTCAACAACCTCATTTTAAAAGTGAACCCGTACTTTGAGGCCCATGGCAACAAATGGCGCGCCGATATCGGCCTCACGGCCGCCATGGATTATTTCAGCAACGCCAGCGCTTCCAAATTTTATTTTTACCCGCAGCTCAACGCACAGTACGATGTATACGAAAGTATTATCATTCCTTATGCCGGTATCAACGGCGGCCTGCAGAAAAACTCGCTGCGCAGCCTCAGCAGCCAGAATCCCTTTATCAGCTCTCAGATCAATTACCGCAACACCAACACCAAATTCAACGTATTTGGAGGTTTGAAGGGCAACCTGAGCTCGAACCTGAGCTACGATGTAAAAGCCGCCTACTCGATGATAGACAGCCTCCATTATTTTGTGATCAATTACAACGACAACACCGCCCTCGACAACAAATACAAGGTGCTCTACGATAACACCAATCTCTTCACCGTAGGCGGGCAGGTGGCCTACCAGTACAAGGAAAAAATGCGCTTCATTGCCAAAGGAAACTACTATATGTATAAGCCAAAGAACCTGGCCCGCGCCTACCACCGCCCCGATTTTGACCTCACTTTTTCGGCCATCTACAACCTCAAAAGCAAGATCATCCTCAAGGCCGATGTATACGTGATCGGGAACCAGTTTGCCCTCACGCAAACCTACGACAACAACAGCATGGCTTATGTGATGCAGCCCAAGCTCCTCAAGGGTGTGGGAGATATTAACCTGGGCACGGAGTACCGCTACAGCAGGATGCTGTCGTTCTTCGTCAATTTCAATAACATCGGCAACTTCAGGTATTACCGCTGGGAGAAATACCCGAGCCAGCGGTTTTTGCTGATGGCAGGCCTCACTTTTGTGCCTTTTTAAGCCGGGAAGACCTCTTTTTACTCCTGCAAAAAAACGGCTGTTTTTTACCCGAAAATCAGCCGTTTTTTATTAACATTTGTTAGTAAAATGCGAGTCTCAAAATGCCTGAAAATCCCAATAAAATCAGTATATTTAAAGATTAAAACGATTTTTATTTTGTTGATTTTATGGAAGAAGCAACCACTACGGAAAACACAGACAAAAAAAATTACGGCGCCGATAATATCCAGGTTTTAGAAGGGCTGGAAGCAGTGAGAAAACGCCCCGCCATGTACATTGGCGATATCGGGGTAAAAGGACTCCACCATTTGGTGTACGAGGTCGTAGACAACTCTATAGACGAGGCCCTGGCAGGGCATTGTAAGAATATCCTGGTCACTATCAACGAAGACAATTCCATCACCGTAAAAGACGACGGGCGGGGCATTCCTACGGGCATTCACCCGAAAATGGGTGTGAGCGCGCTGGAAGTGGTCATGACCGTGCTGCACGCCGGCGGCAAGTTCGACAAAGACACCTATAAAGTATCGGGGGGTTTGCACGGCGTGGGCGTGAGCTGCGTAAACGCGCTCTCCACCCACATGAAAACCGAAGTGCACCGCGATGGCAAGATCACCGTGCAGGAATTCAGCACCGGCAAACCTTTATACCCTGCCAAAGTGGTAGGCGATACCACCTACCGCGGCACGATCCAGACCTTTAAGCCAGATCTGAGCATCTTTACGGTAAGCGAATACAACTACACCACCCTGGCCAACAGGATGCGCGAGCTGGCCTACCTCAACAAAGGTATCAGCATCACGCTCGAAGACAAACGCAACCTTGATGAGGCCGGGAAAGCACAATCGGAGAACTTTTACAGCGAAGGCGGCCTGCGTGAGTTTGTGATCTACCTCGATGGCGCCAAGGAAAAACTGATCGAAGAGCCGATCTATATTGAAGGCGAAAAAGCAGGGATCCCGGTGGAAGTGGCCATGCTCTACAACGATTCGTTCAGCGAAAATATCCAGAGCTACGTCAACAATATCAATACACACGAGGGCGGTACACACCTGGCGGGCTTCCGTCGCGGGCTTACCCGTACCCTGAAATCATACGCTGAGAAAAACGGCCTGCTGGCCAAGGTTAAATTCGAGATCAATGGCGACGACTTCCGTGAAGGCCTCACAGCCGTGATCTCCGTGAAAGTGGCCGAGCCGCAGTTTGAAGGACAGACCAAAACCAAGCTGGGCAACAGCGAAGTGATGGGCGCCGTAGACCAGGCCATCAGCGAAGCCCTGAACAATTACCTCGAAGAGCATCCACGCCAGGCCAGAACAATTGTGGATAAAGTGATCCTTGCCGCCACAGCCCGCCATGCTGCACGCAAGGCCCGAGAAATGGTGCAGCGCAAAAGCGTGATGTCGGGCTCCGGCCTGCCGGGCAAGCTGGCCGATTGCGCCAGCGGCGACCCGTTTGCCTGCGAACTGTTCCTGGTAGAGGGTGACTCTGCCGGCGGTACAGCCAAACAGGGCCGTAACCGTGAGTTCCAGGCCATCCTGCCACTGCGCGGTAAGATCCTGAACGTGGAAAAGGCCCTGGAATATAAGATCTACGAGAACGAAGAGATCAAGAACATTTTCACAGCCCTTGGCGTGTTCCGCGGCACTACAGAAGACGAGCGCGCACTGAACATGGAAAAGCTCCGCTACCACAAGATCATCATCATGTGTGATGCCGACGTAGACGGCTCCCACATTACCACGCTTATCCTTACCTTCTTCTTCCGCCACATGAAAGAGCTGGTTGAAAAAGGGCACGTATACATCGCTACGCCGCCGCTATACCAGGTAAAAAAAGGTAAGGACCAGCGCTACTGCTGGAACGACGAGCAGCGCGACATCGCCATCAAAGAAATGGGTGGCGAAAAAACCGAAAGCGTGAACGTTCAGCGCTACAAAGGTTTGGGCGAGATGAATGCCGAGCAATTGTGGGAAACCACGCTCGACCCTGAGACCCGCACGCTGCGCCAGGTGAACATCGATAGCGCCGCCGAGGCAGACCGCGTGTTCTCCATGCTGATGGGCGATGAAGTACCACCGCGCCGCGAGTTCATCGAAAAGAATTCGAAGTATGCAAAAATAGACGCTTAACAAAACTGTCTGTATCTCCAAAAAAAGCCCCGTTGATGCAGTCTTAATTACGCAAGTCTTTTTAAGGCAAAAAGCGCTAAAAATTGAAAGGGTGACCATTTTGGTCACCCTTTCAGTGTTTATAAAAGGCAATCGTGAAAGTATTGGATAAGATAAGCTGACTATCTTTCAATTTGATTTTTTGTACATTTATTTAAGATTATGGAAGAGTTTTTAAAATATCCAGCTACAGCTTTAATTGTAATTATTGGATGGTGGGTTGTATATTTCTTTACTTCAAAACGAGACAGAACAAATAAAAGACGAGAGTTAACAATTCAACATCTATTAAACGCATATAACGTGTTGACAGACGATGTAGCACATAGAGAACACTCTTTAGAAAGATGGAGGAAATTAGAAAAAATTATTTCCGAGATTCAATTATTTGGCTCCCCTGAGCAAGTCAAATTAGCCAAGCAGCTGGCAAATGAAGTAGCCATAAACAAGAAATTTGAACTTGATCCTTTAATTAATAGTTTAAGGACAGATTTAAGAAAGCAGCTTGAATTAGGGGAAATTGAAGGAAATGTAACTTGGTTAAGATGGACGACAGATAAAAAAGCTAATGATTAAGGGGGATAATCGCATAAGACTCTAAAAAGCAAAAGGACTGCTCATGAGCGGTCCTTTTGCTTTTTATTAGAGTTATATAAGGGGGAAATAATCCCCCAAGGCACCAAAATTAAGTATCTAAGCGGCAGGTCATATCTGCCCAGTCTACATGCTGCTCCCAATAACGCAATGCCTTTGACCAGGTGGAAACATCCCAGTCCATGATAGCGGCCTGCAGCGCTTTTGTTTTTTGCATAACCACCTAACGTGGTAGCCACTCTAAAAATTGTAAAAACGGGTCAAAACTGAGTATCTCACATCATACATGAGCCATTCACAGGGTTTAGCTATGCCTCACCTCCGTTACCATGGTATTTCTCCCGTTTCGGGGTTGTTTTCCTCACTAAAAAATTTTCCGGTGGGGCCAGCATTGTCAATCAGCACATATTTTACGATCCGTTTTCCGGCGTCTTCAACAGTTCCGGGACCACGGTGTCCATTGAAATCTGTTTTGGTATATCCCGGGCAAACGGCATTGATTTTAAAAGCGGTATTTTTTAGTTCGTAAGCCAAAACAACGGTGTACATATTTAAGGCTGATTTTGAAGAAAGGTATACAGCGGCTTTATAATCGTAGTATTTATATGCCGGGTCGCTGTGCAGAGTAATTGAACCCTGGCTCGAGCTTACATTTACAATACGAGGCTCTGACGACTCTTTCAATAGATCAATAAATGCCTGTGTAACCCGCACCACGCCGTAAACATTTGCATCATAAACTGCCTTAAACTGGTCAATAGTTGCGCCAAGCGCCGTTTGTGGATGGCCACCAAAAATACCCGCATTATTAATAAGTATATCCAGTACTTTTGTTTTTTTTCCTATTTCTTTACGGGCTTTTATGACTGATTCGTCGTCTGTAACGTCAAGCTGAATAGCCTCTGTATTGTTTAATCCCTCTGCCTTTAATTTATCAACGGCTTCAATACCATTTTCTAAATGACGACTGCCGAGGTAAACATAAATTCCTTTTTGGGCAAGTTGCCGTGCAACTTCAAAACCAATGCTCTTGTTGGCCCCCGATACTAATGCTGTTTTACTCACTTTTTTACTATTGTTTTCTTTGGTGTTCGTGATTACTTCGTAATTCATTTTTCTTTGTTTTAAAGTTAATGAGGCAAAAGTAAAGGGTTAAAAAACAGGGCAGATGGACAATTCATGTTATTTCCCCGACAAATCCTACCTGGGCAAAAATTCGCTTGCACTTTTTCCTGTGCTTTTTTTGAAAAGTCTTGAAAAATAATCGGGGGCATTAAAGCCCAATTCATAGGCTAATTCTTTGATAGAAACATTAGAATAACGTAACTTTCTCTGTGCTTCCGCCATCAAACGGTTAATAAAAAAATCCTTTGGTGATGTTCCGGCATATTCTTTTACAATCCGGTATAAGCTGTTTGTAGATATAGCTAATTTTTCTGCAATTGCATTGATAGAAGGCTGCTCTGCAAGGTGCGTTTCCACCACTAATTTGAACTCGATAAACTTTGAAAGGTTAGTGTTTAAGACATTGGCGGGTTCTTTGTTTTTGAAATAAGCACTGTTTAATTCTGATAACAATGCGTTCAAATAGGCTAATATAATTTCCGTGTCGGTCTCACCTATACCTGAGTGAAGTACTTGGTTTAAAATCCCCAAAACCTTTATGACCCTTTCTTTTACAACACTGTCAAGTACTATGGTTTGTGCGTTTAGAGGGTTGATCAAAAAGGGGAATTGTTGTGGCAATAATGCCAGTGTATTTTCGTCAAACAGCAGTTTGAAATATTTGAGATCTCCTGTTTTGGCGGG
>BFBZ01000018.1_pt15 | contig 24414 bp, 28 predicted proteins | sample 1888401 | NCBI WGS metagenome assembly BFBZ01 (sample SAMD00112614, study PRJDB3348) | symbiont metagenome | host: Chara braunii
TAGAGACACCCGCGTGTTTGGAGCGCCTATTGTGGAGTGCTGAGGATGCGGAGCCAAAAGCTCTGGATGAGCTAAAGAACACGCGGCTCGCAAAGATCCGGCTGATTCGCCTCGATCTGCCAGCTATATGGAGCAGCTGCGCGCCACTTTCAAGGCCACGTGCGTACCGCAGTGGCGATCGAGGTGGTACCCCGCTGCTTTAAAATTAGTCATTCAAAACAATCTGCACAAATTTGGCGCTRCTTGCTGKCCGATTGGTCAGGTTCGCTGCTCAAAAGATGGGCTGTYGGTTGCGACCTTCGGTCGCGATTGGACTGATTTTTAATATTCCTTCAATGGCTTACCCGGTGKGAGGGGCGTGGCACGCTTCTTGCGATTCTTCCGCCGCAGACCGCCGGCCGCTTTGGCTGCGAAGCACGTCTGCGTCAGGGAGATATTCACTCATGCTTACTCGACTCACTCAGGAATTAACGGCGCCGTTCAGCCGCCGTCGCTGGCTGGCTGCTGCTGCCGGCCTGGCACTTGGCGCTGCCGGCTTCGGCCCGGCGATGGCCGCGGACGACACCATCAAGATCGGCGTTCTGCATTCGCTGTCCGGCACCATGGCGATCAGCGAGACCACGCTGAAGGACACGATCCTGTTCCTGATCGACGAGCAGAACAAGAAGGGCGGCGTSCTCGGCAAGAAGCTCGAGGCCGTCGTGGTCGACCCYGCKTCGAACTGGCCGCTGTTCGCCGAGAAGGCGCGCGAGCTGATCGTCAAGGACAAGGTCGCGGCCGTGTTCGGCTGCTGGACCTCGGTGTCGCGCAAGTCGGTGCTGCCGGTGTTCAAGGAGCTCAACAGCATCCTGTTCTACCCGGTCCAGTACGAGGGCGAGGAGAGCGAGCGCAACGTGTTCTACACCGGTGCGGCGCCGAACCAGCAGGCGATCCCGGCGGTCGACTACCTGATGAAGGAAGAGAAGGTGAAGCGCTGGGTGCTGGCCGGCACCGACTACGTCTATCCGCGCACTACCAACAAGATCCTGGAAGCCTACCTGAAGTCCAAGGGCGTGGCTCAGGACGACATCATGATCAACTACACGCCGTTCGGTCACTCCGACTGGCAGACGATCGTCGCCGACATCAAGAAGTTCGGCTCGGCCGGCAAGAAGACCGCCGTGGTCTCGACCATYAACGGCGACGCCAACGTTCCGTTCTACAAGGAGCTCGGCAACCAGGGCATCAAGGCCAAGGATATCCCGGTGGTCGCGTTCTCGGTGGGTGAGGAAGAGCTCGCCGGCATCGACACCAAGCCGCTGGTCGGCCATCTCGCCGCCTGGAACTATTTCGAGTCGATCAAGACCCCGGCCAACGAGAAGTTCATCAAGGATTGGCAGGCCTACACCAAGAACCCGAAGCGCGTCACCAACGACCCGATGGAAGCGCATGTGATCGGCTTCAACATGTGGGTGAAGGCGGTCGAGAAGGTCAAGTCGACCGACGCCGACAAGGTCATCGATGCGCTGCCCGGCACCGAGGCTCCGAACCTGACCGGCGGCGTGTCGAAGATGCTGCCGAACCACCACATCACCAAGCCGGTGTTCATCGGCGAGATCAAGGGTGATGGCCAGTTCAGCGTCGTCTACAAGACCAAGGACCTGGTCCCCGGCGACGCCTGGTCGAAGGAGCTCGAAGGCTCCAAGGACCTGATCGGCGACTGGGTCGGCAAGAAGTGCGGCAACTTCAACGTCAAGACCAACAAGTGCCTGGGTTCGGGCACCTGATCCCGACCTKACGACYTCATCACGACCGGAGAAGGCGGCGATCAGTGCCGCCTTCTCTCTTCCTCCTGCCGGGGTGGTCCAGTGCYTGCCATTGTTCTCGCGATTGTTCGCAGCCTTCTTCTATCCATTGCCCTGATCGTCGCGGCCGTTCCGGCCTTCGCCGCCAGCTTCGAAGAGTCCGTCGCCAAATTCGCCAATGACGATTTCTCCGACACCGATGATGCGGTGGGCGAGATCGCGGTGTCTGGCAATCCGCTGGCCTATCCGATCATCAGCGCGCTGCAGGACGAGCGGCTGATGTTCGATGCCGAGACCAAGAAGGTCTATGTCAAGCAGGCCGACGGCAAGATCATCGATGCGGCCACCGGCGCGGCCGTCGACAAGCTGCCCGACAATGCCGCGGCGGTGAGCCTCAACAATCGCCTGCGCCGCAGTGTCGACGCCGCGCTGGGCGGCCTGACCCTGCTGTCGCCGGACGTGAYCASGCGGCTGTCGGCKGCGAAATCCGTGTTCAAGTCGCATGACGAGGCGACGCTGCCGACGGTGGACTCGGCGCTCGCCAAGGAAACCAACCGCAGCGTCAAACAGGCGCTGACCGAGGCGCGCGCCGCCATTCTCCTGTTCAAGTCCGATGCCAGCGAGGTCGACAAGCTCGAGGCCGTCGCGACCATCAGGGCGCGCAGCGATCAGGAAGCGCTGGCGCTGCTGACCGAGATCAGCGGCGGCGATCAGCCGGCGAGCGTTGCCAAGGCCGCGGCCGGCGCCATCGCCGCGATCCAGAGTTCGCTCGCGATCTGGTCCGGCGTGCAGAACGCCTGGTACGGTCTGTCGCTCGGCTCGGTGCTGCTGCTGGCCGCCATYGGCCTCGCCATCACCTTCGGCGTGATGGGCGTGATCAACATGGCCCATGGCGAGATGGTGATGCTCGGCGCCTACACCACCTTCGTCGTGCAGGAGGTGATCCGCACGCGCTACCCGGCGCTGTTCGACTATTCGCTGCTGATCGCGACCCCGCTCGCTTTCTTGGTGGCCGGGGCAATCGGCGTGCTGATCGAACGCACCATCATCCGCTTCCTCTATGGTCGTCCGCTGGAGACGCTGCTGGCCACCTGGGGCCTGTCGCTGATCCTGCAGCAGGCGGTGCGTTCTGCCTTCGGCCCCACCAACCGCGAGGTCGGCAATCCCTCCTGGATGAGCGGCGCGTTCGAGCTCGGCCAGATCACCATCACCTATAACCGGCTCTGGATCCTCTGCTTCACCATGGCCGTCTTCGCGATCCTGCTGGCGATGCTGCGCTACACCGCGCTTGGGCTSGAGATGCGCGCGGTGACGCAGAACCGCCGCATGGCCGCGTCGATGGGCATCGCGACGTCGCGGGTCGATGCGCTCACCTTCGGCCTCGGCTCCGGCATTGCCGGCATCGCCGGCGTGGCGCTGTCGCAGATCGACAATGTCAGCCCCAACCTCGGCCAGAGCTACATCATCGACTCCTTCATGGTCGTGGTGTTCGGCGGCGTCGGCAATCTCTGGGGCACTTTGGTCGGCGCCTTCACACTCGGCATCGCCAACAAGTTCCTGGAGCCGGTCGCCGGCGCCGTGCTCGGCAAGATCGCTATCCTGGTGCTGATCATCCTGTTCATTCAGAAGCGCCCGCGCGGYCTGTTCGCGCTCAAGGGCCGGGCGGTGGAAGCATGATGCCGCATATGCTGACGAGGTCGCTGGACCGCGCCGCGACCATCTTCGTGCTGATCGTGGCCGCCTGCGGCGTCCTGATCCCGCTGTCGAACCTGCTGCTGCCGGCRGGCTCCGCGCTGCAGGTGCCGACCTATCTGGTCGCGCTATGGGGCAAATATGTCTGCTACGCCATCCTGGCGCTCTCGATCGATCTGATCTGGGGCTATTGCGGCATCCTCTCGCTCGGCCACGGCGCGTTCTTCGCGCTCGGCGGCTATGCGATGGGCATGTATCTGATGCGCCAGATCGGCACCCGCGGCGTCTACGGCAATCCGATTCTGCCGGACTTCATGGTGTTCCTGAACTACTCCAAGCTGCCGTGGTACTGGCACGGCTTCGACATGTTCTGGTTCGCCGCGCTGATGGTCTTGTTCGTRCCGGGCCTGCTSGCGTTCTGTTTCGGCTGGCTGGCRTTCCGCTCGCGTGTGACTGGCGTGTATCTGTCGATCATCACCCAGGCGATGACCTACGCGTTGCTGCTCGCTTTCTTTCGCAACGATTTCGGCTTCGGCGGCAACAACGGTCTGACCGATTTCAAGGATATTCTCGGCTTCAACGTCCAGGCGGAGGGCACCCGCGCCGCCTTGTTCGCGCTGAGCTGCCTCGCGCTCATTCTGGCCTTCCTGATCTGCCGCGCCGTGGTGTCGTCCAAGCTCGGCAAGGTGCTGATCGCGATCCGCGACGCCGAGTCGCGGACGCGCTTCCTCGGCTATCGCGTCGAGTCCTACAAGCTGTTCGTGTTCACGCTGTCGGCCTGCATGGCCGGCGTGGCCGGCGCTCTCTACGTGCCGCAGGTCGGTATCATCAAYCCCTCGGAGTTCGCRCCGGGCAATTCGATCGAGGCGGTGATCTGGGTCGCGGTCGGCGGYCGCGGCACGCTGGTCGGCGCGGCGCTCGGCGCSGTYGTCGTCAACTACGCCAAGACCTTCTTCACGTCAGGCGTGCTCGCGCCCTATTGGCTGTTCATGCTCGGYGCGTTGTTCGTCCTGGTCACCCTGCTGCTGCCCAAGGGCATCCTCGGCACCTTCAACAGCTGGTGGGATCATGTCAGCAGCAAGACGCCGAACGCCGACAGCGCCGCCCGCGAGGACGGCGTCACTGAACCCAAGATGGCGGAGTGAGCGGCATGAATGTGATGGATACGAGATCGACCTCCGCGCTGCTCTATCTCGACGGCGTGCACGTCTCCTTCGACGGCTTCCACGCCATCAATAATCTCTCGCTGGCGTTGGAGCCTGGCGAGATGCGCGCCATCATCGGGCCGAACGGCGCCGGCAAGACCACGATGATGGACATTATCACCGGCAAGACCAAGCCCGACGAGGGCACGGTGCTGTTCGACGGCAAGACTGATCTCACCCGCCTCGACGAGACACGCATTGCCGAGCTCGGCATCGGCCGCAAATTCCAGAAGCCGACCGTGTTCGAGAGTCAGTCGGTCGAGGACAATCTGCTGCTGGCGCTCAACGTCGACCACAGCGTCAAGGGCACGCTGTTCTGGCGCGGCTCGAGGGGCGAGGCTGAGCAGATCGACAAGGTGCTGGAGACGGTGCGGCTGAAGGACGTCCGGCGCAAGCTCGCCGGCAGCCTGTCGCACGGCCAGAAGCAGTGGCTGGAGATCGGCATGCTCCTGGCGCAGGACCCGAAGCTGCTGCTGGTTGACGAGCCGGTGGCCGGGATGACCGATGTGGAAACGCATCAGACMGCCGAGCTGCTCAAGGAAATCAACAAGGATCATACCGTCATGGTCGTCGAGCACGACATGACCTTCGTCCGCGAGCTCGGCGTCAAGGTCACCTGCCTGCATGAAGGCACTGTCCTCGCTGAGGGCACYATCGATCAGGTGTCGTCGAACGAGCGGGTGATCGAAGTGTATCTGGGTCGATAAGCGAATAGGCGAGTAGCGAATAGGGAAGCGCAGAGACATGAACGGAACGGCAGATTCTATTCGCTATTCGCTATTCGCCATTCGCCCCTCATCGACCGGAGGTTGCTGATGCTGACCGTCGACAACATCAACCTCTATTACGGCGCCGCCCAGGCGCTGCGCGGCGTCTCGATTGCGGCTGAGCCGGGCAAGGTGACCTGCGTGCTCGGCCGCAACGGCGTCGGCAAGACCTCGCTCTTGCGGGCGTTGGTCGGGCAATATCCGCTGGCCTCCGGCAGCATCACCTTCGATGGCGCCGACATCACCCATCTCAAGCCCTATGAGCGGGCGCGCAAGGGCATCGGCTTCGTGCCGCAGGGTCGTGAGATCTTTCCGCTGCTGACGGTGGAGGAGAACCTCAAGACCGGCTTCGGCCCGCTGAAGCGCAGCGACCGCAGCATTCCGGACGACGTGTTCTCGCTGTTTCCGGTGCTGCAGTCGATGCTCGGCCGGCGCGGCGGCGACCTCTCCGGCGGCCAGCAGCAGCAGCTCGCAATCGGCCGCGCGATGGTGATGCGGCCGAAGGTCCTGCTGCTCGACGAGCCGACCGAGGGCATCCAGCCCTCGATCATCAAGGACATCGGCCGGGCCATCTCTTACTTGCGCAATCTCGGCAACATCGCCATCGTCCTGGTCGAGCAATATCTCGACTTTGCCTGCGAACTCGGCGACAACTTCGCCGTCATGGATCGCGGCGCGGTGAAATTCACATGCACCCGCGCCAATCTCGATCCGGCCGAGATCAGCCGCCAGATGGCGCTTTGATCGTCATTTAGCTTGGTGGACGCGGTCTCGCCCGCGTCYGGTCCCAGGGGAGGGGATCGATGCGGGCCGATCCCGCCAGCGCCGCTGCCGATATCTTCGAGGCCAACCGCGCCCGTGGCGCGGTGCGTTTCGATGTGCKGCTGCAGGATGGCATGACGCGGCGTCATCATCTGCATGAATCCGGCTCGCTGCGCGTGCGCTTTCCCTCGCCCGAGGATGACGGCCTATCGGCGATGTTCGTCAACACGGCGGGCGGCATCGCCGGCGGCGATCGCTTCGCGGTCGAGGTCGCGGCCGGCGAAGGCAGCCGCGTAACGCTGTCAAGCGCCGCCGCCGAGAAGGTGTATCGCGCCCCGGGYAAGCCGGCCGAGCTCGACATTGCGCTGACCGCCGCGGCGGGCGCGCATATCRCGTGGCTGCCGCAGGAGACCATCCTGTTCGATCGCGCCCGTATTCACCGCCGCATCGACATCGATCTCGCCGCAACCGCGTCTCTCCTGCTGTGCGAGATCGTCGTGTTCGGCCGTACCGCCATGGGCGAACGCATGCGCGAGGGCGAGTTCGTCGATCGCTGGCGGCTGCGGCGCGGCGGCAGGCTGGTGTTCGCCGARACGGTCCGCCTCGACGGCGACATCGGCGGCAAACTGGCGCATCCGGCGATCGCCAACGGCGCCGCGGCGATCGGGACGGCGCTGATCGTGCCGGGCGACGCGGCGCTGGTCGAGCGCATCCGGGAGRGCCTGCCGGCGTTCCGGGGCGAGGCCGGGCTGTCGGCCTGGAATGGATTTGCAATGGCGCGCTTCTGTGCCCAAGATGCCGCGAGCCTGCGCGCCGACATGATGGCCGTGCTCGGCTGCGCCTCCGCCGTGCCGCTGCCGCGGCTCTGGCTTAATTAGACGTTGACCAACTGACGATTACCAGAAGACGTTGACCAGACGACGATCACCAGAGAGCCCGCATGAACCTGTCTCCCCGCGAAAAGGACAAGCTCCTGATCTCGATGGCCGCCATCGTGGCCCGCCGCAGGCTCGAGCGCGGCGTCAAGCTGAACCATCCCGAGGCGGTCGCGATCATCTCCGACTTCATCCTCGAAGGCGCGCGTGATGGCCGCACCGTGGCCGAACTGATGCAGGCCGGCGCCCAGGTCCTGACCCGCGACCAGGTGATGCCGGGCATTCCTGAGATGATCCACGACATCCAGGTCGAGGCGACMTTCCCGGACGGCACCAAGCTCGTCACGGTGCACGAGCCGATCCGGTGAGGTAGGCGCAAACATTGTTGGCCGTCATGCCCGGGCTCGACCCGGGCATCCACGCCCTCCGATCCGCAAGGTGGGAGGTGGATGGCCGGGACAAGCCCGGCCATGACGCAGCGGAGATAGGCGAGGTAACACATGATCCCCGGCGAACTCTTTATTCAGGACGGCGAGATCGAGCTCAATGCCGGCCGCAAGACGGTGACGCTCTCGGTCGCCAACACCGGCGACCGGCCGATCCAGGTCGGCTCGCACTACCATTTCTTCGAGACCAATCCGGCGCTGAAATTTGACCGCAAGAAAGCGCGCGGCATGCGGCTGGACATCGCCGCCGGCACGGCGGTGCGCTTCGAGCCCGGCCAGACCCGCGACGTGCAGYTGGTGGCGCTCGCGGGCAAGCGCATGGTCTACGGCTTCCGCGGCGACGTCATGGGCAAGCTGTAGACCGATGCCGACCGGGTTACGCCTTGTCTCCGAAGCYGCCGAGCTCGCGGCCCGCCGCCACGCCGGCCAGCAGCGCAAGGGCCGTGATGAGGAGCCTTACGTCAATCATCTCGCCGAGGTCGCGAGCGTCCTCGCGGCGACCAGTGATGGCGCGGACGCCGAGYTGGTCGCAGCCGGCTGGCTGCACGACATCATCGAGGACACCGACACCACCGCCGACGAGCTGACGCAGCGTTTCGGTGCGCGCGTCGCCGGCCTCGTCGAGGAGGTGACGGACGACATGACGCTGCCGAAGAGCGAGCGCCGCGCCGTGCAGGTCATCGCCGCTCCCGGCAAGTCTGCGGGCGCCAAGCAGATCAAGATCGCCGACAAGATCAGCAACATCCGCGCCCGCATCTTCTTCGAGCCGGATCTCGAGCAGCAGCTCGAACTCATGGAGTATCTCGGCTGGGCCGAGCAGGTCGTCGCCGGCTGCCGCGGCGTGAACCCGCGGCTGGATACGCTATTCGACGAGACCGTTGCGAATGCGCGGGGCTCGCTGTGAGCAAACGGCCGGCGTCTCGCCATCACGACAAGCAGAGCTAATTGGGGGCCAACGATGTCCGTCAAGATCAAGCGTTCCGTCTATGCCGACATGTTCGGCCCGACCACCGGCGACAAAGTCCGGTTGGCCGACACCGATCTGATCATCGAGGTCGAGAAGGACTTCACCATTTATGGCGAGGAGGTGAAGTTCGGCGGCGGCAAGGTGATCCGTGACGGCATGGGGCAGTCGCAGGCGACCAACAAGCAGGGCGCCGCCGACACCGTCATCACCAACGCCCTGATCGTCGATCATTGGGGGGTCGTGAAGGCTGACGTCGCGATCAAGGACGGCATGATCAGCGCGATCGGCAAGGCCGGCAATCCCGACATCCAGCCCGGCGTCACCATCGTGATCGGCCCGGGCACCGACGTGATCGCGGGCGAGGGCAAGATCCTCACCGCCGGCGGCTTCGACAGCCACATCCATTTCATCTGCCCGCARCAGATCGAGCACGCGCTGATGTCCGGCGTCACCTCGCTGCTCGGCGGCGGYACCGGYCCGTCGCACGGYACTTTCGCCACGACCTGCACGCCCGGCCCMTGGCATATCGGGCGCATGATGCAGTCGTTCGATGCGTTCCCGGTGAACCTCGGCATTTCCGGCAAGGGYAAYGCGTCGCGCCCGGCCGCGCTGGTCGAGATGATCAAGGCCGGYGCCTGCGCGCTGAAGCTGCACGAGGATTGGGGCACMACGCCKGCCGCGATCGACAACTGCCTCTCGGTCGCCGACGACCACGACATTCAGGTCATGCTGCATTCGGACACGCTGAACGAGTCGGGCTTCGTCGAGGATACGATCAAGGCGTTCAAGGGCCGCACCATCCACGCCTTCCACACCGAGGGCGCCGGCGGYGGCCATGCGCCCGACATCATCAAGGTCGCCGGGCTGAAGAACGTGCTGCCGTCCTCGACCAATCCGACGCGACCGTTCACGCGCAACACCATCGACGAGCATCTGGACATGCTGATGGTGTGCCATCATCTCGATCCATCGATCGCCGAGGATCTGGCGTTCGCCGAAAGCCGCATCCGCAAGGAGACGATCGCGGCCGAGGACATCCTGCACGATCTCGGCGCGCTCTCGATGATGTCGTCGGACTCGCAGGCGATGGGGCGGCTCGGCGAGGTCATCATCCGGACCTGGCAGACCGCCGACAAGATGAAGAAGCAGCGCGGCGCCTTGCCGCAAGACAAAGGCAAGGACAATGACAATTTCCGCGTCAAGCGCTACATCGCCAAATACACGATCAACCCGGCGATCGCGCATGGCGTGTCCAAGTTGATCGGTTCGGTCGAGAAGGGCAAGCTCGCCGACCTCGTGCTGTGGTCGCCGGCCTTTTTCGGCGTCAAGCCGGACTGCGTYATCAAGGGCGGTACGATCGTGGCGGCGCCGATGGGCGATCCCAACGCCTCGATCCCGACTCCGCAGCCGGTGCATTACCAGCCGATGTTCGGCGCGTTCGGCAAGTCGTTGACGGCKTCSTCSGTGATCTTCACCTCGAAGGCGGCGGTCGCGGGCGGCCTTGCGCGCAAGCTCGGCCTCTCCAAGAAGCTCTACGCGGTGCAGAACACCCGCGGCAAGATCTCGAAGAAGAGCATGATTCACAACGATGCGACGCCGGAGATYGAGGTCGATCCCGAGACCTATGAGGTGCGCGCAGACGGCGAGCTCCTGACCTGCGARCCTGCCGAGGTGCTGCCCATGGCGCAGCGCTATTTCATGTTCTAAACTTGCTYCCGGTACCCAGAACCAGAAACGTACCGGGAGGACTGCCTCGTGATYTATGTCGTTGCCACCTTGACCATCAAGCCTGAAACCCGCGCGGAATTCATTGCTGCGGCGACCGCCTGTATTGCAGGGACCCGCAAGGAACCSGGCAATATCGCCTATGACCTGCACGAGAGCGTCACCGATCCGAGCCGGATGGTCTTTGTCGAGCAGTGGGAAAACGCCGAGGCTTTGGTGCCGCATCGCGCGACCGAGCACATGAAGACGTTCGGGCGMGTCGCGGTGAAATGCATGGCGGCGCCGCCGAAGATCGAGATCATTACGCCTGAGAAGGTCGATGTCCGCTGAGCGGAATTACGAGATGAGGATGTCAGCATGATCCGCGCCACGCGTGTGCTGGGGCARCATCGTTGGACAGAGGCGGCCGCCGATTCCGTMCTGCTCGATTTCGACGATCGGCATCGGCGACGGCTGGCGATGACCGGCACGCGCGGGCTCGCATTCGTGCTCGACCTCGMGCACGCCACCGCGCTTCGCGGCGGCGATGCCCTGGTGCTGGAGGACGGCCGGCTGGTCGAGGTCGTTGCCGCGGCGGAGCCGCTGCTGGAGATCCGCGCCAGCGATCCRCAYCATCTGGTGCGGCTCGCCTGGCATCTCGGCAACCGGCATCTGCCGACCCAGATCATGGCCAAGAGCCTGCGCATCCGCCGTGACCACGTGATCGAGGCGATGGTCAAGGGKCTCGGCGCGCGCGTCATCGAGATCGAGGCGCCGTTCGATCCGGAAGGCGGCGCCTATGCCGAGCCCAGCCATGCGCAGGGCCATGATGAACATGATCACCATCATGGCCACGATGATCATCACGATCATGGCGGGCACGAGCACGCGCATCACGGCCATGACCACGGCCACGCGCATGACGATCATGTGCATGACGAGCACTGCGGCCACGGCCATCATCATCACGGCCATGCCCATGCTCATGACCGCAAGTGAGCGGCCGCATGTCTCCGCGGCGATGACCGAGCTGGATCATCCGGCGCTCTACCGTCTGATGACGTGGTTGTCGCCGGCCTTCCCGGTGGGCGGCTTCGCCTATTCGAGCGGCATCGAATGGGCCGTCGAAGCCGGCGATGTCGACGATGCCGCTTCGCTTCGCGGCTGGCTCTCGACGATGCTGACCGACGGCTCCGGCTTCTGCGATGCGGTTTTCCTCGTGCATGCGCATCGCGCCATGGAGCTCGGCGACATCGACCGCCTGCGCGAGGTTGCGGAGCTTGCCGCTGCTTTCGTGCCGTCGCGGGAGCGGCAATTGGAGACGACCGCGCAAGGCCGTGCCTTCATCGAGATCGCGCGTTCGGCGTGGAATTCCCCAGGTCTCGACGACGCGGTGTCGCAGTGCGAGGCCATGGTCTACCCTGTCGCCGTCGGCGTGGTGGGCGCTGCCCATGGCATTCCGTCAAGCCTGCTGCTGCACGCTTACCTTCACGCGGTGACGTCGAATTGGATCTCTGCGGGAAGCCGGTTGATCCCACTGGGGCAGACCGACAGCCAGCGCGTGCTGGCCGCGCTCGAGCCGGTCGTGACCGCCACCGCGGTACGGGCGATCTCGGCGTCGCTCGATGATATCGGCAGTGCGACCTTCAGGGCCGATCTTGCCAGTCTGCGTCACGAAACACAGTATACGAGGCTGTTCCGTTCGTGAGCTGCCTGGATCGTCATCTCGGCCGGATGATCAACGCGAGTCGTTGTCATGAGCGGCCGCAGGACGAGCCTCACACGGCCTTCGGTCGAATCTGATGAGTTATCGATCCCCATTCCACGGGGATGACAAGAGGACATTGATATGGCTACGTCGCATGGTCCGCTTCGCGTGGGTGTTGGTGGTCCGGTTGGATCCGGCAAGACCGCGCTGATGGATCTCCTCTGCAAGTCGATGCGGGGACGCTATGACATCGCGGCGATCACGAACGACATCTACACCAAATGGGACGCTGAGTATCTGGTCCGCTCCGGCTCGTTGACACCGGACCGCATTGCCGGTGTGGAGACCGGCGGCTGTCCGCATACGGCGATCCGCGAGGATGCGTCCATGAATCTCGCAGCGGTCGCCGACATGCGGGCGAAGTTTCCCGGACTCGATCTCATTCTGATCGAGTCCGGCGGTGACAACCTCGCCGCAACCTTCTCGCCTGAGCTGGCCGACATCACCATCTACGTCATCGACGTCGCGGCTGGCGACAAGATCCCCTCCAAGGGCGGCCCCGGCATCACGCGGTCCGACCTCCTGGTGATCAACAAGATCGACCTGGCGCCGCATGTGGGCGCCTCTCTCGAGAAGATGGAGACGGACGCCAAGCGCATGCGCGGCGAGCGTCCCTTCGTCATGACCAACATGAAGAAGAGCCAGGGGCTCGACCGGATCGTCAGCTTCATCGAAGCGAAGGGGGGGCTGACAGCGTCCGCTTGAGTTCTGCATCCGGCAGAGGATCTGAGATGTGCCGGCCTGCTGTCTTCGGCGGCGTGCTACGCACTCGCATGACCGGGGCCGTCGCCGCGCAGTCCCTGCTTGAACGGTCGCCCGGAGCATGGCGCTGATCCAACCGCGGCGACCGGCCGTTCCGGACCTTAACGATCCGAAGCGGCGAGACGCAAAAAAGCCTTACCGGGCCGGAACAACTTGATCTGCCCGAGGTTTCCTGAGCCCGGAGTGTGGCTGGCCGAAAACGCGTACGCCAGGCGTGGTCGTTCTGCTTGACCCCGGGGATCGTCTTCCCGATCAATTTTTGCTCGTAACGAGGCGCTCGTTTAAAGAGTAGCAGGCCCATTTATTGGATGTCTCGTGCCCTCCTCCCACAACCCTTGATTAAAGAGTAAACGAGTGCTCCGGCTGGGTGTCATCATCGGTGTGATCGCGCTAATTGGAACGGCGTTATCCGGCTTGGCGGCTTACCGGGTTCACGATCAGGAGCTGGCGATCGATCGCATCGCGCTGGCACGCGCTATCGACGTGCATGCAAGCCTTGTCCAGGACCGTCTGACCGAGCGTGAATTGCTGGCGCGGGTGGCCTCCGGGCTGTTCCGGGCTCCGTCCGTCATCAAGGCGAACATGCTGGAGCCGCTGCGCTCCTCAATCTACGCCTTCAAGACCGATTTCGTCGTGGCGTCGTGGATCGCACGGCTGCGGCCCGATGAGCTCCCGATCGCGCAGGCGGAGCTGCGCCAAGCGGGCTTCCCGAACCCGACTATTCGCAACTACGACGATAAGCCGTTGGATGCGGCGACCCTGACGGGTCCGATCGACGTCTTGATGGATCTCGAGCCGCGCAACGCCGATACGTTGAAGCTTCCCGGCGTGGCTTTGGACCGGCAGCCGATCGTCGGGCCCATGCTGACGCGCGCSATGGCYGAGGGCAAGCCGGTCGCGTCCGACCCGACGCCCCTGTTGCGCGCGAATGGACCGATCGGAATTGTGCTGGCGGCCCCGGTCGTCCCGCAGGGGGCGACGGCACCGGCCGGCTTCGTCACGTTCTCCTACGAGATCGGCCCGCTGCTCTTGACCAATGACGATCTTTCTCTGTTCTCTGTGGCGCTCAAGGATCCTCGCAACGCCTCCGATGAGCTGGTCGCCAATGATCAGGGTGCCGTGTCCGGCAGGACGCGCGGGGCGGACGCACCGGCGCCGTCATCAACGCGGACTGTCACCTTCGGCAATCATGATTGGTCGCTGGTCTATTACGCCAAGAGCAATTCGGTCCGGCGAGCCCAGCAGACCGCCGCGATCGTCGGCGTGATCGGGCTAGCCCTGACCGGTATCATCTGCGGCCTGTTCGGCTACGTCGCCTATAACAATTTACGCCTGAGCCGTGAGATCCAGGTGCGGATCGGCTTTGAACGCCGCCTGACGGCCGTCATCGACGAGCTGAATCATCGGGTCAAGAACATCCTGGCGGTGATCCAGTCGATCGTGACGCGCACGTTGCGCCATGGCAGTGATATCGATGTGGCGCGCGAACTCCTGATCGGGCGTATCCACGCCATGTCCAACGTCGTCACGCTGCTGAGCGAGAGCCAGTGGCAGGGGGTTCAGCTGCGCGGCCTGTTCGAGTCGCGCGCCATTCCGCATGCGGATCGGATCGCCGTCACCGGTCCCGACATCACCGTGAGCGCGCGGGCGGCGCAGAGCCTRTCGCTGCTGTTCTTCGAGTTGGCGTCCCACTCCGACGAGGGGCTGTCGCTGGTTGGCAAGCATCCCCACATCACTGCGAAATGGGATGTGACTGGCGAGGAGCCGAATGCCGTTTTTCAGTTCCGCTGGGARGAGTTCAACACCAGCGAAGCGACCCGGCGGCCGGATAGCGATTTCGGCCTGATCCTGCTCGATCGCGTTGCGCCGGAAGCCTTGGGTGGCACGTCGAAGCGGTTCTTCACCGAGGCCAGCTATGTCTATGAGCTGACCGCTCCGATGGAGACGGTCGTCGACATCACCGAGCGCGATCGCACCGAGCAGTTCTCAGCCCCCGTGCATCCATCGCGTTAGAGCATGATCCGAAAGACGAGAACCGGCCTTCCGAAGAGATCATGTTCAAACAAAAATCAAACGGCGGCCCCACAGGGAGCCGCCGCTTGTGTTTGATGAGCCCGGTTAGACCGGTCAGCCGCCGCTGCCGCCGATGACTGCACGGACGGTCTCGTCCGGGCCGAAATCCTCTGCRCCTTCGACATACAGCAACGCAGCGAGCTTCGAGCGCGCGCGGTTCACGCGGCTCTTGATGGTGCCCACGGCGCAGCCGCAGATCGCGGCGGCGTCCTCGTAAGAGAAGCCCGACGCTCCCACCAGGATGAGCGCTTCGCGCTGGTCCTGAGGCAGCTTCTCGAGCGCCGCCCGGAACTCCTCGAATTCGAGGTGAGCACCTTGCGACGGATGCGTCTTCAGCGTCTTGGCGTAGTTGCCCTCGGCATCTTCCACCTCGCGCCGGCGTTTGCGGTAATCAGAGCGGAACAGATTGCGCAAAATCGTAAACAACCACGCGGGCAGATTGGAGCCCGGTTGGAATGAGTCGATGTTCGCCAAGGCTCTCAGCAGGGTTTCCTGCACGAGGTCATCGGCGCGATCGCTGTTGCCACTTAAGGAAATCGCAAATGCGCGGAGGCTTGGGACGGCCGCAAGGATATCGTCCCGCAAGGAATCAGTGAGAGGCATTCACTCCCYCCCGTCGTTCTGGTCGGTGGATCCCCCGCCGTTCTCCACGTGGGACTGTGCTGCCGGTACATCAAGCTTGCGGATCAGATCCGTGAACCGGTCAGGTACCCCCTGACGGACGACATCGTCGTACATCGCGCGAAGTTGATGACCAATTCTCGATTGGATCTCCGCGTTCAGTCCGCCGGGCTTGCGCGGTGCCGCATTCTTGCTGGCTTGAGACTTTACATCTTTCATGACCTTTTCCACGTTTCCCCGAGAGTTAAGTCCCTGAAGCTTCAAGAATTATCCTCGCCATCGAGGGGGTCTGTCGGGAACTAATGCAACCGGCCCACAAAAGTTCCACGCGTTTTGGGAACTTTTCTTCGTTTCAGGCGTAATCAGCTCATCATGGAACCGGGGCGGAAGCCCAGAATACCGAATGGAGTGGGGATGAGCCGATCACAGCTAGTTGCTGAACATTTGCCGCTGTTGCGCCGGTAYGCCCGTGCCCTCACCGGTAGCCAGGGGTCCGGGGATGCTTATGTCGGCGCGATGCTGGAGGCTCTGATCCAGGACCCGGCCCTGCTCGACGAGCGCTACGGCGCGCGCGCGGGTCTTTTCCGGCTGTTTACTCAGATYTGGAATTCGGTCGCCCTGAACGACGACGCCGAGGTGGCCACCTTGCCGATGCCCCCGGAGCGGCGGCTCTCCAATATCACTCCGTTACCGCGCCAGGCGTTCCTGTTGTTGTCGCTGGAGGGCTTCCCCGAGGAGGAAGTGGCTTTCATCCTCGACATCGACGTCGCAGAGACGCGGCGACTTGCGGATGCGGCCGGCCGGGAGCTTGCTGCAGAGATCGCGACCGATGTCCTCATCATCGAGGACGAAACCTTCATCGCGATGGACCTCGAGAGCCTGATCAAGAATCTCGGGCACAACGTCATCGGGGTCGCGCGGACGCATGCGGACGCGGTCGCGCTCGCAAAGAACAAGAAGCCGGGCCTGATCCTGGCAGATATTCAGCTTGCGGACGGTTCATCGGGGCTCGATGCCGTGAACGAGTTGCTGCGGACCTTTGAGGTGCCGGTGGTTTTCATCACCGCCTATCCGGAACGGTTCCTCACCGGCGAGCGACCGGAACCGGCATTCCTCATTTCCAAGCCGTTCCAGCCGGCAATGGTGTCCGCTGTCGCGAGCCAGGCTCTGTTCTTCCAGCGCAATTCGCGCAACAGGATGCCCAAGCCGGCTGCCTGAGACGCTGTTTGGATTTAGCCATTTACCGGCGCGTTCCGAGCGGAGCGCGCCGATTTTTTTGCACGCAGGARAGATCGCCTTCAGCAGTCGCGGCAGATGCCTTTGAGCCGCGCTTTAAGGGCGGCRTCGTTTCGCTTCGCCTCCTCGAAGTCCAGGACGGTCGAGGGTTGGCGTGGAGCGAAGACCACCGGAAGCACAAATGTCAGATCATCATCYACAAGCACGCCAGGTGGGGGAGGGAAGGGCTGAGCGCGTTCAACCATGGCCAGAGCTTCACGGTCGAGRAGGGCGTCGCCSGTGCTTTCMATCAGCGCGACGGAGATGAGATGTCCCGCACCATCCAAATGRAACATCACYCTGGCATGMCCGCCCTGGCYTGAAGYCTGCAAAGGATATCGGCGYTCCGCYCTCAGACGYGCCACGATCTCCTGGGCCCAAGTGCCCTTTAGGRGKTCCTKGGAGTTCTCCGCCGCTGCGAAGGGCGGGAGCAGGCTCAGCAATGCAACAGCCAGGGCGAACGAGCCGTCGACAAATCTCTTGTGCATGCGGGAGTCCGACATAGGCCTCGTCTCGAGGACGCCGGCAATATACTCCGCCATCAAGGCTGACGGAATGCGCGCAGGAACCAGCAGCACAAAAGGAAGCGGGGCACCGCCGGCATCACCACGGCGGTGCCCCGCATCGCCGGTCAATGGGGCAGGGGGAATAACCGGCTGTCATGATGACTCCCGTCGCSCGAAGTCGTTCCCAGTCCGACCAACTTTTTTGCCCCCGGCTCRCCTCCGTTCATACACGCTTAAGTGATTTGGCCGTCCGAGAACCCAGTTCCCGCGACCCACGTTGAGATGCTGATCGCCGGCAAGGTGAGGGAGCACGGACATGTCGCAGACAGGAAAACTGGTYATTTGGGGCGCGGTCACCGCCTCCGCGATGCTGGCCGGTGCGATGCAATTGGCCTCCGGGCATGATCTTGCCTCCGAACTGTCGGCCCGAGCGCCAGAGCAGGCTTTGGCGTCGGTCGCCACCAATGTGAACCGCGCGAGCAAGACAGACCGGGCCGCCTCGATCGCGGAGGCCACACCGACSCAGACCGTCTCGATCAAGCTCGCSGCMTTTGCAGATACTTCGTTCCTGTTGCGGTTGCCGCTCRCCRCCACAAGCGTGCGCGACGGGCAGGGKGCSYCGCCGCAGGGATCRCAGCTGATCACGACCGAAACCGAGCGGCGTGAAGCCAAGCGGCCGGTCGCTTGCGAGCCGTCAGTGTCGGTTCTGACCGAGATCGCGAAGCGCCTGCAGCCCGGACGGTGCGTAACCTGATAGTCCTACCAAGAAGTGGAAGCCCCACAGGCCTCGCTGAGTTATTTCCGCAATCAGCTTGCTGMAGGTGATCGCCGSATCTGAAAYGCCTGATGATTGGCATCCAGAGTTGAGCAATCAGGATTGAGGCCGAGGCCTGAGTCGTTATTCTGCCGGATCAGGATTGTCGGCCATTTGGCCGCGGGCCAGAAGGCCGAGAGCTATCCCTCCGATCGCAAGAATGGGAATGAGGCGCTTYACTCCGATCATCCGCACCAGCTGCAGGCCGCTGGCCAGGAGCATGGGATCGGCAAGGAGCGACTGGGCGGCGCCCCGCGCCGCCTCTGCCGGACGTGCTGCGTTTGTCGTCCGCGRCCGCTTACCAACCGTATAGATCAGCACAGCAATCAACGTGACGACAAAAAAGATCGCCGCTCCCGTGAGACACGCCGCGACCAAGCCATGGCGTTCGAACACTGCGACGAAGGCGGCGGCACAGAGGAAGGACGTCGTGACGAACAATCCGGCTCCCGCGATCAGCGCCAGGGATGTCAGCCGGATCGTGTGTCCGGTCGATTCTTTTAGGCCTGCGACCATGCGCTCAAGCATGAGCCTTCTCCCTGTTCAGCTGATCGTGTTCAATGAAAGTCAAATCGGCGCCGAGGGCGGCGCCGATTGTCGCTGTTTGGACGTGCTGCATCGGCTTGCGCCAAGTCAGCGCTTCCAGCTCACCCCGATGAGAAAGCCGAGGCCGAGCGCGAGGCCCACGGTCGCGAGAGGGCGCTGCGAGATCACGTCTTCCAGCCGCTCTTCGAGGGAGTTCGCCGCATCCTGCGCCGCGCTGAACATGGCGCCCCCGCGCTCGGACATGTCGTCGATCGTCTGGTCCATGTTCTCGCGCGCCTGGCGATAGCCGCTGCGCGCCTGCTTGCCGGCCTGGCCGGCAAAGGCGTTGAGCACGTCGGTGATCTGATCGGTAAGGGCTGCGATATCGTTCTTCACGGCGTGGACATCCTTCTGCAGGCGTTCATAATTCGCTTTGTCGGCAAGATCGTTCAGCGCGGTGTCACCATGGGTTGGCGGCATGGGCAGCTCCTGGGCAAAGCGGTGTGCGTCAGCTCGACAAACGCGGTGTGTCAGTCGAAGTTCCTTGGATGAAACTGAATTAGTCGGCGGGTAGTTGCGGCGAAGTGTCCGGCAGCAGGTGCTCTTTCACGATCAGCGCCACGATGAGCAGCGGCGAGGCAAGGAAGGCGCCCATCGGACCCCATAGCCACGTCCAGAAGGCGAGCGCGATGAACACGGCSAGCGCGTTGAGGGCCAGGCGTCTGCCGATGATCGTCGGCGTCACAAAATGCCCYTCCATGAAGGTGATCGCGGCGAAGATGAGGGGCGCGACCATCCCGCCGCTCAAGGTCGGGAATGCGATCAAGCCGACCAGAATCAGGACGCAGAACATCGCGATGGGCCCGATGATCGGAATGAAATTCAACGTGGCGGCGAGCGCGCCGAGGCCGGCGGGATTGGGCATGCCCGTGAGCGCGCAGGCGAGCCCGGTCGCGACGCCAACGCCCGTATTGATGAGTGTAACGGTCAGCAGATAATTGCCGAGATGCAGTTCGAGCTCATTGAGGATGCGCAGCGTCCGCAATCGCGCATCATGGTCTCCGAAGGTCATGATCAGGGTRCGCCGCAGATCGCGCCAGCTCGCGATGAACAGGACAAGCGTCGCGAAGAACAGCAGGAATTCTGTAAAGGTCGGCGACAGGAACTCGATGGTCGGTTGCACCCAGTCGAATTTCGGCAGCTCRAGGCTCGGAGGCGCCTGCGCGCTGCCGCCGCCAATCGCCGCCTGCATCTCATGCCACATCGCGAGCGGTCGATCGAAGACGTGCAGTTTGGCCTTGAGCTGGGTGGCGAGTTCAGGAAGTCGGTTGGTCCAGTCGAGCACGGGCGCCGAGATCAGGCCGATGATGAAGGCMAGTCCGGCGGCGACCGCGATCACGATGAGCACCGCGCCGACACCGCGCGGCACACGATGACGCTCAAGGAAGTTGGCCGCCGGCGACAGCATCGTTCCGACCACGAATGCCATGACGATCGGAAGAAAGAATCCCTTGGCGACATAGAGGACGCCGGTGACGCAGATCGCCGTCAGAATCACCAGGGCGACGGCGACGATCTCGGCGCGCTTGATGACGGGAGGGAGCTCGTGACGGCTCTCGGTCAGGGCTGAGCTGTCGTTGCCGCCAGCCGTCACCCGCTCGGTGGGAAGTACACGGACCATTGTTTCCCCCGATGGAGTTCTCGCGCGCAGCTCTCCCGCCGGCGACGTTCTGTTCTGCGCAAACACACGARGGTGGCATCGGGTTCCGTCGCGTGAACGTGAGGGCCTGCTGGCTTGACTGATGTAGAGGAGCCACATCGGGCCGGAACTGCGGCGCGCCGATGGGCGTTGGAGAAGCAATCATGCGTCGCACCGCGATGCTCGTTTGACAGGGGCACTCCATGACACAGCTTGTTTCTGGCGCGCGCCGCTTCTCGCGGCGGACCGCCATCGTGATGGCCGGTACTGTCGCTCTCCTGCTCGGGCCTGCCGTGACAGATGCTCGCGCGCAAAGCCTCGGTTACGCGCCGATCGAGCAGCAGACCTTTCCTCCCGATGAGTCGAGAKCGCCCAACACCGCGCAGGACGAGGACAGCCTGCTGCCGGAGCGGCTGCGCCGCACGATCGTCAACCTGGATACGCGGGAGGCGCCGGGGACGATCATCATCGATACCGGCAACACCTATCTGTACTACGTGCTCGGCGGTGGCCGGGCGCTGCGCTACGGCGTGGGCGTCGGCCGGGARGGCTTTACCTGGACCGGCGTGCAGACCATCACCCGGAAGGCGGAATGGCCAGATTGGCATCCGCCGGCCCAGATGATCGCRCGCCAGCCCTATCTGCCGCGCTTCATGGCCGGCGGTCCAGGCAATCCGCTCGGTGCGCGCGCGATGTATCTCGGCTCCAGCGAATACCGCATCCAYGGCACCAACGACCCGACCACGATCGGCAAGTTCGTCTCCTCGGGCTGCATTCGCCTGACCAATGAGGACGTCACCGACCTGTTCAGCCGGGTGCAGCTGGGCAGCAAGGTCGTCGTGCTGCCGAAGAAYGCGTCGCTGCAGGCCCGCACGACACCGGGGCGTGGGACCCCGCTGCCGTCCGGGCGGCAGGCGATGTCGCTGCCGGTGGCGGCCGTGAACTGATCGGAGAGCGGAGCCATGACCAGTCGAAGCATATGCGCGGCCATCGCGGTGGCAACCATCACGACGGCTGCCGCGCTGTCCGGGCCGAGCGCGGCGCGTGCGCAGGATTTTTTCTCGGCGCTGTTCGGCGGCTTCAATGCCCGGCAGGCGCCGCAGCCCTACGTCCGGATGCCGTTCGCCGACGAAGCGCCTGCGCCGCGCCCGGCGCCGCGCGGCGAGGCCACCTCCCGCGGTGGCGGCGGCAGTGTCGCCTGGTGCGTCCGGACCTGTGATGGCCGCTACTTCCCGCTCGGCGCCACCGGCGACCANTTTTTCTCGGCGCTGTTCGGCGGTTTCAATGCCCGGCAGGCGCCGCAGCCCTACGTCCGGATGCCGTTCGCCGACGAAGCGCCTGCGCCGCGCCCGGCGCCGCGTGGCGAGGCCACCTCCCGCGGTGGCGGCGGCAGTGTCGCCTGGTGCGTCCGGACCTGTGATGGCCGCTACTTCCCGCTCGGCGCCACCGGCGACCAGAGCAAGGAAGCGGCCTGCAACAGCTTCTGCCCGGCCGCCAAGACCGAGATCGTCTATGGCAGTTCGATCGACGGCGCCGAGACCGAGAGCGGCAAGCCYTATTCGGCGCTGCCCAACGCCTTCCGCTATCGCACCGAGGTGGTCGACAGCTGCACCTGCAATGGCAAGGACCATTTCGGCCTCGCCCAGGTCTCGATCGACAACGACCCGACCCTGCGCAAGGGCGACATCGTGGCCAGCGACGACGGCCTCAAGGTGGCGAACCGCAGTGCAGGCCGCAAGAGCGCGGAGCTCAACTTCTCGCCGGCGCCGGCATCGCTGCGCGCGAAGTATGAGCGAGCCCCGCTGATGGCGGCCGACTGACCCGGCGCCTCATGCCGCGCGGATCTTGCTGAGGAAGTCCGTGACCTGGTGACGGAGATTTCGGCTCTGGTTCTCCAGCGTCTCGGAGGCGTGCCGGACGTTCTCGGCCGCGGCGGCTGCGGCGTCGGCGTCGGACTTCACCCCGGTGATGTTGTCGGAGACGTTCTTGGTGCCGTCGGCGGCAAACTGGGTRCTGCGCGAGATCTCCTGCGTTGCTGCACCCTGCTCCTGCACGGCGGCGGCRATCGCGGTGGCGACCTCRTTGACCTCGCCGATGATGCCGCCGATGCGCTGGATCGCATCGATCGCATCATTGGCGACGCGCTGAATGTCGGAGATCTGCTCGGAGATCTCRTCGGTCGCCTTGGCGGTCTGGCTCGCCAAGGTCTTGACCTCSGAGGCCACGACRGCAAAGCCCTTGCCGGCCTCGCCGGCACGCGCCGCCTCGATGGTGGCGTTCAGCGCCAGCAGATTGGTCTGCGAGGCGATGCTGTTGATCAGGCCCACCACCTCACCGATGCGGTTGGCCGATTGCGACAGGCCCTGCACGGTGCCGTCGGTCATGCGCGCCTSCTCCACGGCGCGGCTGGCGATGCCGGCGGCATGCGAGGCCTGCTTGCTGATATCGGCAATCGAGGCGTTGAGTTCCTCCGCCGCGGAGGCGACCGTCTGCACGCTCATCGAAGCATCGTTCGAGGCCTTCTCAGCCACCTCGGCGCGGGCATTGGTCTGCCGCGAGACATTGGTCAGGCCGGACGACGTCGCCTGCATGTCGGTGGAAGCGCGGCCAAGCTGCTCGAGCGACTCGCGCACCAGCCCCTCGAACTCGCTCACATAGCTTTCGATCGCGCGCTGGCGCGCGATCGTCGTTTCGTTGCGTTGGCGCTCCTGGGCCTCGATCGCGAGCTTGTCCTTGGCCTGCTGCTTGAACGTTTCGAGCGCACCTGCCAGCGCACCGATCTCGTCCTGGCGCTGCACGTAGCCGGTCTCGACGCTGAGATCGCCGCCGGCAACCGCCAGCATCGCATCTCGCATCTCGTTGAGGGGCCGGATCACCCGACGGCTCACCAGCGTCAGGGCAGCACCGCCGATCACGGTTGCCGCGATCAGGAGGCAGAGTTCGACGCCGAGGGTCCGCAAGGCGGCCGCATGCTGCTCCTCAATATAGGTTCTTGCGGTTTCAAGCGCAGTCTCGGCGACCGCAACCGCGGCATTCAGGCGCCCAACCGTGAACGGGCTCCATTTGTTGGCCACCATTTCCGGCGTCTCGCCATTCGCGACCGCGTTGACGAGGCGATCCCGCAGCGCCGTATATTCCGCGTCGAAATAGGCCTTGCGCGTGGCTTCCAGCGCAGTCGTCATCGCTGCCGGCCATTTTGCGCCGGTCGTCGCCAGTTCGAGCGCCTTCCATGCGGCCTCGGCGCCGCCGACTGCCTTGGTATAGTTCAGCCGCGCCTCGGGCGTGATCTTGCCCGCGGCGAGCCCGTTCGAAACCAGGAAGGAGGCGTCGCCGGCGGTGTTGCGCAGCAACCATGCGATCTGCTTGATCTGCAGCAACTGATCGATGGTCGGATCCGCATGGTTGACCTCGGCGGCGAGAATGGCCTGGATCTTCTCGAGCGTTTCCAACAGCCTGTCCTCGGTCTGCATGTATTCCTTGCCGAGCGCCAGCCGGCGTGACGCCTTCGGTTTGGCGACCTCCTGCCAGAATTCCTTCTGCTGATCGCTCAGCGTCGTCAGCAATTGCTGGAACTGCGAGAGCAGCGCCGCCTTGTCGGCAAAGTCGATGCCCGGCAGGATGTTCAGGGCGCGGCCCATGGAAGGCATGGCGACGTCCCGCAGCGCGCGGACGTATCGCTCGGTCTCGGGTTCGACCTTCTCGTCCACGGTCACCATGCGGTTCGAGGTCGAGCGGTCGGCCCGCAGCTTGTCCATCGCCTTGAACATGCTTTCGGAGGCATCGACGATCGAGGCGATGCGCGCGGTCAGCTTGAGCTGCTGCCACGAATTGTAGGCCCGCGAGGCGAACAGCACGACAAACAGGCATGCCGTCACCAGGATGATGGTCTTCAACGTCGTGGAAATGGTCAGGCGGTTCAGCATGTTGATCTCCGATTCTCGGCATTCGACCGCAAACCCGTAAAAATCTGGATCAGGGGTGGCTCCGTGGAATTACGGATACGCCGTTGAGCGCTCAGGTTCCGGTAACGGAACTGCCAGCCGTCGAACGGGTTAGCTGATCACCGCCAGCGCATTCTCCTCTCGTTTCAGGGGCTCATTCATGCTCATCAGTGCTCTCGTCACCTTCCTCGTCGTTCTCTTGATCCTGTATCTCATCAATCTGCTGCC
>BFBZ01000835.1_pt1 | contig 24414 bp, 20 predicted proteins | sample 1888401 | NCBI WGS metagenome assembly BFBZ01 (sample SAMD00112614, study PRJDB3348) | symbiont metagenome | host: Chara braunii
CCCTCCACATCCACGAAAGCATCCCGCGCAATCGCCCGCTGCAGGCTCTGATCCCCACCCTCGCCCAAGCCGCGCGGCACGCGCGCCAAAGCCACCGTCAAATCCGTCAGCAACCGCCCGGATGGCGAGACGCCGAAAATGTGCAGGCCGTCGCGAATCTGCATTTCCTTGAGGTCGCAGAGATAGGCGTCGAGTTTCTTCAACGCCTCATCCTCGCCTTCGTCCTTGGCAATGCCGGCATCCTGATCGAGGCCGATATCGGCGACGAGGTGCAAAATCTGCTTGCGCAGCAGACGAATGCGGCGCGGATCGCCGCCGGACGCCTCGTAATATTCGTCGACCAGTGCCTCCAGATCCTTCAGCGGGCCATAGCTTTCGGCACGCGTCAGCGGCGGCGTTAAATGGTCGATGATCACAGCGCTGGTGCGGCGCTTGGCCTGCGTGCCCTCACCAGGGTCGTTGACGATGAACGGATAGAGATTGGGCAGGGGCCCGAGGATCGCCTCGGGATAGCAGGTTTCGGAGAGCGCCAGCGCCTTGCCCGGCAGCCATTCGAGATTGCCATGCTTGCCCATGTGGATAACGGCATGGGCATCGAAGGATCGGCGCAGAAAGGCGTAGAAGGCGAGATAGCCGTGCGGCGGCACAAGATCGGGAGAATGGTAGCTCTCCTTCGGATCGATATTGTAGCCCCGCGCCGGTTGAATGCCGACCAGTACATTGCCGAAGCGCGTGAACGGCAGGGCAAAAGAGCCGTCCAGGGCATAAGGGTCTGCCTCGAGATCTCCCCAACGATCCGTGATTTCCTCTTGAATCTGCTTCGGAAGCGATGAGAAGAAATCTTTGTATTCACTGAAGGAAAGCTTTTCGCGAACAACGCGGCCGTCATGCCCTGAATTTGTAGGGCCATCCGCCAGATGCCGCATCAGCGCGTCACCATCTTCCGGCACGTCGGTTACAGGATAGCCTGCCGCCTGCATCGCCTTCAGAACTTCGATCGTGCCAGCGGGGGTATCGAGCCCGACGCCATTGCCAAGGCGACCATCCCGGTTCGGGTAATTCGCCAGAACAAGCGCGACACGACGATCTCGCGACTGCGCATTGCGCAATCGAGCCCAGTTTGCGGCCAGCCGCGCCGTATAGCGCATGCGATCATCAAGCGGTTCGCTGGCAACAATGTTTGCCTCGACCCGCTCGTCGTAACGCGCCGCCGCCTTGAACGATACGGCACGGGCAAGCACGCGTCCGTCGACCTCTGGCAGCGCGACATTCATGCCGAGATCGCGCGCGGAAAGTCCCTGCGACGATGCCTCCCAGGCCTCTTTTGACGAAGCGGAGAAGATTGCCTGCAGGACGATCGCCTCGCTCGCTTCCAGAACTGTCGGTTGGCGATCTGCACCTGGTGCGGACACCGCAAAGCCCGTCGTATTGACGACAACATCCGGCTTCAACTCGGCAAAAACGCTCTCCAGGATGCCGACTGAAACCGCATCCTTCAGGCTGTAAGCGAAGACCGGCAGCGGTCGCATACCTTCGCCGATAAGCACTTCGATCATCGCTTCGACGGGCCTGGTTTCACCGCTCTGGACCAGCGCACGATAGAAGGAGACCGCAATTGTCGGGGGTTCGAGTCCCTCCGGGACTACCATCCCCGCGTTGGAAAGGCTCCTCCACTCCTCGATCCCGATCGCACCTTTGCCCGGCCACCAGATGCCGGCCTTCATCAAGGGGGCGGCGGGCATCGGCTTCTCGGCGCCGGAAAGCATCGCCTCGGCATAGGCCAGAAACGCCCTGGAGTTCGCCTCCCCACCCTCGATCAGATAGGACCAGAGCGCATTGAGATCATCGAGCGCGACATTGGAAAATGGCGTCAGCCCCGGATCTGGCTTTGAATCGCCCGGCAGCACGGCAATCGCCGCGCCGTAGCGCGCGGCGCAGGCATGCAGTGCCTCCAGCGCATAATGGAAATAGCTTGCACCTCCCAGTGCCCGCACGATGATCAGCTTCGCATGCCGCGCGCTACGGTCGATATAGGTATCGACCGACATCGGATGCTTGAGGCTCATCAGGCTCGCAAGCCTCAGGGAACGGCCACCCTGCCCGTGCGCCGCGGCAATCGCCGCGAGCTCGGTATCGGCCGCCGACAGGAAAAGGATATCACCTGGCGTTTGGCCGAGATCGATCGCCTCCTCACCGTCGCTGATCGTTCCCTTCTGGGCTAGCAGGAGATGCATGGCTCTGCCTTAGACCAGCGCTTCGATCGCCTTGCGCACGATCCCCTCGTCCATCTCATGCAGGCCGATGACGACCAGGCGCGTGGCGCGAGCCTCGCCGGGCGCCCAGGCACGATCGAAATAGGTATCGATGCGGCTGCCGACGGCCTGTAACTGCAGGCGCATCGGCTTGCCGGGCACGTCAACGAAGCCCTTTAGACGCAGTACGTCATGTTCCGAGATCACGCCCTTCAGCGCTTCGGTGAAAGCGGCCGGATCAACAATGGGACCGAGCTCGACGACGAAGCTGTCGAACTCGTCGTGATCGTGCGGCGTTCCGTCTTCATGCTCCAGCTCATGGTGCGATTTGCGGTTGGCAATATCGCCTTCGGTGCCGATGCCAAGGCCGAGCAGGATTGCAGCCGGCACATCGCCATTCTTCGCCTCGATGATCGTCGGCTTGCGCACCGTGCGTGACGCGACTTCGGCACGAACGCGGCCGAGGCCGGCGACATCGATCAGGTCGGTCTTGTTGAGCACGATGAGATCGGCGCAGGTCAGCTGATCCTCGAACAGTTCCTCGATCGGGCTTTCGTGATCGAGCGAATCGTCCTCGACGCGGCGGGCTTCGACAGCATCGTGATCATCGGCAAAGCGGCCGGCGGCCACAGCGGCGCTATCGACCACGGTGATGACGCCATCGACGGTGACGTGGGTGCGGATATCAGGCCAGTTGAAGGCGGCGACCAGCGGCTGCGGCAGTGCCAGACCCGACGTCTCGATAACGATATGGTCTGGGCGGGATTCGCGCTCGAGCAGCTTCGTCATGGTCGGGATGAAATCGTCGGCGACGGTGCAGCAGATGCAGCCGTTGGTCAGCTCGATAATATCGTCTTCCGTGCAGTTTTCCGCGCCGCAGCCCTTGAGCACATCGCCGTCAACACCAAGATCACCGAACTCGTTAATGATGAGGGCAATCTTCTTGCCGCCTGCATTCTGCAAGAGATTGCGGATCATCGTCGTCTTGCCGGCTCCCAGAAAGCCGGTGATGACGGTGGCGGGAATCTTTTCCTGGTTCATATGGATCAACCCTTCATTTTCAGCGGCAATCCCGCTGCGATAAAATAAACTTCGGCACTCGCCGCCGCGACCATCTGGTGCAGTCGGCCGGCATGATCGCGAAATTCGCGCGCCATGCGATTTTCGGGCACGATTCCGAGCCCGACCTCGTTGGAGACGAGAACGAGCCGCGATCGTGCCTTCGGCAAAAATTCGGTAAGAGCGGCAAACTCGGTTGCCATATCCCGCTCGGCCATCATCAAATTGGTGACCCAGAGCGTCAGGCAATCCACCAGCACGGCGCGACCGTCGGCGTCGATCGCGGCCAGCCGCGCGACAAGATTGATCGGCTCCTCATGCGTCTGCCAGAGATCACCGCGGTCGGCACGATGTTGCGCGATCCGATCGCGCATCTCGTCATCCCAAGCCTGCCCTGTCGCCACATAGTGGCGCTCCAACCCAGTGTCCGAAACCAGCGCTTCAGCGAATCGCGATTTGCCGGAGCGCGCGCCGCCGAGGACGAACATGGCTTGGGAACTCAAAGCGGACATGGGTTGTTCTCGCTCGCAGCAGCGGGCAAAGGCGGAATCCGGCTAAATCCGAAAAAGGGGCGACTGCACGCCCAAAACTCGTTTCTCGCCATGACAACCTCCGTGCTGGCAGCGGAACCAATGTCCCTGGAAAGGCTCTGCGCCCGGCACGTATGGCAGGTCTCCTGGCTCGCGGATAGTGGGGCGACGGGGGCAGACCGAAACCGGTCGCCCCCGATCGTACACCAGCGGATCTTTCTCGCCTTCCCGGCAAGACATCATGAAAAGGCGGACGATTCGTAGACAATAGAGGCGTCCAACCCCGGTAGATCATGATGCCACACCAGTGGCTTTTCCGGCTTGACGTTGCTCCGCCTGTTCGCACCATGCGAACCATCGGCGGGATGGCCATCAAACCGAACGAAAGACCCTGACCGCTCTACAGTCGCGGGGTCGGCTGTGATGAGAACGCCCGGCTTGGGTCCGTCCCGTCACATTCCCTTTTCATCCCATGCGGCAGATCGCCGCTCAGGAACCATTCGTTATGCCGGCAATGATTAGGCTTTCACTTAGTTCAAGTCAATCAACGACATGGATGCGACATTGCATGTTCCAGCCGCGAACTTGCCGCATAATCACTGAAAACGCCGGTCTTTTTGCCGCATTTCTTTGATGTTAGGAGTTTATAGAGGTTAAGCCCTCATCTTCTAGAAGAAACGTGTCGTCCGCTCCCAATGTTGCAGAAATTCCAACCCCGTCGCCTCGGCGTGTTCTCGGCCCTATTCGATCTTGGTCGATTTAGAGCATTACTGCGTCGCGGTGAGTTAGGACTCGTTTTCGCCGGCGCGCTCGTAGGCGTCGTATCCGGCTGCGCCGTGACGGCCATGAGCTTCGTCTCCCGCAAGCTGCATAGCCTCATCTACGGGATTACGGATTATGAGCGCCTAAGCTCGGCGGCAGTGGCCATTCCCGACAAGTCGGTGTTGCTGATAGCACCGGTGGCAGGCGGCATCATTCTCGGCATATTGCTCTACATTCTGTCCCGCACCCGCAAAAAACCGATGGTCGACCCGATCGAAGCCAATGCGCTGCATGGCGGGCGCATGTCGCTCACCGATAGCATCATTGTCGCCGTGCAGAACCTGATTTCGAACGGCTTCGGCGCCTCCGTCGGGCTTGAGGCCGGCTATACGCAGCTTGCCGCCGGCATCGCCTCGAAGTTCGGCTACAAGATGCAGATGCGCCGCGCGGACTTGCGTATGCTTGTCGGCTGCGGTGCGGCCGGCGCCATCGCCGCCGCCTTCAACGCACCCTTGACCGGCGCCTTCTATGCCTTCGAGTTGATCATCGGCACCTATTCCATCCTGACCCTGACGCCTGTCGTTGTCTCCGCCCTGATATCGACGATGATCGCAAGGCTGCTCGCCGGCGACGATTTTGCCATAGATATCGGCCATTTCGGCGCAATCGTGCCGGCGGATTACCTGCCTGCTGTCTTACTCGGCGCCTTCTGCGCCGGCATCGGCATCCTGATCATGCAGGGCGTTGCCTGGGTCGAGGAACTGGCGCGCAAGAGTTCCATCGCGCCGCCCTTCCGCCCGGCGCTTGGCGGCCTGTTCGTCGGCTTGCTCGCCTTGATATCGCCTCAGGTTCTTTCAGCCGGCCATGGCGCCTTGCATCTCAATCTCTCCAGCGACGTCACCCTCTGGGCGCTGGTCAGCCTTTTCGTCTTGAAGTCCCTCGCCTCGGCGGTGTCGATCGGTTCCGGCTTCAGAGGTGGTCTGTTCTTCGCGTCGCTGTTCATGGGCGCGCTGCTGGGCAAAATCTTTGCCTATTGCGCCCCCTATTTCGATCACGCCACGCTGACGCCGGTCGTCTATGCCGTGGTCGGCATGAGTGCGCTTGCCGTCTCGATCATCGGCGGTCCCTTGACGATGACCTTCCTGGCGCTGGAAATAACCGGCGACTTCCCGATCACCGCGCTGGTACTGGCTGCCGTCATCACCTCTTCTCTCGTGGTCCGCACGACCTTCGGCTACTCTTTCGCCACATGGCGCTTCCATCTGCGCGGCGAAAGCATCCGCAGCGCCCACGACGTCGGCTGGATCCGCAACCTCACCGTGGCCCGCATGATGCGCCCCGATGTGCATACGGCTGACGTCGGAATGAGCATCGAGGAGTTCCGGAAGACCTTCCCGATCGGCTCGGCGCAGCGCGTCATCTTGATCGACGAGAAGGAGAAATACTCCGGCATGGTTCTGGTGCCGGACGTCTATGCGAGCCCGGTCGAGAAGGATGACGAGGAACATGGCCTTTCAGACTTCATCCGCCTGCGCGCCGAATTCCTGCAGCCGCAGATGAACGCCAAACAGGCCGCCGCCATGTTTGAGCAAACCAAGAGCGAAGCGCTCGTGGTCGTCAACGATCTGATCGAACGCAAGGTCGTGGGATTGCTGACCGAAAGCTATACGTTGCGCCGCTACAGCGAAGAACTCGACCGTCGGCGCCGCGAAGTCTCCGGCGAGCTTTAATTGACGAGACTATCGAGCCAGGCGGGATCAAGCACGCTCTCGAGCTCGATTGCGATCTCGTCGAGTGCTGCGTCGACGCCGGCGCGATAGTCGATCCGCTCGCCGCTGAGACCGAAGCTTTCGAGCAACTTTGCACGATACGCATCGCTGCCGAAGAGCCCGTGCAGGTAAGTCCCCATGATGCGCCCATCTGGTGACAGCGCACCATCCAGCCGCCCATCAATGACGGTCGAGGGCCGCTCGCAGTCCGCGCCGTTGGTCACGCCCAGATGGATCTCATAACCGGATAGAGGCACGTCGTATTCCCTAGAGAGGGCCAGGCTGTTGCGGACAGTTTTCTCCGGCGCCATTTCCGTCTCGATATCGAGCAGGCCCAGACCGGGCGTTTCGGTCACAGAGCCCTCGATACCATGCGGATCGTAGACCATGCGGCCAAGCATCTGGTAGCCGCCGCAGATGCCGATGACGCGGCCGCCACGACGCACATGCGCGGTGATGTCGCGATCCCATCCCCGCTCGCGCAGATCAAGAAGGTCACCGATGGTTGACTTCGATCCCGGCAGAACCACGAGCCCCGCATCGACAGGCAGACGTTCACCGGGACGGACGAAAACGAGATCGACGTCGGGCTCGGCCCGCAGCGGATCAAGGTCATCGAAATTGGCGATACGCGAGAGCATCGGCACGGCAATCTTCAAGGCGCCGGACGAACCGCGCGCCAGCCGTTCCAGCACGACGGAATCCTCGGCCGGGAGCCGGGCGGCTGCCTTCAGCCATGGCACGACGCCATGGCACTGCCAGCCAGTAAAGCCGCCGATCACGTCTATGCCCTCTGCAAACAGCGAGACGTCGCCGCGAAACTTGTTGATGATGTAGCCACGGATCATCCGCCGGTCTTCTTCCGGCAAGATATGATAGGTGCCAACCAGCGACGCGATCACACCGCCGCGGTCGATATCGCCGACCAGCACGACCGGAACGTTGGCGCGTGTCGCAAAGCCCATATTGGCAATGTCGCCTCGTCGCAAGTTGATCTCGGCCGGTGAACCCGCCCCCTCGACGATGACGAGGTCGGTCCCCGCGCGGATCGCGGCAAAGCTTTCCAATACCGCTCCGAGCAATTGCGGCTTGAGCGCCTGATAATCCCTGCCCTTGGCGTGGCCCCACACCTTTCCCTGCACGATGATCTGGCTGCCGACATCCGACTGCGGCTTCAGCAGCACCGGGTTCATGTGTACGGATGAAGGAACGCGTGCCGCCAGCGACTGCAGCCACTGGGCACGGCCGATCTCGCCACCGTCCTCGGCAACGGCCGCATTGTTGGACATGTTCTGAGGCTTGAACGGACGGACCCTGACGCCCCTGTTGGCGAACAGGCGGCATAGTCCGGCGACCAATACCGTTTTTCCGACATCGGAGCCGGTCCCCTGCAGCATGATCGCCTTTGTCATTCCTCGTCGCTCCAAGATGGTGTAGCCCTTGAAAATCCGGCATTTCGCCTTGATTTTGCCGCGATCTCTAACGGCTGGAAGCCGCCGGTACGATACAAAAATGCATCATTCTCAATCATGCTCTGTTTGCGACATCGGATGACGATTTCATCCATTGTTAGTTATGAGGAAGAGGATTATCTCCACCGCGAAAACAAACAACGGAACCGGCCGATCCGGCTTAGAGGATACCCCAATGCTCTTCATCTTCAACAGACAGAATTCCATCCAGATCGCCTGGAATGGCAAGCTGCCGGTCCGTCGCCCTGAAAGCCGCCTGCAGCAGCTCGACACGCGTTTTGGTACGGTCGGCTTCATCCGCACCTACAGCGTCGGCTGATATCCAGTCAAGCCGCAAGCCCTGCGCGACAAACCACGCACGACAAGCCGCCATGCGACCGCATCGGCGGCTTTACTTTTGCTCTCCATGACGGATGAACATCGACTCTCGGACAGGCCGGCCTGGTTCCATGGGAAATGCAGGCACCAGAAACGCGAAAACCGCGCGATCCGGAGATCGACGCGGTTTGCCAAAAAACGCCGGCTACCCTGCACATACGCCGCAAGGTTCGCTTTCCCCGGTACGCATTACCTGATCCGGAGAAGCAGCGGTGTCCCCCGCCACGCATTGATTGATAACCCGACATCGTTACTGGAGGGTTATTAAGTGCTTAACTAAGAATGAATTCGAAAACTTTTTTGAAAATTTTCTCATTCGCGCTGCGAAATCGCAAACGACGCAAATGGAATAAAAAACGTCTTTCAGGGGCGCGATATTTTAATCATACTTATCTCCACCGGCGCTGGAATGCCTCGCCGGACCGTCCTGATGCCCATTTTGCAGCCGTGAATAGTAGAAAATAGGCTAATTCAGACGCTTATATCGTCTTCTCCAAGAGGCGCGATAAGTCCATTTGGCTGGCAGGCTGTTGATTTCTTCCCTCAAATCCTTAGGCTGCCGGTCGTCGATGCAAAGAATGCCCGACCGCGACAGGGTTCCGCGGTCGCAAAAAGACCAGATGCACGACGGCAGCAAAGGGGACCGTGCGGGCGTCGTCAGCGGCGTATGAACGGTTGTGGTTGAACCACGCTGACAGGGGATCGACAGACATCGTACGTGCGTGAAGTCGATTTCCGCAACGCAACGAAAAATTGGGAGACATCATCAAATGAAGAAGCTTCTCGCTTCCGCTATTTTTGCATTCGGCGCCTATGCTTTGGCTGGCTCGGCGCATGCTGCGGAATGTGGCGACGTATCGATCGCCGAAATGAACTGGGCCTCCGCCGGCGTTGCCGCTCAGGTCGACAAGATCATCCTGCAGAACGGCTATGGCTGTAACGTGACGCTGGTAACCGGCGACACGCAGCCGACCTTTACCTCGATGGACGAAAAGGGCCAACCGGACGTCGCACCGGAGCTTTGGGTCAATGCCGTGCGCACCGCACTCGACAAGGCCGTGTCGGAAGGCCGCCTGATCGAGGCAGCACCGCTGCTGAGCGATGGCGGCGTCGAGGGATGGTGGATTCCGAAGTTCCTTGCCGACGCGCATCCGGATATCAAGACCGTTCAGGACGCATTGAAGCATCCAGAACTCTTCCCTGCCCCGGAAGATCCGTCCAAGGGTGCAGTTTATGACTGCCCGGCAGGCTGGAACTGCCAGATCTCGACCACCAACCTCTACAAGGCACTCGGCGCCGACAAGCTCGGATTTACGCTTGTCGACACCGGTTCGGCAGCTGGCCTCGACGGCTCGATTGCCAACGCTTTCGAAAAGAAGAGCGGCTGGCTCGGTTACTACTGGGCTCCGACCGCCATCCTCGGCAAGTACGACATGGTGCGCCTGAGCTTCAACGTCCCGCACGACAAGAAGGAATGGGACGCTTGCACGGCGATCCAGGATTGCGCCAACCCGAAGGTGAACTCCTATCCGGTTTCCGACGTCTATACCGTCGTGACCAAGGGTTTTGCCGCGAAGGCCGGCGTTGCCATGGATTACGTCAAGACCCGCAAGTGGGATAACGCCACCGTCGGCAAGGTTCTGGCCTGGATGACCGACAATCAGGGTACCAACGAGGACGGCGCCAAGTACTTCCTCAAGACCTACCCCGATATGTGGACGAAGTGGGTTTCGGCCGACGTCGCCACCAAGATCAAGGCTTCGCTCTGATCTGCATGAAAGAATCGGCGACAGGCATATGCCTGTCGCCGTTCTGATATTTTCTGGACGAGGCCGACACTCATATCGACACAGCGACATGGCTGCAGGTCGCAACGAGTGCAGATTGAAGCCGGCAAATGTAGTAAGAATTGAAAAGCAGCCTGAAGAACCGGTCGCAGCGCTGCAATACCTTTCGTGCATGAGGGCCACATGCGCGGACAGGGATAGAACCGGATCAAGAAGGGGAAATACATGGCTATCCAGTGTACGATCCTGCCGGACGTGCTTTGCAATTTTCCGGCAATAGACGAGTCGATCATACGCGCCGCGCGCAAGAATATTGATGATGGGTTCAGGGCATCCGTGCGAGCCTACGGCAACCTCATCGATTCCATCGTCCAGCCGCTCCAATGGTTCCTGAACTATCTGGAATGGCTGTTCACCAACACGCCGTGGTTCATCGTGCTCATCGTCATGATGCTCGTCGTCTATGCCGCCAGCCGCAATCTCAAGATCGTCATCGGCACGGCGATATCCATGACTCTCATCGGCGTCTGCGGCCTTTGGGGCGACACCATGATCACGCTTGCGATGGTGACGGTCTGTACGCTCATCGCGATCGTCATCGGCCTGCCGATCGGCATATTGATGGCTCGCTCCGACCGACTGCAATCGATCGTCAATCCGATACTCGACGTGATGCAGACGATGCCGAGCTTCGTCTATCTCATTCCCGTCGTCGTCATCTTCGGCATCGGCAAGGTTCCGGGCCTGATCGCCGTCGTCATCTACGCCGTCCCACCGATGATCCGACTGACCAATCTCGGTATCCGCCTCGTTGATCGGGAAGTGCTCGAAGCGGCCGATGCCTTCGGCTCGTCGAACCGGCAGAAACTGTTCAACGTGCAGATCCCGCTGGCGCTGCCCACCATCATGGCCGGTATCAACCAGACCATCATGATGTCGCTTGCCATGGTCGTGGTCGCTTCCATGGTCGGTGTCGGCGGCCTCGGCAAGAACACGCTGCAGGCAATCAACAACCAGTTCTTCACCGTCGGCTTCCTCAACGGCTTTGCGCTGGTGGCGATCGCCATCATTTTCGACCGTACGAGCCAGGCCTATGGCAGACGGCTCCAGAAGCACTCGGAGGTCATTCATGGCTAGTCACGCGATCCAGATCAAAAACCTGTACAAGATTTTCGGCCGTCGCGGACATGACTACGTGGATCGAGTGAAGAACGGCATGGGCAAGGCGGAGCTCAACGAGGCACACGGCCATGTGCTCGGCCTGCAGGACATCAGCATCGACATGCCTGCCGGTGCGATCACCGTCGTGATGGGCCTTTCCGGCTCCGGCAAATCGACGCTGATCCGCCACATCAACAGGCTGATCGAGCCGACCGTCGGCGAAGTGCTCTATGACGGTGTCGACGTCTGCAAGATGAATGAAAATGCCCTTCGCGAATTCCGCCGCCACAAGACGGCGATGGTGTTCCAGAAATTCGCCTTGCTGCCGCATCGCACAGTCCTTGAGAACACCATTTACGGTCTGGACATTCAGGGCGTGCCGCGCGCCGAGGGCGAAAAGAAAGGTCAGTACTGGATCGAACGCGTCGGCCTCAAAGGCTTTGAAAGGCACTTTCCCAACCAGCTCTCCGGCGGCATGCAGCAGCGCGTTGGCCTTGCCCGCGCGCTGACCAATGACGCCGACATCCTGCTGATGGACGAAGCCTATTCGGCACTCGATCCGCTGATCCGCGTCGACATGCAGAGCGTACTGCTCGATCTGCAAAAGGAATTGAAGAAGACCGTCGTCTTCATCACCCATGATCTCGACGAGGCGCTTCGCCTTGGCGACAAGATCGCGATCCTGCGCGACGGCAAGGTCGTGCAGCAGGGAACAGGTCAAGAGATCGTGCTGCGGCCCGCAGACGACTACATTACCGCTTTCGTCAAGGAGGTGAACCGTGGTCGTATCATCCAGGCACAGACTATCATGAAGCCGCTTTCCGGAGAGCCCGGCGGCACGCGCGTGCCTGCCGAGATGACGCTTGAAATTGCCGCAAAGCAGATAACGGAAGCGGGCCAGACGGGCGCCATCGTTACCGATGCCGGCGGCAAGCCCGTCGGTGCCATCGACCTGCAAAGCATCATCGCGGCGATGGTCACGCCGACAAGCCACGAAACGGCGCAAATGGCGGCGGCTTAGCAACATCGCCATTGGATTCATGAAGAAGCGCCCTGCAAGGGGCGCTTTTTTCTTCCGCCGACGCCCGATCTATATATGGTAGGCGACATTGCCGTTGTGCGCACATAAAGAAATGTTTATATCTACATATAATAGCGAATACTCAAGGAGACGCCATGACAGTCGCATCCAATCCTCTGACCGATCTTCTTGCTGAAAAGGGCGTCCTGCTCGCCGATGGCGCGACAGGCACCAATCTCTTCGCCATGGGCCTGGAGGCCGGTGAAGCGCCGGAACTCTGGAACGAGCAGCATCCCGAACGGATCACAAAGCTGCATCAGGATTTCGTCGATGCCGGTGCCGACATCATTCTGACCAACACGTTCGGCGGCACGCGCCATCGCCTGAAGCTTCACCACGCACAGGATCGGGTGCATAGCCTGAACAAGGTAGCAGCCGAGATTGCTCGCAAAGTGGCCGATAATACCGACCGCAAGGTGATCGTCGCCGGCTCCGTTGGCCCGACGGGAGAGCTTTTGGTGCCGCTCGGCGCAATGACCTATGAAGATGCGGTCTCCGCATTCGTCGAGCAGATCGAAGGTCTGCAGGCCGGCGGCGCCGATGTCGCGTGGATCGAGACCATGTCGTCGCCCGAAGAGATCCGTGCCGCCGCCGAAGCCGCCGTCAAGGTCGGCATGCCCTACACTTATACCGGCTCGTTCGATACGGCGGGAAAGACCATGATGGGCCTGCATCCGAAAAACATTCACGGCGTTGCCGTCGATATCGGTGAAGGGCCGCTTGCCGTGGGTGCCAATTGCGGCGTCGGCGCATCGGATATCCTTTCGAGCCTTCTCGACATGACCGAGGCAGATCCTGACGCCATCGTCGTCGTCAAGGGCAATTGCGGCATTCCCGAATATCGCGGCGCCGAGATCCATTATTCCGGCACCCCGCCACTGATGGCTGATTATGCGCGCCTTGCACGCGATGCCGGCGCCAAGATCATCGGCGGCTGCTGCGGCACCTCCTGCGATCACCTGGCTGCCATGCGGCAGGCGCTGGACAGCTACGTGCCCGGCCCTCGCCCGACACTGGAAGTGATCATCGAGCGGATCGGGCCATTGCGCAACAAGACCGCCAATGAAGGCGGCACGGCGCCGACCCGCGAACGCCGCCGCCGCGGCTGATATCGGCAAAATTAATGCCGGCGGCAAGAACATTGCCGCCGGCTTGCGTTTAACTCTCTATTCCAGAGCCAAATCGCGCCGCTACTGTCGAAGCGGCGTCTGATTGATCGCATCCAGGAAAGACAGATCCTCGGCGCCATTCTTGCCGAAGACAAAGAAATCCGCTTCCGAAATCAATGGATGCTTGTAGGGATTGTCAAAGATAGATCACCGTCCGCGAAGCATCGAAGCCGGTATAGTGTTCGAAGCCCAGATAATTGCTCCCGCCATCTCGTCGAATCGAAGCTCCGGTCAATCGTCCGCTGCGTGTTGCATCGGCAAGGATGTAATGGGCCTGAGACCCACAAGCGGCTCAATCGGTTCGAACCATTTTACCCACTCATCGCTGCCTACCAGCTTCAGCTCGTTGCCGTTGCGAAGGGTCCAGGCCCTGACGCGCCCGGCATATTTCGACAGGAGTTCCTTATAGCCGGAAGTGTGGTCGCCGCTGCGCGCGACAAGGTGGACCTCACAGAGAAAATCGGGATGAAGCACCGTATCGCGCATATCCTGGGTTTCATGATCGCATGTGACGAACACGGTGGGATCGCGGTCGCGGGCCGCGACCGCCAGGATGAATTCCACAAGCCCGTCAGCGCGGTCTGCATCGACGAGATAAATGATTGACGACGTATCCGCAGCGTCTGATCGCAGTAGCGAGATCGGATACATGGACGACAGAACCTCATCCTGTTTCTTCGAGCTGTCATAATGAGAGCCTGTGCCGGCAGACGACTGTTCGTAAATCGTCGGGCGTTGCACCTCTATCGGCAGCAGCCAGCCTTCCTTGCGAGGCACGATGTAAGACGGAATGCCCTCGCGATGAAGATATTGCGCAAGCCAGGTATCGGCCATGTTGCGATGGCGGAAATCGGCAAGCGTCATCTTCACTGTGCTCGAATGGAAGGCACAGGCATTGGTCGCCACGACATGCACGCGCCGGCGGCGCATGAAAGCGCGTTCGAAATGAAGAACTGCTCGTCCGCGATCCTTATAATAGCCGAGGCTCGGCTGCAGGATGATCGCCCCATGCACGCCCACGACAGCCTGCCCACCCAATTGCGCCAGTTCGCCGATCGTGCGGGCGACAAAATCGTCGGGATAGATGATGTCGTCGTCGCAGGTGATGTAGATCGCGTCCTCGACCTGCTCCAGGCCCCAGAACTTGCCGGCATCACCGTAGCGGCTGCCGTCGGTGTCGATAAAGTACCGAATCTTCGGATGCTCGGCTATGAAGCGCGGCGCCTGCGTAAATCCATTGAGATAGACAAAGAGGCAATCGATCTGCGGCAGCAGAGACATGACGGTTGCGCGAAGCGCAATCTCGTTTCCTGCGACCGTCGCCATCCCCGCAACGATCTGCCGGGTTGGCGGCAGCATCGCGAGATGACGCGGATTGACCAAATCTATCGCCCTTGTCGGCGCGGCAGCCTCGGAATAGGTCGGCTCGAAAAGATAGGTCGGCGTTTCGTTGTAAACCTTGATTTTGCGATAGCCGAGCGGCCGAAGCACAGCTTCCACACCCCGTAGAGCCTCTGCCGTCGCGGCTTCAACGAGCAATCGGGGTTTGCATCTTGCAATCGTGCCCACGGCGCCGCGCAATACATCAACTTCCATGCCTTCGACATCGATCTTGATCAGGTCAACCCTTCGATCTTGAACGATATCGTCAAGACGTGCTACCGGAACCCGTCCGTCTGCCGCAAGCTTGACACGGGCCATTCCCAACTTTGTGGGGGCCTCCTCGATAATGTCACCCATACCGGCCTCGGCGCCGAGAGCAATTGGCTTTATCTCAACACGATCCTGCAAGCCGTTCAGGTTCACATTCGCCTGAAGAATGTTCAAGGCTTCCGCATTCGGTTCGAAGGAAATCGTCCGAGCACCGAGCACCGCGCTGAAAAACAGCGTGTGATTACCGATATTGGCGCCGACGTCGATCACGAACGCATCTTCCGGCAAGGCCGACCCGACATCCTCCAGCATGGCCCGCTCATAGAACGCGCCGCTTTGCAGGATGATCCTTTGAATATGGTCGTTCGGATTGGGAAGGTGGAACCGGACGGGAATCCGATAGCTGTTCACTTCGCAGGCGATCGTGGCTTGAAGCGTCATCGCAGTTCTTTCCAACATGCAAAAGTTTATCGAAACAGGGGCTTATCAGGAACGCGCCGGCGCGGCCGAAAGCATCGTCAGCGACCGCCGACGACCATCAATCCGCTGCCGCCTATGGCATCGAGGCTGAATTTCAAACCGGCGCTGACGCTGGCCCAGCGCTTCGCCGCCAGCACTTCGGTCGCTCGGTCCTTGGCGAAAAGGCAAAGGTTGAAGCCGGCAGGCGATAGATTATTTGCCAGTGCTGGAAGGGCAACCAGGGCACTCTCCGCCGGATAGGACGTATTTTGTAGATCGACGACGACCAGATCGAATTTGACATCCTCGGCAATGCGCCGCGTGTCAGGGAAATAGGCCGAAATGTCCTCGAAGCCGATCGTTGCAGCTTCGGCCTCGATGATGGAGACACCTTCCGTCAGGCCGCTTGCGATGAAACGCGCTTCGAGATCTCCAGCCTGCTCCGGCGTCACGCACAGGCAGTTCAGCCCGGCATTGCTGCCCGCCAAAAGCGAGGCCAGCACCAGGGCAGAGCGCGGCGCACCGATATGCAGGATATTCGGCGCATCGCTTCTTCCAAGCGCCGCGCGCCGAAGCGCCCAGATCTGGATCGGCGTCAGCGGATTGCGGCCGGCGGCGGATTGAGCATCGAGCAGGGTCGGATAACCCGCAACCAGGATTTCGCTCGCCGTCGTCTGCCAGGCATCTGAGGCGGCAACGGGTGCCACGCTGGTGGCAGCAGGAAGATCAGACAGATAGCTTGCCACAACGGCCGGTGCGGCAGCTTTTGCAGCGACGGTCTTTGCCGGCCTGGTCAACGGCAGGGGCGGCTTGTTGAAGGCATCCTGCGCGGAGCGCTGCTGCGCGGTGGAGTTCAAGCCGTTCGAATTGGGGTCGAGATTGTGATGCGAATATGGATTGGTCGCGGTATAGCGATGGGCATTGACCGGCATGAATTCATAGCGCCGCGTCTGATCGAGGATCGGCAGCGCAAGCGCAATGTCGCAGGCAGCCATGAACCAATGTCCGGCATTATCCTGGAAGTAGCCCTCTGGAATATTGTCCAGCAAGGATGCGCGGAAGCTGAAGAGATGGCTCGTCTTCCAACCCTGCTGTCGCGGAGAAAGATTGGGATCAAGCGCAGCATTGCCGCCGACCCCGCCACCATCGGTGACGAAGTTGGTCCAGACAACGTCCTGCCCGCTTGCATAGCTCCCGTACATCCGCTCGAGGATTGTGGGGATGATCAGCTGGTCGTCACCGTCAAGAATGGCGATGAACTCCGCCATGCCGGTGCGCGGCCGCAAATGCTCCCAGACGTTGCGCGACTTTCCGAGTTGCACCTCGTTGCGGATGAAAGTGTGCCGGCCGGGAAAGAGATCGCTCAGAAGCGCTGCGGCGATGATGCCTGTGTCATCCTTCGAGCAGTCGTCCACAAAAAGAACGTGCAGATCGTCAAGTGTCTGCCGCGAAAGGCTTGCCAGCGATTGCCGGACATACATTTCGCAATCGCGCGCCGTCATGAAAATCAGCGCCTTTGCCCCATTTGCAATCTCTGTCATCGATGTCTCGAAGCCTCAATCCGACAATGTCCGTGCAGAGGACGTAAAATCCCCTGCTACGTCGATTAGCGAATGTGGCTGGCTCCAACCTTGCGCATCGCGATGCCTAGCCCGGCAATAGCTCGGTCACGGCGATGATCGGACCGAGCGGAAACAGGCCATCGCGTCTTTGCCATTCCGGAATGTCGAGGCTGGAAATACTGCCATCGAGAAACAGCGCGTTGGCGCAGCCAAGATCGTCACGGAAAAGCGTCGCGAAGTCATGGAAACGCACCGGGCTGTCCGAAACCGCGAACACGACCTTCCCGTCACCGGTAACGCCGACACCATTTCGCGACTTCAAGCTGTTGCTGTCGGCCAGAAATGACGGATGGAGCGTGCCGTCAATGACGAGCATGGGACCGGATTGGGTCGCATAGAAAGGCTTGATACCGGAGGCAACGAAAGCCCTGCTTTCCATCACTCCGGCCCGCCCCGGCAGAAGATAGAACACGCCATTCGGCAACAAATGAAAATTGCCCCAACCCTTGTTGGTGTTGATTGCCTTGAGCTCGCGGCCGTTCTGGACGAACAGACCGACTGGCGACTGATCGTCAAGATACATGCCGCCGTTCATGGCAAAGCGCACATAGGTGCGATCTAAGCGCAGATCGTTCTCCAGTGCTCGGAACGAACCATAGGGCTTGCCGCTGCGATCATTCTGGAAAAGCTGGATATCGTCGGCGGTCGGGTCGAAGATGCAGACCGTGTAGCCGTCACCGAGATGCTGGACCTTGCGGCAGGCTTCGCCAGCCGACGCCGTCGCGGCAAAAGCAAGAACGGTGAGGATGATCATCAATCGAATCAACGCATGGCTCCAAATGCCTATCCATCACAACTGAAGCGCCGCCATGTGAAAGGCAAGCTGCGCCGCGGGATAACGATAGCTCGCCCCAACGGGACAGGCATTGCGCGCAAGACAACCGGCAATCATGCAGCCCGCCTGCCCTTCCCTCGTCCGCAGATGCGATCGGCAGCGCGGAACGTCGAAGCGGGCGGGCGCAACAGCGCCGGCGGGACAGGCATTGAGGCAAGGCTTGGCCGCACAATGATCGCAAGGATGCTCGCCCTTCGCCGGCGCGGCATCGTCCATCAGATTATCGGCAAAACCCAGGGCGCCGCGATAGCCGTGCCAGAGACCATATTCCGGATGAATCAAGATACCGAGCGGCGAAGCCTTCAGCCCTTCTGCTTGCATGGCCCATTGCTGAAACGGCTGCCAGGGCGGGTCGGAGGGAAAATAGGCCGTCGCACCCACCTCGGCCGCGATCGGCCGAATGATCGACTTCGACCAGTCGTCGAGCGGATCCTGGCGCAGAACGTTGTCCGGCGATTGTCGCCAATGCGAGAAGGGCGGCCAGATCGAGCCGCCGATATTGCCGAGCAGGATGACACTGCCGGCAGCTGTGCCGTCGGCCAATAGTGGCCCCTCGCCCTGATCGAAGGACAGGCTACCGCGAACAAAAACTCCGTGGACGCCGAGCGCCGCACGGAGCTGTTCGAAGATGGCAGGGCTGCCGTTCACCGTGGCCCCTTATACTGATAGTGCGGCCGCCAGACCTCCTTCTGGATGAGATCGGCAACGCGTATCGCTCCGCCTTGCTCCCTGGCGGCTTCGGGCTCTCTTCAAGTGAAAGCGTCAGGCATCGAATCCTTGCGCATCTTGATATAGGCCAGCAGAGCCTCATCAATCGCCGGGTCGAGCGGCGGCGCTTCATAGTGGTCGAGCCACGACCGGCAAAGCGCATTGGCGCGATCCTCGATACGCTTCTGGCCCTCGATCTCCCACTGTTCGAAGGAGTTGTTGTCGGCGAGCGCGGAACGATAGAAGGCCGACTGGAAGTTGGCCTGCGTATGAGCGCAACCGAGATAATGGCTGCCGGGGCCGACTTCGCGGATGGCGTCCAGCGCCTGTCCATTCTCCGAGAGATCGACGCCCTCGGCCATCTTCTGCATCATGCCGAGCTGGTCCTGGTCGATCATGAATTTCTCGTAGGACGAAACGAGACCACCTTCCAGCCAGCCGGCCGCATGCAGCACGAAGTTGGTGCCGGCCAGCAGCGTCATGTTCAAGGTGCTGGCCGATTCATGCGCGGCCTGCGCATCCGGAACCTTCGATGCGCAGAGCGAACCGCCGGTACGGAACGGCAGTCCGAGACGGCGCGCGAGCTGCGCGGAGCCGTAAGAGACCAGCGACGGCTCCGGGGTACCGAAAGTCGGAGCACCGGATTGCATGGAGATCGAGGCAGCGAAAGTGCCGTAAAGCACCGGCGAGCCCTTGCGGATCAACTGCGTGAACGAAGCGCCGGCCAGCACTTCCGCCAGGATCTGCGTCAACGTACCCGCCACCGTCACCGGGCTCATGGCGCCTGACAGGATGAACGGAGAAACAACCGAAGCCTGGTTATGCCGCGCATAGACCTTCAATGCACCGAGCATGGTCTCGTCGAAGACCATCGGCGAATTGGCATTAATGAGGTTCAGCGTGACGCAATTGTTCTCGACGAATTCATCACCGAAAACGATCTTTGCCATGGCGACAGTATCCTCGGCACGCTCCGGCGCCGTCACCGACCCCATGAACGGCTTGTCGGAATATTTGATATGGCTGTAGACCATATCGAGATGGCGCTTGTTGACCGGGATGTCCACCGGCTCGCAGACCGTGCCGCCCGACGAATGCATCGACGGCGCCATATAGGCGAGCTTCACGAAATTACGGAAATCCTCGATCGTCGCATAACGGCGGTTGCCTTCGAGATCGCGTACGAAGGGCGGACCATAGACCGGCGCGAAGATCGTTGCCTTGCCGCCGACATGGGCGTTGCGCTCGCTGTTGCGCGCGTGCCAGGTGAATTCCTTCGGCGCAGTCTTCAGGAGTTCGCGGCAAAGTCCCTTCGGGAAATGCACGCGCTGCCCGCGCACATCGGCGCCGGCTTCCTTCCAGAGTGCCAGAGCTTCGGCATCGTCGCGAAACTCGATGCCGATTTCCTCAAGAACCGTATCGGCATTGCGCTCGATGAGCTGCAGGCCTTCTTCGTCAAGCACTTCGTAGACGCCGATCTTTCGGACGATATAGGGAAGCGAAGGGCCCGGACCGCCGCCACTGCGCGACGCTCGCCTTGCCGCCGCACCTCTTCCCTCACCGCGCGAACGCCGCCCACCGCCATCGCTACCCGCAACCGGCTGCTCGATCATATCGTCCATGATGCTTCCTCACTCCTGCGCATAATGCGTCTATCTGACCCTATGCTACCCGATTCCGCCAACCGGACGTTTCTTAATGCGCCAGCGACTAGCATAGGACAGACATGGCGGCTGCGATATCGCCTGATCTATATCCGTCGCGAATTATCCGTGCGACGTCGCTTTCGAAAAGAGTTTTGTCATCGTTGAGGTTTATCGCTTATTCAGGCAGTATTTTATACGGGCCCTTGATGCATTGCACGAAACGGGATGGAGCGCATGGCTGACGACGAAATCATTCTCTCGGAACTTTCGGACGAAGAACTCGTGCAGCAGATGCATGACGACCTCTATGACGGCTTGAAGGAGGAAATCGAGGAAGCGACCAATATTCTCCTCGAACGCGGCTGGACGCCGTATGACGTGCTGACGCAGGCGCTCGTCGAAGGCATGCGCATCGTCGGCATCGACTTCCGCGACGGCATCCTCTTCGTCCCGGAAGTTCTGCTTTCGGCCAATGCGATGAAGGCCGGCATGGCCATCCTGCGTCCGCTGTTGGCGCAGACCGGTGCACCAAAGCTCGGCAAGCTGGTGATCGGCACCGTCAAGGGCGACATTCACGACATCGGCAAGAACCTCGTCGGCATGATGATGGAAGGCGCGGGCTTCGACGTCGTCGACCTCGGGATCAACAATCCCGTCGAGAACTATCTTGACGCCATCGAGCGCGAACAGCCCGACATTCTCGGCATGTCGGCTCTGCTGACGACCACCATGCCCTACATGAAGGTCGTCATCGACACTCTGAAGGAAAAAGGCATGCGCGACGATTACGTCGTGCTGGTCGGCGGCGCACCGCTGAACGAGGAGTTCGGCAAGGCCGTCGGCGCTGACGCTTATTGCCGCGACGCTGCTGTCGCGGTTGAGACCGCCAAGGATTTCATGAAGCGCAAGCATAATAGCCTGGCGGCAAGAGCCTGATCATAAAGAATACGGAGCCGGCGACAACCTCGAGGGTTGCCGCCGGCCTATCGATACCCCAAATTAATTGTTGGCAGCTCTCTTGACGGTATGACCAGCGTCTTCAGTGGCGTTAACGGCATTGGCCGTATCCCTGCCAACGCCACGAATTGTATTGGCGCATGAAGCGAGTACCATAAGGACTGCGCAAGCGGCGGCAATTTTGGTGAGTGACGGTGCGGTCATGATTGGGAACCCCCTCTGAGTGGATATCGATCAAAAACAAGCGGAGACAAATTCTCCGCAGAATGAACGCATGAACACACAAAAGGTTCACGTGATCGCGTGCGGGGCAATCGCGCGCGAGATATTGGCGGTCACCCGAATAAACGGGCTCGACCATATCGACCTGCACTGTCTTCCGGCGATCTATCATTCGTACCCGCAAAAAATCGCGCCGGCGCTGGAAGAGGCGATTGTCGATGCGCGATCGCGCGGCTTCGAGAAGATCTTCATCGGCTATGCCGATTGCGGCACCGGCGGTCTGATCGACCGCATTTGCGAGCGAGAGGGCATCGAACGCCTCTCCGGACCACACTGTTATTCCTTTTTCACCGGCAACGAGGCTTTCGCCGCTGGGGACGATGACATCACCTCGTTTTTCCTTACCGATTTTCTGGCCCGCCAGTTCGAGGCCTTCGTCATCGTCCCGCTTGGGCTGGATCGCCATCCGCAACTGCGCGACATGTATTTCGGCAACTACCGCAAGGTGGTCTATCTCTCGCAGGAGGAAGACCCGGTGCTGCAGGCAAAGGCCAGGGAAGCCGCCGCCTATCTCGGACTCGACTACGAATATCGCTTTACCGGCTATGGCGATCTTGGCCGCGAACTGCTGGCCGTCTGATTGCGACATATTCGTCGCTTCCTGCTTGCGCGGCTTTGCCAGTACCGACATATCTGCGAGAGCCTAGATATTGAAAAACATTTTAAACTCGGCAATTTGAGAGGACAAACGCGCTTTTCCGCCGCTTGCTGATACGCTTTCCTCACCGCGTCGTTTTTTGACATATATCGCGTCGTGGCGAGCGCAGTCCCAAGGTCGGTCGCCGTGCATTCTGGAGTGAAGAGGAGATTTTTACGCATGGCCGATCGTATTGTCGTCTACTGGCGGGATATTCCAGCCCAGGTCATCATCAAGAAGGGCAGACAGACGGCAAAACGGGAGCTTTCGCTGCGTTTTACCGAGGCGATCGATATGTGCGCCATGCGCACCGGCGCCGCCGAAACAGACGACTATCTCGCCGAATGGCGCAAGGCCGATCCGACGCCCGTGTCTGATGATCTCGAGGCGGAAGCGGATAAAGCGGCCGGCGAGCTGGAAGCCGCCTATGATCGCGAACGGCTGGTGGCGCTGGTGAAGGCCGGAGGTCGCGACAATGGCTGATGCCATCCAGAAACCTGGCAACGCCGCACCCGCGGCAAAGGCCGCCAGCGGCGCCTATACGCCCGCTGGTGTCTCGCCCAATCGCCGCGCCCGGCGCAAATATACCGTGCGGCTCTGGGCGGTCCGTCATTCCCGCTTCTTGGAATGGTTTTACCATCGCTTCGCCGATGTCTTTCTTCTGCTACATCCCCTCTGGAAATCGATCGGCTACGAACGCGTGGAGCGGCCGATCACCTTCATCGAGCGCAATGTAAAGGGTTTTCTGTTCGACTGCCGCATGTGCGGCCAGTGCGCCCTGTCATCGACCGGCATGTCCTGTTCGATGAACTGTCCGAAGCAGCTGCGCAACGGCCCTTGCGGCGGCGTGCGCGCCAACGGCAACTGCGAGGTCGAACCCGATATGCCCTGCGTCTGGGTACAGGCGTGGAACGGGTCGCGGAATATGACCCATGGCGATTTGATCCTCAATGTGCAGAAGCCGGTGAACCAATCGTTGCGTGAAACGTCTTCCTGGCTGCGGGTCACGGCGGAAGCCGCAGCTGCCCGCGAAGCTGCAAAAAGGGAAGCGTGATAGATGGCACATATCGACGAAAATCCGCTCGGTGTGCATCTGCCGCTGGACCCGCTGCCGGGCCATTCGTCGCTCGGGCGCCTTGAGCGCGTCCTCCGTCGCGGCGAATTCGCCGTGACAGCCGAATTGAACCCACCTGACAGCGCCAATCCCGAAGATGTCTATGAGCGCGCCGCGATCTTCTCGGGCTGGGTCGACGGCATCAACGCCGTCGACGCCTCGGGCGCCAACTGCCACATGTCGTCGGTTGGCATCTGCGCGCTGCTGACGCGCATGGGCTATGCGCCGATCATGCAGATCGCCTGCCGCGACAAGAACCGCATCGCCATCCAGGGCGACGTGCTGGGTGCTGCCGCCATGGGTGTGTGCAACATCATGTGCCTGACCGGCGACGGCGTACAGGCAGGCGACCAGCCAGGCGCCAAGCCGGTTTTCGACCTCGACTGCATGTCGCTGCTCGAAACCGTGCGCATCATGCGCGACAACGCCAAATTCCTCTCGGGGCGCAAGCTGACGTCGCCGCCAAAGGTCTTTCTCGGCGCCGCCATCAATCCCTTCGCGCCGCCCCACGACTTCCGGCCCTATCGGCTGGCAAAGAAGATCGAGGCCGGCGCGCAGTTCGTGCAGAGCCAATACTGCTATGACGTGCCGATGTTCCGCGATTACATGAACAAGGTGCGCGATCTCGGCCTGGACGAGAAGTGCTTCATTCTGGTCGGCGTCGGGCCCCTCGCTTCTGCGAAAACCGCCCGCTGGATGCGCTCCAACGTGCCGGGCGTGCATATTCCCGATGCCATCATCAAGCGCCTCGAAGGCGCGCAGGATCAGAAGAAAGAAGGCAAGCAGCTCTGCATCGACATCATCAACGAGGTGAAGGAGATAGCGGGCGTTTCCGGCGTCCATGTCATGGCCTATCGCCAGGAAGAATATGTCGCAGAGATGGTGCATGAATCCGGCGTACTGAAGGGCCGCCAGCCTTGGAAGCATGAAGCCAACCAAACGGACGCTCTCGTCGCCGAACGGCTAGAGCACATCCGTGGCGGCAAAGAGGAAAATCAGCAGGAAATGGCCGAGGCCGCCGCTCATCATCCCTTACACAAGACGCATTGAGATCGAGTGGCGGGCAGAGGAGCCCAGCCCC
>BFBZ01000836.1_pt1 | contig 24371 bp, 23 predicted proteins | sample 1888401 | NCBI WGS metagenome assembly BFBZ01 (sample SAMD00112614, study PRJDB3348) | symbiont metagenome | host: Chara braunii
TAGGCCACGTGGCCCTGGGCGCCGTCGACGGTGATCGTCGCGTTGATGGAGCCGCGGCGGCCGATCTTGATCATGTCGCCGAAGGTCTCGGCGCTGGACGGCTCGCCGACGATGCAGTGGTCGATGGCTTCGCCCTCGGCCAGCAGAGCATTGACCACCATTGTGGTGCCGTGGGTGGCCACGCCCTCTTCGTCCCCGGTGATCAGGAACGACAGGGAGCCGGTGACCTCGCCGGCCGCGATGGCTTTGGCCGAGGCGGCGGCGAAGGCGGCCACGGCGCTCTTCATGTCCACCGAGCCGCGGCCGATCAGCATGCCGTCGACGATCTCGGCGGCGAAGGCCTCACGGCTCCACGCCTGGGCGTCGCCCACCGGCACCACGTCCGTATGGCCGGCGAAGCACAGGTTGGGCCGCGCGGACCCGTAGCGGGCGTAGAGGTTCTCGATCTCGCCGAACTTCATCCGCCGACAGGCGAAGCCCAGGGCTTCCAGGGTCGACTGGACGATGTCCATGGCCCCCGCATCGGCCGGCGTCACCGACGGCCGGCGGATCAGGTCCTGGGTCAGAGCGACGGGATCGAGAACAGTCATGCCTAGTCCCGCAGCAGTTCGTTGATCGAGGTCTTCGACCGGGTCTGGGCGTCGACGGTCTTCATGATCACCGCGCAGTAGGTCGAGGGCATGCCCTCGTGCGGGCTCGGGCGCGAGCCGGACATGATCACCGAATAGGGCGGCACTTCGCCGGTGGTCACCACGCCGGTGCGGCGGTCGATGATCGGGGKGGTGGAGGTCAGGTAGACGCCCATGCTGAGCACGCTGCCTTCACGGACGATCACGCCCTCGGCTACTTCCGAGCGGGCGCCGATGAAGCAGTTGTCCTCGATGATGGTCGGGTTGGCCTGCAGGGGCTCCAGCACGCCGCCGATGCCCGCGCCGCCCGACAGGTGGACGTTCTTGCCGATCTGGGCGCAGGACCCGACCGTGGCCCAGGTGTCGACCATGGTGTTCTCGTCCACATAGGCGCCGATGTTCACGAAGGACGGCGTCAGGACGGCGCCCTTGGCGATGTAGGCGCCGTGACGGACCACGCAGCCCGGAACGGCTCGGAAGCCGGCGGCCTCGAAGCGCGCGGCGTCCCAGCCGGTGAACTTGGACGGCACCTTGTCCCAGTAGGGGCCGGGCGCGTCGGATTCCACCAGCTTGTTGGCGAACAGGCGGAAGGACAGCAGGATCGCCTGCTTGGCCCATTGGTGGGTGGTCCAGACGCCGTCATCGCCGCGGGTCGCGACCCGCAGGGTCCCGCTGTCCAGACGGTTCAGGGTCTCCTGAACGGCCTCGCGGACCTCGCCCTGGGTCGAGGTGTTGATCCCGTCCCGGGCTTCCCAGGCGGCTTCGATGACAGTCTTCAGATCGTCGGACATTTCAGGCGGCTTCCTTCAGGCGCGCTTCCGTCAGGAAGGGCGCGAGCTTCTCGGTCTTGTAGTGGACGAAAGGTGCGGTCGAGGCCAAGGCGCGAGGCCCGACCAGGACGGTGGTCATGCCGAGGTCAAAGGCGGGCTTCAGGTTCCGCTCGCTGTCCTCGAAGAAACAGGTGGTCTTGGGATCCATCCCGTGGGCGTCGATCATCCGCTGGAAGCCCAGCGGATCCGGCTTCGGCGCGTAGCCGAACGAATGGATGTGGAAGACGTTGTCGAACAGCTCGTCTAGCCCCAGGTGCGCCATCACCCGCTCGGCGTGCTTGTCGTCGGCGTTGGTGAAGACGTAGCGCCTGCCCGGCAGCTTGGCCAAGGCGATCAGCAGGGCCGGATCGCGGACCAGGGCCTCAAGCGACAGGTCGTGGTGCAGGGCGAAGAACCCGGCCGGATCGGCGCCGTGGTTCTTGATCAGACCGGTCAGGGTCAGGCCGTGCTCGGCGTAGTACTTCTTCTGCAGCGCATAGGCCTCGGGGCGGGGCAGGCCGGTGACCTGCTCCACGAAGTCCGTCATCCGGCTCTCCACCTGGGTCATGAACCCGGACTCCTCAGGATAGAGGGTGTTGTCCAGGTCGAAGAGCCAGGTGTCGATGTGGGTGAGGTCCGCGCTCATCGGCCGATCAGCGTGCCCGACCCATGCTCCGTGAACAGTTCCACCAGCAGGGCGTGGGGGCGGCGGCCATCCAGGATGACCACGGCCTCGACGCCGGACTCCACCGCCGCGATGGCGGTTTCCAGCTTGGGGATCATGCCGCCCGTGGCGACGCCGTCCTCGATGGCTTTGCGGGCCTCGCCGATAGTCATCTGGCGGATCAGCTGGCCGTCGGCGTCGAGCACGCCGGCGACGTCGGTCAGCAGCAGCATGCGCTTGGCGTTCAGAGCCCCGGCCAGGGCGCCGGCGACGGTGTCGGCGTTGATGTTGTAGGTCTCGCCGTCCTCGGACACGCCGATCGGCGCCACCACCGGGATGTAGTCTTCCTCGGCGTAGATCAGCGCCTCGATCAGCTTAGGATCGATGCGGGTGGGTTCGCCCACGAAGCCCAGGTCGATGACCTCTTCCAGCATGCTGTCGGGGTCCTTGCGGGTCCGCACAGCCTTCTCGACGGTGATCAGCCGGGCATCCTTGCCCGACAGGCCCACGCCGCGCACGTCGGCCTCGGCGCCCGCCAGGGTGATCCAGTTGGCGATTTCCTTGTTGATGGCGCCCGACAGCACCATCTCGGCGACTTCCATGGTCGCCTCGTCGGTCACACGCAGGCCGTCGACGAAGGTGGAGCTCACCCCGGCCTTCTTCAGCATCCGCGAGATCTGCGGCCCGCCGCCGTGCACCACCACCGGGTGGCAGCCCAGCATCTTCAGCAGCACGGTGTCGGCGGCGAACAGTCGCGCGACGCTCTCCTCGCCCATGGCGTGGCCGCCGTATTTGATGACCACGGTCTCACGGTCGTAGATCTGGATGTAGGGCAGGGACTCGGCCAGGGTCTTGGCGGTGGCCCAGCCTTCTTCTTCGGCAATCTCGGTCAAGCGCGCGCACTCCTGGTCGGACGGCTCCGATAGCGGACCCAGACGCCCCTGTCACCGCTCGACGGCGCGCGAACGCGTGCTAGCGTCGCCGAGTGCTACGTCTTCAGAGGTCCTTATGCGCTCCATCGTTCTCGCCGCGTCCGCCGTGGCGCTTCTGGCCACCGCCGCCCACGCCCAGCCCACATCTCCGAAGATCGTGGCGGTCAGCGCCGAGCGGCTGATCGACCCCGCCACCGGCAAGGCGATCCAGAAGCCTCTGGTGATCATCACCGACGGCAAGGTCACAGCGGTGGAGACCCAGGGCGACGCGGTCCCGGCCGGCGCCTCGCGGGTGGATCTGCCCGGCGTGACCCTGCTGCCCGGCCTGATCGACATGCACGTCCATCTGACGTCCTCGCCGCTCTATGGCGGCTACAACGCCTACCAGTTCTCCGACGCCTATTGGGCGGTGATCGGCACGCGCCACGCCAAGGACACCCTGGAGGCGGGCTTCACCACCGTGCGCAATGTGGGCTCGGCCTTCTACGGCGATGTCGGCCTGCGCGAGGCGATCGACAACGGCTTCATCGAAGGGCCGCGGATCGTCACCGCCGCCTATTCGTTCGGAGCCACCGGCGGTCACTGCGACGAGACCTACTTCCCGCCCTCGATGGATCAGAAGGCGCCCTACAACGCCGATAGCCCCGACCAGGCCCGCGCCTCGGTCCGCAAGCTTCGGAAGTACGGCGCCCAGGTGATCAAGATCTGCGCCACCGGCGGGGKCTTCTCTCGCGGCGACTCGCCGGGCGCCCAGCAGATGACCCTCGAGGAGATGAAGGCGGTCGCCGACGAGGCGCACATGGCGGGCATGAAGGTCGCCGCCCACGCCCACGGCGCGCCGGGGATCAGGGACGCCATCCGCGCCGGCGTCGACACCATCGAGCATGTCAGCCTGGTGGACGACGAAGGGATCAAGCTGGCCCTGCAGCACGGGACCTACTTCGGCATGGACATCTACAACACCGACTACACCCAGGCCGAGGGCGCCAAGAACGGCGTGCTGGAAGAGAACCTCCAGAAGGACCGGGACATCGGCGAGATCCAGCGCCAGAACTTCAAGAAGAGCCTGAAGGCGGGGGTGAAGCAGATCTTCTCCACCGACGCCGGGGTCTATCCGCACGGGGACAACGCCAGGCAGTTCGCCGTGATGGTCCGCTACGGCGCGACGCCGCTGCAGGCGATCCAGGCCGCCACGGTCAACGCCGCCGCGGCCCTGGGGCAGGAGAAGGATGTGGGCCAGGTGAAGGTCGGCGCCTGGGGCGACATGGTCGGCGTCACCGGCGATCCGCTGACCGACGTCACCGTCCTGGAAAAGCCGGTCTTCGTGATGAAGGGCGGCGAGGTGGTGAAGCGGCCCTAGTCGGCCTGTTCCGGCGTCGGCAGGGCCACCTGCGGCAGGATGCGGGCGAAGTGATCCTCGACGGCGGCGTAGCATTCGCACGCCGACCGCTCGAGGCCCTTGCGGTCGACGATCTCCACCCGACCGCGATGACGGCGCACGACGCCGCGAACCTCCAGCCCCTGGACCACGGCGGTGACCGTCGTGCGCTGGACACCCAGCATCTCGGCCAGGGATTCCTGGGTCAGGTGGATGATCTGGTCGCCGGCGCGGTCGTGGGTGGACAGCAGCCATCGGCAGCAGCGGGCCTCGACCGAGTGCAGCGCGTTGCAGGCGACGGACTGCATGAGCTGCGCCAGCAAGGCGTCCGAATAGCGTGAAAACAGGTCGCTGAAGGATGGCGACCCGGTCTTGACCGTCTCGAGGACGGCCGTGGGAATGGCGAAGGCCGATCCCGGAATCTGGACCACGGCGCGGCCGAACGCCGGCTTATTGCCACCGCTGACTATGCCGCCCACGGCGCCTTCGCGACCGATGGTGGCGGCCTCGATCTCGCGCCCGTCGCGGGTGACGATCAGCAACGAGACCATCGTCTTGTGACAGGGGAAGTGGGTGGTCACCACGTCGTCGCCAGGCTCGAACAGGACCCTTCCGCGGGGCAGGGCGACCACGTCCAGGTGCCGCTCGATCAGTTCCAGATCGCGCAGGGACACCGCCCCCAGCAAACGGTTGGCCTGCCGGGGTTGGATGTGCCCAGGCGACAAGCTTCGTGGCGTTTCGCTGTCGATACTCATGCGACCGGTTCCAGACCCACCCCACGCGGGCTGGATGGCCCATACACCGCCACGGCAAGCGTGACAGTCGGGTTCCGCACGTTGCGGCTTACGGTCGCGAATTTGATCGTGATCAGATCGTCCGTGCGACGACCTCCTTCATGATCTCCGACGTGCCGCCGTAGATCCGCTGCACCCGCGCGTCGCGCCACAGCCGGGCGATCGGATACTCGTTCATGTAGCCCGCCCCGCCGTGAAGCTGCAGGGCCGCGTCGCAGCACTCCCACTGCAGCTCGGTGTGGAACAGCTTGGCGGCCGAGGCCTCGGCGGCGGTGAGCTTGCCTTCCACATGGCGCTTGATCGCCCAGTCCAGGTGCGCCCACCCGACCTGCAGCTTGGTCTTCAGCGCCGCCAGGGTGAAGCGGGTGTTCTGGAAGTCGAACACCGACTGGCCGAAGGCCTTCCGCTCCTTGGTGAACTTCACCGCCTCGTCGAAGGCGCGCTGAGCGCCGGCCTGGCCGGCGATGGCGATCTGCAGGCGCTCCTGCGGCAGCTGGTTCATCAGATAGCCGAACCCGCGGCCTTCCTCGCCCAGGGCGTTGGTGATCGGCACCCGCACGTCGTTGAAGAACAACTCGGAGGTGTCGGCGGAGTTCTGGCCCACCTTGTCCAGGTTTCGGCCGCGGGCGAACCCCTCGCGGTCCCGCTCAACCAGGATCAGCGAGATGCCCTTGGAGCCGGCGGTCGGGTCGGTCTTGGCGACCACGATCACCACGTCGGCGTTCTGGCCGTTGGTGATGTAGGTCTTGGAGCCGTTGACCACATAGTGGTTGCCGTCACGGATGGCGGTGGTCTTCACCCCCTGAAGGTCGGAGCCCGTGCCCGGTTCGGTCATGGCGATGGCGGTGACGATCTCGCCCGACACCATTCCCGGCAGGAAGCGCTGCTTCTGCTCTTCGGAGCCGTAGTTGATCAGATAGTCGACGGTGATGTCGGACTGCAGGGTCACGCCGGCGGAGCAGCCCGCATAGGACAGCTCCTCGCCGATCACCGCGTTGAAGCGGTAGTCCAGACCGAGGCCGCCATACTCCGTCGGCACCTGCGGGCAGAGCAGACCCGCCTCGCCGTAGAGCCGCCAGAACTCGCGGTCGACGATGCCTTCCTCCTCCCACCGGTCGAGATTGGGATAGAGCGCCTTGTCGAAGAACTTCCGGACCTGATCGCGGAACAGGTCGAGGTCTTCGTCATAAGCGGTGCGGCCGGTCAGCGAGAGCATGGGACATCCGTGGCTGTTGTCGGCCAACCATGTCCCATGGCGTCGCGGCGGCGGAAAGACTGACGCAGGGTCAGCCCCGCGGCCGCGCCGTCTAGAGGCTCACCGCGCAGGTGGCCATGATCTCGGCGCGCAGCTCGGGCAGGCCCGTGCCCTTTTCCGACGAGGTGGCCAGCACCCGCGGGAAGGCCGCGGGCCGCTTGGCGATGGCCGCCTCGGTGCGGCGCTGCACGGCGGCCACTTCGTGGGGCTTCAGCTTGTCGGCCTTGGTCAGGATGATCTGATAGGAGACCGCGGCCTTGTCGAAGGCGTCCATCGGGTCCTTGTCGACCTCTTTCAGACCGTGGCGGGCGTCGATCAGTAGATAGGCCCGCTTCAGGTTCGGGCGGCCCCGCAGATAATCACGGCCCAGGTCCTGGAACTTCTTCACCGTGGTCTTGGACGCCTTGGCCCAGCCATAGCCGGGCAGGTCGACCAGGCGCAGCTTCTCGTCCAGGACGAAGAAGTTGATCTCCCGGGTGCGGCCCGGCTCGTTGGAGGCTCGGGCCAAGTGCTTGTGCCCCACCAGACCGTTGATCAGCGACGACTTGCCGACGTTCGAGCGGCCGGCGAAGGCCACCTCCGGCAGGTCGGGCGAGGGCAGGCCGTCAATGGCCACCGCGCCCATCATGAACTCCGCCTGCCGCGCGAACAGCACGCGGGCGGCTTCCAATTCCTCGTCGCTGAAGAGCGGGTCGTCGCTCACCCGACGGCCTTGCCGCCACCGCCGCCGAACTTGGACAGCAGTTGGTCGATGGGATTGTCCACCTTGAAGCGGCGCATGATCAGGTACTGCTGCAGGATCGAGAGCACGTTGTTCCAGGTCCAGTAGATAAGCAGGCCGGCCGCGAACGGGGCCATGATGAAGGTGAACATCACCGGCATGAACTGGAAGATCTTCTGCTGCACCGGGTCAGGCTGCGGCGGGKTCATGGACATCGAGAGCCACATGGTGAAGCCGTAGAGGATCGCCAGCGGGCCGAGGTGCAGCAGGTCGGAGTTCAGGATCCCTCCGATCAGCGGCGCGGTCGCCGGGTTCCAGGGGATCAGCCCGAACAGGTTCCAGATGGTCAGCGGGTCCTTAGCCGACAGGTCCTGGATCCAGCCGAAGAACGGCGCGTGCCGCATTTCGATGGTGACGCTCAGCACCTTGTACAGGGCGTAGAACACCGGGATCTGGATCAGCATCGGCAGACAACCAGTCAGAGGATTGATCTTTTCCTTCTGATACAGGCCCATCAGCTCCTGCTGCTGCTTGGCCGGGTCGTCCTTGTATTTCGCGCGCAGCTCCTCGATCTGGGGCTGCACCTTCTTCATCTTGGTGATCGACTCGTAGCTCTTGTTGGCCAGCGGGAAGAAGATCGCCTTCACGGCCACGGTCAGCAGCAGGATCGCGATCCCGACATTGCCCACGTGGCGATAGATGAATTCCAGGAACTGGAAGATCGGCCGGGTGAAGAACCAGAAGTTGCCCCAGTCCACAGCGCTGTCGAGGCGCGGGATGCCGAGGTTGTCCTCGTACTGCTTCAGGACCGGCTGGGTCTTGGCGCCGGCGAACAGGTGGGTGGTCTCGCTGATCTGCTTGCCCACCGGAATGATCTTCGGCTGGCCGACATAGACCGCCTCATAGATGTCCAGGCCGCCCGGCGCGCGGGTGACGCGGAACTGGCTGTCGACCCGTTCCTTCTGGTCGGGGATCACGGCGGTCAGCCAATACTTGTCGGTGATGCCGGCCCAGCCGCCCACCGAGTTGAAGCGTTCGCCGCCGTCCTTCAGCCACTTGGCGTACTTGATCTGGCGCAGCTCGTCGCCCAGCCAGCCGACGGCGCCTTCATGCACCACCGGACCCTTGCCCAGGTGAACTGGAATGCCCTGCCGCTGCACGGAGGCGTAGGGCGCCAGGGTCACGGAGCCCGCGCCGGTGTTGGCCACCGTGTCGGTGACCGTGAACATGTACTTGTCGTCGACGGAGATCTTGCGGGTGAAGGTCAGGCCCTGGCCGTTGATCGTCTGCAGGGTCAGCGGCTTGCCGGGCGCGAGGGTGGAGCCCTCCTTCACCGTCCAGATCGTGTCGGCGTTGGGCAGGCCGGGCAGGTTGGCGCCGGTCCAGCCGAGTTCGGCGAAGAAGGCGTGCTCGGCGCCCTCGGGGCGGAGCAGCTCCACCGGCGGCGAGGTCTTCTCCACCGTCTCGCGGTACTGCTGCAGATAGAGGTCGTCCAGGCGCGCGCCGCGCAGGGAGATCGAGCCGGTCAGGGCCGGGGTCGAGATCGGGATCCGCGGGCTGGCCGCGGCCGCCTGCTGGCGAGGCACCGCCGTCCCGTTCGGACCGACGCCTCCAACCGGCAGCTTTCCGGCGGCCTGAGCGGCCTGGGTCTCGGCGGCGACCGCCTTCTCCCGCGCCAGCTCGGCGTTCTTGCGCTTCGACACGGGCTCCAGGACGAAGATCTGGTAGCCGATCAGGATGAGGACCGCCAAGACCACGAAGATGATCGTGTTGCGGTTGGAGTTGTCTTGCATAAGGGGGGCGCGCTCAGGCGGGAGAAGAGGGGGCGCGCGTAGAGGCGCGGGACGGAACGTCGCTTTCGGCCGCGAGGCTTATCAGCGCGCTTTTCACATCGTCAAGCAAACGCAGCCACGGGCGGGTCGGCGCACCGCCTCTGGCGATCAACACATAGTCATGACCGGGCTTGCCGAGCTGCGGCAAAAGCACCCGGGCGGCTTCGCGCATCCGGCGTTTGGCCCGGTTGCGCACCACGGCGCCGCCCACCTTGCGGGTGGCGGTGAAGCCGATGCGGATGAGAGAGCTTTCATCGGCCCGATCCCGGGCCTGCAGCACCACAGCCCCTCGAGCGCACGAAGGCGCTCGGGCGGCCGCGAGAAAATCCGGCCGCTTTTTGAGGCGTTCTATGGTGAGAGGGGCGTCCGTCATTCCGGACACCATAGGCTCTTAGAGGCGCGAGCGCGCCGCCCTTAGGCGGTCAGGCGCTTGCGGCCCTTGGCGCGGCGACGCGCCACGACCTTTTGGCCGTTCTTGGTCGCCATGCGGCTACGGAAGCCGTGACGGCGCTTGCGCACGAGTCGCGAGGGCTGAAAGGTCCGCTTCACAGGGCTAACTCCGGGGTCTCGAAAACGAGGGGCGTTCCTAGGGGAGGAGCGGGGGCCTGTCAACCACCACCGGACTCCTCTCTGCCTTAAGCCGCCAGAGTCAGGATCACCGGGCCGCGCTTTGTGGCCACCAGGGTGTGTTCGTACTGCACCGTCGGCTGGCCGCCTTCAGGCCGCAGGGTCCAGCCGTCGTCCAGCTCCTCGACCCAATCGGCCCCCAGGGACAGGAAGGGCTCGATAGTGAACACCAGGCCCTCGTGGATGCGCCGGTTGTCCCGGGGCTCCCACCAGGTGGGGATTTCGCCCGGATCGTCGTGCAGCGACCGGCCGACCCCGTGGCTCGCCAGGTTCTTGACCAGGGTGTAGCCGTTCTTGTCGGCGAACCCTTCGATGGCCTTGCCGATCTCGTTGAGCTTGCCGCCCGGCTTCACCGCCCGGATGCCCGACCACATGGCCCGGCGGCCGTCCCGGCACAGGCGCTCGATCTTCTTGGAGGTCGGCGGTACGGAGAAGCTGGCGCCGGTGTCCCCAAAGAAGCCGTTCAGCTCCGCGGAAACGTCGATGTTCACCAGGGCGCCCGCCGCGATCGGGCGATCGTCGGGGATGCCGTGGGCCACGTCCGGTCCCACCGAGATGCAGGTCGCGCCCGGGAAGTTGTAGGTGATCTCCGGCGCCGAGCGTGCGCCCTCCAGCTCCAGCATCTCCCGGCCGAGCTGATCCAGCTCCTTGGGGGTGATGCCCGGCTCAAGCGCCTTGCCCATGGCTTCCAGGGTCCGCGCCACCAGGCGTCCGGCGGCCTTCAGGCCCTCGAGTTCGTACTCATGTTCGATGGTCATGGCGTCAGGATACACCGCCTTCGTCCGCCGCCAACCTTGCCGCGAATTAAGTGTTCGGCCCCACCCCCGCGGGATACCGATGTTGTTCGAGGCGCAATGTTCAGGGGGCTGAAATGCGTGGGTTGCTGATCGCCGTCGCCGGTCTGATCTGTCTTTGCGGTCCTGCTCGGGCGGCCGAACCCGCCGCCATGGTCGCCGCCAACACCCGGCCTTTCACTGTTCAGGACGGCAGGCTCAGCGGTCCCGGCGCCGACCTCATCCTGCAGAACGCCGCCAAGGCTCAGTTCGTCCTGTTCGGCGAGGATCACCACGACCACGACAGTCCGCTGTTCGCCGCGGCCCTCTATCGCGCCCTGCGCAGCCAGCAGGGTTTCGACCACCTGGTGGTGGAGATCGATCCTGTGGCGGTCGAGACGATCAACACCCGGCCCTATCGCGGAAACCTGGCCAGGATCGCCGAGCTGTCCCGCGCCTATCCCACGCACATCGGCTTTTCTTCCGACCAGGACCTCGCGATCCTGGCCCTGGGCTCGGAGACCTCGCGGGACGGCGCGCCGGCCCTGTGGGGGATCGAACAGGCGCAGGGCGCGACCCGCTATCTGGAAGAGCTGGAACGCCTGGCGCCCACCGCTGCGATCAAGGCCATAGTCGCCCCGCTCCTGGCCCAGGCTCGCGCCCAGGAGACCCGCCAGACCCAGGGCGCCTTCGTCCACGACGATCCGACCACGGAGCCCCGTGTCCTGGCCCTCCAGGCCGCCTGGAACGCCAAGCCGGGCTCCCGCGCGGACTMCCTCCTGAGCAMCCTGACCAAGAGCCTGGAGATCTACGCCTACAACCGCCGCGCCAACGCCGGCGAGCGGGTGGGCCTGTACAACAACACGGTCCGGGAAGCCCTGTTCAAGCAGCACTTCATGGCGCTCTACCGGCCAGCTTCGGCCGGCGGCAGGGCGCCGAAAGCCATGTTCAAGTTCGGCGCCTGGCACATGTACCGCGGCAAGAGCCCGGGGCAGGCCTACACCATCGGAAACTTCGCCCACGAACTGGCCATCGCCAACGGGTCGGAGGCCTATGGGCTCTATGTGATACCGATCGGCGGCTACAACCCGACCCTGGCCGACGAGCCGGACTGGCTGAAGCCCCTGTTGCCGGCGACGCCGCCCCAGACGCCGGTGGTCATCGACCTGCGCCCTCTCAAGCCCTACGCCCGGGACTTCACGTCACAGGTGGCGCCAGCCGACCAGTGGCAGCTCCGCGACCTCATCCAGGGCCACGACGCCCTGGTGATCCTTCCCGGCAGCCGCAAGGCGACCTGGGAGCTGACCGGGTTCCCTACGCCCTAGATATCCGGCCGGATCACCGTCTTGCCGACCACCGTGCGGTTGGCCAGGGTGTCGAAGGCGGCTTGCCAGTCGTCGAGGGCATATTCCTCGTGCACCCGCGGTTTCATATGCGGGGCGAGGTCCCAGATGGCGGCGTTGTTCTCGCGGCCCTGCTCGGGGAACTGCCGACCGTACTCGCCGGCCCGGACCCCCATCACCGAGAAGCCCTTGATCAGGGCCAGGTTCACCGGCAGCACCGGCAGCCGGCCGGAGGTGAACCCGATGGACAGGATGCGGCCGTTGAAGGCGATGCAGCGGACGCTCTCGTCGAACACGTCGCCGCCGACCGGGTCATAGATCACGTCGGCGCCCCGGCCACCGGTGATCTCCTTGACCTTCTCACGGAAGCCCTGGGTCACGTTGACGACGGCGTCGGGAGCGTAGTCCCGCGCGATGATCGCCAGCTTCTCGTCGGAGGCCGAGGCCGCGATGACCTTGCAGCCCAGATGCCGCGCCAGATCCACCGCCGCCAGCCCCACGCCGCCGGCCGCGCCATGGACCAGCACCCACTCGCCGGCCTGCACCTGCGCGCGGCGCACGAAGGCCACATAGGCGGTGAGATAGGCCACATGATATCCTGCGGCGGCGCTGTAGCTGAGGGAGTCGGGCTTGCGGCGCAGGGCGGCCGCAGGGCTGACAGCATATTCGGAGAACCCGCCTTCACGAGCGCCGCCGACGACCGGATCGCCGATCTTCCACTCGGTCACCCCTTCGCCCAGGGCGTCGACATCGCCGGCCAGCTCCATGCCGGGAATGAACGGCACCTGCGGTTTGTGCTGGTGCTCGCCCCTCGTCTGCATCAGGTCGGGGAAGTTCACCGCCGCCGCCTTGACCTTGATCCGCACCTCACCGGCCTTGGGCTCGGGCATGGGGAGCTCCTTGACCACGCATCCGGCGTAGTCAGGCAGCAGTTGTTCGACGACCAGGGCGCGCATCAGGGCAACCGTCCTTCCAGGCCTTCCCGCACCAACCCCGCGATCTCGCGACAGGCGTGATCGGCGGCGGGGACTGCGCCGGTGAAGGCCGTGAAACCGTGCGCCAGGCTGTCATAGCAACGGTACGCTACGTGAGCGCCAGCCCCTTGAAGCGCTTTTGCATAGGTTTCTCCCTGATCCAGCAGCGGGTCGAAACCGGCCGTCGCCACCACCGCGTCGGCCAGGCCAGACAGGTCGGGCTCGCGCAGGGGCGACAGCCGCGGATCGGCCGGGTCGTCCTGCGGTCCCATATAGTGGCCCATGAACCAGTCCATCATCGCCCGGCTGAGCGGGAAGGCGTCGCCATAGGTGGTCATGGACGGCGCCTCGTTGGCCACGTCGGTGCAGGGATAGATCAGCAATTGCAGCACCGGCTGCGCCTCGCCGGTTCGCCGTAGCTCCTGGCAGACGATGGCCGCGAAGTTGCCGCCCATGGAGTCGCCGCCGATGGCCGCCTGGCCCTCCGGCGCGCCGAACCGGCCGGCGTTGTCGCGGACGAACCGATAGGCCGTCAGCACGTCGTCCAATCCGGCGGGGAAGCGGTGTTCAGGCGCCAGCCGGTAGTCCACCGAGATCACCGCCGTGCGGACAATGCGCGCCAGGATCCCGCAGAAGGCGTGGGAGGTCTCGAGATCGCCGATCACCCCACCGCCGAAGTGGGCGAAGACCATGGCGGGKATGGCCGGGKCCTGCCGCTCAGGGCGATAGACCCTTGCCGGTATCGCGCCCTGCGGACCGGGTATGGCCAAGGGTTCGACCCGCACTCCGGGCTCAAGCGGCCCGCTGAGCTGGGCGAGGCCGGTGGTGTTGGCCTTGCGGGCCTCCTCTGGCCCCAGGGTGGTCATGGACGGGCCTCGCGCGCCGGCGGCGGCCAGGAATTGCAGTCTGGGGTCCAGGGTGCGGCCGCCGCGATAGACCACGCCGCCGCCGGACATCAGCCGCAGGATCGGCGAGGGCAGGGATAGGAGCGTCCGCAGCAGGAAACGCTGAACGCCGCCCGCCGCCATCGGCTCAGGCTTGCGCCCGGGGCAGGCCGTGCAGGCCCGACTGGATCATGGCCACGGCGAAGTCGGTGGCTCCCTTGGTGTCGATGGGACGTCGCGCGACCATCTGGTCACCGACCTCCCTGGCGATGGCGATGCAGGCCGCCGCCACGAAGTCGGGGTCGGCCGCCGGTGCGCCGCCGCGGGCGATCTCGTCGACGATGGCCGCACGCACTTCGTCGAACACCGCGCTCATCTCCGGCGTCCGGCCATGGACATGGGGGATGATCTCGCCCGGCGGCCGGTCGGCCATCCAGTTCTTGTGCGTATCGGCGAGGAACAGGAAATAGGCCTCGATGGCGCCGCGGACGAATTCCTCCCAGCCCTCGGACTGCGCCCGCTGCGCCTTCAGCAGGGGCGTGAACTGGCGCGCGCCCTCGTCGGACAGGGCGACGTACACCTCATCCTTGGACTTGAAGTAGTTGTAGAAGGTCCCCGCGGCGAGGCCGGTGCGACGGATGATGTCCCGGACCGTCGCGGTCTCGTAGCCCAGCTCGGCGAACACGTCCCGGGCGGCGGCGAGGATCGCCTGGCGATTCTGGACCTTGGTCTGCTCGCGCTTGCCGGCGGGAAGATAGGCGACGTCTGACATCTGCAATGGGACTCGAAAACCTGACACCCGTCATCATAGGGACAGGTAACCGGTTACGCCAATCCCTGATCCGCAGCTTGGATTTCAGCGAGCCGGGGTTGTCGGGAATTTCGCTGTAGGATTAGGCGCATCGCACGCTGCGCGGCACTGGCCCCAGGTGGACGGGCACTCGTCCGGCGAATCTGTGGACTGACAGAAATAGTAGGCCTGGGCGCAGGCCAGCCGGCATTGGCCGCCATTCTGGACCGGCGGCGCGACCGGGGTGAGCGGGGCGGGCAAGGGTGCGGCCAGGACCGGACGCCCGTCCAGGCCGATCACCGGCGGCGCAGGCGCTTCGGGCTGGGTGCTGTCGACCGTACCGCGCAGGCCGAGCTTGGACGCCGCGCTGGTGGACGGCGCAGGCTTCACCACCAGCTTCTGGGCCAGGGCCGGTCCGGCCAGGGCCAGCACGATCAGAAGGGCGGCGATCATACGCATCACGCCACCCTCCATGATCGCGTTTAAGACCTGGTTAACTATACCGTACGCGCCGCCCGGTCCTTGGCGTTGGTGGCTTGGATCGCTTCGCGGGCGTCGGTCCACTGCTTGTCCGTCCAACTCCGCAACCGCGAGAAGTTGCCGCCCGAGGCCTGCCAGGACGCGCCGTCGATGGCGATGGTCTGGCCGTTCACATAGGCCGACAGCGGGTGCAGCAGATAGACCGCCAGGTTGGCCAGCTCCCGCATGTCGCCGACCCGACCCATGGGATTGCCGCTCATGTCGGCGTAGGCGCCGCCGGTGTCCTCGGACTGGCTGGGATTGAGCCGCGCGCTCATGCCTTCGGTAGGGAAGGGGCCGGGCGCGATGTTGTTGAAGCGGATGCCGTGGTCGCCCCATTCCACCGCCAGGGACTGGCTCATGGTCGCCAGGCCGGCCTTGGACATGGCCGAGGGAACCGTGAAGGGCCCGCCGTTCCAAACCCAGGTGGTCAGGATCGAGATCACCGAGGCGGGCTTGCCCTCGGCGATCCAGCGCTTGCCGCAGTCCAGGGTCATGAAGAACGACCCCCGGAACACGATGTTGGCGATGGCGTCGAAGGCGCGCGGGCTCAGGTCCTGGGTCCGGCTGATGAAGTTGCCTGCCGCGTTGTTGACGAGGCCGGTCAGCGCGCCGCCGTCGGACCAGATCTTATCCAGCATCTCGGAGATCGCTTCCGGCACGCGGATGTCGCAGGCGTGGCCGACGCACTTGCCGCCGTGGGCGGCCATCAGCTCCTTCGCCGTGGCCTCGACCACCCCGCCGCGCCGGCCGCAGATATAGACCTCGGCCCCGAGGATCAGGCAGGCCTCGGCCATCACCTTGCCCAGTCCGGTGCCGCCTCCGGTGATGAGGATTCGCTCGCCCTGCATCAGGCCGGGCTTGAACATCAGGTCGTCGGCGGTGAGTTCGGCCATGGGGTTTCTCCTTGTTGTGCGGAGAAACTGCGGGCGGGTGACGCCGCGGCGGTCAAGCGACCAGCCCCAAAGCAAAAGGGCCGCCTCGCGGCGGCCCTTCCGTATTCTTCCTGGGTCGTCTTGTTCTTAGAATTCTTCCCAACCATCCGCGTCGGCTTCCGGCGCGCTGGCGAGGGCGGTGTTTCCGCGGCTGGCGTAGGCCGCCGGCTGCGGCGCCGACGGACGGGCCGCCGGGCGAGGAGCCGGAGCCGCCGGGGCGTGATGACGGGTGGCGGCCACAGGCGCGCCGCCGGTGACCTTGAAGCGCGCCACGAGACGGGCGAGCTCCTGGGCCTCGTCGGCCAGCACGCGGCTGGCGGCCGTGGACTGTTCCACCATGGCGGCGTTCTGCTGGGTGACCTGGTCCATCTGGTTGACGGCGGTGTTCACCTGGCCGAGGCCGAGAGCTTCTTCCTTCGCGGAGGCGGCGATTTCGCCGACCACGTTGGCGATTTCGCTGACCTGACGGACGATGCGTTCCAGCGCCTTGCCGGTCTCGCCCACCAGGTTCACGCCTTCGCCGACCTGTTGGCTGGAGGCCGAGATCAGGGTCTTGATCTCCTTGGCGGCTTCCGCCGAGCGCTGGGCCAGGGCCCGGACTTCGGAGGCGACCACCGCGAAGCCACGACCGGCTTCGCCGGCGCGGGCGGCTTCGACGCCGGCGTTCAGGGCCAGCAGGTTGGTCTGGAAGGCGATTTCGTCGATCACGCCGATGATCTGGCCGATCTGCTTGGACGAGCTTTCGATCTGGCCCATCGCCTCGATGGCGCGGCTGACGACCAGGCCACCTTCTTCAGCGTCGGTCTTGGCCGAGGCCACGGCTTCTCGGCCATGGCTGGCGCCGTCCGAGGTCTTGTTGACCGTGGCGGTGATCTCGTCTAGGGCCGCGGCGGTCTCTTCCAGGGTCGCGGCCTGATGTTCGGTGCGGCGCGACAGGTCGTCGGCCGAGTGGCTGATCTCGCCAGCGCCCGACTGGATGGAGGCGGTCGCGCCGGCGATGGCGCGCATGGCCTCTTCCAGCTTGGCGGAGGCGGCGTTGAAGTCGTCGCGCAGCTTGCGATAGTCGCCGGGGAATTCCTGTTCCAGGCGGAAGGTCAGGTCGCCGGTGGCGAGGCTGTCCAGGGCGCGGGCGAGGGAGTTGACGACCATGGCCTGCTCTTCGGCGATGGCCGCGGCGGCTTCGGCGTTCTGGCGGCGAGCGGCTTCCGAGGAGGCTTCCGCCTTCTCCTGGTCCTGACGGACCCGCTCGAGCTGAAGTTGGTTCTCGCGGAAGATCTGCAGCGACGAAACGATGGCGCCCAGTTCGTCCTTACGCTCAAGGGCGTCGAGATCGATGCTGTTGTCGCCGCGCGACAGGGCCTCGGTGGCGCCGGCGATCCGCTTCACGTCCTGACGCAGGATGGTGGTGAGGGCCCAGGCGAGGGCGCCGGCCACCAGCAGGGTGAAGAGCGCGGCGACCATGGTCACGGTCTGAGCGGTGGTGGAGCGAGCTTCGCTGGCCTTGGCGTTGGCGTCGGTCACGACCTGGTTGGCGGCGACGATCTTCGTCAGCATGCCCGACATCTTCGTATACTCGTCCTCGAACGGAGCAGCGAAGCCGGCGGCGGTGCCGAAGTCGGTGGAGATCATCGCGGCGATCACGTCCAGCGCGTCGCGGGTCTGCTTCAGAGCCTTGATGAGCTCATCGAAGGACTTCTTCTGCGACGGCGGCGCCTTGGCGGCGATGGCCTGAACTTCCTTGGTGATCGAGTCGACCTCGGCCAGCATCTCCTGGCTTTCACCCTCGATCTTGTCGACCTCGATGGTGGCGGCCTGGTGGGTCAGCAGGAAGTAGAGCTGTCCGTGAACGGCGGTGATCCGTTCAGAGACCTTCTGCAGTCGCAGGCTGTTGGGCAGGTCGGAGTGCACGACCTGCTTCAGGTCGGCCGCCTGACCGCGTTGAATGACCACGGCGCCGCCGGCCATAATAGCCAGCATCACCAGGGCGAAAGCGGGTGCGAAGCCGATCTTGGCGATCAGCGGCATATCCACGAGCCGTAGGCGCTTCACTTACACAATCCCCCAACAGGTCAGTTAGCGTTTCGAACACCATGACCTAAGGTTGCTAACCAATCGTCACCGAACGGGGCGCTGTGCGGCCTATGCTCGCACGCCTTCGCGTTGCGCGCCTTACGCGTACGCGCGCGGTTTATAAGGAACGCGAACTGTTGATCGGCGTCTTTACTTGAAGTTAACCAAAACTATCGCGCACGACTCAGACTCCCTTAACCTGAATCCTGCATAGAGGTGCTGCTTCCGTAATTCTAGAAAGGAGTGGGGCGATGAAAAATCTCATCAAGATCATGGGCGGTATCGCTCTGAGCCTGGCGTTCGCCGGAGCGTCTTCGGCTGCTGACTTCCAAGAAAGCATGTCGAAGTGCCTGACCAAGCACGCCAATACCCGCGATGCCGCGACGGTCATGCTCGAATGCAATGCCGACGCCGGCAAGCTCTCGGGCTGCAAGGTTGTGACCGACAGCGCCGCTGGTAAGGGCTTCGACAAGGCCGCTCTTTGCGTGGCCGACGCTCTGCCGATGGGTTCGAAGACCGGCGTCGTGAAGGTGCCGATGCGCTTCCCCGGTGGTGGCTAAACACACCGCTTAAGAATTTTAGTATTCTTGCAAGAACGCCCTCGGCCTCACGGCCGGGGGCGTATTGCGTTTCGGCGCTAGTCTTCGACGTCTTCTGAACGTGAAGAACTCTGGAATGGCGTCACGGAGGACTCTTCGTCGCCTATGGGCTCAGGCATGCCATTCAACGCCAGCATTCCTGCAGGCGTGATGTCCCAACCCTGACGTGTGCGAGTGGCGAGGCCCAGTTCCGTAAGTTGCCGGGCGTCGCTGATATTGATGAAGGCGACCTCCGCCCCCGCGTTCTTGCGCGACAGATTGCGTAGGGCGTGCCGCAGATCGTCTGAGATATCCATAAGGCACCCTACACCCGAACGGTGACGAGCCTTCGGGAAACTAGTCGACCCGTGAGATCAGGGCCTGGGCCGCAGCCGGCGCCCGCACTTTTCCCTCGTGAATCACGAAGGCGAAGACGTCCCGCGGCCCCTCCGGCGGCCCGGTTCGGTCCACCGGCGTCAGGTCGCCCGGCACATCGCCCTTGGCGTAGGCCTTGAACCGCTCAGCCCACAGGTCGAGATCCTTGGCGACATAGGCAGTCTCGATATCGTCGGAGCCGGTCATCAGCCGCGCATAGACCAGATCGCTGGAGGTGATGTCCGGGATCATCGGGAAGGTCTCGTGATCGGCCAGGCAGATCGCGACGTTGCGTTCGCGGCAAAGCTTCACGAAGGCCGGATCGACGAAGCTGCCGTGCCGCACCTCCATCACGTGGCGCAGGCGCAGCCCCTCCAGCTTCTCCGGCAGCAGATCCAGGAAGCTGGTGAAGTCGTCCTTGTCGAACTTCTTGGTGGCCATGAACTGCCACAGGATCGGCCCCAGCCGGTCGCCCAGTTCGACGATCCCCTGGTTCAGGAACTTGTCGACGGACTCCCCGGCCTCGGCCAGCACCCGCCGGTTGGTGGAGAACCGCGAGGCCTTCACCGAAAAGACGAAGCCGTCCGGTGTGGAGGCGCGCCACTTGGCGAAGGTCTCGGGCTTCTGGCTCGAATAGTAGGTCGAGTTGATCTCGATGGCCGTCAGGTGGCGGCTGGCGTAGGCGAGCTCGTCGGCCTGCTTCGTCCCTGCGGGATAAAACACGCCTCTCCAGGGCTCGAAGGTCCAGCCTCCGATGCCGAACCGGATCTTGCCCGCCTGCGCCATCGCTACCTCACTTGCGCTGGGACGCGGTCGCATCCCGCGTCTGTTTGAATTCCGAGCCGTCCTTCCAGGTCGGCCACTCGGTCGAGTTGGCGAGCTTACGGCCAAGATCGACCAGCAGGCCACCATCCTGAACGATGCCCGTCAGATCCCAGCTCTCGTCGAACTCATCGGCAGGCTGGTGATAGCGCTCGGCGGTGTAGGCGGCCGACCAGGCGTTCCCTGCGGCCGTGCCGCCGTTCACCAGATCCCGGCCCGACCCGAACGAGATGGCCGGCACGCCCTTCTTGGCGAAGGGGAAGTGGTCGGAGCGGAAGAACGACCCGGCTTCCAGGCGAGGATCGGGGGAGTATGTCCGGCCCTTGGCCGCGCCTACGGCGATCAGATCGTCCTGCAGGGTCGAGGCTGCATTGCCCGACGAGGTGAAGTCCTTGGCCGGGCCGCTGGGGGACAGGGCGTCCATGTTTATGTCCGCCACGGTGGTGGCCAGCGGGTAGAGCGGGTTGGCGGCGTAGTATTCCGAGCCCAGCAGGCCCTTCTCCTCGGCCGTCACCGCCAGGAACAGCACCGAGCGGTCAGGTTTCGGCCCCTGGGCGAAGGCGCGGCCGATCTCGATGAGCGTCGCCGTGCCGTCGGCGTTGTCCACTGCGCCGTTGTAGATCTTGTCGCCCTTGGCGTCCGGCAGGCCGACGCCGATGTGGTCCCAGTGCGAGGTGTAGATCACCGTCTCGTCCGGCCGCTTGGCGCCGCGGACGAGGCCGACCACGTTCTTCGAGACGATCTTTTCCGAGGTCACGGCGAAGTCGGTGGAGAAGGTGGGCTTCAAGGTCACGGGTTTGAAGTCGCGGGTCTGGGCCTGCTTCTTCAGGGCTTCGAAATCCAGGCCCGAGGCCTTGAACAGCTCCACCGCATTGTCGCGCTGGATCCAGGCTTCGATAGGGGCGTGAGCCTGGGTCGGATCGGTGCGGATGATGTCGAACACGGTGTTGGTGTTGGAGTTCTTGACCGTGTTCCAGCCATAGGCCGCGGGCGCGGTCTCATGGATCACGATGAAGCCGATGGCGCCTTGACGGGCGGCCTCTTCGTACTTGTAGGTCCAGCGGCCGTAATAGGTCATGGCCTTGCCGCCGAAGTCGCCTTCGCCGGTCTCGAAATCGGGGTCGTTGACCAGCACCAGGGCGACCTTGCCCTTGAGGTCCACGCCCTTGAAGTCGTCCCACTTCCGCTCCGGCGCGGTGACGCCGTAGCCGACGAAGACGATCGGCGCGTCCTTGACGGTCACGTGGTCGACGCCGGTCTGCGGCGCGCGAATGGCGATCTGTTCGCCCTGGGTCCAGGCTTCGGTCTTGCCGTCGATCGCGACGCTGACGTTCACCGGCCCCTTGGTGTCGAACTTGGCCAGGGGCACGTCCTGGGTCCAGGCGCGCTTGCCGTTCTTCAGGTCGCCGCCCGGCTGCAGGCCGGCGGCTTTGTACTGTTCGACGATGTAGGCGACGGTCTTTGTCTCGCCGGCCGTGGCGGGCGCCCGGCCCTCGAAGGCGTCCGAGGACAGCACTTTCACATGGGTGGCGATCTTGGCCGGGTCGAGATCGGCGGCCAGGGCCGGTTGGCAGGTGAGAACCAGCGCAGCCGTGGAGACGGCCGACAGAAGGAGGTGTTTCATGAAAACTCTCGGAAAGGCGGAATTGCCGCGAACCTAGTCCCGGCCTCCGTCGCCCGCTAGGGCGTCTTCGCCTTCCGGGATTCGACGAACACCTCGATCCCGTCGAGCACCCGCTGCAAGCCGAACTCGAAATTGGTGGCGGGATCGGTGATCGACTCGAAGGTTTCCCCGACCACGGCCCCGACCCGCGTCGCCAGCGGGAACTGCTCTGGGTTCATCACCAGAGCCAGCCAAGGCTCCTGGCTCAGCCACCACTGGGCGTCGCTCACCCCGGTCTGTTGCTGCACCTGCTGCGCCTCGACAGCCTGGCGCACAGAGCCCTGGATGTAGCTCAGCAGCAGCACCGCCACCCGGTCCATCTCCAGCTCGCTCAGCCCCACCTCTTCCAGAATGCCCAGCAGGCTTTCGTATCGGCGCAGCAGGTTTGGGCCCAGCGGCGGACGGTGCTTGCCCAGTTGCAGCATCCAGGGATGGCGCTGGCCGCGCTCCCAGTCCTGCATGGCCCGCAGGGTCAGCTTCTCGCGCCAGGTGGCGCCCGGTGGGAAGACGTCTCGCGCCTCGCCCACCATCCGGTCCAGCATGACGTCCACCAGCTCGGCCTTGGACGGAACGTAGGTGTAGAGCGACATGGGCGAGACCCCCAGCGCCTGGGCCACCCGGCGCATGGAGAGGGCGGCCAAGCCTTCGGAGTCGGCGATGCCGACCGCCGCTGCGACGATCTCGTCGACAGTTAGCTTCGGCTTAGGACCCCGGCGTCCACGCTCGGGAAGGCCCCACAGCAATTCCATGCTGCGTTTGGGATCGCCCGCCCCTGTGAACTCGGTGGTCATGACAAATTCTACACATATCCGAAAACGCTTTACAACGTACGGAGTCGCCGTATTGAACTCTGTACATCATACGAAGAAGCGGTGATGACGATAAGCGGCCCCGCAAGGCCGTCAGGCGGTGGTTCGGCGGCGGCTGGCCTCGGGCGGTGGTCTGGGGTAGGTCGAGGCGCTGAGTCCTCGCCGCCACGGTGGAGCTTTATTTGGCTCTACCCCTCGTTTAGCCGTGTCGCTTCGTTACGCTACGGAACGGCCATACATCAGGTCTGTGTCGCGCCTCGCCCGGACATTCGGGCGCTCTCGACGGCGAAATGCGGGCCACGAAGACGAAAAGTGACCATGCGCACTGCACTTATCGCAGCCAGCCTGGCCTGCATCTCGCTCGCCGCCTGCTCGACCCGGGCGGTGGATACGCGACTGCCGGCCGCGTTCGAGACCCCGACTCCCGTGCCCGCGGGAGCGGTGGCGCTCGACACCTGGTGGACCGCCTTCAACGATCCCGAGCTCACCGGCCTGGTGGAGCACGCGCTCGCCAATAGCCCCGACGCCCGTAGCGCGGCCGCGCGGCTGAAGGAAGCGCGGGCCMCCCGCCAGGGCGCTCTGCTCAGCTTCCTGCCACAGGGCAACGCGCGGGGCGCGGCTTCGCGCACCGAGAACAAGGTGATCGACGGCACCGCCATCAACATCCCCGGCTTCTCGTCCAATGGCGTGAGCGAAAGCCGCTCGGCCAATTTCGACGTGACCTGGGAAGTCGACCTGTTCGGCCGGATCTTCGCCGCCAGCCGCGCCGCCAACGCCGAGATCGCCGCCGCGCGCCTGGATTATGAAGGCACGCGCGCCAGCCTCGCGGCCAATGTGGCCGACAGCTACTTCCAGGTCCGCGGTCTGGCGATCCAACTGTCCGACGCCCGCGAGACCGAGCGCATCCAGGGCGAACTCGGCCGCATCACCGGCATTCGCGCCGAGCGCGGCCTGGGCTCCACCGCCGACGCCGATCGCGTGGCCGGCGATCTCGCCGCCGCCCGAGCCCAAGTGGCCGGTCTCGAGGCTGAACTCCAGGCCCAGCGCCGCATCCTGCTGATCCTGGTGGGTCGCGGGATCGAGCCCACCGCCAACCTGCCGGTCACCGCCGAAGCCGGCGAGGTTCCGCCGGTCCCCGCCACCATCCCCGGCGAACTGCTGGCCCGCCGCCCCGACGTGCGCCAGGCAGAGGCCATGCTGGGCTCGGCCCTCGGCCGCCTGGACTACGCCAAGCTGGCCTTCTTCCCGACCTTCACGCTCACGCCCGGCATCGGCATCACCAAGAGCACGCAGCCGAACTTCTCGGCTACGACCCAGAGCTGGACCATCGGCGGCAATGTCACCCAGCCGATCCTCGACATCCCGCGCCTGCTGACCGAGCTCAAGGCCCAGAACGCCCGCACCGAGCAGGCGGCCATCGCCTACGAAAAGGCGGTGCAGACCGCCTATGGCGAGGCGGAGAACGCGCTGGTCCAGCTGTCCGCCGATCGCCGCCGCGTCGATCTGCTGGACGACGGCGAGGCCCGCGCCCGCCGCGCCTACGAAGCATCGCAGAAGGGCTATGTGGCCGGCTTCACCGACCTGCAGACCCTGCTGTCCACCGAGCAATCCTGGCGCGCCGTGCGCACCCAGGAAACCAGCGCCCGCGTCCAGGCCCTGCGCCGCGCGGTCCAGACCTACAAGGCCCTAGGCGGCGGCTGGCCCGTCCAGTCCGTCCCCACCAACAAAGAGGCTCGCTGACGTGACGAGATCGATCCTGAAGCTGACCGTCACGGTCGCCGTCGCCGCCCTGGCGCTCGCCGCCTGCGGCAAGAAGGAACTGCCCAAGAAGGAGGCCGCCGCCGGCGCCCGGGCCGTCACCGTGGTGCGCCTCGAGCAACGCTCCATCGCAGGCGCCCTCAGCGCGTCCGGCGACCTGCGCCCGCGGGAAGAGGCCGCCGTGGTTCCGGAAGTCTCCGGCTATCGGGTGCTCCGCGTGTCGGCCGATGTCGGCGACACCGTCCGCGCCGGACAGGTGCTGGTCCAGCTCGATCCGGCCTTGCTCGAAGCGCAGATCGCCCAGGCCGCGGCCCAGTCGGCCCAGGCCGACGATCAGGCCCGCCGCGTCGCCGACCTGGACAACACCGGGGTCCTGTCCCAGGAGCAGATCGCCCAGCGCCGGTTCCAGGCCCAGGCCGCCAAGGCCAATCTGCGCG
>BFBZ01000834.1_pt1 | contig 24347 bp, 18 predicted proteins | sample 1888401 | NCBI WGS metagenome assembly BFBZ01 (sample SAMD00112614, study PRJDB3348) | symbiont metagenome | host: Chara braunii
GTAGCCAAGTGGTAAGGCAGCGGATTTTGATTCCGCCATCCCCTGGTTCGAATCCAGGCGCCCCAGCCACCCAGTTCGGTCTCTCGATTTTTCGCGACACCGTGCGCAAGAAAGCCCGCGAATACGGGGTTTCTTGCGCGTCGTTCAGTCTCTGGGATTCCAGGATTCGAACTAAAATTCCCTTTGGTGTGGAAAGTCTCTTGCGGTTTCCTAGGAAATGGCCGTTTTGCAGATTCAAAAAGTGGAGACTGGTTCGATCTTCCACTGAGCGGTGAGCCTGACGGGATTCGAACCGTGGAATTCCGTCGATGCTTCTCGGAAGACACCTCGTCTTATCGCGCGTCCATCCAGACTGGATGAGCGGATGGTATCGAGGCTGCGACGGTCCGCGCTATTGCGAAAAACCTGTGTTCCATACCGGGCAGAGGGCTGGGTAGGTTCTTGCCGGGGGACCTCGAAGGGAAATTGACTTGAGTGGGGCGCGGCTGGTGCGCGGCTGCGACGAAATAACCTTCCGTGATGGGGACATTTCCCGCGCCGGAATTTCAAGAATACAAGAACGGCGCCTTGACGGAGCCCGACGGATCATGATGCACTAACTGAAATTTCAGATTTCAGAGGGCGAAGGATGGCCGCCATCAATACGGACAGCATCACCTCTCAGGTGCATCAGCTTCTCCAGCGCGAGATCGAAGCCGGCAAGATGGAGCCTGGCGTTCGCATCGTGGAAGAGCAGCTCGCGCAGCAGCTTGGCATCAGCAAAACTCCGCTGCGGCTGGCGCTGCACCAGCTCAAACAGCAGGGGATCGTCAACATCGAGCCGAGGCGTGGCATCTATCTCGCCGTTCCGACGCTCGAAGAGTTTCTTGAGTTGATCGAAATCCGCGAGGTGCTGGAAGGGCTGGCTGCGCGGCGCGCTGCGGCACAGTCTGACAAGCGATTTGTCCAGCAGATGAAGGCGTGCTTTGCGGGGGTCAATAAGTCGAACGTCAATGAATTCGGCGCGCGCGGACGATACGCCGCGGCCGATCATCGCTTTCATCGTCTGCTGGCACAGGCGTCCGGGAGTGCATCGCTTACTTCGCAACTCACCATCATCAACATCCGCTTGCACATGAACCGGCTGCGGAGAAACTACTCCAAGTTCCGCGACCTCAGAGCCATCCATCAGGAGCACCTCGACATCATCGCAGCGATCGAGGGCGCCGATCAGAGACGCGCCGAGGCGTTGGTGCGCGCGCACATCCGTAATGTGCCGTGGGAAGAGGTGGTGAAGACGACCGACGTTGTCGGCGAGAAACCGAGGCGCTCCCTCGGAAAAGTCGCGTAGCGACAGGTCGGGGGAGGCGCAATCCTATGACCAGCGAACGCCTCGCTCCCCTCGCGGTTGCCGAAACGGCTCATGCCAAGCGCGCGGGCATTGCTCTGATGGTGGGAAGCGCAGGGCTGCTCACGGTCGGCGATGCAATAGCCAAATCTCTGTCCGCTGGAATGCCGATTGGGGAGATCATTTTCGTCCGCGGCGTGGTGATTCTGACTTTGCTGGTGGTGTGGCGATGGCCGCAAGGGATTGCGGCCCTGATGCCGAGGAATTTCCGGGCGCAGATGCGGCGGGCAATCTTCTTTGTGCTGGCCACTTATTTGATGATCTGGAGCCTGAGCTTGCTTCCGCTCGCAACGGCGAGCGCCATTAGTTTCGTTGCGCCGATCATCACAACGGCGTTGGCGCCGTGGCTTCTGCGTGAGCACGTCGACTTGCGCCAGTGGGGAGCGGTTCTTGCCGGATTTCTGGGAGTGCTGCTCATCTTTGCGCCGGTGGGGCAGGGGTGGAGCTGGGCTTTGCTGATTCCGTTCGGTGCGGCGGTTGCCCAGTCGCTGCGCGACATCGAGACACGCCAGATGGTCGAAACCGAGACCAGCGAATCCGTTGTTTTCGTCACGATCGGCGCAACGGTGCTGATGGGAGCGTTGACGGGATTGCTCGGATGGGTCGATCGGGCTGCTTTCGGATGGTCCATGCCATCTCCATTCGAATGCACACTATTTCTATTGTACGGCGCAGTCACGTGCTGCGCCTATCTCATGCAAGTTGGTGCGTTTCGTGCGGCCGAAGCGGCGTTTCTCGCGCCATTCAAATACTCACTGATCGTTTGGGCGGTGCTTATTGGGTTCGTCGTGTGGGGAGACGTGCCCAGCATCTCGACATTCGTTGGTGTCGCAATCGCGATCGCCTCCGGGCTTTTCATTTGGAAATGGGAAACAGGCGCGCGCGCCAAGCATGTCTGAGAGCGTCAACTGGCACGCGGTTTGATTGCGTAAGAAACTGGGAAGAGGTGAGAGATGTCTGTGTTGCGCGAAGGATACCAGCCTGAAGGTCTGATGACGCGAGTGATCGGCGGTCAGCAACTGTACTGGCACGTGCTTTCGGTAAAAGGCGGGCAACGCCAGATTTTTATTTCGGGTCAGGTTCCGCGCGACAAGGACGGCAACATGATCGGCAAGGGCGACATGGCCGCGCAGATCGAGCGCATCGGCGAAAACATAAAGATCTGTCTCGAGGCTGCCGGCGCGACGTTGGACGATCTTGTGAAGATCACGTCGTTCACGACCGATATCGACGAATTCTTCCGTCACGCGGCTGTGCGCAACCGTTACTTCGGCAAAGCTCTGCCCGCGAGCACGGCTGTCGAGGTGCGGCGGCTCGCGCACCCGGACTGGCTGGTTGAAATCGAAGCGACGGCAATCGTGTAGCGCGGGCGCGGCAGACACGGAGCGAGGGAACGTCATCATGAACCGGATTGCGCGTTGTCTGTCTGAGATCGTTGCCGCGGCTCTCCTGGTTTTGCCGCTCGGGGTTTCGGCAAATGCCCAGTCCGGTTATCCCGACCGTCCTATTCGGATGATCGTTCCCTTTGCGCCCGGCGGCGCCACGGACTTTCTGGCGCGCATCGTCCAGCCAAAGATGCAGGAGCTTCTGGGGCAGCCGGTTGTGGTGGAGAACCGCTCGGGCGCCGCGGGCAACGTCGGCATGGAGTTGGCCGCGGGGGCTGTGCCGGATGGTTATGTGATCTTCATGGGTGATGTCGGCACCATCACGATCAACGCCAGCATCTTCAAAGACATGCGGATCGAGCCGACACGGGATCTGACGCCGATCTCGATCATTGCCGATACGCCTTCACTTTTGGTGACGAGTCCTGGTTTTCCTCCAAAGAATATCGCGGAGTTGGTTGCCTACTTGAAGGAGCGTCCCGGCCGCATCAGTTTTGCTTCGCAGGGCAGCGGCAGCCTCAACCGTCTGGTGATGGAGCTCTTCGCCGAAACGGCCGGGGTCAAAATCAATCACGTTCCGTACAAGGGTGGGTCCGGCCCTGCTGCGGCAGACGTGATGGGCGGGCATATCCCATTCATGTTTGCGACGATTTCCTCGACGCTCAATCACGTTCGCAGCAACCGCATGAAGGTGCTGGGAGTCACCACCAAGGAGCGTCATCCCGCGCTGGCTGATGTGCCCACGTTAGCGGAGTCCGGATTTGCGGGTCTGGTCGTCAGCTCTTGGCAAGGCATCTTTGTGCCGGCGGCAACGCCGGCCTCAGTGGTCGAGAAGTTGCATGGCGTCATGTTGAAAGTGATGGCGGACGACGAGATCAAACGCCGGATTGCCGACGGCGGGTCATTGGCGATCGCGAGTCCGAGTATCGACGACGCGAAGAAATTCGTTGCTGCGGAGGCCGCGCGCTGGTCCGCGGTGGCCAAAGCGGTCAATGCCACTGCGGATTGATGCGACACAGGGAACTGTAACCGATGTCAGATCGAAGTGCCGTAAAGCCAATATTACCGACCACGGTGGGCAAAGCTGCGATTCCTTATGCGCAAGGGATGGCTGCCGGATCTTGGGTGTTCGCGACCGGGCATATGGCCCAGGTTTTTCCGGGCGGGCTTGATCCTGAGGTCGAGAGCGCGGCCTTGCCACACGGCGGGTTGCCGAAGAATCAGAAGGAAGCCGATCTCATCTTCTCGCGGATCGAAGCTGTGCTGAAAGCGGCGGGCTCGGGCCTCGAGAACATCGTGCGCGTGGATCAGTACTATCCGACCTATACCGCGGTCGACCACTATCACGTCGTTCGCCACAAGCGTTTGCCGACTGTGCCGCCGAGCACTTCCATGCTGATCGAGGCGCTTCCGGTGCCCGGCGCGCAGATGAATGTGCAGGCGATCGCGGTGCTGCCTGAATCGGATCGCGCGCCGGCGGCGCTGCGCGACGCGTCGATCAATGCGCATCCGACGTCCGGCTACGCGCCGGCTCTGGCGGCGGGCGACTTCGTGTTCATCGCGGGCATGACCGCAGGAGCCAAGCCCGGCGAGCCGTCTCGCGATGGCCTCGCGGAGGTCGCACAGGTTCCGGTCGGCAATCTTTGGCGCAGCACGCCGATCAAACTTCAGACCAAATACATCATCGAGCAGAAGATTCTTCCGGCGCTCAAACTTGCTGGCTCATCGCCTGCCAATGTTTGCAAAGCGCAAGTGTACCTCGTTCACCCGGAGGACTATTCCCTGTTCCTTGAGGTGTGGAACCAAACCTTCGGTGCAAGTCCGGTCGCCCTCTCGATCATCCCGGTCTCGAATCCGGGCATTGGTCAGATGCACTCCCGTCTTGAGATCAACGTGATTGCGTTGAAGGATGCCGGTCGCATCGGCAAGGAGATCGTGGCAGCGGATACGTTCACTGGTTACGCCGGTGTGCCGGGAGCCGTGCGCGCGGGCGATCTGCTGTTCCTGTCGGGTTTGATGGCTGTCGATCGCAACGGGCTGGTTTCCGAGGCGCAGGCCGATCCCGGCCAGCCGTTCCTGATGTCGTCCATCAAAGCGCAAATGCGAGCCATGCTGACTCGGGCTCGGGACATCTGCTCACGAGCCGGCACATCGCTGGAAAACATCGTGCGCATCCAGCACTTCCACACGAATCTCGAAGAACTGCTGCCGGCGCTTGAGGTCTGGCAGGAGTTCCTGCCGGGCCGGCCGCTGCCATACACCGCGGTCGGTGTGCCGCATCACATGCCGGCGCCCGGCGTCACCGCAATTCTCGATCTGTGGGCCTACGCACCGCAGCGGCAATGAAGTCACCGCCGGGATAACCATGTGAGGATCACGATGAATCGACGTGAACTAAGTTTGCTCGGCGCAACGCTTATTCTGCTTGCCGCGCCTTCGGCAGTCGCTGCGGAAAATCCCGGGAGTTATCCGAACCAGGCCATTCGCTTTGTTGTGCCCTTTGCTCCGGGAGGGACGACGGATTTTCTGGCGAGGGTGGTGCAGCCCAAACTTCAGGAACAATTGGGGCAACCGGTCGTGGTCGAGAATCGCCCCGGTGCTGCGGGCAACGTCGCGATGGAGATCGTCGCGAAGACCGCGCCCGACGGCTACACGATCATGTTAGGCGACGTCGGCACCATCACGATCAACGCGGCGCTCTACGCTGACCTCAAGGTGAAGCCGACTGTCGATTTCATGCCGATATCGGTCATCAGCCACACGCCGTCTCTTCTGGTGGTGGGCCCGACGTTCCCGCCCAAGACAATTCGGGAATTGGTGGAGTACGTAAAGGCGAGGCCCGGCCGTGTCAGCTTCGCTTCGCAAGGCGCCGGCAGCCAGAACCGTCTCGCAATGGAAGTGTTCGCCGAGATGGCGGGCCTCAAGATGGTGCACGTCCCGTACAAGGGCGGCTCCGGCCCGGCGGCAACCGATATTATGGGTGGTCATATCCCGATGATGTTCGCCGGTCTGCCGCCGGTCGTGAACCACGTGCGCGCCGGGCGGCTGCGTGTCATCGGCATGGCCACCAAAGAACGGCATCCGACGCTGCCGGACGTGCCGACCTTTGTTGAGGCTGGATATCCGGAAATGGTCATGAGCTCCTGGCAGGGAATTTTCGTTCCCGCCGCGACGCCGCGCCCGATCGTCGACAGGCTCCACGCCGCACTGGTCAAGGTGATGAGCGATCCCGCCGTCAAAACGCGGCTGTTGGAAGGCGGTCTCTCATCTGAGAGTCCCACGCCCGAAGAGTCGATCAAGTTCATCGCGGCCGAGGAGAAGCGGTGGACCTCAGTGGTCAGGGCCGTCGGTGCGACCGCGGATTAGAGGTGATCGTTGCGGTTCGGAGAAAGCGCATGTTGAGAATCCGGCTGACACAGGACCTATTGTCCGGTTTGTTTTTCTGTGCGGTTGCTATCGCAGGGCTCGTTTTGTCGTCGCGGCTTGGCATCGGCACGCCGTCGCGGATGGGAGCCGGTTTCTTCCCGATCGGACTGAGTATCGTACTGCTTGTGCTGGGCGGGATCGTGCTGTTGCGCTCCTTTCTTCAACCGGATGAGCCGATCGGCGAGATCAATCTTCGGCCGCTGACGGCTGTGCTTCTGAGTGTGGTGGTCTTCAGCCTTTTGGTGGAGCGTTGGGGGTTTGCACTGGCCGGTGTGTTGCTCATCGTAATTGGCCGGCTCGCCGCTGATCGATTCAAAGCAATCGAGGTCACGGTCCTGTCCGTCGGTTTGGTTGGCGCGTCGGCGCTGGTCTTTCTGTACGCGCTTAAATTGCCCCTGCACTTCTTGCCGTTCTGAGTCGCAGCGATGGACATTCTCCAGAATCTCGTTCTCGGCCTTGGTGTTGCGATACAGCCGGCGAATTTGCTTTACGCATTCATTGGAGCTCTGCTCGGTACGATCATTGGCGTGCTTCCCGGCGTTGGACCCGTCGCGACAATTTCAGTGCTGTTGCCGGTCACGTTTGGCCTCAATCCGACGTCGGCCATCATCATGCTCGCCGGAATTTACTACGGCGCGCAGTACGGCGGTTCGACGACCGCAATCCTCGTCAGGTTGCCGGGCGAATCGTCATCGGTTGTGACCACTATCGACGGCTACCAGATGGCGCGTCAGGGCAAAGCCGGGCTTGCGCTGGGCACAGCCGCACTCGCGTCGTTTCTCGCCGGCAGCATTGCGACATTCGTTGTGGCGCTCGCTGCTCCCAAGCTTGCGGAGGTGGCGCTCGCGTTCGGCCCCGCCGATTACTGTTCGCTGATGATCTTCGGCCTGGTCGGCGCGGTGATTCTGGCGCAAGGCTCGATCGTCAAGGCGCTATGCATGATCGTGTTCGGAATGCTGCTCGGCACGATCGGTATTGATATGAACAACGGCACCGCGCGCTTCACGTTCAATATCTCGCAGTTCAATGATGGTCTCGATTTTGCGGTGGTCGCGATGGGCATGTTCGGCCTCGGCGAAACCATCGCGAACCTCGAACGCAAGGATGCTGGGCACAAGATTACAAGTCGAATTCGCGATCTCTGGCCTAAGCCCAGCGATCTGAAAGCGATTTTGCCGCCCGCGCTGCGTGGCACGGTCCTCGGTTCTGCGCTTGGCGTGTTGCCGGGTGGGGGCCCGATCTTGGCGTCGTTCTCCGCGTATTCACTGGAGAAGAAAATCGCATCGCAGCCGGAGCGCTTCGGCAATGGTGCGATCGAGGGTGTGGCCTCTCCGGAGGCTGCGAACAATGCCGCGGCTCAGACCGCCTTCATTCCGATGCTGACGCTTGGCATCCCTTCGACCGGAACAATGGCGCTGATGATCGGCGCGCTCATGATGCAGGGCGTCGCGCCCGGTCCACAGCTCATGATCCAGCGGCCAGAACTGTTCTGGGGGGTCATCGCCAGCATGTGGGTTGGCAACGCCATGCTGGTGGTTCTCAACATGCCGTTGATCGGATTGTGGGTGAAGCTCCTCTCCGCACCATACCGGCTGCTCTATCCCGCCATTCTTCTGTTCTGCTGCATTGGACTCTACGCCATTCACAATGACGCGGGCGATGTGCTGATCGGTGCGGCATTCGGGTTTCTGGGTTACATGTTCTACCGGCTCAACTGCGAGCTAGCGCCGCTGCTGCTCGGATTCATCCTCGGTCCGTTGATTGAGGAGAATTTGCGCCGGGCCCTCCTGATCTCGCTCGGTGATCCGATTGTCTTTATCGAGCGGCCGATCAGCCTCGCCTTCCTGGTTCTCACCGCAATCATGATCGTGGCAATGGCGTTGCCCGGCTTGCAATCGCTGCGGAAGCGCGCGTTCCAGGAATGAGCGCCTCAGTATTCAAGAATTATCAGAGAAGGAATGTTTGATGCCGCGCCGGGTCATTCGAGTGGATGGGATCGTTCCAGTTGTGCGGGGATATCCCAGCGCGATTGTCGCGCATGGTCTGGTGTTCGTGAGCGGGATGCGTGGGAGCCGTGCTGACCGGACTCTCCAGTTCTCCGACCTGCCACCGAAATTTCAGGCGAATGGCTTTTCAAAGTTCCCTATCGCGGATCAGGGCGAAGCTGACTTCGCCGTCGACGGATGGGGAACGCATGAGAACCTGGACACCGTGTTGAAGGCTGCCGGCTCCGAAGAGATGCAGGTTCTGCGCATTCACATCTGGATGCGCGACAAGCGGTTGTTTCCGGTCTACGAGCGAATTCGTATGGCCTGGCAGGAGGTGCCCGCGCCAAGCAGTTGTCTGGGTGTCGCCGATGTCGCGGGCCGTTTTGGCCGAGCACTTGGCCTCGAAGCGATAGGAGTGGTCCCCGGCGAAAATGAGCTGTTTCCGGAGCGCACGACCACCCGAACATTCGACAACAAGGATTTCCCATCGGCTGGGTTCTATTCGCAAGCCGTGCGCTGTGGACCGCTCGTGTTCCTGGCCGGTCACATTCCCATTGAAACACGCAAACCAGGCAATCCCGTCATTCTCGGATTCGGAGATATCCCGGAGGAAGGGCGCTCACTCGCGACAGGACGCAGCCACCCGGACAGCCGGCAAGGGCCGATCGCTGCGCAGACGTGGTTCACCTACGAACGCATCCGCGAGAATTTGCAGGCGCAGGGGCTCACGATGCGCGACATCAAGCATGTCGCGGTGATGCTGCAAGACTCGCGTGACTTCGGCACGTTCCATCGCGTGCACATGAGCTTCTTCCCCGAGAACCCGCCGGTGTTGATCGTCATGGGCTTCAATGAGGTCGGCCATCGCGGGACATTGATCGAAATTGAGCCTCTGGCGGTCGACCCAAAATCGAACCTGCCGGTGGCGGAATTGCCATGGCCTTGCCCTCAGCCATTTGCCGGACCCGCGGCAACGAAGCTTGGACCCTTGACGTTCGTTGCGGGCATGCTGGGCCTCAACATGGCCGGTCGGCTGGTTAGGCAATCCAGCGACCTCGACGACGACGTCGGACGACGCGTCGTAGACGACCTTTCGCGCTTTGAAAAAGCGCCAGGCTTTGCAGCTCAATGCTGGGCGGCTTGGTCTTTGATCAAGGCGATTTTCGATATAGACCGCGCTCCGCTCGAAAGCATCGTTAAGGCGACGGTGTATCTGAAAGATGCGTCTGACATTTGGATCTACGAAGAGATCCGGGAATGTTTTCTGTCAGGGATTGGCCGCGATCTGCCCGCAGCGGAGTTTGTGGTGATCCGCGGGCCCGCGCCGGTGCCGGATGCGCAGGTTCAGATCGAGATTACGGCAGCATCGCTTTGAACATATGACTTCGGATTAGAGCGGAAAAAATCAGGGGCCGATTGTCGTCTACGGCGCAAAATGATCGCCGGACGTGGCTGCCCTGTTATTTTTCCGTTGCTGTCCCCACCCGACCAAAAGTAAACGCATTTCGAACTGGTCGCACGTGTCGAATCCGGAAGTGGTGGCCGACCTCATTGCCAAGGCAGCAAAGAACGTGAGCGCCAAGTAGATGAACAACCGATCAACACAATCCGCTGTCGGTCTTCATAGAAGGCCGACGGCGTCAATTTCTATTCTGCAAGATGTCGGATTGAAAGCGCATTCTACATTGCTGCTGGGAATGGCTGCGTTTGAGAGTCGGCGGCTCGAAAGCCTCAGAGGCCGAGTAGTCTTTTGGCATTCCCTCCAAGAATTTTTGTGGCTTGGTCGGGCGGAAGTTCCAGCCGATCCACGTGCGAGCTATCGCTGCCGATGAAGGGGTCGTCGGTGCCGAAGAGTATTCGGTCGGCTCCGAACGTCGTGATGCCGAATTGCAGCGCCGCGGCGCCGAACGACGTCGTATCGTAGTAGAGGTTTTTCGCGTATTCGCTCGGCAATTTCGAGATGTATTTTCGGCAATCGGGAAATAGCCGGTATCCGTTGTCGAGCCGCTCGAGCACCATCGCAAGGGCTCCGCCGGTGTGGGCCATCACGTAGGGGAAATTTCTGTAGCGCTCGAACACGCCCGAATAGATCAGGCGTGCCGCCGAGAGGGTTGTGTCGAAAATGAAACCGAGCCGAAGAGGCAGCTCGAACCCCTCGAATCCAGCGTCCTGCTTGGGGAACATAGGGTGTTCGAACACCGGAAGCTTCAGCGCATTGATCCGCGCCCAGATCGGTTCGAAACTCGGGTCGTCGAGCTGCATCCCGTCAATGTTGGAGCCGATCACGACACCTTTCATCCCAAGTTCGCCGATCGCGCGGTCGAGCTCTTCGAGAGCAGCTTGCGGCGAGCGCATCGGCAGACTCGCCAAGCCGATGAAGCGATCCGGATGCGCTCTGCAAATCCTCGCCATCGCGTCGTTGATCGATCGAGCCACTCCGACGAGATGTCCTCGGATGCACTAGCGCGCGCGGTGAACCAGTTCCATCGGCTTCATGAGGCCAGGTTCGGATATGCCCTTGAAGGCCGCGATGTCGAAGCCGTCGCGGTACGGCTTGTCACGATCGCGCGTCGTCCTGAACTGCCGGGCGAGAAGCCAAGTCAGCCGAGTCGTGCAGGAAAAATCGGGAGCCGTTCGGTATGGTTTCGCGGCACCGGTTTCGTCGAAACCCCTGTGCTCCAGCGACTGTCTCTCGCTCCCGGCGATAAGCGTCCAGGGCCGGTCATACTCGAACAGATGGACACGACCACGGTCGTGCCGCCCAATTGGACCGCGCACGCTGACGACCATGGAAACGTGGTCCTGCATCGCAATGCGAGCAATGGAGGCGTGTGATGGCAGAACCCAGTCCGATCTTCACCGAGGTGGTCGCGCGCAATCTGGTTCTGGCGTCGGAGGAAATGGCCGCGACATTGATCGCGTTGGCATTCTCCCCGAACATCAAGGAGCGGTGGGATTGTTCCTCTGCAATTTTTGATTCGATCGGAAATGTGGTGGCCCAGGCCAACCGCGTTCCACTCCATCTCGGATCAATGATCGGGGCCGTCGAGGCGATCAAGGCAAAGTACGCGACCGATGAAATCAGTCCGGGAGACATGTTCCTCGCCAACGACCCATTTAGCGGTGGCGGCACGCATCTTCCTGACTTGAACATCATTGCGCCGGTGTTCTCGAATGGCCGTGTCGTTGCCTTTGTTGCAAATATTGCACACCACGCCGATGTCGGAGGCATGGTTCCAGGCTCCGAGTCCGCCTTGTGTTCGTCGATCTACCAAGAAGGATTGCGTCTGCCGATCGTTCGGCTGATGAAGGCGGATGTTCTGCAGACGGACATTCTCGATATCATCAAGCTCAACAGCCGCACGCCGGACGAACGACTGGGAGATTTGCAGGCACAGATCGCGGCGAATCGAGTCGGCATCAGTCGTGTCGCGGCGTTGTTCCGGCAGTACGAAGAGGGAGAGATCGTCGAGGCGATACAGTCGTTTCTGGCGACCAGTGAGCGCCGGCTGTCGCGTCTCGTTCAGACGTTGCCTGCGGGAGTTTATCGAAGCGAAGAGCTGCTGGACACGGAGGATGGGGGAGTCGTCGCGCTCCGCCTTGCTTTGACCGTGTCGGGCGATAGATTCACATTTGATTTCTCGGAAACGGATCCGCAGCTGACCACCAGCAGCAGAAATGTTCCGCTGAAGGCGGTGCAAGCCACCGTTTATGCGGTCGTGAAATCGATGATGGATCCGGACGTGCCCGCAAGCTCGGGATTTTATCGGGCGATCGATGTCGTGGCCCGGCCCGGAAGTATCCTCAACCCCGTTGCTCCTGCGGCGGTCGGCACTCGGGCGATTACGTGCGGGGTCATCGGCGACCTCATCGTTGCCGCTCTTACACAGGTTTTGAAGCAAGGGGGCATGGCGTGCAGCGGCCCTCATCATCTGGTGATCTTTGCCGGGCACGACCCGAAGCGTAACGGCTATTTCGTCAACTATGAAACGATTGCGGGAGGCATGGGTGCGAGTGGTCGCTTCGACGGTCTCGATGCTGTCCGGGTGCACGCCTCCGGCGCCGCCAATCTTCCCATCGAAGCTTTGGAAAACGCATATCCGATACGGGTTGAGCAATACGCATTGCGCGAAGAGTCGGGCGGCGCGGGAGTCAAAGTGGGTGGAAGGGGATTGCTCCGCGACTACCGCATTCTGGCGGACACCACGACCGTCAGCTTGTCTTCGGAGCGCCAAGTCCGGCCGGCGCTCGGAGTATTCGGAGGAGGAGCAGGAGCCACAGGCAGCTTCCTTCTGAATCCGGGTTCAAGCGATGAGCGCCGGCTTCCGCCCGCCGCCAATGACATGCCGCTGCGGTCTGGTGATCTTCTTCGGGTGCTGACACCGGGTGGAGGAGGATTTGGTTCCGATCGATAGCACAAGAGAAAACGAAGGACGGACCGCAGATTGACCACAGGAGCCCCGTGAGCAGACGCGAACGAACGCTATCGAACGCGACGAGAAGCATTGAATTTATCTGAATTCTTCAGGCCGACCTGACCGCTCGTAACGGTCTGGTTCCTGGTTCGAGTCCAGGCTGGCCCACCATGTTTTCCTGCGTAGACGTTCTGCTAAGTCGTGACCGCGACGCGACGAAAGACGAACTGAATAGAAAAGATATTCATGCTTGCAGGCCCGGCACGCTCAGATGCTTGGTGTTCGTTGGATTGGTTGCCGTTGCTACATGTTCGCGCCACGTGCGTGACAAAGCTGGTGGCGCAACGTGCTACTCGATTAGCGCGCGGATTCCGACCGAATGCAACAATTGTTGAGCACGCGCGAATTGCAATCGAAGCGGTAAGTGGGTGGCGCGCATGCGTTCGCGGTGCGCAATCTTTGTGCTTACGGAACAAAAATCTTTCCGCTCATGGAACAAACGCTTTCCGCTTGTGATGCGCAATCATCAAAGTGAGATCACGTTGCGATCACACCTGCGCCCCATTCGCTAACAAAAGCTAACCGTAGTCCGCGCAACGCAAGACGCATCGAGGGGACGAAAGCGCGCGGGCTCTATGCGTCAGCAAAACAGGGGTTGCTGCGCGAGTGTGCGAGTGCCGTTGCGCAATGCAATGGCGGCCATCGAACCCTCGGTGGTGTCGTCAAGCACAGGATTGCCCCGCCCGAAACGGTAAAAGGACGGTGACATGAGTACCATTACGATCAGCCCAGGCACCAACATCCAGAAAGCGATCAACTCGGCCGCGAGCGGAACGACAATCGTGTTCCAGTCGGGCACCTATAACGTCTCGAGCGTCATCAATCTCAAGTCCGGCGTATCGCTCCAGGGCCAGCCTGGTGCTGTGCTGAAGTCGAGCGGGTCAGTCGGCATCTTCCAAGGTCTTGGTGTTCACGACATCAACATTTCCGGATTCACTTTCGACGGCAACAACCGTGGCCCCTCAAATTCCGGGGCGATCTATTTGGATTCATCCTCGGGCGGCGCAAGCGGAACGCCCAGCAACAACATTCACATCTCGAACAACACGTTCCAGAACTGGCTGAATAAAGACAGCGCCAATCTCTGGCTTTGGCATACGCAGAATACCTACGTTCAGGGAAACACCTTCAAGAATGGCAATGAGGCCATCGGCTGGTCGACGGATGTCGGCGCGCCGCCTTTGAACAATCTTGTGGTGTCCAACAACACCATCACCGGAATGAAATACATCGGGATCGAGACCGCGTTCGACTCGACCGTCTCCAACGTCCACATCGACTACAACAAAATCAGCAATATCGGAGATATGTCGATCTCATTCGTGGAGGGTGCGGTCGGTGGCAAGGTTATGTCGGGGACAGTCTGGGGCAACCAGATCGACGCTTCTCATTCCGGCGGCACGCCGATTGAGCTTGGCAACTACAAAGGCCCGTTCAACGTCACCGTCTCGCAAAATGTCGTGTCCAATCACGAATGGGGAATGATGTTCTCCCACACCGCCGGAATGGCGGTGTTCGGCAACACGTTTAAAAACGTCCAGAATCCGTTCTCTGATGACGGTGGATATGACAAGACGGAATGGATCGGCACCAACACCATTAACGGCGCGCAGCAGACCGGCTGGCCCGGTCATAAATACGGAGCTCAGCCGGCGACCTATTCGCCGTCGCCTGCGCCATCCGGAACGGCGTCGACCCTCTCAGCGACTTTGAGCGACACGCAATCGCTGGCCTCTGCGGCCGTTGGGGCGAGCGTGTTGTCTGCGGACACGACCGGCTCCAAGGCATCGACGGCGGCTGGCACGACAGCGACCGGCACGGCTGATCCCTCGATCCAGCCGGACACGGTGTTGGGCAAGCTGGGAGCAACGGCAGGCTTCAATAATGCGGCCAGCGCGTCTCGGAATTCGGCTGCCGGTGCGGGCTCGGACACTCAGAGCCGCCACGGAGCCGGGACTCTTGCTCAACTGGCGGGTGGATCGCTGAAGGCCGACCTCACGAACGTCAGCGGCCTCGACAAGGCGTTGGGGGCGATCGCTCCGAACGCCGGCAGCGGCGCGCGGACGGAGCAGGCGGTCGGCGGCGTCGGTGCGGCGCTCAGCAGTTTGGACCAGAGCGGCAAGCAGCACGATGTGCTGAATCCGGACACATGGCGGCATCACGCCTAGTCACGGCGTGACCATGCGGCATGGAAGTGCCGCATGACATTTGGAAGTGACGGATCCCCAGGGTCCGTCACTTCTCTTTGACGATGCCCGGAAGGTGCGTGAATGATCGAAGTTAGTACGCCAGCGTGACGTTCTGCGTTTATGGCAGCTGAAGAAAAGATTCAGGAAAATTCCGCCGGGGGGCGCTACTACCCGGTGATCGCAAGCGCGGTCGAGGATATCGAGCACAACACCGTTGATGCTCGACGGATGCTCTATGACCGCGCGCGCAGCGCCCTGTCCAATTGGGCCGGGCGGGGCGATCCTCCACCGGCCGAGGCGGAGGTCGAGAGCCATCGCCGGGAGCTGGAAGAAGCGGTCCGCTGTGTCGAGGCTGAAGCGCTTCGACGCGAGCGCCTGGTGTCCATACGCGAGAAGCGGGCACGCCGGTGGCTCCAGCGCGCGTCAGCCGAAACCCCCAATGTCTATCCGCGATTGAGCCTGGGCGCGGCGGCGACGGAAGAGGTCGTTTCAGGAGTGGACGTCGACGTGACTACGAAAAAATATCCATCACGCGAGCCGTCCGGCGATTTCCTGCCCGGCGCACAGCCCGCATTCGGTCGTGCCCATCAACGCTCGTGCGGGGCCGATCGCGACTCCGCCGCGGCCGCCGGAAGCAAGCCCGTGCATGGCCGCTTGCAGGCGATGATTCAGGCCGCGCGCTATCACGGCATCGAGCTCGATGTGCAGGAGTTCCAGCACAGCGGCGGCGAGACCGTGCCGTCGGCGGCGGCGCTGGCACTCTGGGCCGAGAATGCCGGCATGTGGTCGCGGGCGATGCGAATCCGCTGGCGACATTTGCTTCGCTTCAACGACACCGGCCCTGTCGTGCTGCTGTTCAAGGACGGCAGCGCAGGTTTGCTGACCGGTGCGGATGCCGCCCGGAAGGTCATCTTCCTGAACAATCCCAATGCGCCGGAGGGCGGGATGACCGGCGGGTCGGCAAGCGCGCCGCCGGTCGAGGTCGACGAGCTGAGGTTGTCTCAGGTCTGGGACGGCGAGGCGGTGCTGCTGCGCGCAAGCCGCGGCGGCGTCGCGGCGGATGCGGTGTTCAATCTGCGCTGGCTCGTCGACCTTGTTCTGCACGAGCGCAAATCGCTGCGCCTCATCGGCTTGGCTTCGCTGACCATCAGCATCCTGACCATCTTCCCGCCGCTTCTGGTCATGGCGATGGTGAACAAGGTGCTGCAATTCCACAGCGTCTCGACGCTGACGCTGCTGTGCGTTCTGATGGCGGTGGCAGCCGGTTATGAAACGCTCCTGGGCTACGCACGCCGGCTGATCATCGCGGTGGTCGGCGCACGGCTCGATGCCAAGCTCAATCTGCACGTCTTCAACCGGCTGTTGCGTCTGCCGCTCGATTATTTCGAGCGTCATCCGGCCGGCGAGACGACTTACCGGATCTCCCAAGTCTATCGTGTGCGCGAGTTCCTGACCGGACGTCTGCTGACCACTTTTCTCGATCTGGTCACGCTTCTCGTGCTGCTGCCATTCCTGTTCTACCTGAATGCAACGCTCGCCTGGATCGTGCTCGTCTGCGCGGCCGCGATCGCATTGATCATCCTCGCCTACCTCAAGCCGCTGCGGAACGTGTTCGCTCGCGTGGCGCATGCCGAGAGCAGCAAGTCGGCGGCGCTGAGTGAAACCATTCTCGGTATCAAGACGGTGAAGGCGCTGGCCCTGGAGCCGCAGCGCAAGGCGCTGTGGGACGAGCGGGTCGCGGAGACCGGCAAGTGGCGGCTCGCCTTCGGGCGGCTGGCCAACTGGCCGCAGACGCTGGTCAATCCGATCGAGCGTCTGATGGCGCTCGGCACCATGATGATCGGCGCTTACATGGCCATGAGCGATCCGTCGGGCTACATGGTCGGCGGCCTGTTCGCGTTCCTGATGCTGAGCCAGCGCGTGGCGCAGCCGCTGGTCGGCTTGGCCCGGCTGGTCGAGGACTACGAGGAGGTCGGCGCCGCCATCGGTGAGGCGGGGGCGGTGCTCAACCGTCCGGTGGAGTCCGCCACAGGCTCGGTTGGGCTGCGGCCGCAGTTCGCCGGCGCGATCGACTTCCAGAACGTGACCTTCACTTATGCCGACACCAAGGTGCCGGCGATTGACCGGGTGAGCTTCTCGGTGCCGGCCGGCACGATGCTCGGCATCGTCGGACGCAGCGGCTCGGGCAAGTCGACGATCACGCGTCTCCTGCAAGGCATCAACCGTGATTACAGCGGATTTCTCAAGATCGACGGATCGGAGCTGCGTGACATCGATCTGCGGCACCTGCGGCAAAGTCTCGGCGTGGTTCTTCAGGACAATTTCCTGTTCCGCGGCTCGGTCCGCGACAACATTATCGCGGGGCGGCCCGGGCTTACCTTGGCGAATGTGGTGCACGCCGCGCGGCTGGCCGGTGCGGAAGAATTCATCGAACGGATGCCGAAGGGCTATGACACTTATATCGAAGAAGGGTCGCCCAATCTGTCCGGCGGGCAGCGCCAGCGGCTCGCGATTGCGCGCGCACTTATTTGCGACCCCCGTGTCCTGATCCTCGACGAGGCGACCAGCGCACTTGATCCGGAAAGCGAAGCCGTGGTGACCGCCAATCTTCTTCGCATCGCCAGCGGGCGAACCATGATCATCGTCTCGCATCGCTTGTCGTCGCTGGTGGCTTGCGACCAGATCCTGGTGCTCGAGCAGGGTGCGGTTGCGGGTATCGGGCCGCACAGCGAACTGCGGGAGCATTGCAGCATTTATCGCCAGCTCTGGATGCAGCAGAATCGCCATATCGAGAGTTCGCGTCCCGTCGTTGCCCCACGGGTGGTCGCCGGCGAGATGGTGCAATCATGAGCAGGAGCACGCCCAAGGCTCTCGCGCCCAAGGCTCTCGCGCCTAAGGCTCTCGCATTGATGGTTCGTCGATCCGGCGCCATCGTTCGCCGGTCCGGCGCGGACGATCCGTTATTGCCGGCGATTCTTGAATTCCAACGGCCATCGGCCGCGATCGTCAACGCGTCCGTCCCACGCTCTGCGCGGAGCGTTGTCTGGATCATCGCCAGCATGGTCTTTGTTCTGATCGCTGCGATGGGGCTGATCCCGGTCGATCAGGTGGTGACCGCGCGTGGCGTGGTGGTTTCGGAATTGCCGACGATTCTGGTGCAGCCGCTGGAAACCGCGATCGTTCGCTCCATCGACGTGCGCGAGGGGCAGCGGGTGCGCGCGGGCGACCTCCTGGCGCGGCTCGATCCCACTTTTGCGTCCGCGGACGTTGCGACGCTCGCTGCTCAGGTGTCCAGCCTCGAGGCGGAAGTCGCGCGCTTGCAGGCGGAGGCTGAAGGCAAGGCCTTCAACTACACGGGGACCGATTCCAATTGGACGCTTCAGGCGGCGATCTACGGGCACCGCAAGGCCCAGTTCGACGCCAAGCTCGACAACTACGGACACCGCATCGAGGAGCTCGCGGCGACGATGGCCCGTTCCCGTTCTGATGCGGATGCTTATCGCGAGCGCCTCGGTTTCGCGCAGACGGTCGAGCAGATGCGCAAGCAGCTTGAGGCGATGCAGGCGGGCAGCAAGCTCAACACGCTCCTCGCCATGGATTCCCGCGTCGAGATGGAGCGCTCCATGGCCAATGCCGAACAGGCCGTGGAGGCCGCGAAGCGCGATCAGGCGGCGCTGGCGGCGGAACGCGATGCGTTTGTCCGGGGCTGGCGGGCGGACGTCTCGCAACGGATCTCCGAGACGATCGGGAGGGCCAAGGATGCCCGGGAGCAATTGAACAAGGCGAACCTGCGCAAGGAGCTGGTGGAGTTGCGCAGTGAAACAGACGCCATCGTGCAGTCGGTGGCCAAGGTGTCGGTGGGCTCGGTTATGCAATCGGGCCAGTCGTTCATCAGCCTGGTCCCGGCTCACGCCGCGCTCGAAGTCGAAGCCAATATTTCCGGCCGCGACAACGGATTTGTCCATGTCCAGGATCCGGTGGCGATCAAGTTCGACACGTTCCCCTATACGCAGTACGGGATGGCCGAGGGAGTTGTCCGAACCATCAGCCCGGACAGCTTCACCGCGCAGTCGGAGGCGCGCAATCCGACCAGCGCGGTTCCTGTGGCGGCAGCGGCGAGCGAGCCGTTTTACCGAAGCCGCATCACCCTCGATCGTGTGGCGCTTCATGACGTGCCGGCGGGATTTCGCATCATCCCCGGCATGCCAGTGGCGGCCGACATCAAGGTCGGGAAGCGGACCGTGTTGGGATATCTCCTCGGCCTGATGCTGCCGGTGGCTCAGGAGGCGATGCGCGAGCCGTGAACGCGATTAGTGGCGGAAGCATATGATCGTTGATCGCTTGATCGGCCTTGCTTCGCCAGAGGCCGCTTTCAGCCGGGCAGTCCAGCTGATCGAGCAGCAGCGGTTCGCGGAGGCTTTTCCGCTGCTGACGCGTGCGGCAAAGGCCGGCGTCCCGGACGCGGAGTATCGCGTTGCACGATGCTATCTCGAAGGCGCGGGCGTGCCGCCGAGCCGAGCAGAAGGCGCGTGGTGGCTCGAGCGGGCCGCTTCGCATGGCTGCGTCGAAGCTCAGTCCTTGCTGGCGGCGCTGCATGTGCGCGGTCTGGCCGGTGCGGCGAACGGCGGTTCATGCAGCGACGAAGCTCGTGCCAACGCCAATCGGCTTTTCGCGGGTGACGCGCCGGCGGCGCCGGATTTCGAAGCTGCGCTTAAGTGGGCGCGCGTGGCAGCCGAGCGCAGCTCGTCTGAAGCTCAGGCGCTGCTCGGCTATATCCTGACAGAGGGGCCGAAGTCGTTGCGCGATCAGGAAGAGGCGGATCGATGGTACGAACGGTCCGCCATGGCCGGGTGCCCGCAAGGAAACCTCGGCTATGCACTGTCCCTAGCGAGGCGGGCAACCGACGACGACGGTCACCGTCAGATGGCCGATCAACTGCGTCGCGCGGCAGCGGCCGGGCTGCCGACGGCGATCTATCTCCTCGGGGTGCTGACCGAACATGGGACGAGGGTGCCTCCCGACCCAGATCGTGCCGCCCAGTATTACAGAGAGGCGGCCGAGAGCGGGCACCGTCCCGCGCAAGTCAGATGGGGTCTTGCGCTGATCGAGGGAAACCTTGTCGAGCAGGATCTCGTCGCTGGTGAATCGTGGCTGCGCCGCGCGGCGCTCGCCGGCGATCCGCGGGCGGCTGCTTTGATCGGCGATCTTTACGTTCAAGGAGGTCCGTTGCCGCCGAACCATGCCGAGGCCGCAAGCTGGTATCGCCGCGCTGCCGAAGCGGGGGACAGATCGGCAGCCCGGGCATTGGGCTCGCTCTACCTGACAGGGGCCGGCGTGGTGCAAGACGATGAGGAGGCTGCTCGTTGGTTGCGCGTCTCTGCCGAAGCCGGCGATCAGGCTGCGCAGGTGGATCTCGCCACGTTGGTTCTAGGAGGCGGCGCCGCTCCGGAAGATTCCATCAGAGTTGCGAACTGGTTCGAACAGGCAGCGTCGGCAGGCGATCGTGTTGCGGCCTTCAACTTCGGTGTCTGTTGCCTCAAAGGAATAGGTGTCGAGCAGGACGAGCAGAAGGCGGCGCATTGGTTACGCCACGCCGCCGAGGAGGTGGCGGATGCGCAATTCCTGTATGCACGCATGCTCGCCGAGGGGCACGGAATGCCGTCCGATTTGCCGGAGGCGCGGATCTGGTTCACACGCGCCGCGGAGTGCGGGGTGTCTGACGCGCAGGTCGCGCTTGCGGAAATGATGGTGAATGGCCGCGGCGGTCCGGTCGATCGCGCTAGTGCGCTGAAACTGTTCGAGCAGGCGGCGGCGAAAGGACATCGTGGAGCGATGTTCGCTCTTGGCACGATGCACGCAGGCGATGACACTCTTCCCGTCGACCGGTCGGCCGCGCAACGCTGGTTCAGGGCTGCGGCCGAGTTGGGTCATGGTCATGCCCAGTTGATGCTCGGTCGGTATCTCGCCAACGCAACCGCGGGTGAGCTCGATCCGACGGAAGCGCGTCGCTGGTTCGAAGAGGCGTTCGCGCAAGGCATTGCCGAAGCGAAGTCTGACCTCACCGAGCTCACCTCGCCGTCGGAGCTGTAATAGCAAGCGCTAAATGCGGCGCGGGTCCTGCGATTTCGGCAGTTCACCCTTGATGACTACAAGTTCAAGGGCGAGCTGGTCCGGGTTCTTGGTTTTTTGAATCAGAGGCTGTTGAACGACAAGTCATGCGCAACCATGCAGAAGCCAAGCCTCGGCACGTTTCGACATTTGACTATTGTGCCGTCGTCTCGGCGGTTCGTGCGCGGTTAATCACAAATGTTGATTGCTTTCGCTCCGGTGGACCCTGAACGCGTGCCTGTAAGATTGCGCTCATGCGTTGCGATCTCTGGATGCCTGAAGAGCCTTCCACACCCGTTCAGCGGTGAGCGGCATTTCGATATCGGTGACGCCGAGGGGGCGCAGAGCGTCAAGCACAGCTCCCACGATGGCGGCGGGCGCGCCGATCGATCCCGCTTCACCACAGCCTTTCGAGCCGAGAGGATTGTGCGTGCAGGGCTGGCTCTCATCGAGCTCAGAGAAAATCGCAGGCATGTCGTTAGCCCGCGGCACGGCGTAGTCCATGAACGATCCGGACAGGAGCTGGCCGCTGTCCGGATCGTAGCAGCAATGCTCGCGCATCGCCTGACCCAGCCCCTGCGCGATGCCGCCCTGGATCTGGCCCTCGACGATCATCGGATTGATCACGGTGCCGACGTCATCCACGCCCCAATAGCCGAGGATATGAATTTCGCCGGTGTCGCAATCGACCTCGACTTCGCAGGCGTGCGCGCCGTTGCTCCAGGCGAAGTTGCCGGGATCGTAGACCACGCTGTCCTGAAGGCCGAGCTCCATGCCGGCTGGATAGCTGGTCGGGTGGTGCGCGACAAGCGCGACCTGGCGCCATGTCACGCGCCGGTCGGTGCCGACAACGGTGAACAGTCCATCCGAAAATGCGATGTCGCCGCTGGACGCTTCGAGCAGATGCGCCGCGATCGTCTTTGCCTTCTCGATGACCTTCAGCGCCGCACGATCAAGTGCGGAGCCGCCAACCGCGATGGAGCGCGAGCCGAATGTCCCGGAACCGTAGGGGACTTGATCGGTGTCGCCCTCGATGATCTCGACGTTCGCCATCGGAACGCCGAGCCGCGATGCGATGATCTGCGCGAAGGTCGTGGCGTGGCCCTGGCCGTGGTTGTGGGTGCCGACGAGCGCTTGCACGCTGCCGTCCTGCTGCACACGGATTTGCGCGGCCTCGAAGAAACCGACGCGGGCGCCCAGCGCCGCCGCCATCCGCGATGGCGCGACGCCGGAGGATTCGACGTAGCAAGCGATGCCGAAGCCGCGCGGCTTGTGCTTGCGGGCGGCGGCGGATTGCCGCTTGGCGAAGCCTTTGTAGTCGGCGACCTCGAGCAGCCGCGAAAACACTTTTGGAAAATTCCCGCAGTCGTATGTCGGCCCGATCGGCGTCTTGTAAGGCATCGCTTCGACGGGAATGAGATTGCGCCGCCGAATCTCGGCGCGGTCCATACCGAGCGCGCGCGCTGCTTCGTCGGCAAGGCGCTCCAGCACGAAGCAAGCCTCCGGGCGCCCGGCGCCGCGATAGGCATCGGTCGGCACGGTGTTCGTGAAGACGCCGGTCGATCGCACGGTGATGGCGCGCGTGCGGTACACCCCGGCGAGCAACGCGCTGTAGATCGCGCTCGGGATACCGGCGCCGAAGGTCGAGACATAAGCGCCGATATTGGCCACAGTGTCGACGCGAAGGGCAAGAAAATGCCCTTGTGCATCGAGCGCGAGTTCAGCGTGGGTCTGGTGGCCGCGGCCTTGATAGTCGGACACGAAGCATTCGCTGCGGGTGGCGACCCATTTCACCGGCCGCCGCAGTCGCCACGCCGCGAAGGCGATAATAGTTTCCTCAGGATAGTGCTTACCCTTGTAGCCGAACCCGCCGCCGACGTCGGGTGCGATTAGGCGGATCGAGGTCTGCGGCAACCCTAGCTGCTCGGCAACGCTGCGGCGAATGTGATGCGGCACCTGCGTTGAGGAATAAAGCGTGAGCTTAATCGCGCCGCCGTCGGCCAGCACCGCGCGCGGCTCGATCGCGGCGCCGATCAGCCTGTTGTTGACGAGGTCGAGCTGCACCACATGGGCCGCATCCTCAAATGCCTTGTGCACCGCGGTTTCGTCGCCTCGGGCAAAGCGAAAGCAGACGTTGCCCGGAGCGCTGTCGTGCAATTGCGGAGCGCCCTTTTCCATGGCCGCCCGGCCATCGATGACGGCCGGCAGCGGCTCATAGTCCACCTCAAGGAGGTCGGCGGCGTCCTGCGCCTGCGCGCGTGTCTCCGCGATCACTGCGGCAACGGCCTCGCCGACGTGCCGCACCGTGTCGCGCGCAAGAGCCCATCGCGGCGGTTCGGCCATCGGCTTGCCGTCCGAGGTCTGGATGGCCCAAAGAGGCGCCATCGGCCCCACCTTGTCGGCCGCCATGTCCGCGCTGGTGAACACGGCAACGACGCCGAGAAGGGTTGCGGCTGTCCGGCTGTCGATGTTGCGGATGTGGGCGTGGGCGTACGGCGAGCGCACCAGCACGCAATGCAATTCTCCCGGCAGCACGATATCGGCGACGTAGCAGCCCTGACCGCGAAGCAGCTTCGGGTCCTCGACGCGTAGGGCCGATGCGCCGATGCCTTCGCCGGGGATTTTCGCGCGCGGGTTTATTGCATTTCCTCGCGGAACAGATCGAGGCGTTCGAACGCCGACTTGTCGGAGACGATGAACAGGCTCGCGTCGCCGTCCTTCGCCACGTGGCTCGCGAAGCTCCAATGCGGGATCGAGAACACGTCGTGCTGCGACCAATCGAACGTGTGCTCGCCCACTGTGGAGCGGCCCGAGCCGGACACCACCAGGCAGATCATGTTGCACGTGGTGCGCTTGGGCCGCGTCGTCTGCCCTTTCGGCAATCGTACGGCATAGCAGTCGAGCGCCGGCATCACCGGTCCGCCGGTCGCCGGATTGGTGTAGCGCAACGTGTGGGAGCCATCGGGGCCGGCGGGCAGGGCGGCGAGCAGCCGCCGCGCCGCAGCGCCGGAATAGTGATACTTCGGCGAATGCGCCGGCGCGTGCGTTGCGTCCGCGCCGGCCATGCCGGACTCGGCCCACAGCTTCTCGTCGCCCGCGTCGACCTGCCAGAACTGGTTGGCCTTGGGGTCGCCGGGTTCGAAGAAGTTGGCGTCGAGCTGGCGAAGGAGCGGAATGTTGGCGGCGTCGAACCAGATGATCCGGCGGTCGCTTTCATTGATATGGCCGTGCCAGCACATCGGCGGCGTGAGGATCAGGTCGCCCTCATGCATATCGCAACGGCGTCCGTTGACGCTGTCTCTTATACACATCTAGATGTGTATAAGAGACAGTCGTTGATGTGGCCGTGCCAGCACATCGGCGGCGTGAGGATGAGATCGCCCTCCTTC
>BFBZ01000838.1_pt1 | contig 24266 bp, 26 predicted proteins | sample 1888401 | NCBI WGS metagenome assembly BFBZ01 (sample SAMD00112614, study PRJDB3348) | symbiont metagenome | host: Chara braunii
GACCTCGTTCGAGCCGTATCTCACGGTCGCCGAGAAGGAAGGCATCGGCACCATGCTGATGCGGTTCGGGCAGATCGATCCGAACCCGACCTGCCTCGTTCTCTCGCCCACGCTGATCGAGAAATCATCGGAAACCGTCCAGACATTCCTGAAATCCTGGCTCGATGGCGTCGAGTTCTGGAAGAACAATCCGTCGCGCGTCGCCGAGGTGCTGCATGAGCAATACAATGCCGCCGGCTACTCCAACGTCACGCGCGAGATGGCCGAGAGCATCGTCAAGCAGATCAAGGTCGAGCCGTATCTTACGCCCGCCGTCGCCGACCACATCAAGGCGGAAGCCGAGCGGATGAAGGCCGCGAACCTCGTTCGCCAGCTTCCAGACTGGTCCAAGGTGATGCGCCCGGACCTGTTGCAAAAGGCACGGTCGGCGTAAACTCGCGCCACGGAGAAAACATCATGTCCCACGCCGAAGCCGTTCACACGCTCCAGCCTGCCGCGGGCGCGACCGACGCGCTGGTGAAGTTCACCAATAACCTGCGCTACGACGCCTTGCCGGCGGACGCCAAGCACTACGCCAAGCGCCATCTGCTCGACACGGTGGGCGTGATGATCGCGGGCGCGGACGGCAGCATCGCGACGCAGGCCGAGAACGTGCTGAAGCTGGTCCGCCCCGCCGGCACCGTACCCGTCACCGGCCGTTCGCGCCGCGCCGACCTGCTCGACGCCGCATTCCTCGGCGGCACTGCGGCCCATGGCATCGAACTCGACGACGGCTACCGCCACGGCTCCGCGCACTGCGGCTGCGTCGTCATCCCCGCCGTCATTCCGATGGCCGCCGACCGCAAGGCGAGCGGCGCGCAACTGATCGAAGCCATCGTCTGCGGTTACGAAACCAACATCGCGCTCGCCCGCGCCTGCGCCCCCGACCTGCGCCACCGTGGCTTCCACCCGACCAGCGCCGTCGGCCCGTTCGGTGCGTCAATGGCAGTCGGCAAGCTGCGCGGCCTCAACGCACAGCAACTCGCCAACGCGCTCGGCCTCGCCGCGTCCAGCTCCGCGGGTCTCTTCGCTTTCGTCGCCGGTGGCGGCGACGTGAAGCGCCTGCACGCCGGTCACGCCTCGCGTGAGGGCATGCAGGCTGCACTCCTTGCGGAACAAGGCACCGAAGGCCCGCCGAACGTCATCGAAGGCCGCGATGGCTTCATGCAGGCCTTCGCCTTCGGGCGCATCGACAAGGCGCGGCCGATCACGCTGCCGCCGCAAGCCGAGTACGGCATCACCGATTGCTACATCAAGCCGTATGCGTGCTGCCGCCACATTCAGCCCGCGGTCGAGGCGGCGTTCGGTCTCTGCACCGACGAGGACATCAAGTTCGAAGACATCAGGAAGGTCGACGTCGAGACCTACAAGATCGCGACCGAGCACGCCCATGTGCCGTGGGACGACTTCGCGAGCGCGCAGCTCAGCTTCCCCTACCTGATGGGTCTCGCCACGCGCTATCGCGGCGTAAAGTTCGAACATTTCGACGACAAGAACCGCACTGACCCGGCCTTCACCGATTTCGCGAGCAAGCTCACCGTGTCCGCCCCCACGGAGATCGACCAGCTCTATCCGAAGCTCCGCCCCGCGCGGGTCATCATCACGACGTCAAAGGGCCAGTTCGTGCGCCAAGCCGACGAGGCCTGGGGCTCGCGCCAGGTGCCGCTCGACGACGAAGGCCTGATCGCCAAGTTCCAGGGCCTGGTCGGCCCGGTGTTCGGCGAGCCGTGCGCCAAGCGGCTGTCCGAGCTACTTTGGAACGTGGAAACGCTCGACAACGTCGCCCCGCTCGCGGAGGCACTGGCGAAGGCCTAAAGCCGCAATTTTTGCGGCTTCCCCTCCATGCGGAATTGCCCCTTGAGCCGCCCGTCCGGGTGATGTGTATAGGGCCCAATTCCAGCCTGCCGGGGACCCTATCTCAATGAACAATGCCGATCTGATTGTCGCCACCCTGAAAGCCGCGGGCATCGACCGCGGCTTCGGCATCCCGAGCGGCAACGTGCTCCCGCTAATGGAGGCGATGCGCAAGGGCGGCGTCGATTTCGTGCTAACCGCGCATGAGGGCTCTGCGGGCTTTGCCGCCGACGTCACCGGCCGCGTCACCGACGCGCCGGGCCTCTGCATTGCGACGCTCGGCCCGGGCGCTACAAACCTTGCGACCGGCGTCGGCAACGCATGGCTCGACCGCTCGCCGATGATCGCAATCACCTGCAATCTCGTCACCGAACAGCTCGGCCGCCGAATCCAGATGTGGATCGACCATCACCAGTTGTTCAAGCCGATCACCAAGGGCACTTTCCGGCTGGAGAAGGGCAAAGTCGCCGAAACGCTCGCCGCCGCCATTCGCCTGGCGATGACCGAGCCGAAAGGCCCCGTGCATCTCGATCTGCCGGAAGATGTCGCACTCGCGCCCGCGACCGAAGAGGTTCCGAGGATCGTGCCGCCGTCGAAGGTGCCGGCGGCGCCGGACCACACCGTGGTGAAGGCTTGCGAAATCCTGCATCGCGCCAAGCGGCCCATCGCGGTGATCGGCTCCAACGCGATGCGCATGGAGCATCCGGACCTGCTCCGTCAGGTCATCGAGCGCCACAACCTGCCCTTCGCCACCACAACGATGGCGAAAGGCATGATCGACGAGGATCATCCGCTCTCGCTCGGCTGCATCGAACGCTCGTGCCGCCAAGTTCAGCGCAAGCTCCTGCGCAGCGCCGATCTGATCGTCGGGTTCGGCTACGACACCATCGAAGTGGAATACGAGGCCTGGATCTCGGACGTGCCGCTGCTACAGGTCGACATCGAGAAGGTCGATGTCGCATCCTCGGTGAACGTCGCTTACGAGCTCACCGGCAATCTCGACGACTCGATGGCGCGCCTCTGCTCGATGCCTGCGGGCAAGACCACCTGGACCCCGCAGGCGCTCGCCGAGCACCGCAAAGGCTTCCACGCCGCACTCCGTCCGACCAGCAACACGTTCACCGCACATGCCGCCATCGACGCGGTGCGCCGCGCGTTACCGAAAGAAGGCGTGCTTACCTTCGACGTCGGCGCACACACGCATCAAATCGGCGGCCAATGGACCGCCCACGCTCCGAAGACCTTCCACATCACCAACGGCTGGTCGTCGATGGGCTTCGGCCTGCCGAGCGCCATCGCCGCAAAGCTCGCTGAGCCGAACAAGCCAGTCGTCTGCGTGCTCGGCGACGGCTGCTTCCAGATGACCTGCGGCGAGGTCGCGGTTGCCAAGCGAATGGGCATCGCGCTGCCCATCGTCGTGCTCGACGACAAGTGGCTCGGCCTCATCAAGGTGAAGCAGATTCGCCGCCAGTTTCCGCTCTACGGAACGGAGCTGCAGGAAGAGGAGTACACCGATCCGCCGGCGCATTACTTCGGTGTGCCCGCGGTCGGCGTTCGCAGTGCGGAAGCGCTCGAAAATGCGGTGAAAAAGGCGCTTTCTGCGAAGGGGCCGACCGTGATCGAAGCCGTGGTCGACTCCGACCACTATATCGATACGGTCTACGACTAAACGGCACGAAGTATGAATTGCGGAGCGTTTCCGTTCGCACCATCATAGGGCGAACAAGGGAAGGAACTCGCTCATGTCCAAGCTTCGGCATATCGCTGTCATCGTTGAAGACCCGGAGACCTCCGCGAAATTTTTCGAGGAGGCCTTCGACATGAAGCGCGCGGGCACCGCCCGGCGCGGCATCTATATGTCGGACGGCATCTTCAACGTCGCGCTGCTGAAGAAGGAAGGCGACGAAAAGCTCGGGCTCTATCATTTCGGCATGTGGGTCGACGATCTCGATGAAGCCGAAAAGAAAGTGGTCAATGCCGGCGGAAAATATCTCGCCGGCCGTCCGACCTCGCCGAACTCCTTCTACGAGGCGAAGTACAAATCGCCGACCGGCCTCGTGTTCGATTTGACGCACAAAGGCTGGGCCGGCGCGGTGAAGGACGTCGTCCCGCAGAAGTAAGCGGCTGCTATGTCCGCTGCCCCTGTCATCGTCGTTGGCGCAGGCCCGGTCGGCCTGTGCCTTGCGCTGGAGCTCGCGCGGCAGGACATCACGGTCACGCTGATCGAGTCGATGTCGGACGACAATTTTCTCGATCAGGTGCCGCGCGCCGGTAGCAATCATCCCACCACGCTCGAATTCTTCGACCGCATCGGCCTTTACGAGAAGATGGAGCCGCGCGGGCTGATCGCGCCGAAATTCCACTACTGGGACCGGCAGGACAACGCGCTCATTGCCGAGTTCGATCACGCCCTGCTCAAGAACGACACCAAGTTCCCTTATGTGCTCCAGTGCGAGCGCATCAAGATCATCGAGGAGGCACTGAAGATGGCGAAGGCGCATCCGCTCGTCACGGTGCGGATGTCGACCACTTTCGAGTCCTTCGAGCAGACCACTGATGCGGTCCTGGCAAAGATCGAAAACGCGGAAGGCAAACCCGAGACGATCCGCGGCAGCTATCTCGTCAGCGCCGAAGGTGCGCGCAGCGTCGCGCGCAAAGATCTCGGTCTCGAATTCGAAGGCTTCACCTACCCCGAACGCACCATCAACATCGAGGTCGCCTACGACTTCAGGAAGCACGGCTACACCGAGCGCAACTACATTTCCGATCCGGTCGAGTACTCGAACCTGTTCCATTGGAAGGGCCCGCCGGACCGCTGGCGCATCCACTTCCCGACCAACATCGACGACGATGAGAATGAGTTGAAGCGTCCCGAGGCGTTGCAAAAACGCCTTCGGCAATTCCTCGGCATCGACCATGAATTCGAAATCTGCGGTTGCAATCTCTACACGGTGCATCAGCGTGTCGCCGCGAAATTCCGCGTCGGCCGCGTGGTGCTTGCGGGCGACGCCGCGCACGTGAACAGCCCGATCGGCGGCATGGGACTGAACAGCGGCGTGCACGACGCGTTCAATCTCGCCGACAAGCTGGCCCGAATCTTGCGACGTGAGGCGGACGAAACGGAGCTCGACCGCTATGAACGCCAGCGCCGCCACGTCGCCGTCAAACACACGCAAGCACAGACCGTCCGCAACAAGCGGCTTCTGGAGGAACGCGATCCTGCGGTCCGCCGCCGCAATCACGACGAGTTGCGGCGCGCCGCCGACAATCCCGAAAGCGCGCGAAAATTTCTCTTACGAACCGCGCTGTTCGAAAGTCTGCGCGAAGCTGAACAGATTCAGTAGCGGAAAGTGGAGGATTGTGATGCTGAGAACGCTGACCATCCTCCTCTCTCTCTCGCTGACCTTCGCCGCTCCCGCGCATGCACAATGGCCGGACCGGCCGATCAGGCTGATCGTTCCGTTCAGCGCGGGCTCCTCGTCCGACACCATCGCACGCATCGTCGCCGCGAAAATGGGCGACCGCCTCGGCCAACAGATCATCGTAGAGAACCGCGTCGGCGGCTCGACCGTGATCGGCACCGACGCGGTCGCGAAGGCCGCGCCGGACGGCTATACGATCGGCCTCGCCAACACGACGACGCACGCCGCGAGCGCGGCGCTGGTGCCGAACCTGCCGTTCGATCCGGTGAAGGACTTCATCCCGGTCGGCATGATCGGCTCATCGCCCTTCGTGCTGATCGGCTCGACGCAGGTGACCGCGGCCAATCTCAAGGACTTCGTCACCCTGGCCAAATCGCAGCCCGGAAAATTGAGCTACGCCTCAGCCGGCACAGGCACCCTCGCTCATCTCGCCGGTGAGTTGTTCAAGGCCAAGGCCAACATCGACGTGACGCACGTGCCTTATCGTGGTACGGCGCAGTCCATGATTGATCTCATGCAGGGCCGGATCGACCTTTCGGTCTCCACCATTCCGCCGACGCTGCAGCACATCCGCGAGGGCAAACTGCGCGCGCTCGCCGTCATGGGCGAGAAGCGCAACATCATGCTGCCGGATGTTCCGACCGTCGCAGAAGCGGGCACTCCTGGCTGCGAGGCTGGCCTCTGGACCGCGCTGGTGGTTCCGATGGGCACGCCGCCCGACATCGTCACGAAGCTGAACCGGACTCTACTCGCCGCAGCGAACACGTCGGAGGTTCAAGAGTCGTTGAAGATCCAGGGCGTCGATCCCGAGCCCGGCGCGCCGGAGGCGGTCGCAGCCCGCATCGCCGCCGATGTGGTGAGATGGAAAGAGGTCGTCATCAATGCCAAGATCGCGGGCGCGCACTGACGATGGCCGATCTGCCGCTGACACTCGCCTGCTGGGACTATGACCGCACCCGCCCGCTGATCGACGGCCGCGTGAAGCCCGAAGGCGTCGCACTACAAGTTACGCTGATGCGGCCGCAGCAGGCGTTTCAGGCGATGCTTCAGAGGCAGGAATTCCACGCCGCGGAAATGTCGCTTGCCAACTACACGGCGCTGAAGGCGAAGGGTGATTGTCCCTTCATCGGCATCCCGGTGATGTTGTCGAAGATGTTCCGCCACTCCTGCATCTATGTGCGGAGCGACGCGGGCATCCGCACGCCGGCGGACCTCAAGGGCAAACGCGCGGGCACGGCGCAGTTCACCTCCACGGGCGTGGTGTTCGTGAAAGGCGCGCTTCAGCATGATTATGGCGTGACACAACGCGACATGAGCTGGATCGTCGGCCCGCTGCATGCGCCAGGCCCGGTGACGAAGTTCACGCCTCCGCCCGGGGTCAAAGTCGACTACGTACCGGAAGGCCGCACGCTCGAGGAAATGTTCAAGGCGGGCGAGATCGACGTTCTGTTCTCCAACCATTTTCCGCATCTGTGGGAGCAGAACTGGCCCGGCATCGTGCGGCTGTTCCCCGACTACAAAAAGGTCGAGCAGGACTACTACACGCGCACCGGTATCTTCCCGATCATGCACACCATCGTGCTGCGCGAGGACGTGGTTCGCGATCATCCGCATGCGGCGAAAAGCCTCTACGACGCCTTCTGCCAGGCACGCGATATCGCATCCGACGGTCTTTACGACACGGATGCTCTCCGGCTGTCCCTGCCCTGGCTGATCGACCACATCGAGGAAACCCGCCGCGTGATCGGTCCGGATTTCTTCGTCTACGGCCTTGAGGCCAACCGAAAGACGGTCGCGGCGCTCGCGCAATATCTCCACGAGCAGGGCCTTGCGCCACGTGTGGTCGCTCCGGAGGAACTCTTCGTCCCCGGCGTCGGCTGACAAATCCCCCCGCGGCGATAAGATTGAGCGGTTATCAGGGAAGCCGCCTTCGCCATGCCGGATAAAATCAGCGTCGGTCTCGTCTCGCGCACATTCTTCAACCTGCCCCTATGGGCGGCTATGGAGAACGGCTTCTTCACCGACGAAGGCATCGAGGTTTCGACAACGATCATCGGCAACGCATCGCAGGTGCCGCCGCTGCTCGATGGCACGTTCCAGATCATGATCGGCGGCTCTGAGGCCGTGATCCAGAACGTCGCTTCCGGCGGCCCGCTCCGCATCGTCGCTGGCAACACCGGCAAGGTGACCCATTCGCTCATCGCCCGCGCGCCGTTCAAGATCGTGCGCGATCTCAAGGGCGCGACCATCGGCATCCTGAGCCAGACCGAAGGCACCTTCTTCCAGCTCAAGGAAATGCTGGAGAAGCACGGCCTGCACTTCCCCGGCGACTACAACGTGAAAGACACCGGCGGCGTGCCGCCGCGCCACAAGGCGCTGCTCGAAGGCGCGATCGACGCCGGGCTGCAATCGATCCCGTGGAACTACGTTGCCGAAGACGCTGGCATGAACAACCTCGGCGATGTCGTCGACTACATTCCCGATTGGCAGTTCGTCTCGACCAACGCCAACGGCGAATGGGCCAAGGCCAACCGCGAACTGCTGGTTCGTTTTCTGCGCGGCATCTTCCGCGGCACGGCCTGGTTCTATGAAAACCGCGAAGCGTCGGCGCGCATCGCCGAGCGCGAGCTGCCTGCGCCGCTCGCGCATGCCGAGCGCGCGTGGGACCACTACACCGAGACGAATGCGCTCACGCGCGACGTGTCGGTGAACGAGAAGGGCTTGCGAAAGGTGATCGAGACACTCATGCAAGCGGGCCTGCTCGCCCGGACGGCACCACACGAACCGTCGGCCTATATCGTCAACGAATATCTGGAAGAAGCGCGCGGCCACTGACGCCGCGATCAGCGCCCGCGCTCTTAACGCCTTTTGGGCTTACAGAACGCCGCGTGAAGCGCCATGATGACGTCGCGCACCTCGGCCTTCGCCAGCGAATAATAGATATTCTTGCCGTCGCGCCTTGTGTCGACCAGCCCGTCGGTGCGCAACCGCGCAAGCTGCTGTGACACCGCCGGCTGGCGCAGACTTAGCGTCTGCTCGATCTCAGTGACCGACTTCTCGCCATCCACCAGCAGGCACAGAATCACGAGCCGCGCCTCGTGCGACAGCGCCTTCAGGAATTCGCTCGCCATCCGCGCATTGCTCAACATCGTGTCGATGTCGAGATCGCGCGCCCGGATTTGGGACTTTGCCGGCGCCCGGACGGACGCTTTGGCCAAGGCTTGAGAGCTCATGAGCACCGCTCGTGCATGTCGTACCTTACCGGAACCGCCCCCTTAATGCGACGCCGATAAATCACCCCGCGCGCTCGGAGGCAATTGCCCGATCAGCCGCGCGATCGTTCCATAGAAGAAATCGTTGCTAGCATATCCTTCTACGCGTCCGACCTCGCGGCCGTCGTCGATCAGCACGAAGGTCGGCGTGTAGATGATCGGCGACTTCAGCGCGACCTGCGGGCGGGCGCCGTGCACGTCAACCATGCGGACCGGCGCGATCTTGCCGAAATTGGAATTGTTGTAACCGGGTCCGACCTCACGATCCCATGCCGCGCAATAGGGGCACCCGTCGCGGCGATACATCAGCAGTTCCGCGGCAGAGGCCTGCGAAAGCGGCAGCACCATCGCCGCAGCCAATGAGACGATCAGGATTCGCAATAGGCGCATAAATCGGGTCCGGAGCCACACCCCTATCACACATATAGCGCGTTTTGAATGTGATTCGAGGGCTCAACCGAACCGGAAGGCCAGCAATCGTTCGAACGAACGCTGCTCAATAATCAGCCGGTGAAAATAGTTGGTGTCGTTCTGGCGGAGCGCGTCAGGCACCTGCCTCAGGCTGTTGAGGAACCCATCGATCAGCCGCCGAAAATCGGCGTCGGTTCGCACAGCCGGATCGGCTTCGCGATCGCAGCGGTTGAGCGCCGTTTCGGTATTCCCTGTGGCCTTTGCGATGGCCTCTTTAACATCGGCCAGGTTCTGTGTTCCTCGATAGGAGTCGAGCTTCTCGTAGACTGCGCTCGCCTCGTTGATGCAGTCCGAAAACAGGCGGATGCCGTTCGCCGTGCGCCACGCCTGCAGCGGAGCGCCGGCACGCTCCAGCGCGGTGCGCGCCGCTTCAACATCGCCCTTGTCGGCGGCGGCAAGCCCCTCGCGCACGTCCTTGTCGGTCGCCGCCATCGCCGAATTCAGCGAAGCGTCCGCCTCTCCCAACGCCCTCGAATCCTTCGTCCAGCGGTCGCGCAGCTTCTCGATCTCGATTGAGCCCAGTTCTGCGTTGCCTGTCCGCAGATATCCGATCGCGACCCGACGATGCGCGGCGAAACCGTCGAGCAGCGTCCGCTGCGCCGGCGTCAGCTCCGCTGCGAACGCCTGCCCCAGGCAGAGCGCCACCAGCGCCAATCCCAGCCCTTTCGCGCGCATGCCGCTCTCACTTGTCCTTAAGCCTGAAGCGTCATTATATAGTTGCAAGAAATTGAATGTCAGGAGACGGCGATGCTGTCACGGCGCTCATTTATCGCGGGAAGCGCGGCCGGCCTTATCGGCGGGCTCCCCGCTCATGCTGCGCCTGTCCTGACCGATGACGGGCTCTATACGCAGCCTTGGTTCCTGCAAAGCTTCCTCGAATTGGCTGACGACGTGCAAGGCGCGGCGAACAACGGCAAGCGGCTTGCGATCATGTGGGAGTTGCGCGGCTGCCCCTATTGCAAGGAAACCCATCTCGTCAATTTCGCAAAGCCCGAGATCGAAAGCTACCTCAAGCAACACTTCGAGATATTGCAGCTCAACATTCTGGGCTCGCGCGAGGTCACCGACTTCGACGGCGAGAAGATGTCCGAGAAGCGTCTCGCTGGAAAATACGGCGTGCGGTTCACACCGACCTTCCAGTTCTTTCCTGACAAGATCGCGGGCCTTGCCGCAAAGAAGCCTGCCGAGCGCGAGGTCACGCGCATGCAGGGCTATCTCGAGCCGCAGGCGTTTCTGAACATGTTCCGCTTCGTCGCCGAGCGCGCCTACGAGAAGGGCACGCTGCGCGATTTCCTGAAGGCGAACAGCTAGCCGACCTTCAGATAGCCGAAGCCCTTGGCCTGAAGCTCCGCGACCGTCGCAACGCCCGACGGCACGAACTTCAGGAATGCATCCTTCTTCGTCTTCGCCGGATCGATATTCAGCCGCTTATAAGTGATCTGGCAGAGGTACGCCTCGACGCCGTACTTTGTCAGCCCGACGAAGCGCTTGTAGATCTCCGGATCGATCTGATCCTTCTCCCACGGCGTGCCGCTCAGGTCATCGAGGAAGAACTTCAGCCCCGCGCCGTGCGCGACCACGACAATCTTCAGCTTGAAGGTGTCGAACTCGTAAGCCGAATAGTGGTTGTTGATGTTCTGCAGCATCTGCGAGAAGCGCTGCGGATCGCCGAAGTCGCAGTGATAGAGGCATGCAATGTCGGTGTCCTTCTTCAGCGTCGCGAGATCGACGACGCCGGGCGCCGCAACCGCAGCGCCCGCCGCGGCGAGCACCGCGCCGGATGCAGTCAACGCTCGTAACAGGTCACGCCGATTTCCATCCATCGCACGCTCCTTCGGTTACTTGTTCACCGGGCTGTCCGGGCTCATCAGCAACGCCACCGCGTCCTTGATCTGCTCGATGGTCAGCACCTTGTTCGAGCCGAACCGCGGCATCAGCGAGCATGGATAGGCGGCGTGCGGATTATAGATCTTCTCGTACACCCCCTTGGTGTCCGCCTCGCTGTAATTCCTGATCTTACCATAGTTGTAGAGGCTCGGCCCCACCGTGCCGTAGCTCACCTCAGCCTTGGTGAGCTGATGGCAGGCGTAGCAGTTGCCGCCGTTCACGCGGTTGCCCGGCGGGTAATCGGTGAAACGCAGACCGAAGCCCGATTGCGCCAATGTCTCGCCCTTCTTCCAGTCGCCGACGAGCTTACCGTCCGGCGGATACTCGATGGTGGCGCGTTCGCGCTTCTGGATTTCCTCGCCGACCTTCGGCGCCGGAAGATTCTCTGCCGCCGAGCATTGGCGCATCGTTTCGTCCGGCGTCAGGCGCGGCGCCCAGTCGGCCGGTGCGGTCGGGAATGCGGCCTTGATCGCCGCATCGACCTTGGCTTGGTCCACCGCCGGCGCCTGCTGGGCGAGCGCAGGCGACACGATGATGACAGCGGCGAAAGCGAGAACAAACTTTTTCATGGTCCCGCTCCTCAACGCTTCAGGCCTGGCGCGGAAATCTCGCCGCCCTCGGCCGTCTTGGTGAGATAGGAAATCAGCGCGACGCTCACATCGGAGCCCAGCTCGATCTCCGGCATCCGCATCTGCCAATAGCAGTCATACATGCGGTGCTGCATCGTCATCACGTGCGTGGACGACACGCGATACGCCGGCCATTCGCCGATCACCTTTTTCGCCTCGTTCGGGCTCGACAGGAACGGCAGCCCTTGCAGGCGGATGCGCTTGCCGGATTCGGCGTGGCATGTGGCGCAGGCGAAATCGAACGGACCCTGCCGCCGCATGAAGATCGTGCGACCCATGGCCACCACGTCCTTCTCCTTGGCCTGATCGAGCTTCGCCGCGAACTTCATGCCGGACGACTTGCTCGCGATCCACGTCGCGATCGCGCCAAGCTCCTTCACCGGCTGGCCGCCGCCCGGATGCGGGCGCTTCACGAGGTCGGCGCGGTTGAAGCCTTGCAGCTTCTCCATGCACCAGAGAAGCCGCGACTCCACGTCCATCACCTTGTCGGCATCGGCAAAATAGCGGGGCAGCTCTGCGAAGGCGCCATCCACCTTTCCTGGACCTTTGCCGAGGTCGCACTGCTCGAGCGAAACGTTTTTCGGACCGCGTTTCGTGGCCCACAGCGCTTCGCCGCGATCGACGTCGAGGAAGCCGGGGTTGCTCCACGGATCCTCCTTCAGCATCTGGCGATACTTCTCGAGCCCCCTCTCGGTGTCGGCGTCCTGCGCAGTCGCAGATTGTGAGAATGCGAATGCTGCGAAGAGCACGGCGAGCAGTATTTTTTTCGTTGTCACGGAGCTCCCTCCCGTCCACATGGTCCGTGACGCCCTCCGGCGACTCGAACGCGTTCTCAATTGCCACAAATGGATAGTCCGCATCTTACGTATTGAATAGTGAGACGAATAGCTGCGGCAATTTTCGCAATGCATCATGAGCGAAGACGGTTGCAAACGAAAGGCGGCTCGCCTTACACTTAGTGATAATTGAATGTGTCTAGGCCCTAAGCTAACCGTGCTATTGTGGCTGTCCGCGCCGTCAACCACTTAACGGGCGGATGAGGAGGAGAAATTCGAAAATGACGTTGCTTCCGAACCGCCGCCAGGCTCTCGCCATCGGCGTCAGCGCCGCTGCTGGGGCGATCCTCCCGCTGTCCGCCGTGCCGGCGTTCGCGGCCAACAATTCGGATGAGTTGATCAGCAAGTTCACCGGCGGCAAGAAGCCCACCGAGGGCAAGGTGAAGCTCGACCTCCCCGAAATCGCTGAGAACGGCAACACCGTGCCGATGACCGTGACGGTCGACTCACCGATGACCGACGCCTCCTATGTGCAGGCGGTTCTCATCCTCGCCGACGGCAACCCGAACGCGGGCGTCGCGACCTTCCATTTCTCGCCAGCGAGCGGAGTCGCGGAAGCCAATATCCGTGTCCGCCTCGCCACCACGCAGAACATCGTCGCGGTCGCGAAGATGAGCGACGGCTCGTTCGTCACGGCCAGCAAGCAGGTCAAGGTCACGATCGGCGGCTGCGGCGGCTAATCGCCCGCGCCACGGTCCCAACCTGCATCGAGGAGATAGAAAATGGCTGACGTGAAACCCCGCATCAAGCTCGACAAGAAGCAAGCCAAGAAGGGCGAGCTCGTCGAGGTGAAGGCCCTGGTCCAACACATCATGGAGACCGGGCAACGCCGCGATGGCAGCGGCAACATCATTCCGCGCAAGATTCTCAACAAGTTCGTCTGCACGGTGAACGGCAAGCAGGTGTTCGCCGCCGAGTTCGAGCCCGCGGTGTCGGCGAACCCGTACATCCAGTTCAAGTTCAAGGCGGAAGAGTCCGGTGACGTCGTTCTCACCTGGACCGATGACGACGGCTCCACCATCGTCGGCAAGGACAGCATCACGGTCGCCTGACGGCGCAGCATCTCCGGCAGCGCGCAGGGTCAACCGACCCGCGCACACCGGCTTGTTTCGGAGTGCGCGATGGTCTCAAGGCGCGATTTCATCCAGCTTGCCGCCGCGACCGCGGCGCTTGTGCCCGCGGGCTGGTCGCGCGCCTTCGCGCAACAGCGGCTGACGCAAGCGGACCTTCTCCGTTTCGAGCCGGTCGGCAACGTCACGCTGGTCCACGTCACGGACATTCACGGCCAGCTCAAGCCGACCTACTTCCGCGAGCCCTCGATCAATCTCGGCGTCGGCGAAGCCAAGGGCCTCGTTCCGCACGTCACCGGCCGCGCCCTCCTCGACCTCTATAAAATCCCGGCGGGCTCCGCGTCGGCCTACGCGCTGGCATCTGAAGACTTTGCAGCGCTCGCCAGGAGCTACGGCAAGATCGGCGGTCTCGACCGCATCGCCACCATCGTGAAGGCGATCCGCGCCGAGCGCGGCGACCGCGTCGTGATGCTCGACGGCGGCGACACCTGGCAGAACAGCTTCACCTCGCTCCAGACCAAGGGGCAGGACATGATGGACTGCATGGCGCTCTTGAAGCCCGACGCCATGACCGGCCATTGGGAGTTCACGCTCGGCACCGACCGCGTGAAGGAAATGGTCGAGAAGCTCGGTTTCGCCTTCCTCGCGCAGAACGTCCGCGACACCGAATGGAACGAGGCCGCATTCGATCCGATGAAGATGATCGAGCGCGGCGGCGTGAAGATCGCCGTCATCGGCCAAGCCTTCCCCTACACACCGATCGCCAACCCCCGCTGGATGATCCCGACCTGGTCGTTCGGCATCCGCGAGGATGATCTCGCTGCGAACGTCGAGAAGGCGAAGAAGGACGGCGCGCAGCTCGTCGTCCTCCTCTCGCACAACGGCTTCGACGTCGATCGCAAGCTCGCGAGCCGCGTGAAGGGCATCGACGTCATCCTCACCGGCCATACCCACGACGCGCTGCCGGACGTGGTGAAGGTCGGCAAGACGCTGCTGGTCGCCTCCGGCAGCCACGGCAAGTTCGTCTCTCGCCTCGATCTCGATGTGCAGGGCGGCGAGGTGAAGAACTATCGCTACAAGCTTATTCCGGTGTTCGCCGACGTCATTGCGCCGGACGCCGAGATGGCCGCGAAGATTGCCTCGTTCCGCGCGCCGCACGAGAAGATGCTGGGCGAAAGCATCGGCAAGGCCGAAACGCTGCTCTACCGCCGCGGCAACTTCAACGGCACGCTCGACGACGTAGTCTGCGACGCGCTGATCTCCGAGCGCGACGCCGAGATCGCACTGTCGCCGGGATTCCGCTGGGGCAACACGCTGCTGCCGGGCCAGGACATCACGCGCGAGGACATCTACAACGCCACCGCCATCACCTATCCGGCATGCTACCGCATGACGATGAACGGCGCACGGCTGAAGGAAATTCTCGAAGACGTCGCTGACAACCTGTTCAACGCCGATCCCTATTACCAGCAGGGCGGCGACATGGTCCGCGCCGGCGGCCTCTCTTACACCATCGACATCGGCAAGCCGATCGGCAGCCGCATCTCCGACCTCACACTGCTCAAGACCGGCAAGCCGCTCGAAGCGGCCAAGGACTACACCGTCGCCGGGTGGGCCAGCGTCAACGAAGGCACCGAGGGTCCTGCGATCTGGGACGTGGTCACGAACCACATCCAGAAGAAGAAAGTTGTGGGCGCGGGCGAGTCCGGCCGCGTTCGCGTGCTCGGAACCTAAAATTTTTTGCCCAAACACATGCAAACTTTTGCATACTTGAACCGGTGAACCGCAATGGCTGACGAGAACACCATGCAAAGCTCACGGCGCACCTTCCTCCGCACAAGCTTGGCCGCAGGCGGCGCGGCGATCGGCACGGCAGCGCTCGGCGCCCCGCAGAACGCCGGCAATCCGAAGAACCTGCCGCCGAATGTGCCGAGCTGGACACAAGCACTCGGCGACGGCGTTGCGACGCGCCCCTACGGACGTCCTTCGAAGTTCGAGGCGAATGTCGTTCGCCGCGATGTCGAATGGCTCACGGCCTCGCGCGAAAGCTCGGTCAGCTTCACGCCGCTGCACGACCTCGACGGCATCATCACGCCGAACGGCGTGTGCTTCGAGCGCCACCACGCCGGCATCGCCGAGGTGAACCCGGCCGACTACCGGCTGATCATCCACGGCCTCACCGACAAACAACTCATCTTCACGCTCGACGACCTCAAGCGGATGCCGCGCGTCAACCGCGCATACTTCTGCGAATGCGCGGCGAACTCCGGCATGGAATGGCGCGGCGCGCAGCTCAACGGCTGTCAGTACACACACGGCATGGTTCATTGCGTGATGTACACCGGCGTGCCGCTGAAGACGCTGCTTCAGGAAGCGGGTCTCAAATCCAACGCCAAGTGGCTGCTGATGGAGGGCGGCGATTCCGCCGCCATGACGCGCTCGCTGCCGCTGCAAAAGGCGCTCGACGACGCGCTCGTCGCCTATCGCATGAACGGCGAGATGCTGCGGCCCGAAAACGGCTATCCCGTCCGCATGGTTCTCCCTGGCTGGGAGGCCAACATGTGGATCAAGTGGATTCGCCGCATCGAGGTCGGCGATCAGCCGTGGCATCACCGCGAGGAAACGTCGAAGTACACGGACCTGCTCGAGAACGGCAAGGCGCGGCGCTTCACCTACATCATGGATGCGAAGTCCATCATCACCAATCCAAGCCCGCAGGCGCCGATCAACCACAAGTCCGGCTTCACCGTGCTGTCGGGCATCGCGTGGTCCGGCCGCGGCAAGATCGCGCGTGTCGATGTCTCGCTCGACGGCGGCCGCAACTGGCGCACCGCGCGCATCGATGGCCCGGTGTGGGACAAGGCGCTGACGCGCTTCTACTACGAGTTCGACTGGGACGGCCGCGAGCTGCTCATTCAATCTCGCGCGATGGACGAGACCGGCTACGTGCAGCCGACCAAGAGCGAGTTGCGCAAGGTGCGCGGCGTCAACTCGATCTACCACAACAACGGCATCCAGACGTGGCACCTGCACAAGAACGGCGAGGTCGAGAATGTTGAAATCTCTTAGTCTCGCCGCCTGCGGTATCTGCGCGCTGATCGCCTTCGGCGTCGCCTCCGATCTCGTCGCTGCGCCTAAGGACAAATCCGAACCGGTAAAACGCCTCGGCATCGGCCGCGATGTCACACCGCAGGAACTCGCTGGTTGGGACATCGACATCCGCCCGGACGGCCAAGGCCTCCCGCCCGGCAAGGGCACGGTGAAGGACGGCGAACAGCTTTACATGACGCACTGCGCCGCCTGTCACGGCGAGTTCGGCGAGAGCGCCGGCCGCTGGCCGATCCTCTCCGGCGGCACCGGCAGCCTCGCGAGCCCCGACCCGGTGAAGTCGATCGGCTCGTATTGGCCCTATGCCTCGACGGTGATGGACTACATCCGCCGCGCCATGCCCTTCGGCAACGCACAATCGCTCACGAATGACGAGCTTTATGCGATCACAGCCTACGTGCTCTATCTCAACGACATCGTGAAATCGGAAGATTTTGAGCTCAGTGACAAGAATTTTAGAACGATCAAGCTTCCGAACGAGCCCAATTTCTACGATGATGACCGCGAGGTCACGGAAAAGGCGTTCTGGAAGAAGAACCCTTGCATGACCAACTGCGCAGCAGGCGAACCGAAGATCACCGGCCGCGCGCGATCGATCGACGTGACGCCCGAATCCAAGGGGCCGAAAGCCGAATAGCCGAGGGCACTGCCATGATGAACCGCCGGGTCGTCCTTCTCGCTGTCGCAGCCGGAGCCATCGCCAGCGTCTCGACCGGCGCGTTCGCCGACATCAAGACGCACAAGCTCGCGCTTCAGATCAGCGACAAGGATCCGGAAAAGATGAACGCGGTGCTCAACGTCGCCGCCAATGTCTCGCGCTTCTACACGGACAAGGGCGAGGAGGTCGAAATCGAGATTGTCGCCTTCAACGCCGGCATGCACATGCTGCGCGACGACACCTCGCCGGTGAAGGATCGCATCGCGAATTCGTTGAAAGCGCTGCCGAACGTCAGCTTCAAGGCGTGCAAGAACACAATGGACACGATGGAGAGAAACGAGGGCAAGCCCGTGAAGCTCGTTCCGAATGTGAATGTGGTTGAAGCCGGCGTGACACGCCTGATCGAACTCAGCGAGTCCGGCTGGACCATCGTGCGCCCATGAAGTTTCGCCGTCGCGATATCCTTGCCGGCATCGGCGCCCTCGTCTCGACGCCGTCGCTCAAATACGTCCGCGCCGCGGTCCCGCCGTTCCGCCGCAAGCTCGGCGCCATCGAGATCACTGTCATCAGCGACGGCGTGCTGAATGTCCCGCTGTCCTTCGCAGTTCCCGACGCGCCGCGCGACGAACTGACCGCGCTCCTCACCGCGAACAATCTGCCGCCGGGTGGCATGCCGTCGCCCACGAACGTGACGCTGATCAAGACCGGCAGCGATGTCGTTCTGCTCGACGCGGGCTCCGGCTCGAACTTCCAGGACACCGCCGGCAAGCTCGCGGAGAATATGGAGGCCGCGGGGATCGACCCCGCTTCCGTCACCAAAGTCGTGTTTACCCACTGTCACGCCGACCATCTCTGGGGCGCGATCGACGACTTCGACGACTCGGAGCGCTTCCCGAAGGCGAGCTACGTCGTCTCCGCGCCCGAGTGGCATTTCTGGACCAACCCGAACACCGCCGAGACAGCCCCAGACTGGCTCAAAGGCATGGCCCGCGGCTCAAGCCGCATCCTCAAGCGCCTCGAAGCCAAGATCGAGCGCCGGGGCCCCGGCGATTCGCTTGCCCCCGGCCTCAGCTATCTCGCCACCCCCGGTCATACCCCCGGACACATGTCCGTCATGGTCGAGAGCGGTTCCGAGCGCCTGATCGTGGGCGGGGACGTCCTGTCCCACCCCGCCGTGTCCTTCGCCCAGCCCGCCTGGCGCATGGGGAGCGATTTCGACAGCGATTTGGCCGTCACAACCCGTAAACGGATGCTGGATAGGCTCGTTTCGGACAGACTCCCCTATATCGGGTTCCATTTACCCTTCCCGGGTCATGGAATCGTCGAAAAGAGCGGGTCTGCCTATCGTTTCCTGCCGGTTTGAGTCTCCCCGGCCCCAGGGCTATATCTCTCGCTATGACACAAGGTTCCATGCAGGCCCGCCGCCAATCCGTTGGGGTTCGCGTCGGCAACGTCACGGTCGGCGGCGGCGCCCCGGTCGTGGTCCAATCGATGACCAACACCGACACCGCGGACGTCGATTCGACCGTCCGTCAGGTCGCAGCGCTCGCGCGCGCGGGTTCGGAAATCGTCCGCATCACCGTCGACCGCGATGAAGCAGCGGCGGCCGTTCCGAAGATCAAGGAGCGCCTGCTCAAGATCGGCTGCGAAGTCCCGCTTGTCGGCGACTTCCACTACATCGGCCACAAACTGCTCGCCGATCATCCGGGCTGCGCCGAGTCGCTCGACAAGTACCGCATCAATCCGGGCAACGTCGGTTTCAAGGACAAGAAGGACAAGCAGTTCTCCCAGATCGTCGAGAAAGCGATCCAGTACAACAAGCCGGTGCGCATCGGCGCGAACTGGGGCTCGCTCGATCAGGAATTGCTCACGCACCTGATGGACGAGAATTCCAAGTCACCGAACCCGATCGAGGCCCGCGCCGTGACGCGCGAGGCGATGATCCAGTCCGCGCTTCTGTCCGCCGCGCGCGCCGAGGAAATCGGCCTGCCGCGCGACCGCATCATCCTATCTGCCAAGGTGTCGGCGGTGCAGGATCTGATTGAAGTCTATCTCGAACTCGCCAAGCGTTCGAACTACGCGATCCACCTCGGCCTCACCGAAGCCGGCATGGGCAGCAAGGGCATCGTCGCATCGTCCGCCGCGATGGGCATTCTTTTGCAGCAGGGCATCGGCGACACCATCCGCGTCTCGCTCACGCCCGAGCCCGGCGGTGACCGCACGCTCGAAGTGAAGGTCGGCCAGGAGCTGCTTCAGACGATGGGCTTCCGCACCTTCGTGCCGCTCGTCGCGGCATGCCCCGGCTGCGGCCGCACGACGTCGACGACGTTCCAGGAGCTCGCCGGCAGCATCCAGAAGTTCATTCACACCTCGATGCCGGAGTGGAAGACGCGCTATCCAGGCGTCGAGAATCTCAACGTCGCGGTGATGGGCTGCATCGTCAACGGCCCGGGCGAGTCCAAGCATGCCGACATCGGCATCTCGCTCCCCGGCACCGGCGAAACGCCGGCGGCGCCGGTGTTCATCGACGGCAAGAAGGCGGTGACGCTGCGCGGCGAAACGGTCTCGGAAGATTTCCAGAAGCTCGTGATCGATTATATCGAGCGCCGCTACGGCCAGGGCGCCCGCACGGCGGCGGAGTAAGCCGATCCCTGCCACTGCCGTCCCCGCGAACGCGGGGACCATGCTTTCAAATTGTCGCACCTATTGAGCCGTTGCGCGCAGCACAAGGCTGCGCGCCGGTGGTAGGATCACGGCTCCACGTCCATGTTTCACAGGGACGGCAGCGGTGGGGGGCCGTGGCATGCTCAGCTTGGTGGCGCTGTCCAATTCCCATCTCGAACTCACCCTCGATAGCCTTCGCACCCATCTCGACCGGATTTATCCCGGCCATTTTCTCCCGCCGCGTGAACATGGCACATTCGTGGTTGTCGGCGAGGCATCCGGCGTCCAATTCCTGATTCAATCGAACATCGAAGGCGCCAAGGGTTTGTTCATGCTCCACAGCGTGCCCGGCCCCTATACGGAATTCTCGGACTTCCACCGCCGTATTGCCGAGCCGTCGTTGCACGAAAGGGCGACCGCACAGAAGTGCTGGCTTTCCGTCGATCTCCTGAGGCCATACGGAACGGACGATGAAGCCTATAGCTTCATCGCGCGAGTCCTGGCGCACCTTGCCCCGGCGGATACGGCTGCTCTCGTCGATCCCGAGCCACTGACGACGATCGCTTTCAACGACGACGTCCGCCTCCAGCTTGCCAAAGGCAATCGCGTATTCGGAAAGCCCTAGCCTATTGCGGCTTGATTCCCGCAACCTTCACGACCTCTGCGACGCGGTCGATCTCGCCCTTCATCACCTTGGCGTATTCCGCGGGCCCCGCGCCGAGCGGCTCGATGCCCGCGGTCGCGAACTGCTTGATCACCTCGGGCTGCTTCACGATCATCGCGACCTCCGTCGCGATCTTCTGAACGATCGTGTCTGGCGTCCCCGTGCGCGCGAACAAGCCGATCACCGGCGCGAAGTCGAACCCGGGAATGAAATCGGCGACGGGCGGCGCATCCGGCGCCTGCGCCGAGCGCCCCGGACCGTTGTTCGCAAGCAACGTCACTTTCTTGGTTTCGATCGCGCCGCTCAGCGACGGATAGGCCGAGAACAGAAGATCGACATGGCCGCCGAGCAGCGCCGGCACTGACTCGCCGGTACCCTTGAACGGCACATGCGTCATCTTGATCTTCAGCGCCGCGCTGAGCGCCTCCATCGACAGATGGTGCGTCGAGCCGACGCCCGACGAGCCGTAGTTCAATTCGCCGGGATGCGCCTTGGCATAGTCGATCAGCTCTTTCATCGATTTGATCGGGACCTTCGGATGCACGGCAAGGAACAGCGGTGCACGCGCCACCATCACCGCCGGAAGCACCTCCGCCGTGTTGTAGGCGAGCTTCGAATAGATGAAGGGGTTGATCGACAAGATCGATCCGTCCGACACCACGAACGTATAGCCGTCGGCCGGCGCGTTCAGCATCGCGGCAACAGCAACGCCGCCGTTGGCGCCGGGACGGTTCTCGATCACGATCGCTTGCCCAAGCCGCTCCTGAAGCCCGCGCGCGACGATGCGCGCCGTCGTGTCCGGCAGGCCGCCCGCGGCCGCCTGGATGATGAATTTGATCGGCTGGTTCGGATAGTGCTGCGCCTGCGCGGAGCCTGAGAAAAACGGCGCAAGCATCAGCGCCGCGAGCGCGGCGCGCTTCGTCCAAAGCATTCAAACCTCCCTCAACGCGAAGCCGAAGGAGGCCCGCGTTTGTTATGATTTTCGTTCCGCGATGAATCGCGCTGCTTCGATCAGCACACCCGCTTTCGCGCCGAACGGCGCCAGCGATTTCTCCGCGTCGGTGACGAGCGACTTCAACCGCTCTTTCGACTTCGCAAGCCCGTAGAGCGAGACCAGCGTCCCCTTGCCGGCGTCGGCATCCTTGCCTGCCGCCTTGCCGAGCGTGGCGGCGTCGCTTTCCACGTCGAGGATGTCGTCGGCGATCTGGAACGCCTGCCCGACCAGCGAGCCGAACTGTTCGAGCGCCGCGCGCTCCGCGGGCTTCGCCTGCGCGAGGATACCGCCGGCGACACAGGCGAAGCGCAGCAGCGCGCCCGTCTTCATCGCCTGGAGCGTCATGATCTCGCTCTCACCGAGCTTCTGCGGCTTGCCGTCGCCGAAGCGGCCTTCGGCGGCGAGATCGAGCATCTGCCCGCCGACCATGCCGCCGAGACCGGAAGCGCGCGCGAGCGCCATCACCAGCTCGATGCGAACCGCAGCATCAGGATGCGCTTCCGCCCGCGCGAGAATGTCGAACGCGAAGGTGAGCAACCCGTCGCCCGCGAGGATCGCGGTCGCCTCGTCGAATTTCTTGTGCGCGGTCGGACGGCCGCGGCGCAGATCGTCGTCGTCCATCGCCGGCAGGTCGTCGTGCGCCAGCGAATAGCAGTGCACGCATTCCAGCGCCGCGCCGACCATCAGCGCGCGCTCGCGTGGCACATCGAACAGGTCCGCGCTCGCCACCACCAGGAACGGCCGCACGCGCTTGCCGCCGCCGAGCGTGACGTAACGCATCGCCTCCATCAGGTGCTCGGGACGCGCGCGCTCGCCGTCGAGGACGGTCTTGCCCTGCAGACGTTCGAGCAGGGACTCGGTTTCCGCGGCGACCGCGGTGAGCTGCGACTGGAAAGCGCTACTGGGACTCGTCATTTCGGCCTTGGAACTGGAATAAACGTTATTTCAGATAACCGGCCTTGCGGAACCAATCAATCGCATGGGTCAGCCCCTCCCGGTAGGGCCGGGGACGGTACCCGAGCTCCCGCTCGGCCTTGGCAGAGCTGAAGAACATCCGGTATTTGGCCATTCGCAGGCCGTCCCGGGTCACGAACGGCTCGCGGCCGGTGAGCCGCGCCATGCCCTCGGCGGCATAGGCGAGCGGCATCAGGGCCCGACGGGGGAAATGCCAGCGCGGCGGGGCGCGGCCGACGATGGCCGATATGTCGGCCAGGAGCTGCGACAGCATCACGTTCTCGCCGCCGAGGATGTAGTTCTCGCCGATCCGGCCTTGATGCAGTGCAGCGAGATGGCCCTCGGCGACGTCGTCGACGTGCACCAGGTTCAGTCCTGTGTCGACGTATCCCGGAATGCGCCCGCGGGCCGCTTCGACCACGACGCGCCCGGTCGGCGTTGGCCGCACGTCGCGCGGCCCGATCGGCGTCGACGGATTGACGATCACCGCCGGCAGCTTCTCCTTGTCGATCATCGCCTGCACGATGCGTTCGCCCGCGACCTTGCTGCGCTTGTAAGCGCCGATCGCGTTAGCCTCGTCGAGCGGACAGTTCTCGTCCACCGGCGCGCCGTCGTCGCGCAGCGCAAGTGTCGCGACGCTGCTGGTGTGGACCACGCGCTCGACGCCGGCGCGCAGCGCCTCGCACATCACCGTGCGCGTGCCCGCGACATTGACCTCGGCAATCTCGTTCGGGTTGCGCGCCCAGAGCCGGTAGTCGGCGGCGACATGGAATACATAACGCACGCCAAACATCGCGCGGCGTACCGAATCTGCGTCGCGAAGATCGCCTTCCGCGAATTGCAGGTCGATGCCGTCGAGATGCGCGCGCGGGCTCGTCGGGCGCACCAGGACGCGGACGGCGTAGCCGCGATCCGCCAGCATCTTGGCCACCGCCGATCCGACGAATCCACTCGCTCCGGTGACCAGGGCTTGTCCCGCGCTGCTGCCCATATCCATCTTGATTTGTCCCGGCTGCCCGCCCCGGCAAGCAGGCCGTTGGACCTTGGAAAAACCGCCCCCAGCGGCCATACAATACGTGGCTGGGCCGCCACTTCAAAACGCGTTTGTGGACCGCTCGTATCCCGGATAAATCACTAGTATAATCAGCCGCTTAAAAGAGAAGCCTCCGGCTTATGGTTGAAATTTTGATCGCCGCAACCTCTGTTGTGGTCTGGCTTTACCTCATCGCGGCGCGGGGCGGCTTCTGGCTGTCGGCGGAGCGCGACGGCAGCGGCCCCACGCCCGGGGCGTGGCCGGACGTGATTGCCGTGATCCCGGCTCGCAATGAGGCCGAGGGCGTCGGTGACACCGTCGGCTCGCTGCTGCGCCAAGCCTACCCCGGCAACTTTTCCGTCGTGCTGGTGGACGACCAGAGCACCGATGGAACCGCGGAGGTCGCGCGCCGCGCTGCGGCAGGCTCCGAAAATCGTCTCGCCGTTCTCAGCGGCAAGCCGCTCCCGGCCGGCTGGACCGGCAAGCTCTGGGCGATGAAGCAGGGCGTCGAGGAGGCCAGCACGCGCACGCCGAAGTATCTGCTCTTCACCGACGCCGACATCGTCTACGAGACCGATGCGCTGACGCGCCTCGTTTCCGAGGCCGAATCGAAATCGCTGGTGCTCAATTCGCTGATGGTGAAGCTGCGCTGCGAAAGCTTCGCCGAGCGCATGCTGATCCCGGCGTTCATTTTCTTCTTCCAGATGCTCT
>BFBZ01000839.1_pt1 | contig 24243 bp, 32 predicted proteins | sample 1888401 | NCBI WGS metagenome assembly BFBZ01 (sample SAMD00112614, study PRJDB3348) | symbiont metagenome | host: Chara braunii
TCGATCGTCGACTTGGTGGTGCCGACAAGGCGCGAGATCTGCGCATCCTTGAGTTCGGGATGGTTGCGCACCAGCCATAGAATGGCGTTGGGACGATCCTGGCGCTTGGACAGCGGTGTGTAGCGCGGACCTTTGCGCTTGGATTCCGGCACGCGCACCTTGGGATCGGAAAGCTTCAGGCGCTGGTTCGGGTCCTTTTCGGCGCGCGCGATCTCGTCGCGGGTCAACTGGCCGGTCATGATCGGGTCCATGCCCTTGATGCCCTGGGCCGATTCGCCGTCGGCGATCGCCTTGACCTCGAGCGGATGCAACCCGCAGAACTGCGCGATCTGCTCGAAGGAGAGCGCGGTGTTGTCGACCAGCCAGACGGCGGTCGCCTTGGGCATCAACAGCGTATTGGCCATTTTAAAAATCCTTCTCGTTCGCCCGCGTTCCCGCGCGGGCGGTGGTTTAGGCCACCAAAATGGGAAATTCGCGGTCTGTATAACCGCTCTCAGGGCGTTTCGCAACGCTTTTGGCGGAAGTGACGGGCTCGGCCCCGAGAGATGACCAAGCCTCGGTCATCATAGGGCCGGCAATATCAACCCGCCTTGGCCGCGCACCGTTCTCAGCGAAACGGCTCGGTGCTCTTGAGCAGCGCGACGAGCTGGCTTTGCTGGCGGGTCCTGGTCTTGGCGAATATCCTTTCGAGATACGTCCGGCTGGTCTTGACGGTAATGCTTGAGCTCGCCGCCGCGTCCTTCAGGGAATATCCGGCGGCAAGAGCCGCGGCCAGCGATGCTTCCGCCGGCGTCAGCTCGAACAGGGAGCGAATGTGGTCGGCAAAGCCGTCGCTCATCTGAAATGAGACGTCCCGAAGCATGATCATCGCGCAATGTTCGGGCGCCAGGCCGTAAGCTGGAGCATTGATGAAGGGGGCGATGGAGACAAGCAGCCCCGGTCGGTCGGGCTCTTCGCGATCACCCCGAAGCAGGAGCGTACCGCCCTTGCCGGGCATGACATCGTTGTAGGTCGTGCAGGCATCCGCGACGAGCTTCTGGAGCGCCTGAGCATCTTTGAAATGGTCCGTCCGGATCTCGCCGCCGGAAGCGCGAAGCAGGCCGCGGGGGCGCGCCAGAATCGTCTCGGCAGCCTCGTTCATCTGCACGATGCGCTGGCAGCCGTCGACTACGATTACCCCGAAAGGGAGGTGCGAGAACGATGACGAAAGCAAGGAACTCGCCTGGAAACTCCTGCCAATCTGGCCGGCGCGAAGTATATGCGGCGCGATTTTCTGCAGCAGGTCTACATCGGCATCCTCGAAGCCAGGCTGTCTTGCGCCCCGCTGGATATCGACAAACCAATAGGCGTCGCTTGAACTTGCGAGGCTGCAGGCTATTCCGTGATGCATGTCACGCGGCCTGAAAAAACTCAGCCAGATCTCACGCTCCCGAAACGCCGCCTCTTCGGTGGCTGATGGCCGGCGACAGGCCACGCCGACAGGCGCTGCCTTCGAAGCACCGTAAACCGGATCGCGCAGAAGGGCTTCAATCGTATCCCGCGAGAGCATGTCCGGATCAGCAAGGGACATCACCGCGTCGACGCTGTTCTGCCTGAAACGCGATATGCAGGTTCGCGAACCATCGAACAGGTCGCCCAGATCCGTCACGACCTTCTGCCAGCGGCTCCGATCGTAGGCAGCTTCATAGATAAGCCCGATCAACGCCGCGATCTCATTGAGGCTGTGGTGAATCATGCACTTGCCCCGCCAAACGCATGGATGATCAAATTCGCAACCGGTCGCAAGTAGAGGCTAATGTAGCGGCATCCATTAGTCCATCAAGATTCGATAAATCCGTACTCCACCGGACATCGATCTGAATATCTGACATGAAGATTTGAAGGCTGGGCGGTTAAGCAGGCGTAGCGAGCCTCTTTGTCAGGCGATTTTCCTGTCATGCCGCGTCGTCGTGCGCAAAGGACGGCGGTTGTTAGCCGAAGATATTTCTGAACACCGGTACGTCATTCAAAAAATCAACCTCGGCATGCCCGGCACTTCTGTTGTCGGCTGATGCTGGCGTGGGCCGAAACGACAAAACCCGCCGGACAGGGTCCAGCGGGCTCGGAACCGGCGACGGGAAACCCGTCTCATGCGGCTCTGGCTTGGGTCACGGCCGCGGGCAGCCGCTCTTGAAATTAGACGGCGCGACGGGCGATCTTTTCGATGTCGGCGCGGTTGATGCCGAGATCGTTGAGCTGGCGCGTGTTCAGCCGGTTCAGTTCGCGCACGGTTTCGTTGTACATGCGCCAGTTACGGAAAGCGCGGATCGGGTTCATGGTAGTCCTCCAAATGGGTTGTTCGTTTCGGTGATGCTCAAATAGGCATCATCGATGAGGAGTTGAACGGCCGATTTTGCATAGCAATGATGCAAATGCTGCATTGCAGCATTAAGACTCTGTTCATCTTGTGGGCAGGCAGCACCACCGGCGCTGGCCTCGCCTGGTCAGCGTGCCTACCGAGTTCCAGGCAATGCCGCCGTCAGCCGACGTCCAGGACGATCTTGCCGATATGCTCGCCGTCTTCCATGCGCTCATGCGCCCGCCAGGCGTCGGTGAGCGGAAAGATCATATCCATGACCGGGGCGACCTTGCGGGTGCCGAGCAGTGGCCACACCTGGGCCTCCAGCGCGGCGGCAATGGCCGCCTTGAATTCGACGGTGCGCGGCCTGAGCGTCGAGCCGGTATGAACGAGCCGCTTGACCATGATCTTCGAGAAATCGGCACTCGCCACCGCCCCGCCCTGCACGGCGATCTGGACAATACGGCCTTCGACAGCTGCGGCCTCGTAGTTTCGCGCCACATAGTCGCCGCCGACCATGTCGAGGATCACATTGGCGCCTTTGCCTTCTGTCGCATCCTTGACTGCGGTGACAAAATCCTCTTCGCGATAGTTGATCGCCCGATCCGCTCCCAACTTCAGGCAGGCGTCGCATTTCTCCTTGCTGCCGGCCGTGGTGATGACATAGGCGCCGAAAGCCGCGGCAAGCTGGATGGCCGTGGTGCCGATGCCCGATGAGCCGCCATGAACAAGCAAGGTCTCGCCGCGCTTCAGGGCCCCGCGCTCGAATACATTGTGCCAGACGGTAAAATAGTTTTCCGGTACCGCGGCAGCTTCGGTGTGGGTGAAGCCGGCCGGCAAGGGCAGGACGCTACCCGTATGCACCTTGACGTATTCCGCATATCCGCCACCCGGCGTCAGCGCACAGACCCGGTCGCCGATGCGCCAGCGCGATATGTCATCGCCAAGAGCAGCCACTTCGCCGGACGCCTCGAGGCCCGGAAGGTCCGACGCACCGGGCGGTGCCGGATAGGCGCCCTTGCGCTGTTGCACGTCGGGCCGGTTGACCCCTGCGGCGCGCACCCTGATCAGGATTTCACCGGGGCCCGGCTGTGGCACATCGCGTGTTTCGGGTTTCAGCACCCGGGGACCACCAGGTTCTGAAATCGCGATGGCCGTCATCTTCGTCGGAATTTTCAATCCATTCGCCATGCGCTTCCACTCCTGATTCACCGAACGTTGTCGGATGTTTGCATCCGTGCCCCTGCCCTATGTATGCTCATTGCCAAATCAGGCAAATGGCCAAATCAGGGAGGAGCGACGATGGCGATCTTCGACGACGAGCCCAAGAAAAAGGCACGCCCGCACGAGATAGGGCAGGACCTGTCCCTGCTTTCCGTCGGCGAGTTGTCGGAGCGGATCGGCATCTTGCGAGAAGAGATCGCCCGATTGGAAGCCGAGCTCAAGGCCAAGGACAGCACGAAGTCAGCGGCCGAGGCATTGTTCCGCCGGGGATAGTTTCAAAGGCACCGGTTTGACGCCGCCGAAAAGCCGAAATGCAACTGTCTTCAGACCCTGCGCTTCTGCAAACTCCAGCCGGATCAAAACATGTTCGCAGCCTACCGACCGATCCTCTCGTTGCTTCGCGGCACTGCCTTCCTGCTGGCCGCATCCGGCTTGCACGGCCTGCTCCTGCCGCTTCGAGGTCAACTTGAGGGTTTCTCGACGGCATCGCTTGGCCTGATGGGCACCGCCTGGGCCGGTGGCTTCGTCACCGGCTGCTTTTTTGCGCCGCGCCTCGTGCGCCGCGCGGGACATGTGCGGGCCTTCGGCGCCTTTGCGGCGTCGGGAGCGATCGTGGCTCTGCTGACCGGCCTGATCATCGACGAATATGTCTGGATCCTGCTGCGCGCCTTCACCGGCTTCACCATGGCCGGCGCCTTCATGGTCATCGAAAGCTGGCTGAACGAGAAGGCCACCAACGAGAACCGCGGCACCGTCTTCGGCCTCTACATGATGGTCACCTACGCCTCGATCATGGGCGGACAGATGATCGTCGCCGGCGGTGACGTGAGGTCGGMCTCGCTGTTCATGATCACCGGCATCCTGTTTTGCCTGTCGCTCATTCCGACCGCCGTTTCGACGGCGTCGCATCCCAAGGCGCTGCAGGATGTCAAGCTTGACGTCAAAGGCCTTTATGCCAATTCGCCGGTGTCGGCGGTCGCTTGCCTGTTGGTCGGCATCGCCAATGGCGCCTGGGGCACGCTGGGTGCGGTCTACGGCGCGCGCATCGGCATTTCCACGGCCGAGATCGCCTTGATGATGAGCCTCGTCGTCGTCGCCGGCGCCGCCATGCAGCTTCCCGCCGGGCGCCTGTCCGACAAGACCGACCGACGTTTCGTGCTGGCGGGCGCTGCATTCGGCGCGGCGCTGTTCGCGCTTGCGATCTTCCTGTTCGAGCCGCGTTCAGCCATCTTCGTTCTGATCTTCACGGCTGCCTACGGCGCCTTCGCCTACACGCTCTACTCGATCGCCGTCGCCCACGCCAACGACCACGCGCGATCGGAGGATTTCGTCAAGGTTTCGGGCGGGCTGCTGCTGCTCTATGGTTTCGGCACGATGATCGGCCCGTTGCTGGGCGCGGCCCTGATGGGATGGGTCCGGCCGGAAGGCCTGTTCCTGGCGACGGCATTCGCGCATCTCAGTCTCGCCGCCTATACGCTGCTGCGCATCAGCCGCCGCGCCCCGGTGCCGATCGAAGGCCGCGATGCCTTCAAGACACAGCCGGCCGACCGCTCGGTCACGCCCGAAGCGTTGCGACTTGACCCGCGAAGAAAAGCTGAAACCAATGGTTGAGATTCGAAAAGCTTTGCCTCACAAATAAGGCATGATGTTTTCCGACGCCTTCATGGCGATTGCCGATCCCAACCGGCGCCATCTCTTGGAAGAACTCCGGCGCGGCCCGAAGACCGTCAACGAATTGGCCGCCGGACTGCCGGTATCGCGACCCGCCGTCTCCCAGCACCTCAAGGTGCTGCTTGATGCCGGCCTGGTCAACGCCAAGCCGGAAGGAACAAGACGGGTCTATACGGTGAGCAATGCCGGTTTCCTGAAGCTGAACCTCTGGCTCGATCAGTTCTGGGAGACCTGATGCTTGTCGCCCAACGCGCGCAGCGGTTTTGGGACAACGACATGCATGAAGAAGGCGCGGCGCGCTTCAGGCTCCTCGCCGGATACCGGTAGCCGAAATCAGGCTTCCACCGACAGGGCCGCGCCCAGCGCATCGAGCAGTTCGCGCGTGCCGTGCTCGCGGGTAGCGGAGCTGTCATGGCCATCGAGAAAGGCACCCTGCTCGGTCAGCACCAGCCGCGTGCCCTTGCCTTCGGCATGCAGCTCGATCGTAGCCAAGGATACCGAGATGCGGGTTTCGCCAAAAAGCATGTCATAGCTGTAGACGATGCGCTGGTCCGGCACGATGTCCTGATAGGTGGCATTGTAGACATGGACCGGTCCGTCCTTCGGACCGCCGGCATTGATCTCCTTGCCGCCGACGCGAAAGTCCATCTCGTGCTTGCTGGGCATTGGATTTCTGGGGTCCGTGAACCAGCGTCTCTTGGCCGCCGGATCGCTGAGCGCGAAATAGACTTTCGCGGGCGGCACCGGATAGAAGCGATCGATGATGAAGGTGGAATGGACGACGGATCGTTTGGTCATGGAATTCTCCCTGTTAACTTGATTGTTGCTGGGCGACGAAGACGCCATCCTTTTGGGCAGCGCCGAAATAGACCTCGACACTGCGCAGCCTGGTGCCCCGGAACGTATGAAGCTCGGTGTTGCGGAAGGTTTTGCCGTCGCGCGTTTCGCAGCGGTAGAGAACGAAGGCGACGTCCCCGTCCTCGCAAATCCTCTCGATGGTGATCGACCTGAAGAGCTTGCTGTTGGGCCAGCACCGCACGAAATAAGTAGCCCGGTCGATGGCATCGTCATAAGGGCTGGTGAAAGTGAAATCATCGGACAGGACTGCCTCGATGATTTCACGGTCATTCGCCTGGTAGGCAGCGAAATAGCTGCGGATCAGCTCCGATCTGCTTTTGCCGGGCATGGCGGAAACCTCCTTCTGCTTGCTTGCGCTTGCCAGGATCAGGCGTTGGCGGGCTCGCTCGAAAACTCCGCCGCGAGGTTGTCCAGCGCGGCGCTGAAGCCCGCCTCGCTGCCGGCGATCATGTCCTTGTCGCCGAAGGCCGCGACCTGGTCGGTGAGGATAAGCCGTGTGGATTTGCCCTGTGCCTGAAGCTCGACAGTGATCAGGGACACGGAAAGCCGGTTCCAGCCCTCCGACACGACCTCGGTCGAGACGATCCGATGCTCGGGTTCGATATCCAGGTAGCGGGTTTCCACCCGGTAGATCAGTTTGCCACGCGGCCCGCAGCGGCTGACGTCCAGCCCGCCGACGCGAAAATCGGCCTTGTCGTAAACCAGCTCGACATGTTTCGAAGGCGTGCCCCAGCGCATGCGCGCCTGCGGGTCGGCCAGGGCCTTGAACACTCGCGCCGGCGAAGCATCGTAGATGCCCTCGAGTACGATGGTGGCATGTGTCACGGATGCTTCGGTCATGATGGCCTCCTTCAGTTTCCCTCGGTGTCGTCATTGGTTTCGGCGAGAAAGGCGCCGAGCCGATCGAGCCGGCGCTCCCAGGTCAGGCGCCGTTCGTTGATCCAGTGTTCGGCGGCTCTCAGCGCCTGCGGCTCGATCTGACAGGTGCGCACCCGGCCAAGCTTCTCGGTGCGGACAAGCCCGCTCGCCTCCAGCACGTTCAGGTGCTGGACGACGGCCGACAGCGACATCGCCAGCGGCTCGGCCAACTGGCTGACCGATGCGGGCCCACGCGACAGGCGGTCGACCATCTGCCGGCGCGCAGGATCGGCAAGCGCCTGGAACATCAGATCAAGCTGGGCCGGATCGTGCAGCATGGCTCTAACCGTTGTTGTAGGGGAACATGTGGAAATACGGGCCTGCTTCCTCGATCACGCGGGCAAAGGATGGCCGCTCCACCAACCGGTCATGGTAACGCTTCACCGCCGGATATCGGTCGCCGAATGGCTTGACCTTGTTGGCGTAGAACAGCGCCGGCGACGCCGCGCAATCGGCCATGGTGAAGGCCTCGCCCGTTGCCCAGCGCTTTGTCTGCATGTCCTGTTCAAGGAAGGCATAGGAATTGCGCAGCTGTTGGCGGGCCTGTTCGACACCGAACGGATCGGTCTTGCCTTCCGGCCGCAGCCGGTCGGCGACAATCTTCTGCATCGGCTGCTGCACGTAGAAATCATAGAAGCGGTCGGCCACGCGAACGCTGCTGGCGAGATCGATATCGACAGGGAGCAGTTCGACCGGCCCTGGGTAATGCGTAGCCAGATATTCGACGATGACGGTCGATTCCGGCACAGTGCGGTCGCGCGCGTCGTCGCGCAAAGCCGGCATCTTTCCCGAGGGCGACAATTTCAGGAAGGCCGCCCGCGACTGCTCGTTGCCGAGATCGACGATGACCGATGTGAACGGCGTGTCGTTCTCGTAAAGCGCGATCAACGGCTTCCAGCAGAAAGAGGCCAGCGGGTGAAAGTGAAGCGTAAGGGTCATTGTCGTGCTCGTCCGTTCCTTGGCTCGCCAGCTTGGCGCCTGGTTTTCGTGAAAATTCAACACTGAAGCATTCACTTAACTATTTCCCTAAGCCCGATGCGTCAAGCCCCGGCTGTTCACTCGTCGCCATATCGGGAGTCTCCTGATCTTCAGTACTGATTGCATTTTGCAATCAGTTGCACGATACTGAAACTGATACGATAATGCAACTGGTTTTCTCTCTCGGAGAGTCGCATGAGCATCGATCGCCGTTCCGGATGCCCGATCAACCTGTCGCTGGAAGTTTTCGGCGACCGCTGGAGCCTGATCATCCTTCGAGACATGATTTTCGGCGGCAAACGCCATTTTCGCGAGCTGCTCAACGGCTCGATGGAAGGGATCGCCTCCAACATCCTCGCCGACCGGCTGAAGCGGCTGATGGAACTGGGCATGCTGACCAAGGCGGACGATCCCACCCACAAGCAGAAGGCTATCTACAGCCTGACCGAAATGGCCATTACGCTGGTGCCGATCCTGGCGCATCTCGGCGCCTGGGGCCGCGTCTGGCTGCCGGTAAGCGACGAGCTGTCGATCCGCGCCGAGCTTCTCGAAAAGGGCGGCCCGCCGATGTGGGAGCAATTCATGGAGGAATTGCGCCACGAGCATCTGGGCACGCCATCCAGCACGCCCTCCGACGCCACAGTGCGCGCAACCCTGCGAGCAGCTTACGAGGCGGTCGTCGCCCGCAAGAAGGACGCAGGACCCGGTGCGCCTGCCTGATCAAGTTATTTTCCCATTTTCAGGCCGGCTCTGCTATCAAGGAGTCGAAATCATGATTTGCGAGATTGGATAAAGCCCTTGGTTGAGAACTCTAAGGATACCGCACGCGCACGCGCCGATTCGCGTTTCAAGAAACAGGAAGAGGCCGCCACCGTTCGCCAGAAGGCGATGGCCGAGTATGTCGCCGAGAGCGATGCCCGGCAGGCCAAGACCAACAAGCTGCGCGCGCTCCGCCTTGCCAAGGAGGCGGAAGACCTCGCCAATGCGCCTGCCGCCCCGGTCAAGAAGCCGGCGCGCGCCAAGAAGAAAACCGCCTAGCAGGTTCCAACTTCAAGAGCATGTCTCGAAGCACGCGCGCTGCATTCGCCGTATCCGGATAGTGCAGGGACTGGCGACGTGATCGAGACATTGCCGCCGCCTGTCGCGGCCGCTGTCCATTCCGCCCTTTCCGGCGAAGCAATTTCAACCGAAACCGGGATTTCGTACCGCCCGCACCCGGTCAATGATTCACGCCTTCCCACAGGAGATCACCATGACCGCACTGACGCTCGAAAACGCCAAGCAGATCATCGATGCCGCCTTTGCCAAGGGTGCCGAACTCAAGCTCAAGCCGCTCGGCGTCTCGGTGCTCGATGCCGGCGCCCACCTGGTCGCCTTCCAGCGCCAGGACGGCGCCTCGTTCCTGCGCCCGCAAATGTCGGCCGGAAAGGCCTATGGCGCGCTTGCCATCGGCATGGGGTCGCGGCGCGTGGAAGCCTTCGCCAAGGAGCGCCCGCATCTCGTCGCCGGCATTTCCGATGTCTCGGGCGGACGTGTCCTGCCGGTTGTCGGCGGCGTCCTGATCCGCGACAAGGCGGGTGTCGTCATCGGCGCGGTCGGCATTTCCGGCGACACGTCGGACAATGACGAGGCCGCGGCCATTGCCGGCATCGAGGCGGCCGGCTTCACCGCCGACCCGGGTTGAGCAGCGTCAATTGAGATTGATATCCCGGCTCGCCGACCGCATCGATACCGCAAACCCGGCCAGCACGTCGATAAGCGCAATGACCATCAGCGTGAAGAAGACGGAATGGGCGGCACCCTTCACCAGCAGGAACTCGACCAAGAACGCCACGAAGACGAAGGTCGACAGCAGATGGTCCATGATCGACGCATTGGTCGTGCGCGTCGACTTCACCATTTCCGCGAAAAAGAAGATCAGTCCAATCAGCACCATCAGGTCGCCGAGGGTCATGGAAAACACCCCGCCCGACATCATGTGGACCGAGAATATCTCGGTCGCCCACGGATCATCGCCGCCGCCGAATATTCCCAGAAGCCCGAGATTGTAGAGGACGAAGGGCACGATCAGCAGCGGAATGGCACCGAACATCTGGCGTCTCCGGTTGGGGGCACCCTTCTGTAGAATGCGGCGTGGGCCCGCCGTCAAGAATTTTCGTACGCCCGGCCAGACGACAGATTGGCGCCGAGGCATGAAATTCCGCCGGCCGAAGCCTCCTTCGCCGGGCCATCATCGAGATGACCTCGTTGACGTCGCATGCCTAAATCGCGGCCCCGCGCGCGCATGGCGCGCCATGAACGATCCGCCAAACGCAAAAAAAGACCGGCCAGTAGCCGGTCTTTCGATAACTCAAAATTTAGGAAGAAGCTGGTCTCAGCTTTCCTTGGGCGTCAACACCTGGCGGCCGCGATACATGCCGGTCTTCAGGTCGATGTGGTGCGGACGGCGCATTTCGCCGGAATTCTTGTCCTCGACATAGGTCGGGGCCTTGAGGGCGTCGGCCGAGCGGCGCATGCCGCGCTTGGACGGAGAGGTTTTTCGTTTCGGAACGGCCATGGATATGCTCCATTACATGGTCAAAAAAGCCCCGCCTGCCCTCGTGAAAGGGCCGTTTCAGGGGCCGGAATCTGAGAAAGTCGGGTGCCTATACACGCCCTGTGCCGTTTTGGCCAGCACTGCCGCGAATTTTTTTGAGTTGGCTACTGGAGACAACCGACATAGGCGCCGGACCGGCCCGCCCGCCGCTCGATAAGATTGGCGAGCCGTTTGAGGCCCGGACCGGGCTTTGCCGGATTGCGTTCGATCGGGTTGGGCAAGGTGACGGCCAGCAGCGCCGCCTGCCGCCGTGACAGCTGCTTGGCCGAAATTCCGAAATGATGCTGGGCGGCGGCCTCGATACCATAGATGCCCGGGCCCCATTCGGCGACGTTGAGATAGATTTCCATGATGCGCCGCTTCGGCATGACGGCATCGAAATAAACGGCCAGCGGCAGTTCGACGAGCTTGCGCACCGTGGCCAGCGGCCGCGCCCACAGAAAGAGGTTCTTCACGGTCTGCATGGTGATGGTCGACGCGCCGCGCGTGGCCTCGCCGGCAAGCGCATCGTCGACAACCCCCTTGAGTTCACCGAGGTCGACGCCGCGATGGAAGCAGAACTGCCCGTCTTCCGACATGATGACGGAATGCGCCAGCACCGGCGCCACGTCGTCGATCGAAACCCAGCGGCGGTCGTAGCCGGAAAACGTCGCCAGATCCTTCAGCATCAGCGTAGAAACCGGATGCACGAACGATGGCAGGTAGAGGAAGGTCAGCACAGCCGGTATCAGCGCCATCACGAAGAGTACGGCAATGCCGCGCCGGACCCAGCGTTTGAGACCGATGCGGTTGCCGCCTTTCGGTCTCCCCGCCATGTCCAGCCCTTCGGTTTCGTGATCGACGATCGGTTCCGTCAAGCCGCCCAACCCGTGCTACTCCCCCTCCCCGGCATAATGGCGCTTGGCTTCTTGCGCAATGTCTGAGTGTCGGCTACCCGTCCCGGCCATGACGAAAGACGATCAAATGGCGTTCGAAACCATCCTTGTCGAGCATGCGGCCGCGATCGAGGCGCAACTGCGCCAGATCCTCGACGGACGCGCGCTCGCCGGCGAAATCGCGCGCCCGGAGCGTCTGATGGCGGCGATGCGCCACGGTGTGCTGAATGGCGGCAAGCGCCTGCGCCCCTTCCTTGTCATGGAGAGCGCCGCGTTGTTCTCCGCCGATGGCGAGGCGGCTTGGCGCGTGGCGACAGCCCTCGAATGCATGCATTGCTATTCGCTGATCCATGATGATCTCCCGGCCATGGACGACGACGACCTGCGCCGCGGCCAGCCGACCGTGCACAAGGCCTACGACGAGGCGACGGCCATTCTTGCCGGCGATGCCCTGCTGACGCTGGCTTTCGACATCCTCGCCGACGAAGCGACCGTGCTGCCGCCCGATCGAAAGGTGACGTTGATGCTGGCGCTTTCCCGCGCCGCCGGCGCCGGCGGCATGGTCGGCGGCCAGATGCTCGACCTCGAAGCCGAACGGCATCGGCCAGATGAGGCCGGCATCATCCGCCTTCAGGCGATGAAGACAGGCGCGTTGATCCGCTTTGCCTGCGAAGCTGGTGCGATTGTCGCCGGTGCCCCGCCGCAGGACCGCGAACGGCTGGCCGAATTCGGCTCGGCGATCGGGCTTGCCTTCCAGCTTGCCGACGACCTGCTCGACCTGACGGCGAATGCGAGCCAGATGGGCAAGGCGACCGGCAAGGATGCCGCGGCCGGCAAGGCGACGCTGGTGGCGCTGCACGGCGCGACCTGGGCGCGCAGCCAGCTCCAGGGCCTCGTCGATCAGGCTCATGACTTGCTCGAGCCCTATGGCGAACGCGCGGCACTTCTGAAGGAGGCGGCCAAATTCGTGGCAGTCCGCAACAACTAGGGGCGGCTTTGTTCCACGAACGAAATTTTAATGTAAATGAAGCGTAATCCCCATCATTAAAATGATGCGTATGTGTTGGGGTTGCGCGTGCCGGAATATTCTTCCTTTATCCGGTCGATCCGGATTCGCTACCTTTCAGGACTGTTGATTTTCGCACTTGCTTCCACCGCGATCATGGTTGCGCTGGATCGGGTGAATTCTTACCGTCGCGACATCGAGGCCGTGAGCAGCAATCTCGTCGTTTTCACACGCGATTTGCGCAATGCGACAAGTTTCGCCGAAACGACCGGCACTGCCTGGCAGACGGAAACGCGCGATGCACTGGCCACATCGGCGCGTGGCCACTCGGAACGCCTGACCGGCGACATCGAGACACTCGATGCCCAGATCGCCGCGATCCGGCCGCGCCTGTCGAAGCGGACCTTCAACGAGCTCGATTCCGCGTCCGTCAACGGGGATCTGTTCTGGTCGCCACGCGACATGGTGCGCAATTTCAACCGGATGTCGGTGGCACAGAAGGCTGACGAGTGGAGCTTTCGCGAAATCCGCAATCAGAACGACCTGGTTGCGCAGCCGATGCTGGTCCGTGTCCGCACCGCCATGGATGACGAGCGCCATCTGGCTGATGCCGCCAGCGACAGGCTGCTGTTGTGGGCAAGCGGCCTGCTGTTTGCCGTTCTCGCCATCGTCGCCTTCTGGATCTTCCGTCCGATGGAAAAGGCGATCCGGCGCGCCTTCACCGAATCCGCCGCATCCCTGTTCAAGGCAGAAGCCGCCGACCGTGCCAAATCCGAATTCCTGGCCAATATGAGCCATGAGATCCGCACCCCGATGAACGGCGTGCTGGGCATGGCGGAACTGCTTGCCAAGACCGAGCTTACGCCGCGTCAGAAGACCTTCACCGATGTCATCGTCAAGTCCGGCAATGCGCTGCTGACCATCATCAACGACATCCTCGATTTTTCGAAGATCAATGCCGGCCAGCTCACGCTGGATCCGGCGCCGTTCCGCCTTTCCGAAGCGGTCGAGGACGTGGCGACCCTGGTGTCGGCGCGTGTCGCCGAGAAGAACCTGGAACTGATCGTCCGCGTCGACCCGCGTCTGCCCGGCTTTGTCGTCGGCGATGCCGGGCGGTTCCGGCAGATCATCACCAACCTGCTCGGCAATGCGGTGAAGTTCACCGAGAAAGGCCATGTCCTGATCGATGTCGGCGGCGACACCGTCGATGGCGTGGTTCAGCTCAAGGTCCGGGTCGAGGACACCGGCATCGGCATCCCGGCCGAGAAGCTGCAGAACGTGTTCGAGAAGTTTGCCCAGGTCGACGGTTCCTCGACACGCCGCCACGAAGGCACCGGTCTTGGCCTCGCTATCGCTGCCCGCCTCATCGACCTGATGGGTGGCAAGATCGGCGTCGAGAGCGAGATCGGCCGCGGCTCGGTGTTCTGGTTCGCGGTGCCGCTGCCCGCGCACCAGGCCCAGCAGCGCGACGAGATCGTGCCGGTCGATGTCACCGGCGCACGCGTGCTTGTCATCGACGACAATCCGGTCAACCGCGAAATCCTGCTCGAACAGCTCAGAAGCTGGAGCTTCGACTGCGCCGCCGCCGAAAGCGGCGCTGTCGGCCTGGCTTTCCTCGACCGCGCCTTCCAGTTGGGTGCGGCAGTCGACTGCATCATCCTGGATTATCAGATGCCGGGCATGAACGGCGCCGATGTCGCGAGAGCCATTGCCGCCGACAGTCGGCTGAACACCATTCCGGTCGTGCTTTTGACGTCGGTCGACCAGGTCGACTTCGGCAGGATGATAATTGACTACGGCATATCGGCGCACCTGACCAAGCCGGCCCGCTCGGCAGTGTTGCTTGGCACCGTCATCTCGGTCGTCCAGAGGGCCCGCGCGCACGGCAGCAAGGCACAGTTCGTTCGCGAGCCGGTCGCCGTTGCCCAGCCGTCGGTGCCAGCCTTCACCGTCATTCGCGGCCCTGCCATGCCCGTCTCCGTCGTACCGGAATCGACGGCGACGCCCAACGGCCCGATCGACATCCTCATCGCCGAGGATAATGACGTGAACCAGCTGGTTTTCGGCCAGATCCTCAACGGGTTGGGACTAAGCTACCGCATCGCCGGCAATGGCCGCACCGCCGTCGAAATGTACCGGGCGCTGCGGCCAAAGCTGATCCTGATGGATGTCTCGATGCCCGAGATGAACGGCTACGAGGCGACGCGCGCCATCCGGACCATGGAGGCCACGACAGGCAGCCACATACCGATCATCGGCGTCACCGCGCATGCCTTGAAGGGCGACCGCGACAAATGCATCGAGGCCGGCATGGATGACTATCTGCCGAAGCCGGTCTCCCCGGATCGCCTGGGGTCGAAGATCGGCACCTGGCTCAGCGAGACGGTGGTGGCCAAGACGGCTTGATCCAGAGCATCTGCCGGTGCCTCAGACGGCTGCGTCCAGACGATAGCGCCGCATCCAGTCAAGGCTTGTATCATCAGCGAGCTTTGCAACGACGGGTCTCACATCTTGCGCATTAGGGGACGGAACGCCGAGGACCTCGCAGATGCCCAGCAATGTCGCCGCCGGGTCGGCGGAAAGACGCTCATAGCCAATCCGCAGCGGGTTATGCCTTGCGCCGCGAACCAAATGTTCCAGGCCACATCATAAGCTTCARGCTCGTCGACCTCCTGTTTGATCCGCTGGAAATCGTACCGAGGTTCGCCTGGAGGCCCCACCCTTTCGATCTCGGTTCCATCGGGAGCGACATGCCAGAGACCGGTCTGCTGCGCCTTGATCAGGGAAATGGCCTGCGCGAGCTTGTTCTCCCGCGAGAGATGTATGTAGAGAACATCGCCAAACGCCTTTTCAAGCCGCGCTTTGTCCGATGGCAGTTTTGGGAAAATCTGATCGAGGTTCGCCGAGAGTTCATCCAGATTCTCTCTCATCAAACGAAGGCCAAAGATGCCTGTCCCGCCCTTGCCAGCGGTGATCGCCGCGTCGAGATAGGCCGTATGGAATTCGAGGTCGCTCATCGTGTCACGAGCGGGCAGATTCCACTCTTCGGCCCATTCCAACACGTCCTGCCGTCGATAGAATGAGTGAGGATCGCCGGCCGCCTTCGTCGACGCCAGGAGCTTGCACAGCAAAGTGCTCCCGGTTCTCGGCGTGCCGCAGATTATGTATCCGTCAAACATGTTACAGCCCATACTGGTCGTCGAAGGCAGGGCAACCGCCCGAGGCAAATGATGGGCCTATAACCGAAATTCCAGTTGTATGCGACGGGCGCATTCCAGCGGCGTAAGCGTGCTGGTGTCGACTTCGAGATCATAGCGGATGCCCTTGTGCACGCGCCCATATTGCCAGCGCGCCAGGCCCGGCAACCGGTCAGCCCGCTGGATTTCGCGGGCTTCGAGAACCTCCAGCGGCGCGAACACGCCAACCCAATGAAGATCGAAGGCGGAGAGCAGTTCGAGATACTCCGGCATTTCGCCATCGCACAGCACATCGTCGACAATGAGATTGTTGCCTTGCCGCGCCATGGCGGCGATGGCGTGCCGCATGCCCCGCAAGGCTCGGGCCCCGACCGGGCCGGTTCTGATGACGATAGATGGTTTGTCGCCGTCTGCTGCGGCTTCATAGGAAAAACCGTCCGCATGGTCCTGCAGGGCTTGCGGCAGCATGTCGATGAACGCGTCCATCTGGACATGCAGGAAGGGCTCGGCGGTTATCATCTGCAGCGCCCTGGCGATCGAGCTCTTGCCGGCGCTGCCGACACCATTGAGTAGAATGATCTTGGCGGTCATGCCCGCTGTGCCCTCACCAGGAATTTCCGACTGTTCTACCGGTTGCGCATGACCAGGCATGAGCCACCGACGCTGTGCAGTTTCTGGCAAATGTTGTCGGCATTGGCCCTGGTGTCGGCCCCAATCCTGACCGCATATATGCCGCGCCGGCCGATTGGCGTCCGCACCCGGCTGATCACGGGATCATGGCTGCCGAGCAAAGCTGGAAACCGGCTTCTCACCCGCAGCCATTGGTTAAGTGCGGCGGAGCGGCGGAAATTGCCGGCCACCTGCACGCCCCACGGCATGACGTTGATCGAGGCCATCGCCACGGTCGTCGACATGATTGCCGGCAACCTGCGGCAAGCGACGGCGAAACTCACCTTGCCATCAAGCGGCTGGGAGGTTCCGGCGTAAGATGTGTCGGTGAACTTGTCCACCGGCTCGCCCATGATGTCCAACACATAGCTCTCGGTTTCCATCGGCAGGAAACCGCCGGAGCTCAACCAGCGGGAAACGCGGTTCTCGCCGGCATTGTAGGCCGCCGCCGCCAGGCCGAGATTGCCGTAGGTCACCTTCATTTCGGCGAGGTACTTCGCCGAGGCCGGGATCGCCTGGGTGATGTCGAAGGAATTGGCAAGGCCGCGCATCTTGGCGGTGCCCGGCATGAATTGGGCGATGCCCTCGGCGCCAACCGGACTGACCGCATTGGGATCAAACCGGCTTTCCTTCCAGATCAGCCGGGCGAAGAAATCCTTCGGCAGGCCGTTCTGGTCGGCATAGGCTTCGATCAGGTTGCAAACCTTGTCGATCAGCCGCTGCTTGGCGGACTGGGGCGGATCGGCCTGGACGACCGTCGACCCACACAGCAAAACCAGCGTCGCCCAGAGGAAACGCTGCATCTGATCTACTCGGCAGCGGCCTTGTCGCGACCAAACCGCTGCTCGATATAGTCAGCGACCATTTTCTCGAATTCCGCGGCGATCGACGGCCCACGCAACGTCGCAGCCTTCTTGCCGTCGACGAATACCGGCGCTGTCGGCGTCTCGCCGGTCCCGGGCAGGGAAATGCCGATATCGGCATGCTTGGACTCGCCCGGACCGTTGACGATGCAGCCCATCACCGCGACCTTGAGGTTCTCGACGCCGGGATATTTTTCACGCCACACCGGCATGTTCTTGCGCAAATCGGCCTGGATGTTCTGTGCCAGTTCCTGGAACACGGTGGACGTGGTGCGGCCGCAGCCGGGGCAAGCGGCGACGATCGGCACGAATTGCCGGAAACCCATGGTCTGCAGCAATTCCTGCGAAACCTGCACCTCTCGCGTGCGGTCGCCATTCGGCTCCGGCGTCAGCGAAATGCGGATGGTGTCGCCGATGCCTTGCTGCAAGAGGATGCCCATCGCGGCGGACGAGGCGACGATGCCCTTCGAACCCATGCCGGCTTCGGTGAGGCCCAGATGCAGCGCATGGTTGGAGCGGGTGGCCAGTTCCGTATAGACGGCGATCAGGTCCTGCACGCCGCTGACCTTGGCCGACAGGATGATTTTCTCGCGGCCAAGGCCGATCTCTTCCGCCATCTCGGCCGAGAGAATAGCCGACTGCACGATCGCCTCGCGGGTGACTTCCTGCGCCGTGAGCGGAAAACCCTGGGCCTGGTTGTCATCCATCAGCCGGGTCAGCAGTTCCTGGTCGAGCGAGCCCCAGTTGACGCCGATGCGCACCGGCTTGTCGTATCTGATCGCCATCTCGACAATCGCCGCGAACTGCCGGTCCTTCTTGTCCTTGAAGCCGACATTGCCGGGGTTGATGCGGTATTTGGCGAGCGCCTCGGCGCAGGCCGGATGATCGGCCAGCAGCTTGTGGCCGATATAATGGAAATCGCCGACCAGCGGCACATTGATGCCAAGCCGGAGCAAGCGCTCGTGGATGCGCGGCACGGCGGCGGCGCTCTCGTCACGGTCGACGGTGATGCGCACGATCTCGGAGCCTGCGCGATGCAGCGCTGCGACTTGCGCGACGGTCTGGTCGATATCGGCCGTGTCGGTGTTGGTCATCGACTGGACGACGACAGGTGCGCCGCCGCCAACCATCACACCGCTGACATCGACGCCGACCGAGGTGCGGCGCGGAAACGGAGAGGAAAAATATCCGGTCATGCCGGCTACCCTTTATCCAACACTTTGAATCTGCGCGTCCCTCCGAAAACCGTATCCGGTTTGCGGGCCGACACGCCAAAGTCCGGCATGAGTTGGAGGAGCATGGATGGCTTGTCAATGGCGACAGGTCGCCACTGCTTCAAATCAGACCAGGGATAAGACCGGAAAACCTCGATCTCATATAGTCGGAGAAAAACAAAAAACACTTCCGGAACCCATTCTCGGTTTCCGGCCGCGTGCGCCAGGATCGACAACCACCATCCGGCGGCCGAAGCCGCCGGCAGGAAATCTCGAACTGTGGCGCTGCTATCTCAGCTGGGCTTAGTGTTTGGTAGCCCTCAGTTTTTCAATCTCGTCCTTGAGTGCCAGCTTGCGTCGCTTGAGATTCACGATTTCGAGGTCATCGACCGATGGATGGTTCATCGCATCATCGATCTCGCGTTCGATGTCGCCGTGTTTCCGCTGCAACTCATCAAGATGGGATGCAAGAGACATGATTGGTTCTCCCTTTCATGGTTTTCCTCGATTGCAGCCGTCAAAGGCACGTCCACCGCAGGTCGCATCTGTGACGGCACGATGACACTGTGCCACCATCCGGAAGCGATGTCGAATGATCCGTGGTAGCATTCCACGACAATGCGAAATGTGATATGGGCTGCCCGCCGGCTGAAAAAGACGCCGGCCCCGCCCAATCAGGCCCAGTTTTGGGCGCCGCAGACGTGCACACGGTAGAGAATGTCCGATCAGGAACAGGCCGATATTCGCCTCGAATTTTCACGGCTGAAGCAGGAACACGCCGATTTCGACGCCGCGATCAACGCGATGATCGCGATGAATTGCGACCCGCTGCAGATACAGCGCATGAAGAAGAAGAAGCTGTTCCTCAAGGACCGGCTGATGGCGCTGGAAGACAAGATCATTCCCGACATCATTGCGTGAGCGACCTTATGAGGCGATCGAAAGCCTGGCGGCGCGGTCACGCAGCAAACCGATGAGATCGCCGATTCTCTCCTCGGAAGTGTCGATGGGCACCACGAGGCACATCGTCGCCTCGACCTTGCCGGGCGCTGAAAAGACCGGCGCGGCAAGGCATTTTGTGTAGGCATCGACGAGGCCCGAGGTGACGCAATAGCCGGTGGTTTCCGCCCTCGCTATGTCGGCTATGAAGTCATCGAGCAGCAATTTGCGGCCATCTGGCAAGACGAGGTCGTCCTCGGACACCATATCCTCGATCCGGGCCCGCTCGAAGCCGGAAAGAAGCAGCCGCCCCGACGCGGTCCAGGGAAGCGGTATTTGCAAGCCGGTGGCGGAGCTGATGCGGAACGGCCTGGTGCCAGGGCTTGAGTGGACGATCGTATAGCGGCCGCTCTGCAGCATGCAGAGTTCCGAGGTTTCGCCTGTCTCGCGCGACAAATTGTCGACTTCCTGGCGTCCCCTTCTGAGCAGGTCGTTGCCCCGCACATAATCCATTCCGTAGAGATAGAGTTTCTTGCCGAAATAGACGCGGTTGCCGTCGCCGGCCATTTCCAGCAGGCCCGCATCGACCAGCGACCGCACCAGCGTGTAGGTCGTCGAGCGGGGTGCATTCACCCCCTTGGCAAGATCGCCAATGCCGATCGCCCGCTGGGTCGTGTGAAGAAATTCCAGGATCTCGAGCACTCGGTTGAGCCCCTTTTCACGCGATCCCGATGTCTTTTCCTCGGCTGAAACTGCTGCGGCATTGCCATCTTGCATTGTCGATTCCCGGTGTTAGTATCTGTCTTGTACAGGATACATACGTCTCTTGTAAGAGACAATCGGCGAGAGATCACTGACGCGTGTATCCGTTCAAAGGGGAACAACACGAAAGGAGGTCGCCGTGAACGACACATCCGGAAGACGTGATTTTCTGAAATTGGGAATGGCTGGACTGGCCACGGCTGGCGTGCTGGCAACCGTCGATGCTCAGAAAGCCGCTGCCCAGGCAGCATCCGACAGCCTGCTGCGCACCGTGCTCGATCGCGGCAAGCTGATCGTCGGCACCGGCAGCACCAACGCGCCGTGGCATTTCGAAAACGATGCCGGCGAACTCGTCGGCATGGACATCACCATGGGGCGCATTCTTGCCAAGGGGCTTTTCGACGACCCGACCAAGGTCGAATTCGTCATGCAGGATCCCTCGCAGCGCATCCCGAATGTGACGACCAACAAGGTCGACATCACCATCCAGTTCATGACCATGAGCGCCCAGCGCTCTCAGTTGATCAATTTCTCCCGGCCCTACTACGTCGAGGGCGTCGCCCTGCTGACCCTTCCGACCGCCGAGAACAAGACGTTCGACAAGCTGCTTGCCGCGGGCTCGGCAACGCGTGTTTCCATCCTGCAGAATGTCGATGCGGAGGCATCAGTGCATATGGCTCTGCCGCAGTCGCAGGTGATGCAGATCGACACCCAGGCCAACGTGCTGCAGGCCTTGGAATCAAAGCGCGTCGACGCGGCAGCGGTCGATCTTTCGACGGTGCGCTGGCTCGCCTCGCGCAACCCGGACAAATATTTCGACGCCGGCAAGAGCTGGTTCTCGATGCTCTACGGCGCGGCACTTCGGCAAGGCGATCTCGACTGGCTGACCTTCGTCAATGCGACCTTCACCATCGCCATGTTCGGTCATGAGACGGCGCTCTACGACGCCGCGTTCAAGGACTATTTCGGGCAGGAGCCGCCAGCGCGCCATCCCGGCTTCCCGGTCATCTGATCCGCAGGGACGGAAGGGCTTATCCAGAGCCCTTTCGTCCGCCGACGACCCGCGACACAGAGGCGGATGCATGGGCTATGCCCTCAATTTCAATCTGATCTGGCGGCATTTCGACAAGCTCTGGGGCGGACTTCTGCTCAGCCTCGAGCTTGCCGTCATTTCCATCGCCATTGGCATCGTCATCGGGCTGGTTCTGGCGGTCTGGTATGTTTCGGCCGGGCGCGTGGTGCGCACCATCATCGCCGCCTATGTCGAATTCATCCGCAACGTACCGCTGATCCTGCTCGTCTATCTCGTCTTTTACGGCCTGCCCACGGTGGTCGATCTCGCCTACAGCGCCCAGACCTCGTTCGTGGCGACGCTCGCGCTCTACAGCGGCGCCTATCTGGTCGAGGTGTTTCGCTCCGGGCTGGAGGCGGTCCCGCGCGGCCAGATAGACGCCGGCAAGGCAATCGGCCTGACGCCCTGGCAAAGGCTGCTGCATGTGCGCCTGCCTGCGATGCTGCGCATAACGCTGCCGGCGCTTTCCAACACCTTCATTTCCCTTTTCAAGGACACGTCCGTCGCGTCGGTCATATCCGTGCCCGAACTGACCTACGGCGCCCAGTGGATCAACTTCAACACGTTCCGGATCGTGGAGGTCTATCTCGTCGTGACGGCGATGTACCTGCTGACCGGCTATGCGCTTCTCTATGCGCTGAGGCTTCTCGAGCGCTGGTTCAAGGTGGCGCACTAGATGATCAGCCAGATCGCCTATGCCTTGCCTTTCCTCGCCCAGGGCTTTGCCCTGACGCTCTGGGTATCGCTGCTGGTCGTGGTGTTTTCGCTGGTCGCCGGCGTCATCCTGGGCGTCGGCCTCGTCTATGGCCCCGTCCCATTGCGCTGGGCGGTACGCATCTTCAGCGACACCATACGCGGCATACCGATCCTGGTGCTCATCTTCTTCGTCTACTACGGGCTGCCTGCCGTCGGCATCCATCTCCAGTCGTTCTGGGCGGCGGTTCTGGCTCTCACCCTCTTCAAGACGGCGCAGGTCATAGAATACCTGCGTGGCGCTGTCGGCTCCATCCCGAGGGGGCAGTCCGAAGCGGCGATGGCGATCGGCCTGACCTTTCGCCAGCGGCTGGCCTACGTCATCTTCCCGCAGGCGTTCAGGCGCTTCCTGCCGCCCTGGATCAACGGCGTCACCGATGCGGTCAAGGGCAGCGCGCTGGTGTCGCTGCTCGGCGTCACCGACCTGATGCAGGCCATCAACCAGGTCATCGGCCGCACCTACGAGGCCATGCCGCTCTATATCCTCGGCGCGCTCATCTACTTCGCGGTCAACTACGCGCTTTCGCTGGCCAGCCGACGGCTGGAGCGGCGTTTCTCCTTCATCCGGGAATAGCAAGATGTCCACCAGTTCCAACGTCACCCCGGCCCTTCTCGACGTCTCCAATGTTTCAAAATCCTTCGGCGCCGTCGAAGTGCTGCGCTCGGTCAGCCTGAAGGTGGCGCGCGGCGAAGTGGTGACTGTCATTGGTCCTTCGGGCAGCGGCAAGACCACGCTGCTGCGTTGCGTCAACTTCCTGGAAAGCTACGATGGCGGTTCGATCCGGATCGACGGCAAGGAGGTTGGCTACCGCGACAGCGCAACACGACAACGCCGCAGCGAACGTGACCTGGCCGCGATGCGCGCCGAGACCGGGATGGTGTTCCAGAGCTTCAACCTGTTTCCGCATCTGACCGCCGCCGGCAACATCATGCTCGGCCTCACCAAGGTGCGCGGCAAGAGCAATGCCGAGGCGCGCACCATCGCCGAGCACTGGCTCGGACGGGTCGGCCTTTCCCACAAGGCCGACAGTCTTCCCGCCGAACTTTCTGGCGGACAGCAGCAGCGTGTCGGCATCGCCCGTGCCGTTGCGATGGGGCCGAAGATCCTGCTTCTCGACGAGATAACCTCGGCGCTCGACCCGGAACTGGTTGGCGAGGTGCTCGAAGTCGTGCGCAGCCTGGCCGAGGATGGCATGACGATGGTGATGGTCACGCATGAGATGGCCTTCGCCCGCGACGCTTCGAGCCGCATCGTCTTCATGGCCGATGGCGGCGTCAGCGCGGCTGGTCCGCCCGCCGAAATCCTGGCAGCGGATACCGACAATGAGCGCCTCCGCACCTTTCTGGCGCGCTTCCGCGCCTCGCATTTCTGACACCGGACGGCGAGAGCCGTCGCAAGGAGCTTTTCATGACGCCTTATATCCGGCTCGCCGAGTTGGGCCTGACGCTGCCCGAACCGCCGGCGCCAATCGCCAACTTCGTCACCCATGCCGAAAGCGGACGGCTGATCTTCCTCTCCGGCCAAGGGCCGCTGCGGGCTGACGGCACGCTTTTCACCGGCAAGGTGGGAGACGATGTCACGGTCGAGCAGGCCTATGGTCACGCCCGCCTCACCGGCCTCAACCTGCTTGCCGTCATGCATGCTGCCGCCGGCGACCTCGGCCGCATCGTGCGCATCGTCAAGCTGCTCGGCTTCGTCAACGCCATACCGACCTTCAGCGACCACCCGAAAGTGGTCAATGGCTGCTCCGATCTCTTCGCCGATGTGTTCGACAAGATTGGCGGCCATGCCCGCTCGGCGATCGGCGTCGGCTCCTTGCCCGGAAACATCACGGTCGAAATCGAGGCGGTCGTCGAGATCGCCGCCTGACTCCMCCAATGGGRTATGCAGAGATGAAAACCACTTCCACCGACGGCTCCAACACCACCATCCGCGAACGGCTCGGTCTGCGCCCGATCATCAACGTGTCGGGCACGATGACCACGCTCGGCGCGTCTATCATCGTCCCTGAAGCGATCCGCGCCATGTCGGAAATCGCATCGCAATGGGTGGAGATGGATGACCTGCAGCGTGCTGCAAGCACGGTCGTTGCTCGTCTCACTGGCGGCGAGGCCGGTTTCATCACAGCCTGCTGCGCCAGCGGCATCACCATGGCCATTGCTGGCGCGATGACCGGAACCAACCTGCTCGCCATCGAACGGCTGCCGGACGACACCGAAGGGCTGAAGTCTGAGGTCATCGTCCAGCTCGGCCACATCGTCAATTACGGCGCGCCGATTGACCAGTCGATCCGGCTGGCGGGCGCAAAG
>BFBZ01000837.1_pt1 | contig 24227 bp, 18 predicted proteins | sample 1888401 | NCBI WGS metagenome assembly BFBZ01 (sample SAMD00112614, study PRJDB3348) | symbiont metagenome | host: Chara braunii
TAGGGTTTGAAGCTGTTCATTTCGCGCGGCAGCGTCGCGCGGGCCTCCCACATCGCCCTGGCCGAATCCGGCGCGCCCTATGAGACGGTGCGGATCGATGCCCGGGTGGGCGACCAGCTCAAGCCTGAGTACCTGGCGATCAATCCCAAGGGGCGGGTGCCGGCCCTCGTCACCGAGCGCGGCGTGCTGACCGAGACGGTGGCGATCCTGGCCTTCGTGGCCCAGGCCTTCCCGCAGGCGCGGCTCGCCCCGCTGGACGATCCCCACGCCTTCGCCCAGGCGCAGTCCTTCAACGCCTATCTGGCGACCACGGTCCATGTGGCTCACGCCCACGGCCGCCGCGCCGCCCGCTGGGCCGACGACGAGCAGGCCCATGTCGCCATGCGCGCCAAGGTCACCAGCAACATGGCCGACTGCTTCGCCCTCATCGAGGCCAAGCTGCTGCAGGGGCCCTGGGTGCTGGGCGAGACCTACAGCGTCTGCGACGGCTATCTCTATACGATCAGCGGGTGGCTGGGGGACGACGGGGTCGATGTGGCCCGGTTCCCGAAGGTCCGCGATCACATGGCGCGGATGGAGCAGCGACCGGCTCTCAGCAAGGTTTTTGCCGAGGAAGCCGCCTAAGCCCCTTTCGGCGCAAGACTCTTGCGGCGCAGCGGGGTTTTCGGTACAGCAGCGACCATGCGCATGCAGCAACACAGCCTGCTTCTTCTTGACCTGGGGCTTAGCCGCCCCTGGGCGACCCTTTAGGCTGCGCGCTTCGCGGCCGGGCGCTCAGGGGTTTTATCCCGCCGCCTGACCCCATAAGACTGCCCGCGAAGAGAGCTCGCATCCCATGACCCAAGCTTCCAACGACACCGCTCGTGATTCCCGCGACCGCGTCATCGTATTCGACACCACCATGCGCGACGGCGAGCAATCGCCCGGCGCCTCCATGTCCCTGGACGAGAAGCTGGAACTCGCCAAGATCCTGGAAGAGATGCGCGTCGACGTGATCGAAGCCGGCTTCCCGATCGCCTCCAATGGCGACTTCGAAGCCGTCCGCCGCATTTCCGAGATCGTCACCGAGAGCACCATCTGCGGCCTGGCCCGCGCCGGCATGGTGGACATCGAGCGCTGCGCCGAGGCCATCCGCCCCGCCAAGCGCGGCCGGATCCACACCTTCCTGTCCACCAGCCCCAGCCACCGCGACCACATCCTGAAGGCCAGCCAGGAAGACATCCTGGAGATGATCACCAAGTCGGTGACCCACGCGCGCAACCTGTGCGACGACATCGAATGGTCGGCCCAGGACGCCACCCGCACCGAGCAGGACTTCCTGCGCCGCTGCGTCGAGGCCGCGATCAAGGCCGGCGCCAAGACCATCAATCTGCCTGACACCGTGGGCTATTCGTACCCCAGCGAGTACGGCGACATCTTCCGCGACATCATCGCCAACGTGCCGCGCGCGGATGAGGTGATCCTGTCCACCCACTGCCACAACGACCTGGGCCTGGCTGTGGCTAACAGCCTGGCCGGCGTGCAGGGCGGCGCGCGGCAGATCGAAGTGGCCATCAACGGCATCGGCGAGCGCGCCGGCAACGCGGCCCTGGAAGAGGTCGTCATGGCCCTGAAGGTGCGCGGCGACCAGCTGCCCTACTTCACGGGCGTCGAGACCCAGCACATCACCCGCGCCAGCCGCTACGTCTCGGCGATTACCGGTTTCCCGGTGCAGTTCAACAAGGCGATCGTTGGCAAGAACGCCTTCGCCCACGAGAGCGGCATCCACCAGGACGGGATGCTAAAGGACCGCGGCACCTACGAGATCATGTCGCCCGAGACCGTGGGGCAGGGCGCGTCCAACCTGGTCATGGGCAAGCATGCCGGCCGGGCGGGCTTCCGCGAAAAGCTGAAGGAACTGGGCTACGAGCTGGGCCAGAACGCCCTGAACGAGGCCTTCCAGCGCTTCAAGGACCTGGCCGACAAGAAGAAGCACGTCTTCGACGACGACATCGTGGCCCTGGTGGACGACGCCCTGGCCTCGGGCGCCGACCGGATCCAGGTGAAGCACCTGCGGGTGATCGCCGGCACCGACGGCCCGCAGGAAGCCACCCTGACCGTTACGGTCGATGGTGAGGACCGTTCGGCCTCGGCCACGGGCGATGGTCCCGTGGACGCGGTGTTCAACGCCATTCACGAGGTGGTGCCGCACACCGCCATGCTGCGCCTGTTCCAGGTGCACGCCGTGACCGAGGGCACCGACGCCCAGGCCCAGGTCTCCGTGCGTCTGGAGGAGGACGGCCGGATCGCCACCGGCCAGGCCGCCGACACCGACACCCTGACCGCCTCGGCCAAGGCCTATGTGAACGCGCTCAACAACCTCTTCGCCCGCAAGGAAAAGAGCGCGCCGGACGCCATCGCCAGCGGCTTCTAGGCCCCGCCTGTCATCCCGGTTTCCGCGCAGGCGGAATACCGGGACCCTTGAACTCCCATCTTTCCTGAAAGGCCCGTGCGAACAGGGTCCGGCTGAGCGCGTGCGCGCTTTCCCGGACGGCCGTTCGTGTGGTCGATATCCGCCATGCTCTGGATTCTCCTGACCGCCGCGGCCGCGCCGCTGCAGGTGGCGCGCAACGCCCTGCAACGCGGGCTGATCGGCGACGCCGGCCCCTGGGGCGCGACCCTGGTGCGCTTCCTGTTCGGCCTGCCGTTCTCCATCGCCACCTTCGCGGTGGTCGCCCTGCTGACCAAGGGCGCCGACCCGCACCTGTCCTGGCGGTTCGCCATCGCCATCTCGGCCGGCGCCATCTCCCAGGTCTGCGCCACGGCCGCCCTCCTGATGGCCATGCGCCATTCGGGCTTCGCGGTGGCGACCTTCATGCAGCAGGCCTCCCTGCCGCTGGCCGCGATCCTCGGCTTCTTCGCGTTCGGCGATCACATGAGCGCCGTCCAGTGGAGCGGCCTGGCCGCCACCACGGCGGGGCTGGTGGCCCTGTCCTGGCCAAGAGGCGCCCAGGACGAGGGCGCGCTCACCGGCTCGATGTTCGGCCTGGCCTCAGGCTTCGCCTTCGCCATCGCGCTCAACGGCTATCGGCAGGCAGGACTGTCGCTGGAGCCGGCCCATCCGATCTATGCGGCGACCGCGGCGCTCTGCGTCGCCCAGGTCCTGCAGTCGGTGGTGATGAGCATCTGGCTCGCCATCGCCCACCCGGCGGCGTTGCGGGCGGTAGGGGCCTCCTGGCGCTCGTCCCTGGGGGCGGGGTTCTTCGGGACGGCCGCCTCGGTCTGCTGGTTCTCAGCCTTGGCCCTCGCGCCTGCAGGCCAGGTTCGGGCGGTGGGCGTGATCGAGGGACCGGTGGCTGCGGCGGCGGCGCGCAAGCTCTTCAAGGAGAGATTGACGTTACGTCAGATCATCGGCGGAATCGCTTGTGGGATAGGCGTTGTGATGACCGCGCTCGGGTGAACACCGGTCTTCACCTGACTGTCACTTCCGCAACGTAACGGCTGATGTAACGCGCCACTCCCCGGCGCGAGGGGATAGTCATGAATAGCATCACGGTGCGGCTGCTGGCCGCGGCGAGCGTCTTCGCGCTCTCGGGCGGCGCGGCCCTGGCTCAGGACGGTACGGTCGAGGAACTGGTGGTCACCGCCCAGAAGCGCGAGCAGCAGGCGCTGGACGTGCCCATGGCGCTCACCGCCTACGGCGCCCAGCGACTGGACGCTCTGGGCGTGCAGGACTTCGCCGACCTGGCCCTGTTCACCCCGGGCTTCGAGGTCCAGGAGCAATCGCCGAACAACCCCGGCTTCGTGATGCGCGGCATCACCTCCGACGAGACCAGCGCCTATTCGGAAGCCCGGGTCTCGGTGTTCCAGGACGGGGTTTCGATCTCCAAGGCCCAGGGGTCCTATGTCGAACTGTTCGACCTTGAGCGCGTCGAGATCGCCAAGGGTCCGCAGTCGACCCTGTTCGGCCGCGGCGCCCTGATCGGCGGCGTGAACGTGATCCAGAAGAAGGCCGATCCCTCCGGCTTCGACGGCTATGTGAAGGGCGAGGCGGGCAACTTCGGCTACGTCATGGGCGAAGCGGCGGTGAACCTGCCGATCACCGACGCCTTCGCCCTGCGGTTCTCCGGCCGGGTGCGCCAGCGTGACGGCTATGTGGACAACGCGCTCGGCGGCGACGCCTTCCAGTCGGTGGACAGCTACGCCGGCCGGATCGCCGCCCACTTCAGCCCCGACGACCGTCTGACCGCCGACTTCATCGTCAACTACCAGCACGACGAGCCCACCGGCACCGCCTTTAAGTCCGGCGGCTTCTCGCCCACCAACCCGACCACCGGCCAGGTGCTGGCCAGCCGCAACGCCAGCGACGCGGCGGCCCTGGTCGCGCCGGCCAACTTCCAGAACGGCCGCAGCCTGGGCGTCGACCGCACGGTCTGGGGCGTCACCGGCCTGGTGACCTACGACCTGACCGACGACCTCAGCCTGTCGTCGATCACCGCCGTGCGCCGGTTCGAGAGCGACGAGACCTTCGATCCCGACGGTATTTCCCTGCCGATCCTCACCGGCTTGAACGACGCGGTCGGCCGCCAGTTCAGCCAGGAGTTCCGCCTGAACTACGACGCCGGCGGCCGGGTCCGCGGCTTCGCGGGCGCGGGCTTCTTCCACGACGACGGCACGCAGCGCTCGCCGCTGCAGTTCGACGAGCGCATGGGCCTGGCGGTCCTGACCGGCCAGCTCACCGGCGCAGCCGCAGGCCTCGGCCTGCCAGCGACGACGCCGGCGCCCGCCGCTCTGTTCGGCAACACCGCTTTCACCGGCGCCCTGCTGCGCGGGCTGGTGGCCCAGCTCAGCGGCAACCGCATCGTGCTCAGCAACGCCCAGGCGGTCGCCATCGCCGGCAACCTCCGCTCCAACCACGTGGAGGAGGCGACCAACACCAGCGAGCTCGACTCCGTCGACCTGTTCGGCGACGTCTCCTTCGACGTGACCGACAAGTTCGAGCTCTCCGCGGGCCTGCGCTACACCCGCGACGAGAAGACCACGGGCTTCGGCGCTCGCGTCGTCGGCGGCCGCAGCGTGCTGGGCGGCGCCATCGGCGCGGCGCAGTTGGCCGGCTCCGGCACGGCGGCGGGCCTGGCCCAGGCCAACGCCATCCTGGCGGCCCTGCAAAGCCCGGCGGTGCAACTGATTCCCGACACGGCCCTGCCGATGTTCGGCCTGACCTTCCAGCCCACCGCCGGCAACGGCCAGGTCTCGACGGCGGACCTGGAAGACTCCGGCGTCACCTGGCGCCTGGTCGGGCGCTACAGCTTCTCCGACGACGCCAATGTCTACGGGTCCTATTCCCGCGGTCGTCTGCCTGAGGTCCTGGCCGCCAGCAACCCTTCGGCGCCCTACGCCGCACCGCGCTTCGGCCAGGTGGAGGCCGAGACCGTCGACAGCTACGAGATCGGCGCCAAGGCCGCGCTCGCCGACCGTCGCCTGCGCCTGGACGGCGCGGTCTATCTCTACGACTACGACAACTTCCAGACCGTCGAGCAGCAGGGCACGCTGTTCATCATCACCAACGCCGGTAAGGCCAAGGCCTATGGCTTCGAAGGCCAGGCCGAGCTGGCGGTGGCCGGAAACCTCGACCTCTACGCCACCTACGCCTACAGCCACGCCCGGTTCACCGAGGGCGCCTACGACAACAACCGCTTCCGCCTGTCGCCGGACAACTCGTTCTCGGTGGGCGCCAACTGGCGGTTCGACGTGATGGGCGGCAGCCTGGCGATCCGGCCGAGCTACACCTGGCAGAGCAAGGTGTTCTTCTCCAACGACAACGACCGCGCCGTCTTCCAGCAGCCCCCCGGCGTGTTCGTGGCCGACAACATCCAGGACGAGTTCCAGAAGTCCTACGGCCTGGCCAACCTGCGGGTGGCCTGGACCGCCGGCGCCATGCCGCTGACGCTCGAGGCCTTCGTCAACAACATCACCGACGAAGAGTACCTGATCGACGCCGGCAACACCGGCGACAGCCTGGGCCTGCCCACCTTCATCGCCGGTCCGCCGCGCATGTGGGGCGTCGGCCTCACCTGGAAGTTCCGCTAGGGGCCTGGCCTGTGGGAGACGTGAACGCCTCCCACAGGCCGCTCATCCCGGCGGAGGCCGGGACCCAGATGGAATGGCTCCGATGTGGGCTCTAGCCCGCTGGAGTTGATCCAACCGGCCACCCAGCCATCAGATCTGGGTCCCGGCCTTCGCCGGGATGAGCGGTGTATGCCTAGCGCCGTCTCGGCATTTTGCGGTTTCCCAGGGCCAGGGGGATCAGGGCCGCGGCGACGCCCGCCAGGTTCGACGCCAGGTCCTTCCACTGGAAGGTCCCCGAGATCAGGCCGAACACCTGGGTCAGTTCGAACCCGGCGCCCAGTCCCAGATATMCCCCGCCGATAACCCACGGGTTGACCCGGGGCAGGGAGACGATGGTCAGGACGGTGAGCAGGTAGCCATAGACCACGTGCTCGATCACGTCGGGCGGCGGCGCCATGCGGCTGGCGTCGTGCTTCGGGTCGATCGCGCCGGCGAAGGCGACGGCCAGCACGATCAGCAGGGCGAGCCTGCCGCCCCAGAGGATGAAGGTCTGCATGGACCCCCGGATACGCGATTCAGCGTCCCGCCGTCCTACTGGGCGGCGAAGAATGCGTCCGGGCTCTCCACCTCGACCAGCTTCCCCTTGCGGATCTCCAGGAAGCGGTTGGCGGCGGTGCGGGTGAAGAACCGGTCGTGGCTGACGAACAGGCAGGCGACCTCTGAGCTCTCCAACTGGGCCTCCAGCTCTTCCTGGCCCTCGATGTCCAGGTGGTTGGTGGGTTCGTCCAGCAGGTAGAGGTTGGGCTTGGTCAGCTTCATCCGCAGGAAGACCAGCCGCGCCCGCTCGCCATGGCTGAGGTCGGCGATCGGACCCTTGATCCGGACATAGGGGAAGCCCGCCTTGGCAAGGGTGGCGTTGGCGTCGCGGGTGGTCGCGCCCTCGACCTGGTTCAGATAGTCCAGCAGGCTGATCTTCAACGGCAGCTCGGCCATCTTCTGGTCGAAGTAGGTGAGCCTGGCCTGCGGATTGAAGCGGATCGGCGCCTGACCGTCATAGTGCGGCTGGCCGGGGACGAACGCCTTGGAGAGGGCCGACAGCAACATCGACTTGCCCGCGCCGTTGATCCCCAGCAGGGCGATGCGGTCGCCCACCGCCACCGACAGCTTGTCGACGGTGAACAGGGCGCGGCCGTCCGGCGTGCTCACCGGATAGTTCTGGATGCGCAGGGCGACCTTGGCGTCGATCTCGCCGTCATGCAGCTCCAGCCGCCGCTCGCGGGCCGAATAGGCCGTGGTGCGCTCGGCCTCGATCCGTTCGATCCGCTTCTCGGTGGCCTTGGCGCGCTTGTGGAAGGCGTCGTTCTTCACGCCCCAGACCCGATAGCGCGCCGCGACCTTTTCCAGGCGATCGATTTCCTTGGTCTCCAGCTTGCGTCGGACCGCATCGGCGGCGTCGCGATGGAGCAGGGCCTCGCGGGCCTCAAGGAACGGCGCGCGGAAGCTGTGGGCGCCGTCCGAACGCAGGAAAAGGGTGCGCGTGGTCACCCGTTCCAGGAACTCGCGATCGTGGCTGACGATCAGCATCGGGAGGGTTTGGTCTTCTCCCAGCCACATTTCCAGGGTGTTGATGTTCCCCAGGTCGAGGTGGTTGGTGGGTTCATCCAAAATCAGAAGATCGGGCTCGGCGAGCTTGGCCGCCGCGGCGATCAACATCAGCCTTTGCCAGCCGCCGCTCAGCGCCCCGAAGGGCTTCTGAGAGGTTTCGTGCGACACCCCGATCTCATCCAGCAGGACATCGACCTTCCAGTCCTCACTGCCATCCTGGGAGGGCAGGGCGGCCTCGAGCACCTCGCGCAGGGGACGCTCGCCCATGCCCGGCGGAACGTCCTGCGGGACGTAGCCGACCTTGAGCCCGCGGGACTTCACGATCTGGCCGGAATTGAGTTCGAGCTCTCCCAGCAGGCACTTCAGAAGGGTGGACTTGCCGGCCCCGTTCTCGCCCACCAGGGCGGTTCGCGCGGCGTCGAGCTGGAACGAGACGCCTTCGAAAACGCGGTTTGCTCCGTAGAAGAAGCTGGCGTTCTCGACGCCCAGGACGGCCTTGCTGGACGACATCTCAAATCACGCGAACGACGGGGTGGGAACGAGCCAACCCTTGTACGGCCCCAGGCCGAGCTAGGCTGTAGCGGCGATGCGACAGTCCGCGCGCGTCGCAATCTTCGATTGCCGATCCAATCCACACACAAGGGTGTGCGTCGCGCGGCCACGGACCTGTCATTTCTCCTTGAAATGAACCGAGTCCCGGGGCACACGAACCACCTGTCTACATGCGGAGACTGGACCAACCGGTCGCCTGATTTACGGCGCAGTAAGCCGGCGGGCCTCAGCCTCCACAGACCCTATCTTCCGCCTCCTAGACCCCTCCAGGGCCCTGCATGATTTCGTCCCTCTTCGGCGCCATATCCAACGATATCGCCATCGACCTCGGCACCGCGAACACCCTCATCTACATGAAGGGCAAAGGCATCGTGCTGAACGAGCCATCGGTGGTGGCGCTGCGCAATGTCGGCGGTCGCAAGGTCGTCCATGCCGTGGGCATAGAGGCCAAGCAGATGCTGGGCCGGACGCCTGGCCACATGGAAGCCATCCGTCCCATGCGCGACGGGGTCATCGCCGACTTCGAAGTCGCCGAGGAGATGATCAAGTACTTCATCCGCAAGGTTCACAACCGCAAGGGCTTCGTGAACCCCAAGGTGATCGTGTGCGTGCCGTCGGGCGCCACCGCCGTGGAACGTCGCGCCATCAACGACAGCTGCCTGAACGCCGGCGGCCGTCGCGTGGGCCTGATCGACGAGCCCATGGCCGCGGCCATCGGCGCGGGTCTGCCGATCCACGAGCCCACCGGCTCAATGGTCGTCGACATCGGCGGCGGCACCACTGAGGTGGCCGTGCTGTCCCTGTCGGGCATCGTCTATTCGCGTTCGGTCCGCGTCGGCGGCGACAAGATGGACGAGGCGATCATCAGCTACATGCGCCGCAACCATAACCTGCTGATCGGCGAGACCACAGCCGAGCGCATCAAGAAGGAGATCGGCACCGCCCGGGCTCCGGCCGACGGCGAAGGCCTCTCCATCGAGGTCAAGGGTCGCGACCTGATGCAGGGCGTGCCGCGGGAAGTCCGCATCAGCGAGAAGCAGGCCTCGGACTCGCTGTCCGAGCCGGTCGGCCAGATCGTCGACGCGGTGAAGATGGCTCTGGAAGCCACCCCGCCGGAGCTGGCCTCCGACATCGCCGACAAGGGCATCATGCTGACCGGCGGCGGCGCGCTGCTGCGCGGCCTGGACGCCGAGATCCGCGACCACACCGGCCTGCCGGTGACCGTGGCCGATGACCCGCTCTCCTGCGTGGCCCTCGGGTGCGGCAAGGTGCTCGAACATCCGAAGTGGATGAAGGGCGTGCTTGAGTCCACCCTGGCGTAGCATTCGCGAGTCGGGACGTTCGTCCCGCTGGAGGCGGGCAGTTCTAAGTGGCCTTGCGTGACAATCCGTTGGGCGAACTGAAGGTCCCGCTGGCCTGGACGGCCGCGGTGGCCTTGGTCGTGGCCATTCTGGTCGCGGTCATCCTGCTGCTGTCCGATCGCCGGGAAACCTTCCAGCAAGAGGCGTATGGGGTCAGCCGCCAGGTCGGCGACGCCGTGGCCGCCCCGGTGGGCAACGTCCTGTCGACGCCGAACATGTGGATCGCCGACGGCGTGGCCTATGTGCAGGGCTACTTCTTCGCAGTGTCCGAGAACCGGCGGCTGAAGGCCGAGCTGCGCGAGGCCGCCCGCTGGCGCGACGTGGCGCTGGCTCTGTCGGACACCAACGACCGCTACAAGGCGATGCTGAAGCTGCGCACCGATCCGCCGATCCCGATGGTGGCGGCGCGCACGGTGGTGGACTCCCGCGGGCCCTTCGCCAACAGCCGCCTGGCCAACGCCGGCAAGGAGCGCGGCATCAAGGCCGGCAACCCGGCCATGAGCGAGACCGGCCTGGTGGGCCGGGTGGTGGGCGTGACCACCGGCGCCAGCCGCATCCTGCTGCTGACCGATATCGCCTCGCGTACGCCGGTGATGATCGACCGCACCAACGCCCGCGCCATCCTGACCGGCGACGGCGGACCCAACCCCAAGCTCGACTACCTGCGCGGCAAGGACCCGGTGCGCGAGGGCGACCGGGTGGTGACCTCCGGCGACGGTGGGATCTTCCCCCGCGGCCTGCCGGTGGGCGTGGCGGTCAAGGGCCTGGACGGCCGCTGGCGGGTGGTGCTGTCGTCTGACCGCGCGCCGGTCGACTATGTGCAGTTCCTACTGTTCCAGGACTTCTCGCAGCTCGTGAACACCGCTGAGCTGAACCAGCTTCCGGTGCCGCCGAACAACGGCCCGCCGCCGGTGGTGGGCGTGACATCGGCGCCGCCGGCGACGACGCCTGCGCCGGCTGCCGCCACCGGCACGACGCCGGCCCTGCGTCCGGCCGCGCCGCCGGCTGCTGGCGCAACGGCTCCGGCTCGACCCGCCACAACGACGGCGCCTGCTCTGCGACCTGCAACGCCAGCGCCGCGTCCTGCGACGACGTCCCCGACGCCACGTCCCACGACGACCCCGGCGCCGGTTCAGCGCGCGCCTGCAGCGACCCCGCCGACCCCGCGTCCGCCGGCGGCTGCGCCCGCCACGCCGCAGGCCGCGCCCCAATGAGCCTGTCGGCCCGCCCGCTGAACCCGCTGGGCTGGATCGGCCTGCCGCTGGTCCAGTGCCTGCTGCTGGTGATCCTGTTCGCCATCCCGCTGCAGGTGTTCGGCCTGCGCCTGCCCGAGCCGGTGTTCGTCCTGGTCCCGACCTTCGCCTGGCCGGTGATCCGCCCCTCGATCGTCGCGCCCTTCGCGGTGCTCGGGATGGGCCTGTTCCTCGACATCTTCTGGGGTGGGCCGTTCGGCCTGTGGGGCGTGTCGCTGCTGATCGCCTACGGGGTCGTCCTGGCCGGCCGCACCTGGATGGTGGGCCAGAGCACGCCGGTGATGTGGGCCTGGTACGTCGCCGTCTGCGGCGTCGCCTTTGGGGCCGCCTATCTGTTCTCCATGTTGGACTCCGGCGGGGAGGCGAGCTTCGTCGCCGTCGGCTGGCAGTTCCTGGCCACCATCGTCCTCTATCCCTTCGTGCATTGGCTCATCGACCGGTTCGAAGACGCCGATGTGCGGTTCCGCTAGGATCGGCCCATGAGCGAGCCGTCCATCTTCTTCTCGGAAGTGAACGAACGGCAGGGGGTCTTCCACCGCCGGGCCTTTCTCATGGGCGGTTTCGCGGGGCTGGGCCTGCTGGCCCTGGGCGGGCGGCTGGCGCACCTGCAGCTGGTCGAGACCCAGCGCTACGAAAAGATGTCGGCGTCCAACCAGTTCAACTTCCGACTGGTGCCGCCGCCGCGAGGGCTGATCGTCGACCGCAACGGCGCGATCCTGGCGTCCAACCGTCCGAACTTCCGCCTGCTGGTGGCCCGTGACGACAACATGGACACCCCGGCCACCTTGAAGACCCTGGCCAACTTCGTGCCCCTCGACGAGAAGCGGCAAGCCCGCCTCACCAAGGAGATCGCGTCCGCGCCCAAGCGCACGCCGGTCTCGGTGATGGAGGACATGAGCTGGGAGGAATTCTCGGCCATCAATGTCCGCGCGCCGGAGCTGCACGGGGTCACCGCCGACATGGGCGAGGTGCGGGTCTATCCGCACGGCGGCGCCTTCGCCCACGTGATCGGCTACGTGGCCAAGGTGAACAAGGAAGACCTGACGCCCACCGGCCCCAACTCCGAGGCCATCCTGCTGCACCCGGGTTTCCGCATCGGGCGTCAGGGGGTGGAGAAGGCCTTCGACCTGGACCTGCGCGGCAAGCCCGGCGCCCGCAAGGTCGAGGTGGACGCCAATGGCCGCGAGGTCCGCCAGGACGAGGAGGGGGATATCCCCGCCGTCCCGGGCAAGGAGATCCAGCTCACCCTCGACGTCGATATTCAGAACCGCGCGCTCGAGGTCATGGGCGACGAGAGCGGCGCCATCGTGGTCATGGACTGCCGGACGGGCGACCTCCTGTGCATGGCCTCGGCGCCCAGCTTCGACGCCAACCGTTTCGTCCGCGGCCTGGCCGGCGCCGAGTACCGCGCCCTGGCGAACTACGAACGCAAGCCGCTGCTGGACAAGGTGATGACCGGCACCTATCCGCCGGGTTCCACCTTCAAGCCGACCGTCAGCCTGGCGGCGCTCACCGCCGGTATCGATCCGGAACAGCGGGTCCACTGCTCAGGCGGCTGGTACTGGGGCGGCCGCACATGGCGCTGCTGGAAGCATGGCGGGCACGGCTCGCAGAATATGCACGACGCCATCAAGAACTCCTGCGACGTCTATTTCTACCAGACGGCCTTGCGGATCGGTCCCGACCCCATCGCCAACGCCGCCCACGCCATGGGCTTCGGCCAGATCTTCGACCTTGGCATCCCGGGACAGAAGAAGGGCGTGGTCGGGTCCCGCGAGTGGAAGCGCAAGGCGGTGAAGCGCGAGCCGGTCTGGCAGCCGGGGGACTCGGTCAGCTACGGCATCGGCCAGGGCTATGTGGCGGTGAACGCCCTGCAACTCGCCGTCATGACCGCGCGGCTGGCGAACAGCAAGAAGGCGCTCAATCCGCGGCTGATCAAGTCGGTGGGCGGGGTGGAGCGGCCGCACGGCGACGACGCGCCAGACCTGCCGTTCGCGCCTGAGCACCTGGCCTATGTGCGCGGCGGCATGGTCGCCGTGGCCAACGACACCGGCGGCACCGCCTATCGTCAGAGCCAGCTTGGTCTCGGCGACATCCAGATGGCCGGCAAGACCGGCACCGCCCAGGTGCGCAGCTATGCAGGCCTCGCCTCGCGCAGCAGCACCGGGGTGCAGTGGAAGCTCAAGGACCACAACCTCTATGTGGCCTTCGCCCCCGTCGATGAGCCCCGCTATGCGGTGGCCGTGATCATCGAACACGGCGGCATGGGCGGCGCCACCGCCGGCGCGCCGCGCGCCCGCGAGGTGATGCGCGTGGCGCTGCTGAAGGATCCCGAGATCCGCGCCCGGATCGAAAAGCCGCTGCCCATGCCCGAGGTCCCGGAAGCCATCGACGCCGAAGGCGCTGCGCCCGAGGCGCCGGTCCTGACGCCCGCGCCGCCGCCTGTCGCGCCGGGGACGCCGACCACATGACCGTCTCGGCCCTGACCCGTCCCGGCGAACGTGACCGCCTCGTCGTCAAGCTCGGCGAGATCGACTGGCTGTTCGCCCTGGCCCTGGTGCTGATCGCCTCGGCCGGCGCCCTGATGATGTTCTCCATCGCCGGGTCGTCCTGGGAGCCGTGGGCCTGGAACCACCTGTCGCGGTTCGGGCTCTGCTTCATCGTGATGATCTGCCTGGCCATGCTGCCCCTGCGGGTATGGTCGGCCTTGGCCTATCCGATCTACGGGATCGGGTTGCTGCTGCTGGTGGCGGTGGAGGTGGCCGGCGACACCCGGATGGGCGCGACGCGCTGGCTGGAGATCGGCCCGTTCAGCTTCCAGCCGTCCGAGATCATGAAGCTCGGCATCGTGCTGGCCCTGGCCAAGTTCTATCACGGCATGTCCGCCGACAGCGCCCGGATGTCGTGGTGGCTGCTGATCCCGGCCTTCATGATCGGGGCGCCGGTGCTGCTGGTGGCCCACCAACCCGACCTGGGCACCGCCATGCTGATCGCGCTGACCGGCGCTGCGATCGTCGTCCTGGCGGGGCTGTCCTGGAAGATCATCGGGGCCATGGTCGGCGCCGTGCTGGTGGCCGTGCCGCCCTTCATCATGTTCGTGATGCACGACTATCAGCGCAAGCGGGTGCTGACCTTCCTGGACCCGGAGAGCGACCCGTCCGGCTCCGGCTATCACATCATGCAGTCGAAGATCGCGCTCGGCTCCGGCGGCCTGTTCGGCAAGGGCTACGGCCTGGGCTCGCAGAGCCAGCTCAACTTCCTGCCCGAGAAGCAGACCGACTTCATCTTCGCCACCTTGGCCGAAGAGTTCGGGTTCCTGGGCTGCATCAGCGTGCTGTTCCTCTATGCGGTGGTGATCTTCATGGCCCTGCGCATCGCGGCGATCTCGCACTCGCACTTCGGCCGTCTGGCGGCCGCGGGCACCACGGCCACCTTCGCCCTCTATGTGCTGATCAACGGCGCCATGGTCATGGGCCTGGCGCCGGTGGTGGGCGTGCCTATGCCCATGCTGTCCTACGGCGGCACCGTCATGGTGACCGTGATGATCGGCTTCGGCCTGGTCCAGTCCGTCCGCGTCCACCGCTACGCCGAGGTGGCCAGCGGCAAGGGCGCGCTGATGTAGGGGAGGGCGGGCCCCCTCCGTCTCGACTGCGTCGAGCCAGCTCCCCCAGAGGGCGAGGATCTAGCGGACAAACATCAGATGCTCCCCCTCTGGGGGAGCTCCCGGCGAATGCCGGGTGAGGGGGCTAGAGCCGCAGCGCTTGGTCGGTCGCCCGGATCAGGCCGTCGACGATCCCCGGCTCGGTGGAGGCGTGCCCCGCGTCCCAGACGATATCGAACCGGGCCTCGGGCCAGGCGGTCTTCAGCGCCCAGGCGCTGGACATCGGCGTCACCACGTCGAACCGCCCCTGGACGATCCAGCCGGGGATGTTCCGGATCTTGTCGATGTTCTTCAGGATCCAGTTCGGCTCCGGGAAGAAGCCGTCATTGACGAAGAAGTGGCATTCGATCCGCGCGAACGCGATGGCGAAGTCCACCTCGTTGAACTTGGACGGCCGAGCCTCCGGGCCGCGGATCGAGATCGTGTCGCCTTCCCACTGGCTCCAGGCGGCCGCGGCCTCGGCCTGGACGGCGCGGCTCGGGTGGGTCAGGCGGCGGTGATAGGCGCCCATCATGTCGTGGCGCTCGTCCAGCGGGATCGGCGCGCAGAACCGCTCCCAGGCGTCGGGGAACAGCATGGAGGCGCCCCCCTGATAGAACCACTTCAGCTCCGGCTCGGTGAGCAGGAAGATGCCGCGAAGCACCAAGCCCTCGACACGATCCGGATGCTTGATGGCGTAGGCCAGCGCGAGTGTGGAGCCCCAGGAGCCGCCGAACACCGTCCACTTCTCCACGCCCAGATGGACGCGCAGCCGCTCGATGTCCTCGATCAGGGTCCAGGTGGTGTTGTCCACCAGGCTGGCGTTGGGCCGCGAGCGGCCGCAGCCCCGCTGGTCGAACAGCGCCATCCGCCACTTCGCCGGGTCGAAGAACCGCCGCATGGTAGGGTTGATCGCTCCGCCCGGGCCGCCGTGCAGGATCACGCACGGCTTGCCATGCGGATTGCCGCATTCCTCGTAGAACACTTCGTGCGGGCCGCCGGTGGCCAACCACCCGTGCGCGAAGGGCTCGTTGTCGGGGTAGAGGCCCCGTCGGTTGTAGGACGAAGAGAGCACCGGCGCGGGGGTGTTGCGTTCCATGCTCTCTTCTAGCTCTTCGGGCCCTACTTCGGGAAGCGGCGGCCCATCCAATCCAGCACGATGGTGTTCACCTCGTCGGGTTTCTCCTGCTGGGTCCAGTGGCCGCTCTCTTTGACGAGCACCTTTTCCAGGTCGGAGATCACGTCCTCCATGCCGTCGGCCATGGCGGGCGACAGGACCACGTCCTTCTCGGCCATGATCATCAGGCAGGGCAGGCCGTCGATGCGGGTCGGCAGGTCGGCAGACCGCTCCCAGTTGCGGGTGAAGTTGCGATACCAGTTGATGCCACCGGTGAAGCCGGTGGCCTCGAAGCTCTCGACGAAGCCGGCCAGTTCGTCGGCGGTCAGCAGTTGGAAGGCGGTGTCGGATTTGTCCCAGGCGGCCAGGGCGTCGCCGAAGGCGAAGTTGCTGGGCGGCGCCTCGGCGGCGGCGTCACCGCCCAGAACCCCGGACAAACCCTTGTTCTCGGTCGGCGCGGCGGCGGCCTCGATGGCGGCCGGCTTGCGCATGAAGAAGCGGATGGTCTTGTCGACGTCGGCCCCTAGCGCCGCGTCGGCCACGCCGGGCTTCTGGAACCAGACGATATACATGTCCTCGCCGAACACCGCGCGCATCCCGGCGATGGGATCGATGGGGGCCCGGCGCATGAAGGGGGTGTTCAGGCCGATGACGCCCGCCACCCGGTCCGGGTGCATCAGCGGCATCTGCCAGACGACGATGCCGCCCCAGTCGTGGCCGCAGAACACCGCCTTCTCGATCTTCAGGTGATCCATCAGGGCCACCAGGTCGCCGGTCAGGTGCTCCATGTCGTAGTCGGTGACCGCCTCGGGCCGCGAGGTCAGACCATAGCCCCGCTGGTCGGGGGCGATGGCCCACTGGCCGGCCGCCTCGCAGGCGGCGAGCTGGTGGCGCCACGAGAAGGCCAGCTCCGGGAAGCCGTGGCAGAAGATGATCGGCGTGCCCTGGCCCTTGGCGACTTCGTAATAGGCCATGTCGATCCCATTCACCTGGGCGTGTTTGACAGGCGGCATCTGGCGGGCGACAGCGGACATGACAGTGAATCCCCGAATGTGATTTTCGGCTACTTGGCAGGCTTCCTCCCGCGGAAGGCAAGCGTTCAAGGCGGGCAGGACCAACGACCCATGACTGAGCAGCGCGTCGAAGAGAAGACCCCCTGGGGTCTGGTGATCCTGCTGGGGTCGCTGACGGCCTTCGCGCCCATGTCCATCGACATGTACCTGTCCAGCCTGCCGGCCATCGGCGTGGATCTCAACGCCACCGCCGCCCAGACCCAGTCGACGGTGGCCGCCTTCTTCGCGGGTATGGCCATCGGGCAGTTCATCTATGGGCCGGCGTCGGATCGGTTCGGCCGCCGCCCGCCGATCCTGGTGGGCATCGCCATCTACATCCTGGCCTCGGTGGCCTGCGCACTGGCCACCTCGCCGGAAATGCTGATCACCGCCCGGTTCATCCAGGCGCTGGGCGGCTGCGCCGGCGGCGTGGTGGCCCGCGCCGTGGTCCGTGACCGCTTCAACCACACCGAGACGGCGCGGATGCTGTCCCTGCTGACCCTGATCATGGGACTGGCGCCGATCCTCGCGCCGCTGCTGGGCGGGCTGTTGCTGACCATCGGCGGCTGGCGGCTGAACTTCTGGGTGCTGGTCGCCTTTGGCCTGTCCTGCGGCGCCGCCGCTTTCTTCCGCCTGAAGGAGTCACGGTCGGAGGAGACCGCCCTGCAGGCGGCGTCCGAGAACCCGCTTCAGGCCTATCTCGCCCTGCTGCGTCAGCGGCGGCTGGTGGGCTACGCCCTGGCCGGGGCGCTCAACGGCGCGACCCTGTTCACATACATTTCCGCGTCGCCCGGCCTGCTGATCGGGACCTACGGGATCGCGCCGGCGGCCTTCGGCTGGGTGTTCGGGCTCAACGCCGCGGGCGTGATCGGGGGCGGACAGATCAACCGGGTGCTGCTGCGCCGCATGACCCCCGACGAGGTGCTGGCCAAGGCCAGCATCGTCGCCACGATCGCCGCCCTGTTCCTGGCCCTGGCGGCCGTCACCGGCTGGGGAGAGCGATGGACCGTCCTGCCGCTGCTGTTCCTGCTGTTGGCCAGCTACGGCTTCATGCAGGGCAACACCATGGCCGGCGCTCTCAACGTCGACCCTCGCCGCGCAGGCTCGGTCTCGGCCCTGATGGGCGGCGTCTCCTTTGGCGTCGGCGCCATCGCCGCCAGTGTCAGCGGCATGTTCCATGACGGCACCCCGCGGCCCATGGCCATCACCATGCTGCTGGCCCTGGTTGGCTCAACCCTGGCGCTACGGACGCTGGCCCTGCCGAAGCAGGCCTAGGTTCGGTCGATGTCGCGGGCGGCCCAGGCCAGGGTCGCCCAGCCGATCAGAAACAGGGTCCCGCCGATCGGGGTGATCGCGCCCAGCCACCGGGGCGCGCCCAGGGCCATGGCGTAGAGCGTGCCCGAGAAGATCGCCACGCCGGCCAGGAAGAAGCCCGGCGCGAACCGCGCCCGCTTGGCGCCCAGTTGCATGAACCCTGCGCAGGCGAAGGTCGCCAGGCTGTGGACGAAGCCATAGAGCGAGCCGGTGTGCAGCCACTCCTTGGCCTTGGGATCGCTGACCCCGTGAGCGGCGAAGGCGCCGACGGCGACGGCGATGAAGCCCCCCGCCGCGGCCAGGGTCATCCAGTTTCGGCGGGTCCAGATCATCTCAGCCCCATACCGGCGGCCGGCGATCCTTCCAAGGGGCTTCCTTCTCCAGTTGCCCGGCCAGGCGGTAGAGGGTGGCCTCGTCGGCGAAGCGGGCGGTGAACATCATCCCGATCGGCAGGCCGTCCGCCGACATGTGCAAGGGCAGGGACAGGGACGGCTGGCCTGAGAAGTTGGCCGGTGGGGTGTAGGGGAAGGCCGCGCTCTGGCGACGGTTCACCTCCTTGGGCTCCAGGTTCACCGGGTCGATATGGCCGACCGCCGGCACGTTGGTGCCCAGCACCGGGCAAAGATAGACGTCCCAGTCCTCGAAGAAGGCCAGGGTCTTGCGGTTAAGCACCCGCAGGTCCTGCCAGCCGCGCCAAGCCTGCTCGCCGGTCACCTTGCGGCCGCCACGCAGGGAGGCCCAGGTTAGGGGCTCCAGCTCGTCCTCATTGGGCTCGCGGCCGATCTGGGCGATCAGCCTGCCCATGTCGGCGGCGAAGTTGGCGCCCGAGACCGGCGCCCGCGCGGCGTAGAGCGCGCGGTAGTCGAGGCCCATGCCCTTCTCGACCACCTCGTGGCCCAGCTGCTTCAGCAGGGTGGCGGTCGCCTCCAGCGCCGCCTGGATCTCCGGATCGATGGGCCGGCCGGACGGGGTCTCCGACGACCAGGCGATCTTCAGCTTGCCGGGGCTGCGGCCCACTTCCTCGCTATAGGGCCGCTCCTTCGGCGGAGCGGCGAAGGGGGCGTCGGCGCGGGGCGTGCCGGTGGCGTCCAGCATGGCGGCTGAGTCGCGCACCGTGCGGCTGACCACGTGGTCGACGGTGAAGCCCATGGCGTAGGCGGTGTCGTCGGCGCCGTTGGGATTGCGGTCACGGTTGACCTTCATCCCCACCAGACCGCAGCAGGCGGCCGGAATGCGGATCGAGCCCAGGCCGTCGGAGGCGTGGGCCATGGGCACGATCCCCGCCGCCACCGCCGAGGCCGAACCGCCCGACGAACCGCCGGAGATATGGTCCGGGTTCCAGGGATTGCGGCAGGCGCCGAGGTGCGCGCCCTCCGTGGTGCCGGTGATCCCGTACTCAGGGGTGTTGGTCTTGCCGAGCGGGATGACGCCCGCCTTTCGATAACGGGCGGTCAGGTCGCCGTCGGTGGCGTCCACCACCGAGGCGGCGAACTTCGAGCCGTAGCTGCGCGGCCAGCCCGCCACCGGCATCCCCAGGTCCTTGATCAGGAAGGGCACACCCTTGAACGGGCCATCGGGCAGGGCGCCCCTGGCCTGGGCGCGGGCTTCCTCGAAGGCGGTGTAGACCACGGCGTTCAGCGTGCCGTTGTGCCGCTCGATGCGGGCGATGGCGGCGTCGGTGAGCTCCAGAGGCGTCACCTCGCCCTTGGCCACTAGGGCGGCCAGCGAGACGCCGTCGTGTTCGGAATAGTCGTCCATGGATCTACCTCGAGCCTGCGGAAAGGAAGGCCAGCTTCTCGACTGGCGCCAGGCCCGGCGCGTCGCGCTTCAGGGCGGCGAACGCGCCCTCCGCGGCGTTGAGGGCCTGGTCGATATCGGCGTCGGTCATGGCCGCGCACAGGAACATGTTGTGCCAGGGGTGCATGTAGATCCCTCGGCTCAGCATCTCCGAGACGAAGCAGAACCCCTTGCGCAGGTCTGGGTCGTCGTCGAACAGATAGAGCGGCATCTGGCCGGGGCCGCTGGCCCGCAGGCCGAAGCCCGCCGCCGCCGCCCGCTCGGTCAGGCCCGCGCCCAGCCGGTCGCCCAGCGCGATGATCCGCTCCAGATAGTCGGTCTCTCGCACCAGCCGCAGGGTCTCCAGAGCCGCCGCCATCGGCGCCGCCTGGAACCAGAACGAGCCGGTCACATAGATCGAGGCCGCCGCCTTGCGCGCCTTCTCCGATCCCAGCAGGGCCGAGATCGGATGGCCGTTGGCGATGCACTTGCCCCAGGTGGAGAGGTCAGGCTCGACCCCGATGGCCGACCATGAGCAGTCCCGGGCGATCCGCAGGCCTGCCCGCACGTCGTCGACGATCAGCAGGGCGCCGGTGGCGTCGCACAGCTCCCGCGCCCGCTTGGCGTAGGCGACGCTGGGCGCGGCCTGATCGATGAAGGCGTCGTGCTTGAAGGGGGCTGCGAAGATCGCGGCCAGGTCGTCACCGGCCTCGGCCACCGCGGCCTCCAGGCTGGCGACGTCGTTGTAGTCGCAGAGGATCTGGTGGGCCCGGTCGCTGTCGATGGTGCCGGTGGGCCGCGGAACGCACCAGGGCGCCGCGCCGTGATAGGCGCCGCGGGCCCGCACGATGGTCTTGCGCCGGGTGTGGGCGCGGGCGGTCACCAGGGCCATGGAGGTGGCGTCCGTGCCGTTCTTGCAGAACATGGCCCAGGCCGCATGGCTGACCATGGCGGTCATCTCTTCGGCCAACCGCACCATCAGCTCGGTCGGGCCGGTGAGGGTGTCACCGATCCCGAGCTGGCGCACATAGGCCGCGTCGATCTCGGGCTGCGCATAGCCGAACAGGTTGGGGCCATAGGCGCACATCAAGTCGAGATACTTCGTCCCGTCCGCGTCCCAGATGTAGGCGCCTTCGCCGCCCTTGAAGAACTGCGGATAGTCGTCGGGCAGCAGGCCGGTCGCCTGGTGGCCGTACATCCCGCCGGGGATGACCGCCGCGGCGCGTTCGCGCAGCTCTCGGTCCCGGCTGTTGGGTCGGGTCATGGGCGCCTCCCTTGTTATTGGCCTTGTCGCTTCACGACCTTACGCTCCATCCCCGAACCGGCAACAGCAGGAGACCCTATGCGGGCGATCATTCTCGGTGCGACCATCGCCGCGGCGTTTGCGGGTCAGGCCTGCGCCGTGGAGGCCGAATTCAAGGACTGGTGGGCGGCCTGCGACAACACCCGGGTCTGCACCGCCTTTGGCTTCGCCGACGACGCCAACTGGGACACCCCGGCCTATCTGAAGCTGACCCGCGAGGCCGGGCCTGAGGATGCGCCGATGGTCGAGATCGTCGGCCAGATGACCGCCTCGCCCTGGCGGCTGCAGGTGGACGGAAAGCCTGTCCCCGGCGTGCCGACGCTCACGCCCAAGGACGAGCGGGCGAACCTGGACGCAGGCCAGAGCGCGGCCCTGATCAAGGCCGTCGCCAACGGCGCGAAGCTGGAGGTGGTGGCCGGCGACGCGACCGCGCCGATTTCCCTCGCCGGCAGCTCGGCGGCCCTGCGCTGGCTGGACGACCAGCAGAGACGGGCCGGCACGCTCACCGCCCTGGTGGCGAAGGGCGCCAAGCCCGCTAAGGTCGTCCCCGCAGCGCCGGTGGAACCGTTGATCCGCGCGGCGGCGCCGGTGTCGCAGGCCAAGCTGCCCACCGCCTTGCCGAAGTCCGTCCGCGCTTTCGTGGAATGCGACGAGGGCATTCTCGACCGGGAGGGGTTCGAGCCGGTGATCGCCCGTCTGTCGCCCGGCGTCGTGCTCTACGCCCCGGTCTGCAGCCTGGGCGCCTACAACATGATCCACACCTTCGTCCTGGCCGATGACGTCGGGCGCAATCCGCGGGCGCTTATCTTCACCTACGCCAATGGCGAGCAAGCCGGCCCTGACCTGATGAACATCGACTTCGATCCGGCCACCCAGACCCTGAACAACTTCGAAAAGGGCAGGGGCCTGTCCGACTGCGGCTCCGCGAACACCTGGGTCTGGACCGGCAAGACCTTCACCCCCACCGATCAGAGCGTCATGGGCGTCTGCAAGGGCGTCTCCTCCGACGACTGGCCGACGGTGTTCCACTCGCGACGGAAGTGAGTAGGGGCGAGCTGGAGTGCAGATGCGGATATCCATAAGTCAGGCCAGACGCCAACTTCACGACCTCGTCCGCCGCGCTGAGGGCGGCGAAGAGGTTGTGCTGACTCGGCGTGGACAACCGGTTGTACGCTTGAGCCCAGTGAATTTGTTCGCCTCCGACGCAGCATCTCGCGCAGAACTCCTCCGTGTGGTTCGGGCCTCTGCGGCTGCTCGTGTCGATCGGACGACCGCGCGTGACCAAGATATCCTCTACGATAACGACGGACTGCCGAAGTGATCGCCTTCGATCCGTTGGGCCATTTTGCTTCAGTCGTGCACGTGCTCTCCGCGCTGACCGCTTAGCCAACCTTTCGCCGTTATCTCAGGAACTTGCGAGGAGCTCTGCTGTTTCAACGACAGTGGGGTTTTGAGTTTCTGTAGAAGGGCCGGGTCATGGCCGAGCTTTATCGTCCCCGCGGCGGCGTCGCGGTCTGGACTGGACGCGTCGTCGGCGCATTCCTCATCCTTCTCGGACTTCCTCTGCTGGTCGGCGGCGGCTGGCTGATCGCGGTCGGCGGGTCGCCCTATTATCTTGCGGCCGGCATCGGCCTGATCGCCTCGGGGGTGCTGCTGTTCCGCGGCAGCATCGTTGGCGCCTGGGCCTATGTGGCGGTGTTCCTGGGCACCCTCGTCTGGGCGCTTTGGGAGGTCGGGCTGCAGGCCTGGCCGCTGATCCCGCGCGTGGTCGCGCCCCTGGTGATCCTGGTCCTGGTCCTCGTCACCATCCCGCTCATCGCCCCCGCCAAGGCGTCGAAGCGCCTGGCTGTCGGCGGCCTGCTGGCGACCCTGGTCCTGGCGATCGTCGGCGGCGCGGTGGTCGGTTTCAACAATGGCTGGCCGGAGAAGGGCGTCGCTGCGCCGACCCAAGCCCTGGCCATGACCGATCCGTCGCTGATGCAGCCCGCCGCCGACTGGCCGGCCTATGGCGGCAGCTACGCCGCGCGGCGCTATTCGCCGCTCAACCAGATCACCCCGCAGAACGTGAAGAACCTGGAGCAGGTCTGGCTCTCTCACACCCGCGACCTGCCCAGCGAGATCGCCAAGGGCAAGTACGGCGCGGAGACCACGCCGCTGAAGGTGGGGAACACCCTCTACCTCTGCTCGGCCAAGAACATCATGATCGCCCTCGACCCGGCCACGGGCAAGGAGCGCTGGCGTTTCGACCCCAAGGTTCCCGACCAGGCGATCCCCTATACGGCCGCCTGCCGGGGCGTGAGCTACTACGCCACGCCCGGCGCCGACCCGGCCGCCCTGTGCGCGACCCGGATCATCGAGGGCACCCTCGACGGCCGCCTGGTGGCCGTGGACGCCCCCACCGGCCGTCCCTGCGCGGGCTTTGGCCTGAACGGTCAGGTCGACATCACCCAGGGCATGGGCGACACCGCGCCGGGCATGGTCTCGATCACCTCGGCGCCGACCATCGTGCGCGGCGTGGTGGTCACCGGCCACCAGGTGCTGGACGGCCAGGAACGCAACGCGCCGTCCGGCGTGATCCAGGGTTATGACGCGGTCACCGGCGCCCTGCGCTGGGCCTGGGACATGGTGCGGCCCGACCGGTCCGGCGCGCCGGAGCCCGGCGGGACCTATACCCGCGGCACCCCCAATATGTGGACCACGGCCTCGGGCGACGAGGCCCTGGGCCTGGTCTATCTGCCCCTGGGCAATTCGGCCGTCGACTATTGGAGCGGCAGCCGCACGCCGCTGGAGGACCGCTATGGCGCGTCCCTGGTGGCGTTGGACGTGACCACCGGCAAGCCGGCCTGGTCGTTCCAGGCGGTGGACCGCGATGTCTGGGACTATGACCTGGGCTCGCAGGGCACGCTGGTGGACTTCCCCACCGCCGCCGGCCTGGTCCCCGCCATCGTCTTGCCGGGCAAGCAGGGGGACATCTACGTCCTCGACCGCCGCACCGGCCGCGCCTTGACGCCCGTCGGCCAGATCAAGACGCCTCCGGGCGGCGTCGAGCCGGGACGTCGCGCCGCGACCCAGAAGGTCTCGCTCTACCACACCCTGCGCAAGGCCGACCTGACCGAGCGGGACATGTGGGGCATGTCGCCCATCGACCAGATGGCCTGCCGCATCCAGTTCCGCACCGCCAAGTATGATGGCTTCTACACGCCGCC
>BFBZ01000003.1_pt15 | contig 24193 bp, 18 predicted proteins | sample 1888401 | NCBI WGS metagenome assembly BFBZ01 (sample SAMD00112614, study PRJDB3348) | symbiont metagenome | host: Chara braunii
TCTCCCCGATCGCGATGGAGGAAGGCCTGCGCTTCGCCATCCGCGAGGGTGGCAAGACCGTCGGCGCCGGCGTCGTCGCCAAGATCATCAAGTAAAGAGGTAAATTCCGGGGTCGGCCCCAAAGGTCCGACCCCAAACGTTTGCCGCGCAGGCAGCAAGCGAAGGTTTTCATCCGGCGTCGGTCTCCAAAGCCGACGAGCACCAAGAGTCTGGAGAGGGGATCTTCTCCGGCGTCGGTCCCGAAGGGCCGACCAGCAGTGCGCAGCCGGCAAAAACCGCGCTTTTTGCCGGCGTCCGACGGAGTGAGGTTCCGCGAAAATCGTCTGGACGATTTTCGCCCATATTCAAGGCCAGTAGCTCAATTGGCAGAGCGGCGGTCTCCAAAACCGCAGGTTGGGGGTTCGATTCCCTCCTGGCCTGCCATGATCAAGAGTCCATGACAACTTCAGTCGACACAAAAGCCCAGGACGCAGGTGCCGCGGACACGGTCAAGCTCGTAGTCGCGATCCTGTTGGTGATCGGCGGCGTGGTGGGTTACTACGTCCTCGACAGTCAGTCGGTCTGGTTGCGATGGCTGGCGGTCGCCGCCGGTCTCGTTCTGGCCGGTGGGGTCATTGCGTTCTCGCGCTATGGCACCGCGTTGAAGCAATTCTGGGCGGACTCCCGCATCGAGCTGCGCAAGATTGTCTGGCCGACGCGGCAGGAAACCGGCATGACGACCCTCGTGGTCATGGTGTTCCTGCTGGTGGCCGGCGTTTTCTTCTGGGGCCTGGACCTCGCGCTCGCCTGGGCAACGCGGGCATTGACCGGACAAGGGGGTTGAGCGTGGCGCTGAGATGGTACGTGGTTCATGCCTACTCCAACTTCGAGCACCGCGTGCAGGAGTCGCTCAAGGAGCGCATCCGCCGTGCGGGTCTCGAGCCGAAGTTCGGCGAAATCCTGGTTCCGACCGAGGAAGTGGTCGAGATGCGCGACGGCGTGAAGCGCAAGAGCGAGCGCAAGTTCTATCCGGGTTACGTGCTCGTACAGATGGAAATGGACGAGGACACCTGGCATCTGGTGCGCGATGTGCCGAAGGTCCTCGGGTTCATCGGCGGTACACCGGAGAAGCCGGCGCCCATTACCGATAAGGAAGCGATGCAGATTCTGCGTCGCGTCGAGGAAGGCGTGGACAAGCCGCGGCCCAAGGTGCTCTTCGAGCCCGGCGAGGTCGTGCGCGTGGTCGATGGACCGTTCAACGACTTCAACGGCGTGGTTGAGAATGTCAACTACGAGAAAAACCGCCTGCAGGTGGCCGTACAGATTCTCGGGCGCTCGACGCCCGTTGAGTTGGACTTCTCTCAGGTAGAGAAGGCGTAAAACCGCGAAATTGCCTTGGCAATTTCGCCAATTGAAACAGTCCGGCGGGGAGCTTCGCGTAGCGAAGCGTTTGGACCCAGGAGATTTGAGACATGGCAAAGAAAGTAAACGGGTACGTCAAGCTGCAGGTGCCTGCAGGCTCGGCGAACCCTTCGCCGCCTATTGGACCTGCTCTGGGTCAGCAAGGCGTGAACATCATGGAGTTCTGCAAGCAGTTCAATGCGCAGACTCAGAAGATGGAGAAAGGTCTGCCGATCCCGGTGGTGATCACCGTGTACAGCGATCGCAGCTTCACCTTCGTGATGAAGACACCGCCGGCCGCGGTGTTGATCCGCAAGGCCATTGGTATCGAGAAGGGCAGTGGCACACCCAACACGAGCAAGGTTGGGAAGATCTCGCGCAAGCAGCTCGAGGACATTGCCAAGCTGAAGACTCCGGATCTGACCGCCGCCGACCTCGAGGCCGCCGTCCGCACGATCGCGGGCAGCGCGCGCAGCATGGGCGTCGACGTGGAAGGAGTTTGATCATGGCTCAGACGAAGCGAGAGAAGGCCTGGAAGTCCAAGTTGACCCCCGGCAAGCAATATCCGGTCGACGAAGCGCTGAAGCTCGTTAAGGAATTCGCCACGGCGAAATTCAACGAAACGGTGGATGCCGCTGTGAACCTCGGCATCGACGCGAGCAAGTCCGACCAGCAGGTACGTGGCTCGACCGTGATGCCCAATGGCACCGGTAAGACGGTTCGGGTAGCTGTGTTTACGTCCGGCAAGAACCAGGAGCTGGCCAAGGCTGCCGGTGCCGACGTGGTCGGCCTGGAGGACCTGGCTGCTCAGGTGAAGGCTGGGGAGATCAATTTCGATCGCGTGATCGCCAGTCCGGATGCCATGCGCGTCGTGGGCCAGCTCGGTCAGATTCTCGGTCCGCGCGGATTGATGCCCAATCCGAAGGTGGGCACCGTGACTCCGGACGTCGTGACCGCCGTGAAGAACGCCAAGGCCGGTCAGGTGACCTACCGCGTCGACAAGGCCGGGATCATTCATTGCACCATCGGTAAGGCGAGCTTCGGCGTGGAGCAGCTGAAGGAAAACCTGGCGGCGTTGATCGCCGACCTGCAGAAGGCCAAGCCTTCCGCATCCAAGGGTCAGTATCTGAAGCGCGTCGCCATCTCATCGACGATGGGACCGGGCGTGGTGATCGATCAGGCTAGCCTTTGATCATGGGCGCAATTCGGCAAGCCGAATTGCGCGGAGTTTGATTTCGAGTTTCGTGCGGATCCGAGTCTTTGGCTCGGATTCCATCGAAGACCGCAGGCGAGAGGGTCGGCCTCTCTTAATGAGCGAAGGCCTGCGCAGATGGTGAACCGCTTTTCGCATCGAGGACCTCCTCGAGGCGTAGAGGTCGCCGTCAAGGGCGAAGTCCGGCAAGGAAGCACGGGACTTCAATTGTAGTGATCTTCTATGGCTTGAAGGAGAAGTAGGAATGGCACTCAACCTGGAAGACAAGAAAACGCTGGTGGCGGAGGTTGCCGAGGTAGCTGCGAAAGCGCACTCCGTGGTGGCCGCCGAATACCGTGGGTTGACGGTCAGCCAGATGACCGAGCTTCGTACCAAGGCGCGTACGCAAGGCGTGTACATGCGTGTTGTCAAGAACACGCTGGCTCGCAAGGCGCTCGCCGGTACGTCGTTCGAATCTGTCGGACCCAAGCTCAAGGGACCCCTGGTACTCGCTTTCTCGAAGGACGATCCGGGCGCGGCCGCGCGCGTGGTGAAGGACTTTGCGAAGGCCAACGACAAGCTGGTAGCGACGCTCGTTTCGATCGGCGGACAGGTTCTTCCTGCCACCGCTCTGGAACAGGTCGCGAGCCTGCCGACGCGCGAACAGGCGCTGTCGATGCTTCTGGGCGCCTTGAAGGCTCCCATGCAGAAGCTCGCCAGTCTGCTCAACGAGCCGCCGGCCAAGCTCGCCCGCACGCTGGCCGCTTATCGGGACCAGAAGGGCGGCACTGCCGCATCCGCGTAACTCACTTGTCTTGAATTAATTATTGGAGACCCAAAATGGCTGTCAGCAAAGACGAAATCCTCGATGCAATTTCCAAATTGACCCTCGTCGAGGTCGTAGAGCTCATCTCTGACTTCGAGAAGAAGTTTGGCGTTACCGCCGCTGCTCCTGTCGCCGTCGCCGCGGCGCCGGGCGCCGCCGGTGCGGCTGCCGCTGCTCCCGCCGAGGAGAAGACGGAATTCACCGTCCTCCTGAAGGAGTACCCGGCCGACAAGAAGGTAACGGTGATTAAGGTTATTCGCGAGATCACGGGCCTCGGATTGAAGGAAGCGAAGGATCTGGTCGAAGGCGTGCCCTCCACTGTGAAGGAAGGCGTGTCCAAGGCCGATTCCGACAACTTCAAGAAGAAGCTCGAGGAAGCCGGCGCGAAGGTCGAGGTCAAGTAATCTGCGAGCGCATTGCATTGCGCGTCTGTTTACGGGGTTCGTCCGCAGGGGCGAGCCCCGTACATCTATTTCCGTTTTGAGGTGACCCGATGGCATATTCCTTCACCGAGAAGAAGCGTATCCGCAAGAATTTCGGCAAGCAGCCGAGCATTCTCGAGGTGCCGTACCTGCTCGCCATCCAGCTCGACTCCTACCGCTCTTTCCTTCAGTCGGACAAGCCTGAGGATGCGCGCGCCGAGGTCGGGTTGCACGCTGCCTTCAAGAGCGTGTTTCCGATTTCGAGCTACTCCGGCAATGCTTCGCTCGAATACGTCAGCTACCGACTCGGAGAGCCGGTATTTGATGTGAAAGAGTGTCAGCTGCGTGGTTTGACCTACGCGGCGCCGCTGCGTGTCAAGGTTCGCCTCATCGTTCTGGATAAGGAAGCCTCGGGCGCCAAGAAGCCCGTGAAGGACGTGCGCGAGCAGGAGGTTTACCTCGGCGAGCTGCCACTCATGACGGATAACGGTACGTTCGTCATCAACGGCACCGAGCGCGTCATCGTTTCCCAGTTGCATCGCAGCCCGGGCGTGTTCTTCGACCACGACCGCGGCAAGACGCATTCATCGGGCAAGCTGTTGTTCTCTGCCCGCATCATTCCTTACCGTGGTTCGTGGTTGGATTTCGAGTTCGACCCGAAGGACTGCGTGTTCGCGCGCATCGACCGCCGCCGCAAGCTGCCGGTCACGATCATTCTGCGCGCGCTCGGTATGAGCGAAGCTGAGATTCTGGATACGTTCTTCGACACCAACACCTTCTTCGTCAGTCGCGACGAGGTGGCGCTCCAGTTGGTGCCGCAGCGTCTGCGCGGCGAGACCGCAACGTTCGAAATCCGCATCGGCGATACGGTTGTGGTGGAAGAGGGCCGTCGCATTACGGCACGCCACGTACGTCAGCTCGAGGATGCAAAGGTCACGCGGCTTCGCGTTCCCCGCGAATACGTTTACGGCAAAGTGCTGTCGCACGACGTCGTGAATACCGAGACGGGTGAAGTGATTGCCAAGGCAAACGAGGTCCTCACGGCCGCGTCGGTCGAAAAGCTGATTGAGGCCAATATCACCGAGATCAAGACGCTCTACACGAACGATCTGGATCGCGGTCCGTACATCTCCGACACGCTGCGCATCGATCCGACCAAGACCCGCCTCGAGGCGCTGGTCGAGATCTATCGCATGATGCGTCCCGGCGAGCCGCCGACCAAGGACGCCGCTGAGAACCTGTTCGGCAACCTTTTCTTTAACGCCGAGCGATATGACCTGTCGGCCGTCGGCCGCATGAAGTTCAACCGTCGCGTGGGTCGCAAGGAAATCACCGGCATCGGCATCCTGTACGACAAGCACTACTTCTCGACTCGTACGGACGAGAACTCGAAGAAGCTCGTTGCCGCGAACGGTGACACTTCGGACATCATCGACGTACTCAAGGTGCTGATCGACATCCGCAACGGCAACGGCCAGGTGGACGACATTGACCACTTGGGCAACCGTCGCGTGCGCAGCGTCGGTGAGATGGCCGAGAACGCCTTCCGCGTCGGTCTCGTGCGTGTTGAGCGCGCCGTCAAGGAGCGCCTGACGATCGCCGAATCCGAGCCGCTGATGCCGCAGGAAATGATCAACGCCAAGCCGGTGGCCGCCGCCGTCAAGGAGTTCTTCGGTTCCTCGCAGCTCTCGCAGTTCATGGACCAGAACAACCCGCTGTCCGAAGTCACGCACAAGCGTCGTGTTTCGGCACTGGGCCCGGGCGGTCTGACCCGCGAGCGCGCCGGATTCGAAGTGCGCGACGTGCACCCGACTCACTACGGCCGTGTGTGCCCGATCGAAACGCCTGAAGGTCCGAACATCGGTCTGATCAACTCGCTGTCGGTGTATGCCCGTACCAACCAGTACGGCTTCCTCGAGACGCCCTATCGGCGCGTCGAGAACGGCCGCGTGACCGACAAGATCGACTACTTGTCCGCAATTGAGGAAGGTGAGTTCGCGGTTGCGCAGGCGAATGCGCAGCTCGGTCCCAACGGAGAGCTCAACGACGAGCTGGTATCCTGCCGGTTCCAGAACGAGTTCACGTTGATGCCGCGCGATCGGATCAACTACATGGACGTCAGCCCGAAGCAGATCGTTTCGGTTGCCGCCTCGCTGATCCCGTTCCTGGAGCACGACGACGCGAACCGCGCGTTGATGGGCTCCAACATGCAACGCCAGGCCGTTCCGACCCTGCGTTCGGAAGTGCCGTTGGTGGGTACTGGCATGGAACGTCCCGTAGCGATCGACTCCGGTGTGACCGTGGTTGCCAAGCGTGGTGGCATCGTCGACTCCGTTGACGCATCGCGCATCGTTGTTCGCGTCAACGACGAAGAGACAACCGCCGGCGAGCCGGGCGTCGACATTTACAACCTGACGAAGTACACGCGCTCCAACCAGAACACCTGTATCAACCAGCGTCCGCTGGTCAACGCCGGTGACGTGTTGGCACGCGGTGACGTGCTGGCCGACGGTCCGTCGACTCACCTCGGCGAGCTCGCGCTCGGGCAGAACCTGCTCGTCGCGTTCATGCCCTGGAACGGCTACAACTTTGAAGACTCCATCATGATCTCCGAGCGGGTCGTGCAGGAGGATCGGTTCACCACGATTCACATCGAGGAGCTGACCTGCGTCGCTCGCGATACGAAGCTGGGACCGGAGGAAATCACTGCCGATATTCCGAACGTCGGTGACGCGGCGCTGGCCAAGCTCGACGAAGCCGGTATTGCGTTCATCGGTGCCGAAGTAAAGGCCGGCGACATTCTGGTGGGCAAGGTCACGCCGAAGGGCGAGACGCAGCTCACGCCGGAAGAGAAGCTGTTGCGGGCGATTTTCGGTGAGAAGGCGTCCGACGTTAAGGACACGAGCCTGCGCGTTCCCCCGGGAATGGACGGCACTGTCATCGACGTCCGTGTCTTCACTCGCGATGGTGTGGACAAGGACTCCCGTGCTCTCTCGATCGAGAAGGCGGAAATCGAGCGCGTGCGTAAGGACTTCGCGGATCAGCAGCGCATCCTGGAAGACGACCTCTATCAGCGTGTCCGGGGAATGCTCGTGGGCCAGTCGGCCGCGGGCGGTCCTCACAAGCTGAAGGCCGGCACCCAGGTCACCGCGGAATATCTCGACCAGGTTCCGCGCGAGGAATGGTTTGAGATCCGCCTCGAGGACGAGGAAGCCAACTCGCAGCTCGAGCAGACCTCCGAGCGTCTGAAGGCGCAGAAGAAGGCGTTCGAGAAGCGTCTGGACGACAAGAAGGCCAAGATCACCGCGGGCGACGACCTCGCTCCGGGCGTTTTGAAGATGGTCAAGGTGTACCTGGCCGTCAAGCGCCGCGTACAGCCTGGCGACAAGATGGCCGGTCGGCACGGTAACAAGGGTGTTATCTCCACGATCGTTCCGGTCGAGGACATGCCGTACAACGCGGACGGTACTCCGGTCGACATCGTGCTGAACCCGCTGGGCGTGCCGTCGCGTATGAACGTCGGTCAGGTGTTGGAGACGCACCTGGGCTGGGCCGCGAAGGGCGTCGGTTTGAAGATCGGCAGGATGTTGGAAGCGCAGGCGGCTGTCGCCGATGTGCGCGCCTTCATCAAGCGGGTTTACAACGAGACCGGCGGCCAGAAAGAGAGCACCGATGAGCTGAGCGATGCCGATCTCATCAAGCTTGCGAAGAACCTGTCCAACGGCGTGCCGATGGCGACGCCGGTGTTTGACGGAGCGAGCGAGGAGGAGATCAAGCGCCTGTTGAGCCTCGCGGATCTGCCGCTGAACGGCCAGACGCATCTGTTTGACGGTCGCACGGGCGAGCGCTTCGAGCGTCAGGTGACAGTGGGCTACATGTACATGTTGAAGCTCAACCACCTGGTTGACGACAAGATGCACGCCCGCTCAACCGGACCTTACAGTCTCGTCACCCAGCAGCCGCTCGGAGGCAAGGCGCAGTTTGGTGGTCAGCGCTTCGGAGAGATGGAAGTTTGGGCGTTGGAAGCTTACGGAGCAGCATACACGCTGCAGGAGATGCTTACGGTCAAGTCTGACGACGTGAACGGCCGCACCAAGATGTACAAGAACATCGTGGACGGCAATCACCAGATGGATGCCGGTATGCCGGAGTCCTTCAACGTACTCGTGAAGGAAATTCGGTCGCTCGGTATCAACATGGAACTGGAGCAGGACTAATTTATGAAAGACTGCTCATGGCCTGCGGCCAAACTCCCACGGGGATCGCGCTACGCGCGACCCCGTCAGCGTAACGGCGCTGCGCGCCGGCAGGAGATCGCATGAAAGATTTGTTGAAACTCTTCAAGCAACACGCACCGGTCGAGCACTTTGACTCGATCAAGATTGGTCTCGCCTCGCCGGAGATGATCCGGGCGTGGTCCTACGGCGAAGTGAAGAAGCCGGAGACCATCAACTACCGTACGTTCAAGCCCGAGCGAGACGGACTCTTCTGCGCGAAGATCTTCGGGCCCGTGAAGGATTACGAGTGCCTGTGCGGTAAGTACAAGCGTCTCAAGCATCGCGGTGTGGTCTGCGAGAAGTGCGGCGTTGAAGTTACGCAGTCGAAGGTTCGTCGTGAGCGCATGGGCCACATTGAGCTCGCGAGCCCGACGGCGCACATCTGGTTCCTGAAGTCGCTGCCATCCCGTATCGGCCTCATGTTGGACATGACGCTGCGCGAGATTGAGCGCGTGCTTTACTTCGAAGCCTTTGTCGTCATCGACCCGGGCATGACGCCGATGCAGCGCGGTCAGTTGCTGACCGATGAGATGTACCTCGAAGCGATCGAGGAGCACGGGGATGAGTTCGATGCCCGCATGGGCGCCGAAGCCGTGTTCCACCTCCTGCAGACCATCGACCTGGCGCAGGAAATGACGAAAATCCGCGAGGAGATGGCTTCGACCTCGTCGGAGACCAAGCTGAAGAGACTGTCCAAGCGTCTGAAGCTGGTTGAGTCGTTCATCGAGTCCGGTAACAAGCCGGAGTGGATGGTGATGACGGTGCTGCCCGTGCTGCCGCCGGACCTGCGTCCGTTGGTACCGTTGGATGGCGGCCGTTTCGCGACCTCCGACCTCAACGATCTGTACCGCCGAGTCATCAACCGCAACAACCGCCTGCGCCGCCTGTTGGAGCTCAACGCTCCCGACATCATCGTGCGCAACGAGAAGCGCATGCTTCAGGAAGCGGTCGATGCGTTGCTGGATAACGGCCGCCGCGGCCGCGCCATCACGGGCACCAACAAGCGCCCGCTGAAGTCGCTGGCCGACATGATCAAGGGCAAGCAGGGCCGGTTCCGTCAGAACCTGCTCGGCAAGCGTGTGGACTACTCCGGTCGTTCTGTGATCGTGGTGGGCCCGCAGTTGCGCCTGCACCAGTGCGGATTGCCTAAGAAGATGGCGTTGGAGCTGTTCAAGCCCTTCATCTTCCAGAAGCTGCAGCTCCGTGGCGAAGCGTCGACCATCAAAGCCGCCAAGCGGCTGGTCGAGCGTGAGGGTCCCGAGGTATGGGATATCCTCGAAGAGGTTATTCGCGAACACCCCGTGCTGCTCAACCGCGCACCGACTCTGCACCGGCTGGGCATTCAGGCGTTTGAGCCGTTGCTGGTTGAGGGTAAGGCCATTCAGCTGCACCCGCTCGTCTGCACAGCTTTCAACGCGGACTTTGACGGTGACCAGATGGCCGTCCACGTGCCGTTGTCTCTCGAGTCTCAGCTCGAAGCACGCGCGTTGATGATGTCCTCCAACAACATTCTGTCGCCGGCGAACGGTGATCCGATCATCGTTCCGTCGCAGGACGTCGTGCTGGGTCTGTACTACATGACTCGCCAGCGCGTAGGCGCGCGTGGCGAAGGCATGTTCTTCTCGGACGTCGGTGAAGTTCACCGGGCCTACGAGAGCCGGTCGATCGATCTGCAGGCGAAGATCAAAGTGCGCCTGCGTGAGCACATTCGCGGCGAAGGTGGAACGCTCACCGAGCGCCGCCGCCTGGTCGAGACCTCCGTCGGTCGTGCGCTGTTGTCCGAGATCCTGCCGAAGGGTCTGTCCTTCGACATCATCAACACGGATATGACGAAGAAGACCATCTCCGCGACGATCAACGCGTGCTATCGCGCGTTGGGTCTGAAAGAGACGGTCGTGTTCGCCGACCAGCTGATGTACACGGGCTTTCAGTACGCCACCCGTTCGGGCGTCTCCTTTGGTATCGACGACATCGTCATTCCGGAGCAGAAGACCAAGATCGTGGCGGGCGCCGACCGTGAGGTGAAGGAGATCCAGGACCAGTACTCGTCCGGTCTCGTCACCAATGGTGAGCGTTACAACAAGGTCGTCGATATCTGGTCGCGTGCTAACGACCAGGTGGCGAAGGCGATGATGGACAAGCTGGGTACCGAGGAAGCCACGGACTCCCGCGGCCAGCAGCAGAAGCAGAAGTCCTTCAACTCGATCTTCATGATGGCTGACTCGGGTGCGCGCGGTAGTGCGGCCCAGATTCGTCAGCTCGCCGGAATGCGCGGCCTGATGGCCAAGCCGGACGGCTCCATCATCGAGACCCCGATCACGGCTAACTTCCGTGAAGGTCTCAACGTTCTGCAGTACTTCATCTCAACCCACGGTGCTCGTAAGGGTCTCGCCGACACGGCATTGAAGACGGCCAACTCCGGCTATCTGACTCGCCGTCTCGTTGACGTGGCTCAGGACCTGGTCGTCACCGAGACGGATTGCGGTACGTCCTTCGGTCTGAGCATGTCGCCCCTCGTTGAGGGTGGTGACGTGGTCGAAGCGTTGGGCGAGCGAGTGCTCGGTCGCGTCATTGCTGAGGACATTCTGAAGCCTGGCACCGAAGAGGTGTTGTTCACAAAGAACACGCTGCTCGATGAAAAGGCTGTCCGTACGCTGGAGCAGGAAGGCGTCGACCAGATGTTGGTCCGTTCGCCCATCACCTGCGAGACCCGCTACGGCGTCTGCGCGGCTTGCTATGGCCGCGACCTGGCACGTGGTCGGTTGATCAGCATTGGTGAAGCCGTTGGTGTCATCGCCGCTCAGTCGATCGGCGAGCCCGGCACACAGCTCACGATGCGTACGTTCCACATCGGTGGTGCGGCATCGCGAGCCGCTGCTGCAAGCAGCGTCGAGATCCGCAACAAGGGTGTGTTGCGCTTCCATCACGTCAAGGCGGTGCAGCACGAGAAGGGCCACCTGGTGGCTGTCTCGCGCTCTGCAGAAATCGGCGTCATCGACGAGTTTGGTCGCGAGCGCGAGCGCTACAAGATTCCTTACGGTGCCCTGATCACCGCGAAGGAAGGCGAAGCGGTGGTGGGCGGCCAGATCGTTGCGACCTGGGATCCGCATACTCACCCGGTCGTCACAGAGGTGGCCGGTCTCGTGAAGTTCCAGGACTTCGTGGACGGCTTGACAGTTACGACGCAGGTGGACGAAGTCACCGGTCTGTCCAGCACCGTGGTGCTCGATACGAAGCAGCGTCAGGGTAAGGACGTCCGCGCAACCATCAAGTTGTTGAACTCGAAGGGCAAGGAAGTGACCTTCGCCAACACCGAGATTCCGGCTGTGTACACACTGCCGGCCGGCGCGTTGGTCAGCCTCGAGGACGGTGCGAAGGTGTCGGTCGGCGACGTGATCGCGCGTATCCCGCAGGAGTCTTCCAAGACTCGTGACATCACCGGCGGTCTGCCGCGTGTCGCGGATCTGTTCGAAGCTCGCAAGCCGAAGGACCCGGCCATCCTGGCTGAGACCTCCGGTACGGTCAGCTTCGGTAAGGAGACCAAGGGTAAGCGGCGTCTGATCATCACTGGTGAGAGCACCGAGAAGTACGAAGAGCTGATTCCGAAGTGGAGGCAGCTCAACGTGTTCGAGGGTGAAACCGTCGAGCGCGGTGAGGTTATTGCCGACGGTGAGCCGAACCCGCATGACATCCTGCGCCTGCAGGGTATCGAGGCGTTGGCGAACTTCCTGGTTCGTGAGATCCAGGACGTCTACCGCCTGCAGGGCGTGAAGATCAACGACAAGCACATTGAAGTGATCATCCGCCAGATGTTGCGCAAGACCGAGGTGCAGGACATCGGTGAGACCACGTTGCTCCGTGGCGAGCAGCTGGATCGCGCCCGTGCCCTCGATATCAACGATCGGGCGAAGCAGGACAGCAAGGCGCCTGCGCGCCTGCAGCCGGTCCTGCTGGGCATCACCAAGGCGTCGCTGGCAACGGAGTCGTTCATCTCGGCGGCCTCGTTCCAGGAGACCACTCGCGTGCTGACAGAAGCCGCGGTACGCGGTCTGAAGGACGACCTGCGCGGCCTGAAGGAAAACGTCATCGTAGGCCGGCTGATCCCGGCAGGTACGGGCTTTGCCGCCCACGCCTCCCGCCGTCGCAAGACGGAGGACTCGGGACGTCGGAGCTTCATGGACGTCGGCGGCGGGTTGCCTGACACCGAGGACTCGAGTGTCGGAGCGGAATCCGAGAACGCCGAAGGCTAGGCGCCGCGGGCTGATCCGTTCAGTCTGAAGGGGGCGGGGGTCAAACCCTCGCCCCTTTTAATGCGATCCGCGAGAAGCAGTCGAAGGCTTGATCGTGAGGGCTGCCGCGGCGGCACTGGCCAGGGAGAGGGCGGCGGTGAGCATCATTACGCGGCGAATGGTGTCGAGGAAGGCGTTTGCGATCGCCGCTCGCGCGGCTTCCTGCACTGGTTGAGGTGCGCCGGCGGGCATGGCCGGCATGACGAAGCCTCGTCGGGCCATGTCACCGATTTTGCGGACCTCTGTGCTGGCGTTGGTGAGGTTGCGGTCCAGCGCGTGATCCATGGTTGCGATGCCGACTGTGCCCAAGATGGCAATCAACAGGAGGCTGGCCACCTGTGCCACCGCGTTGTTTATGCCGGAGGCGACGCCCGTTTGGTGCTGTGCCACTGAGTTGAGCACTGTGGTGGTAAGCGGTGCTACCGTCACTGCCATCCCGAATCCCAACACCACCATCGGTGGGAAGAACGTCGTCCAGTAAGGTCCATTCGTACCCGGAACGGCGAGGAGACCCATTCCGAGGGCCACGATCGTGGGCCCTGCAATCAGCGGCAACCGCGCACCAAAACGGTCTACCAGGCCACCGCCCCATTTTGACAACAGCGCCAGGATGAGGGTGAACGGGAGGAATGACGCACCGGCTTCTGTGGCGGTGTAGCCGTGAGCCTGAATCAGCAGGAACGGCAGGAAGAACATCGTCCCGCCCAACGCGCCGTATAACAGTAGAGTGAGGATGTTAACCCCGCTGAAGGTCAGTGACGTAAACACGTTCAACGGCATCATAGGCGTTGGGCTACGGTGCTCTGCCGCAACAAACGCAACCAACAGTACTAGGCCGAGCAGAATCGAGCCAAGAACGAGCGGGCTCGACCAGCCGCGATCCGACGCTGCAATCAAGCCAAATACCAGCAACCCCAGCCCGAAGAACGCCAACGTGGCCCCCGGACCGTCCAGACCCTTCTTCGCTTCGGTGTCGATACTCTCGGGTACGTGATGCCAGGCGATGAGGATGGTGGGGACCGCGAGGGCGGGGTTGATGAGAAAGATTGCGCGCCACGAGACGTGGTCAACCAATAATCCGCCCATTAGCGGTGCCGCGCCCGCGGCCAGGGCGGACGCGCCAGACCAGATGCCGATTGCGCCGCCGCGTTCCTTTTCGCTGAATGCCGAACCGATGATGGCCAGCGAGCAGGGAATCAAAAGCGCCGCACCAACACCCTGTATGGCTCGCGCCAGAATCAACGTCTCAACGTTGGGAGCAAGACCGCAGCCGATGGATGCGATGCCAAAGATGGTGGTGCCAATCATGAAGATTCGACGTCGCCCGACCTGATCCGCCGCGGCTCCGCCGATGAGCAGCAAAGCCGACATACAAAGCGTGTAAGCATTGATGACCCACGTCATGTACGCCAGCGTCGTTTGGAGTTCCGACTCCATCTTGGGCAGCGCGACGTTCACCACTGATCCATCAATGAACGCCATGCTGGACCCCAGCACGCAGGCCGCCAACACCCATCTCTGCCGAGTCTGGTCGAGCGGCGCACCCGCCGCCGGCGAGCGGATTACCCCCTCATCACCGAGTCCGCTCATGCCCCATGCTCCCGTTGTGCCCGTCTGCCCCAGCGCTGCTCGCGGCCGGCGACATCGCCGGCCGCGAGCGCCAGCAGCGTGACTCAGCTCTGGCTATCCGCCACCATACGCTGCGGCCGCCCGTCGCGGATGATGTTCGCCAGCAGTACATCCACTAACGTACCGCCGGCACTGCCGCTGGTGCCGGCGACGATGTCGGGCACCAGTTTGACACCCGATCTGGCGAGCGCCTCGGCCACCTGGACCATGGCGTAGTTGCCGGACTCCATGGAGGCGATTTTCAGCTTGATCACGGCCGCTTCGGCGCTACCGACGGCGTTGGTCTTGGCCGCTTCCGCATCGCCGACGGACCTCAGCACTGTCGCATCCGCCTCGGCGTTGATCTTCTTTGCCTGCGCGTCAGCCTCCGCATTGATCTTCTTGGCACGCGCCAAACCTTCCGCCGATCTGACTCCAGCCTCGGCGTTGAACTGAGCAATAGCCACCTGCCGCTCGGCGTCAACCACCTTCGCCTGCGTGGCCGCCAGCGCCGTCGCCTGTTCGAGTTGCTGCTTCACTTCCTGGGCCTGGCGCCGCGTCTCGTACGTCACCCGCTCCTGCTCGGCGATCTTACGGTCGGTGAGGGTTTTCATCAGCTCATCCGGCGGCACGATGTCGCCGATCAAGGTGTCCACCGCCCCGACGTTGTACTCCCTCAATGCTCCGGAGATGGCATGCCGCGCTTCTTCTTGTCTCAGGGAGCGGTTTTTCAGGAAGTCGATGATGTCCGACCCCTGGGCCGCGTTGCGGAAGTAGTTGCCGATCGTCGGCTCCAGCACCTGGGTCACCAGCGCCGATACGCCGCCGAATCGGGCAATCACCTTCGGCGCATCGTTGCGCGGGATGTGAATGATCTGCGAGACATCCAGGTTGAATTTGAACCCGTCGGCCGAGCGCACCGTGATGGTGGACAGGTTCGCATCGAGCTTGTGTGCCTCCGTCTTGCCGGTCGCCCAGTTCAGCACGACGTTCGCGGTGGGCACGTTGCACACCTTGTGGGTGTAGGGATTGATCGGGTATTTGCCCGGATCGAGCGGCTCCACCCAGACGCCCTTCTCACCCTTGCTCACGAGGTTGCCGTGCCGGAACTGTTCGCCGGTCACATCCTTGCCCTCCTTGCCGACGAAGGCGATGACCACGCCCACGTGCGCGATCGGCACTTCAAACATATCGACCACCTCGATCGTGGCGAAGCGCGGGTTGATGAAATAACGCCCCGAGAGCAGGACCTGCTCCTGCAGGCCCTTGGTGCCCCCCTGGTCGATGAAGGTCTGCGGATCCTGGAAGAGATTGTGTCCCTCGACCGTGAGTCCGGCGATCTCGCCCTTGGCGAGCGGAGCACCTTCACGCGTCGTGACCACGCCCACTTTGTTGTCGGGTATGTCGATCACGGCGGCGAGCTCAATCCGAAACAACAGCGGATTGATGCGGTACATGCCCGGGCCGATGAGGGCCATCTGGGGGCCGCGCTCACCCCCGTTGGTCAGAAACGCACGCGCGTCCTGAAACGAATCGCAGGCAACCTTTCGCGCGATGACACGCCCCGTCGGCAGTGGCTTGCCGTCGCAGGCCTCCACGCAGCCCACCTTGCCGGGCGGCACGGTGAAGAATTTCACCAGGTCGACCCGGTACTGCAGCGGCCACAGCCCGAAATGCAGTCCGGGTGTCAGCGTGTCGGCCTGGAAGCCGGCCTCGCCGTTCAGAGCGACGATGCTGCCGTCGGGCAGCTCGCGGTTTTTTCCGAGTGAGAACTTCTTGGTGACGACGCCGATGCTGTCGTCGGGAACCATGATGACGCCACACAGCCAAAGCAGGGGCCGGTAGGCGGCGACCAGGAGAACGAACGCAACAAACAGAATCAGGCGCGTGTGCTCGTGCCAAAGATCAATCAGCCAGGTGTCCATGTGGGTCTCTTGTTGGTTCAGACACGACTGATTTTACGCTTCCAAACCAACATCGGATCGCAGTGTGAATGCGAATGATTATCGAGACACTCCGCACCCCGTAAACGGCGCACTCGAGGTTAAATAAAGTGGTCGCGCGGCAAAAAATAACCCCCCGCTAACCAGGGCCAAGGGCGAGTCTACCCATCGGACAGGGTGGGTTAGTGGAGCGCGTGGGATTTAGGCGTCCGAAACGGACGCTATTTGGCGACGGCGGCGACGCTCTTGGCGTTCCACACTTCCATCATGTCGGGCGAGCCCTGCGCACGCACGCCATTGTCCGTGAGGATATCTTCGGTCGCAGCGACCATGTCCTTGCGAGGAAACACCAGCGCCTCGCCATCCCGATGGTCGAACTCGAACACCACGAACTCATCCTGCAAGTCGCGCAGCACGGCAACGAGGTGCTTCAAGCTATGGATCTGCGTCCCGTTGACTGAGTAGACGACGCCGGCGGACTGGGCGCTGTAGCCGGAGGCGAGCTTGTGCGGAAAGAATGGCGATGAGACCACGACCAGCTCTTCCCGGTCGGCACTGGGGGTGTCGCCCAGCCGTGTGATCAGCGGGCTGCCGATATAACCTAGCGAAGTCATTATGTTGGAGTTGTTGCGCATGAACCCCAGGAACTGCATGGTGGCGCGTGAGAATACGATCGGGCCGTAGACGAAATAGGAAGGATACGTGCCCTTGAGGTCCGGCATCAGGGCGTGGCGGTCGGTGGAGACGGGCAATTGCACGTCCATGGGCTTGTTGTTGCGGACGATGGTCAGGTCGACCTTGTTGTTTTTCGCGACCTTCTGGATCAGGTACTGGAAGCTGACCCGCTTGTCGGTGCCGAGCTTGATCATGCCCTGATCGTCAATCGGGGTGCCGGCGATCTTCGTGATGACATCCCACTCCTTCAAAGGGCTGCCGGAGGCCTGATCGGGCCTGTGCACCACGATTCCTTCGACCGACTTGTCCACCTTCAGGAATGCGCGCAGCGCGGGGTTCTCCAGCGTCTGGAGCTCATCGAGCATGGATGGCTTACCGTCGTAGCGGCCGTCCGCGATGTCCTCGAGGAACAGCTCGATTTCCTCATTGGGAATGATGTAACCGATGTTCTGCGCCTGGTCGAGGTGACTGAACGCCAGACCGATCATCTTGTCGCCGGCGATCGCGGGTCCGCCGCTGTTGCCGGGATTGATTGCCCCGTCGAGTTGCACCGTGTTGAGTCTGTCTCTTATACACATCTAGATGTGTATAAGAGACAGGCCGGACACCGGATAGTTGTAGGGCACAAACTCGATCCGCGAAATGATCCCCTTGGTAATCGACAGCGCATTGCCACCCGTCGGGTACCCATACGCAAGCACAGGATCCTTGATGTCGGGAAGACCCTGCGCGCGGTTGATCGGGGCGTGGGTCTTGAAGAACGATTCATCATCGAGCCGCAGAACAGCGAGATCGATACCGGGCGCCACCGCCACGACGCTGGCCGAGAGCTTGTCGCCCGCCTGGTTCGCCTGAATCTGCACCTGGCTCGCGTACAGCACGACATGTGCGTTCGTCAGGATGCGATGGCCGTCGATCACCACCCCCGAACCGGTCACTTCGCTCGGAGCCGACTTGGTCCAGGGTTTGAACGGGTCGGGATATCGGAGCGTGGAGAATACCTTGACGACGGCGTTCTCGACATTGACGGGCACGGCGGGTGTCGGATCCTGAGCGGCTCCGGCGAGCGAAGTGATGAACAGAAAGCCGAGAAGGAACAGGCGTGATGACATATCGCGTGTGATCCCGTTATGGGCGAGTTGGCAGGGATTCTGGCACAGATTGTTTGCAGCCAGTGTTGCAACGGGCGCTACTGTCGATTTCGTCCAGCTTCTTGCGTATTGCCGGCCCGATGAAGGACTGAGGACCGGAGGCGCGGATGTGCTCGCGCTCCTCGCGGCTGGCGATGTCCGCCTGGGCCCGGGAGAAAGCTTCCTGCAGGGTGGCCGAGCGGGGCAGTGCGTCCCGGTAGAACGCTTCGCCGAAGTACGTGAGGTCGCGATCGTCGCTGCATCCGAAGGACGTCCGATCTCCCGCCGCGGCTGTGAAGATGGCCGTGTTGTCATCGCGCAGCGCGTCAATGAATGCGCCTGCGTGACAGGCGGAGATCACGATGATTTTCCATTTGATTCCGGATCGATGCAACGCTTCTGCCAGGTCGGACCCGTACAAGTCGCGCAGCGCGACAGCCGTGTTGGAAACAGAAAGAGAGGGGTCGTCGGAGCCGTGCGAGGCCAGAGCAAGGAACAGCACGTCTTTCTCGACATCCATCTTGCCCGCGACATCCTGGAGCGCCAGTTTCAAACCCTCCACCGTGGCGAGCGGGTGTGACTCGAGGTCGCGACGATCGTTCAACAGAAGCACCTGCCGCTGCGCCGAGTCGTAGCGCTCGGAGATGCGTTGGGCCGCGAGTTTGATCTCATCGGCGAACACCCTCTGGCGGCCCACCCCGGCAAAGCCGACAAAATAGACTCCGGCACGGCCCGGCTCCGCCGCCGTCACGCGTTGCACTTCCGCTTCGATGCGCGGGCCCTGTGAGATCAGCAGGTCCTCGGCATTTTCCGCCTGCTTTTCAGCGTCCGCCGCATCCGGCTCGGGCTCGGTCCACAGTGTTGGCGCATCGAAGATCACCGAGTTCAGCGCCACAAATACGAGAGCTACGGCAATGATTGCCGTGACCGCGGGATGCTGCCGCCGGCCGGCGAGCGCGCCGAGGCCCACTTCCAGGTAGACAATCGCATAGAACACCAGCGCCACCGTGGCCGCGGTGACCATTTTCGCCGGTACGTTGTGTCCCAGCAGAAACGAACAACCCGTGAGCACTGGAGCCGCGACGACGAGCAGGAACAGAATGTTGCGGAATTCGACGCGGGGTCGGGTGATGCGTGAAGCGAGCCAGGCCGCCAGCAGGAACGGCAGCATGTACCAGGCGAATCCCGGCGCATTGTAGGCAACGAATTCGGCATCGTTACCGTATTGCAGGCGATCGAGGACCAGCCACAGGACGAGGCTGCCCAGCGTGAATCCGGCCACCGTCCCATCGGACGCGAGTGTGCCGGCGGCGGCCCGCCGCGGCCGCAGTGTCAGGAAGCCGATAGCGCGGCGTAACGCGTCCCAGAAAGAGTCCATTCGCCGCCTCGCGGAAAACTGTGATGCTAGCGTGTCACAACTGTCGTGCGCGAGGCTGAAATGGCTCGCGGGAGTGTGACCTAGTTACCCTTGCGAAATACCAGCACGAACCGGTCGGTTTTGCCCAGTATGGGCTCCTTATACGAGACCTGGGTGCGCGGATCGGCCGGCATCCGCAGGGCGTCGCTTTTGGCTATCAACTTCATGCCGCGCGACTCAAAGTCCTGCTCGGCGTAGGACTCCTCGATCCTGTGCAACGAACCGGCCTGTGAGCTGCCGGCCTGCGGCCTGGATGAGTGATCGACGACGAGCAGAATCCCACGCGGCTTGAGCGTCCTGACGATCTTGTCCAGTACGGCCTTGGTGTCCACCGTCGGCCAGTTGGCTTTGTTCTTATCGACCCAGTACAGGTCGTGATACACCTTGACGACGAGCATGGCATCCAGGGATTCATCGCGAATATCGATTTGATTCAGGTCAATGGTCTTGTGCTCGACATTCGGCAGCCGATTTTGCGCGAGGCGGCCCTCCCAGGCGTTGTTGGCCCAACGGTCGAATGACGGGTTGTTGATCAGCAGCACGTGACCTTTGGGACCTACGATGTAACTCAACAGCTCGCTGTAGTAACCGTCTGAGGCCATGAAGTCGCCGACCTGCATGCCGGGCTTGATGCCGGTGAGGCGCAGAATCTCGGCGGGGTGATCCAGCGCATCGCGCTTCAGATCATCCGCCGAGCGCCCGGCGTGTTGAACGGCCGCGTCGTAAATGTCGGTCGCCCGGGAAACGGGAGCGGCCAGCATTGCCAATCCGGCCATCGCGACCACGACGCCGAGTGTGCGGATATTGCGCAGGACACTGATGTTGGAACGGACGACGGCCATGTGTTCTCCTCGTGCGGGCCGGACCCGCGAACGCTCGTTGGCGGGCATCCTAGGGCGTTGCTGGCGCTCGCACAATTGTGGTCGTCGAGCTCGCGGGATTTCACCGACCAGGCGTGACTGGTCTGCCCAAGTAGGCAGGGTACAGGAAGTGCGCGCAGTGCCTGCTCGCCCGTCGAGCTGTGGTTGTTTTTGCTCAGACGGTAATCGGGCGCCTGAAGGGCGGTGCGCTCGTTGGATTCGACGGCGGCCTATCAGTCCCCGCACGCGCATATATATGTGGTCGGGCATTTGGAGTCGGGCATTTGGACGAGGTGGGGGCGGCAGGCTCCGCGTAGAGCCGAAAGCCGATGGGCCGGTGTTCGCGGAAGTGCGGTTCGGGGGCGGTGGTGTACCGGACGCTCAGCGCATTTACATAGTCCAGCTTAGCCCCAGTCGTCGCCCTCGGCGGTCGCGATCAGATTGGCGAGGCCTTGCCTACCTTCACCGTCTTTGCTGGGGGAGGCCCGTGGTCAGTGTCTTGGGCACTTCCCAGCTCACGTCCCACCGCGCCATGGCCAAGCCGAGGTCCAAGCGAGCAACCTCGCGGAGCGCCACCTAGGCCTCCTCGGGCTGGCACACGAGAACATCCCCAGTCCACACGGTCGAAGGCAAATTGAGCCGCTGCCAGGTCAGTAGAACCGGGGGGACGGACGTATGCGGACACGCCGGCGCCGGCTCCTGGGTACACTGGAGAGGCGCCAAGGCAAGCATGCAGCAATGCGTCCAGGCATCTGCCCCCTCAGCCTCTCGTCAGACCCGGCGTCTTTCTGGGCCGCTGGGCAGTCAACCGGTTGACACTCCAGCGCCTCATACCTAGAATCGCCGGCCTTTATCGATCCGGCCCGTACTGCACGCTGGGTCGAAAGCAGCGACTTTCACACCGGGCCGCCTCTCTAGGCGGCCCGGTCGTCTAACGAGCGAAAACGCTCGACGCAGGATCTTGGAGAGAATCTCAGTATGGCGACCACTGGTCAGCTTATCCGGAATCCGCGCCGGACCCCGTCGGAAAAGACAAAGGTTCCGGCTCTTGGCGCATCCCCGCAAAAGCGCGGCGTATGTACTCGCGTGTACACAACGACCCCGAAGAAGCCCAACTCGGCTCTCCGGAAGGTCTGCCGTGTTCGTCTGACCAACGGTTACGAAGTCACCAGCTACATCGGCGGTGAGGGCCACAATCTCCAGGAGCACTCGGTTGTCCTGATCCGCGGCGGCCGCGTGAAGGACCTCCCTGGTGTTCGCTATCACACGGTACGCGGCACGCTGGATGCCGCTGGCGTCAACGACCGTAAGCAATCGCGTTCGAAGTACGGCGCGAAGCGGCCGAAGAAGTGATCACTTTTCTTGACGGTCGCGGTTCGCGCGTAGCGCGAAGCGCGTTCAGAGTCCGGGCCGTAGGCCTGTAAACAGAGTAATTAGATATGTCTCGTCGTTCCGCTGCTCCCGTCCGCACGATTCTGCCGGACCCGAAATTCAACAACGACATGCTGGCCAAATTCATGAACGTCATCATGAAGAGCGGCAAGAAGTCGGCTGCCGAGCGCATCATCTACGGCGCTCTTGACCGTATTGGTGAAAAGACGGGCAAGAAGGGTGCCGATTCCATCGAGGTATTGTCGGTTGCGTTGGACAACGTCAAGCCGGTGGTTGAGGTGAAGTCGCGGCGCGTCGGCGGTGCCACGTACCAGGTACCCGTTGAAGTACGCTCCACTCGCCGCCAAACACTGGCAATGCGTTGGGTCATCGAGGCTGCTCGTGACCGCAGCGAGAAGTCCATGGCGTTTCGCCTTGCCCATGAGCTGATGGATGCCGCCGAAAACCGCGGTGCCGCCGTCCGCAAGCGCGAAGACACGCACCGCATGGCCGATGCCAACAAGGCATTCGCTCACTACCGCTGGTAAGCGTTTCTGCCAGCGTTTCTCAAAGGATCTTTTAGTTACTACTGTGGCACGCGCGACGCCAATCGAGCGGTATCGGAATATCGGAATCTCCGCGCATATCGACGCGGGTAAGACGACGACGACCGAACGCATCCTGTTTTACACAGGGGTGTCGCATAAGATCGGTGAGGTTCATGACGGCGCCGCTGTCATGGACTACATGGAGCAGGAACAAGAGCGCGGTATCACCATTACCGCCGCAGCCACGACCTGTTTCTGGAAGGGGATGGACAACAGCTTCCCCGAGCACCGCATCAACATCATCGATACGCCGGGCCATGTGGACTTCACGATTGAGGTCGAGCGGTCCCTGCGCGTGCTCGACAGCGCCGTGGCCCTTTTCTGCGCCGTCTCCGGCGTGCAGCCCCAGTCGGAAACAGTCTGGCGGCAGATGAACCGCTACGCGGTGCCTCGCATTGCGTTCGTGAACAAGATGGATCGGGCCGGCGCGGATTTTTTCCGCTGCATCGACCAGATCAAGACTCGTCTGCGAGGCAATCCCGTTCCGATCCAGATTCCGATCGGCGCGGAAGATGCATTCGAGGGCGTCGTCGATCTCATCCGCATGAAAGCCATCTACTGGGACATGGAAACCCAGGGAATGAAGTTCGAGTACCGGGATATTCCGGCGAACCTGAAGGCCCAGGCCGAAGAGTATCGCGCGAAGATGATCGAGGCGGCCGCGGAGGCGAACGATGCGCTTTCCAACAAGTATCTGGAAGGCGCCGAGCTCAGCGAAGCGGAGATTCGCTCAGGATTGCGCGAGCGCGCGATCAAGAACGACCTCGTTCTGGTCATGTGCGGAACCGCGTTCAAGAACAAGGGTGTGCAGGCGCTGCTCGATGCCGTCATCGAGTTCATGCCGTCGCCGCCCGAGATGCCGGACACCAAGGGTACGAGTGACGACGGCGCGCCCGCGACTCGTAAGGCGAGCGACGATCAGCCGTTCTCGGCGTTGGCATTCAAGATTCTGAACGACCCCTTTGTCGGCAACCTGACGTTCTTCCGTGTGTACTCGGGCGTGATGAGCTCGGGTGACACGGTGTATGTGCCGACAAAGGATAAGAAGGAGCGCATCGGCCGCCTGCTGCAGATGCACGCGAGCGAGCGTACCGAGATCAAGGAAGTCCGCGCAGGTGACATTGCCGCGGCTGTTGGCTTGAAGGACGTCATCACCGGCGACACGCTGTGCGATCTCGAGAAGCACATTACGCTCGAGAAAATGGTTTTCCCGGTTCCGGTCATCTCGGTGGCCGTGGAGCCCAAGACGAAAGCCGACCAGGAGAAGATGGGACTGGCGCTGCAGCGATTGGCGAAGGAAGACCCTTCGTTTCGCATGAGCACCGATCAGGAGTCGGGCCAGACCATCATTTCCGGCATGGGCGAGTTGCACCTGGACATCATCGTCGACCGCATGCGTCGCGAGTTCAAGGTGGAGGCCAATGTCGGCAAGCCGCAGGTCGCCTATCGCGAGGCGATTCGTGGCACGGTCGAGTCGGAGGGCAAGTTTGTCCGCCAGTCCGGTGGCCGCGGTCAGTACGGACACGTGTGGCTGAAGATCGAGCCGAATCCCGGCAAGGGTTACGAGTTCGTGAATGGCATCGTCGGCGGCGCCGTGCCGCGCGAGTTCATCCCGGCCATCGACAAAGGCATCAAGGAAGCGGTGGATACAGGCGTCATCGCCGGCTATCCGGTGGTGGACGTGAAGGTGACCGCTTTCGATGGCTCTTATCACGACGTCGATTCGAACGAGATGGCGTTCAAGATCGCCGGCTCGATGGGCTTCAAGGACGGATTCCGCAAGGCTTCACCAATCCTGCTCGAGCCCATCATGAAGGTCGAGGTCGTCACGCCGGAGGAGTATTCGGGAGATGTCATCGGCGACCTGAACCGGCGCCGCGGGCAGATCACGGGAATGGACGAGAGTGTGTCGGGAAAGGTGATTACCGCCGAAGTGCCTCTCTCCGCGATGTTTGGTTATGCCACGCAGGTACGTTCCATGAGTCAGGGTCGGGCGACCTTCACCATGGAATTCGAGAAGTACCTGGAAGTGCCACCCAACATCGCCGAGACCATCATCAGACAATAGTTTTAACCAGATTTATTCCGAGGATACCGGGTCATGTCGAAAGAGAAATTCGAACGCAGCAAGCCGCACGTGAACGTGGGGACGATCGGGCACGTTGACCACGGCAAGACGACGCTGACGGCGGCGC
>BFBZ01000843.1_pt1 | contig 24179 bp, 30 predicted proteins | sample 1888401 | NCBI WGS metagenome assembly BFBZ01 (sample SAMD00112614, study PRJDB3348) | symbiont metagenome | host: Chara braunii
ATCATCGTCGATCCGAACCGGTTGAGATCGCTCGACATACCGCTTGCGAAGGTGCGCGATGCGGTCCGCGGCAGCAACATGGACGTGGGCGGGCGTACCGTCGAACTTTCCGAATTCGAATTCGTGGTGCGGGGCAGAGGATACGTCAAGAGCCTCTCCGACCTATCAAACATCGTGCTGAAGGTCGACAAGGGCACGCCGATCCTGCTGAAGGATGTCGCACGGGTCGAGTTCGGCCCGGACGAACGCCGCGGCATAACCGAGCTCAATGGGGAGGGCGAGGTCGCCAGCGGAATCGCACTCCAACGCTTCGGACAGAATGCACTGGACGTTATCGACAATGTGAAGGCGCGCCTGGCGGAGATGGCGTCGGCGCTTCCGAAGGGCGTCGAGATCATACCGGTCTATGACCGTTCGAACCTGATCCACGATGCGATCGAGACGCTGAAGCGGACGCTTACGGAGGAAAGCATTGTCGTCGCGCTCGTCTGCATCGTCTTCCTGCTGCACGTCCGTAGCGCGCTGGTCGCCATCGTCATGCTGCCGATCGGGATCCTGATGGCATTCGGCGCCATGAAGGCGCTGGGCATCGGATCGAACATCATGAGCCTCGGCGGGATCGCCATCGCGATCGGCGCCATGATCGACGGCGCCATCGTCATGATCGAGAACGCCCACAAGCATCTTGAGCGCGCGCCGCCCGACAAGCCGCGCCTGGAGGTCCTCATCGAGAGCATCTTGAGCGCGCGCCGCCCGACAAGCCGCGCCTGGAGGTCCTCATCGAGGCGGCGAGCGAGGTCGGCCCAGCGCTGTTCTTCAGCCTGCTGATCATCACGGTATCCTTTCTGCCGATCTTCACCATGGAATCGCAGGAGGGCCGGCTGTTCAGCCCGCTGGCGTTCACCAAGACGTTCTCGATGGCGGCGGCGGCGATCCTGTCGATCACGCTGGTACCGGCGCTCATGGTTCTGTTCATTCGCGGCAAGATCATTCCGGAGCACAAGAATCCCATCAACCGGTTCCTGATCTGGGTTTATCGCCCGATGATCCGAGGTGTGCTGCAGGCCAAGACGCTGACGATACTTCTGGCACTTGCAGCCTTGGCGGTCAGCCTCTCGCCGGCCCGGCAACTCGGAACGGAGTTCATGCCGAGCCTCAACGAAGGCACGCTGATGTACATGCCGACGACGCTGCCAGGCCTGTCGGTCACCAAGGCGGCCGAAATCCTGCAGACGCAGAACAAGGTCATCAAGACCTTTCCGGAAGTCGCGTCGGTCTACGGCAAAGCGGGGCGCGCCGAGACCGCGACCGATCCTGCGCCGACCGAGATGTTCGAGACGATCGTCAACCTCAAGCCCAAGGCGCAATGGCGTCCGGGTCTCACCGTCGACGGCCTGATCGCGGAGTTGGACAAGGCCCTGCAGTTTCCCGGCGTTTCCAATGCCTGGACCATGCCGATCAAGGCCCGCACCGACATGCTCGCGACCGGGATTCGGACGCCGGTCGGCATCAAGGTGCTGGGAAAAGACCTGGCCGAAATGGAGAAGCTTGCCCGCCAAATCGAAACCGTCGTGAAAGCGGTGCCCGGCACATCGAGCGCCTACGCGGAACGCGTCATCGGCGGCTATTACCTCGATGTCGTCCCTGACCGGGAGGCGCTTGCGCGCTACGGTCTCATGATCAGCGATGTGCAGGACACGGTGTCGTCCGCATTGGGCGGCGAGACCATCACCACCACGGTCGAGGGCCGAGAGCGTTACGGCGTCAACCTGCGCTATCCGCGTGATCTACGCAGCGACCCGCAATCCATCGCCCGGGATGTTCTCGTCGCGATGCCAAATGGAGGGACTGTCCCGCTGGGGGAGGTTGCAGCGATCAAGCTCACGCGTGGGCCTACGTCGATCCGGACGGAAAACGGCCAACTCGCGGTCTACATCTTCGTCGACATCCGCGACCGCGATCTTGGCGGCTACGTTGCCGATGCCAAGGCCGCCGTGGCCGCCAGTGTACAATTTCCGCCGGGAAACTATGTCGTCTGGAGCGGACAGTTCGAATACCTTGAGCGCGCCACCGCCCGACTGAAGATCGTGGTGCCCGTGACGCTGCTGATCATCTTCCTGCTGCTCTACTTGAACTTCCGCCGGCTAACCGAGACGCTGATCGTCATGCTGTCGCTGCCGTTCGCCCTCGTCGGCGGATTGTGGCTGATGTGGTGGCTTGGCTTCAACATGTCCGTCGCTGTCGCCGTCGGCTTCATCGCGCTGGCCGGTGTCGCGGCCGAGACAGGCGTCATCATGCTGATCTATCTCGATCATGCGATGAAGGAGATACATACCCAACGGCAGGTCGAAGGCAAGCCGTTCACGCGAGCGGACTTGAACGAAGCGATCATGCTCGGCGCCGTCGAGCGGGTGCGCCCCAAGATGATGACAGTTGTCGCCATCATGGCAGGACTCATACCGATCCTGTGGAGCACCGGCACGGGTTCCGAGGTCATGCAACGCATCGCCGTGCCAATGATCGGCGGCATGATCTCGTCGACGATCCTGACGCTCATCGTGATTCCTGCCGTTTACGCACTGGTCAAAGGATTTCGATTGCCCCGCGCACCGGACTCGGCAGTGCGCCGGAGCAGCAACGAACAGGCGAGCCCAGATGATTTACATCGCTCGCAAGCAGCGGAATGACGAAGGGCGCGCTCGTTCCTCGGCGCCAGGATGACGTGATGGACCAGTGGGACTTCAAGAAGTGGCGGAAGAAGTTGGGACTCAACCAGGTCGCGGCCGGAGAGATGCTCGGGCTGAGCCGCGGCGCTGTTCAATACTGGGAAAGCGACCTCAGGCCGGTGCCGCGCGCCGTCGAGCTTGCCTGCCAGGAATTGTTGCGGCGCTGGAAGCAGCGGCCGGAGTACGGGCCCGTGACCCTGCTGTATTCCGACGGCCCAGTATCTGATGTCGATTCCCGCCCATCCGGCGACTTGGTCCTGCGATGCGAGCCGCATCCAGACAACGAGAGTGCCTTGGGCCGCGTCGTTCGGCTGAGCGAAACCCTGAACTTGTTTATGCCGCTCGTCGTCGACGATGACGGAACCGCGATCTGGTCCGGCCCCGAATTGCTGCACGAATGCGAGGAACGGAAAAGACGCGATCGCCAAGCAAAGCGGATTGAGGCCTAGCCGAAGCGCTGCAGCAGGCCTTTCCGACTATTTTCGAGGCCCGGTCACCTTCGGCTGTAACCAAATCCGCCGGGCCAGCGAACTAGTAGAGATACGCAAGCATGACGACCCACGAGATCGAACTCAAGGCGCTAATGCTTGCGAGCCTGGACGGCGACGCGGCCTCGCACCGCGCGCTGCTCGAGCGATTGAGCAGCCGTTTGCGGGCGTACTACAAGGGCAAGCTCGCCAGGGTGGGAAGGGGTGCGGCAGAGGCGGAGGATCTCGTTCAGGAGGCGGTCTTGGCGGTCCACTTCAAGCGGCACACCTATGATCCCGCCGAGCCTCTGACGCCCTGGGTCCATGCGATCGCGCGCTACAAGTTGATCGATTTCCTGCGGCGGACCCGCACGTCGCGGGCCGACGTGCCTATCGAGGAGGCCGATGCGATCATGGCGCACGACGACAATGTCGGCGCGGAGAGTAGCTACGATGTTAGGAGGCTCATGGAGCGACTACCGAAAAACATGCGGTGTTCCATCGAGGCGGTGAAGCTGGACGGCTTGAGCATCGCGGAGGCGGCAGTACGATGCGGTATCTCCGAACCGGGGGTCAAAGTGAACATCCACCGGGGGCTCAAAACACTGGCGACGCTAATCGCCCGGGAAACACGGACATGAAAACTGACGAGCTTGTGGCCCTCCTGAGTACCAATCCCGAGCCGGTCGATCGCGGCATGGTCGTTCGCACGCTTCTGATCGCGCTTGGGTCAGGTTCAATTCTGGCGCTGGGGATCACGATCTTCGGACTGGGCGTCCGTCCGGACATGATGACGTCCGGCGCATTGGGTTTCGTCGTCGCAAAGGTCTCATTCGCGGTCGGAATCTCCAGCCTCGCGCTTGTCTATCTCGCAAAGCTGGCGCGCCCTGGCGGAGAACGAAAACCTCGATCGTATCTCGTTGCTGTGCCGTTTCTTGTCATCGTGGCGCTTGCAGCAATCAGCCTCGGGCTGGCGCCAAGCTCGCACTGGACCAAGATGATCGTCGGAGACGAATGGCTCGAATGCCTTGTTTCCATTCCAGTCATCGCGATCGTTCCTTTCGCCGTCGCTATCTGGGCCGTTCGACAAGCGGCGCCTACGAACCTTGCTCGCACGGGTGCTTTCGCAGGACTTGTTGCGGGCGGCGTTAGCGCGATGGCGTATGCGCTACATTGCGCGGACGATTCCCTGCCTTTTGTAGCGGTTTGGTACGGCGGCACGATTGTGCTTTGCACCTTAGCAGGCGCAGCAATGGGACCACGACTATTGCGTTGGTGAGCGTTTACCGGTCACGTCAACGTGAGCCTGTAACCGGCGAACGAAACGGTCCGAACTCATTAGTAGAAGCGCACATGACGCGCTTCGAAGAACTGATGGAGCCGGACCATGACGAAAAAACTTCTCACGATTTCACTCTTGTTGCCGCTGATGGCGGCGTCAGCTTCTGCATATGCCGGATCGACGATCACCGACAAAAGCTATTGGCCGAATGAGGCCAGGCAGAGCGCACAAGCCAGGACTGGTGGCTCGCAAGGCGATCCGAATTCCGCGTTCGCATACGACCGGATACCGTCACGCCAGCAGCCCACGACGAATCCAAACGACGGCGGATCAGCTTGGCGCTATCAGGGCGGTCCCAAGTCTCGATGACGGTGCGTCAGAAACTGATGCGCCTGTGGCCCAGGCCGGCCTCGAACCATTAAGGAGTTCGCGACCTCTTGCGCCGTCAACAAGACGAGGTGATCCATGATGAACGGTATGTCGCCCGCAATGACTTGGGGCATGGGTCTGGTCTGCGTGCTGGTCATCGTCGTTTTAGTATTGGCGGCAGTGGCGCTGGTTAAATATCTGACTTCCGGAAGCAAGGCTCGCAGAGATTGAGGAGTTCGGAGGGACGAGTCAAATCGTGGAGGCTTTACGCCTGAACGGCGTGCGGACCGCAGGAGGCGCGGAAGGGGAGGCGCGGAAGGAAGGGACGGGCGTCCTGCTCCCCGGACCGGATGGTCGAAAGCGGGAGTGCTTGGTGGCTGTCCCGGCCGGCATGCCAAGACGCCGCCGCGAGCTCCGTGGGAGGGTTTGTAAGGCAGGTCAGGGGAAGGGGGACTCCTAGGAGCCAAGATCGCCAAACGGGAGGTTCCCGCGGCTGGCGGGTCGCGCACAAGATGTCTTTCGTTGCCCGCAGAAGCCGAGGGCGGAGAGACCGTTCGCCGAGGACACAAAGCGACGAAGCCTGGCGTTAGGCGCCCGCATCCGAGATTTCGCCTTAAGGATCCCAGACGCCAAGCCTAGGCTGGCGGTGCGACGTGTCGGAAGACGGCGGAGCGGCGGTCTCATCGCCCGCCCAGTCAACACAATCTGGAGAAAGCAAGACAGTCCGGTGAAATGTAACGCTCGCCTTGCGGAGAGCAGGAGGCGCAAGAGCAGGAGGCGCAACCGGCTTTTCAAATGAAAATACGGATAGCCGAATTCGTGATAGTGTTCCAGAAACAAATTTGCTAACCAACGAACATGGGACGTCAAAACGACCACACGCTGCCAAGACCGCAAGCCACCCGCCTGAGGCGGGTGCTAATGGCGTTTCTTGCTGCGGTATATCTGGTGGTTGGATTTGCTGGCGAGATTGCGTGCGCAGAGGAATCCCTTTTTACCTCCGAACCGATCAGCACAAGCGCGCCCTCGGATAAGGCCGACGAAGGTTCGAAAAAGACCCCGACAGTGGTCGAGCATTGCTACTCCTGCGTCCCCATCACCGTGCCCCCAGCGGTGTTGGTGTACGAACCGGTAAGCATATCCGCGCAAATGTCGTTTCCGAGTGACACTATTCCTGTCCTCGAAGCACGTCTGCCGGATCCGCCGCCCCCCAAATCCCTGAACTGAGCTATCAGCCCGCGCGGATCACTTCGCGCAATCGTCTCATTTCAGGTCACTCCTATGTCCCGTCTGCCTATTGCCGCGCGCGTCTTTTGCGCGTTGCTTGCCTATTCAGGTCCTTCGTTCGCTGCCGAGGGATCGTCTCGCACAATTTCCCTGCCGCAGGCGCTTCAGCGTGCGTTGGCTGCCAACCCGCGCCTGACGGCCGCCGAGCGGGATATCGGCATTGCCGGCGGACTCCGCATTCAGGCAGGTGCGCTTCCCAATCCGGAGGCCTCGTTCGAACTCGACAACGCACTTGGCTCCGGTCCGTACAAGGGCGTGCGCTCGGCCGAGACCAATCTGCAGCTTAGCCAACTCGTCGAACTGGGCGGCAAGCGGGAAGCACGCGTTGCGGCCGGCGAGGCAGGCATCGGTACGGCCGTCTGGCAGCGGCGGGCGACGCGGCTGGAAGTCCTGTCCGAGACGGCGATTGCCTTCATCACGATCATTAGCGCGCAGCGGCGCATCGAGATCTTCGATGAGCAGATTGCGAGCTTTGATCCGCTGATTCCATTGCTGCAAAAACGCGTCCAGGAGGGCGCGTCCTCGCCTGCCGAGACGCTGCGGGCCCAGATTGCAGCGGACTTGTTCCGCGTCGAACGGGAACGCACCAAGACGCTGCTGGCTACGGCGCGCCGCGATCTTGCTATCTTGATGGGGGACGCCAGTCCGAGGTTCGGCGAAGCCGTGGGACGGCTGGCAAGTACCGGTCAGCCGCCGCCGTTCAAGGCCGTACTTCAGGCGATCGATGCCAATCCGCAATTGGCGCGCTGGACCGCGGTCACGGCGCAGCGCAATGCCGAACTTCTTATCGCCCGACTAAAAGCCATTCCGGACCCGCGCTTTTCGGCGGGCTGGCGACACTACCAAGACACCAACGACAATGCGGTCCGCCTTGGCGTTTCGATCCCGCTTCCGGTCTTCGACCAGAACACCGGCAACATCATCGCGGCACAGGAGACGCTCGCGAAGACGGATGCGGAGCGGGCGATCAACAAGCTGGTGCTGCTCAGCATCGCCGGCCGCGCCTACGACACCCTGACAGGCGCTCTGGCCGAGCTCAAGCTTCTGCGGTCGTCGGTTATTCCCAACGCCCGCAGCGCCGCCGAGACGATCCTCAGCGGCTACTCGCAGGGCCGCTTCACACTGCTCGAATTGCTCGACGTCCGCGGGTCGCTGTTGCAGGCGCTGCTGCGCGAGCAGGAGGCCTTGCAGAATTTCCATATTGCCGTGGCCACGATCGAAGGTCTCGTCGGCAATCCATTTTCGCTCACGCACCAGAGTTCCCGATGATGAAGGCTATTGTCCGCTATTCCACGTTCCTTCTGGTCGCCGCAGCGCTTGTCTATGGCGGCTACCGGATGCTGACGCCGGCGACCACCAAAACGACGCCCGCCGAGAAGGCCGAAAAGGATGAACGCTCGGACAGCGTCGTCCTGAGCGATGCCAAGATCGAGACGGCGGGAATCGAGCTTGCGAAAGCGTCGTCCGGCGTGCTGCGGGACAGCCTGTTACTGAACGGAATGGTCCAGCCGAACCAGGAATCGCTGGTCCAGGTCACGCCCCGATTTCCCGGGATTGTTCGGGACGTGCGTAAACGAATCGGCGATCGCGTCCAGAAGGGCGACATCCTTGCCATTGTCGAAAGCAACCAGAGCCTGACGACATACGAACTGAAGGCGTCTCTTGCCGGAACGGTAATCGACCGGCAGACGACGCTCGGCGAATACGTTTCGGAGCAGAAGCCGGCGTTCGTCATCGCGGACCTCTCCACCGTATGGGTCGATTTCTCCGTCTATCGGCGCGACCTCAAACGGGTCGGCATTGGCGATCAGGTTCTGATCGATCCGGCGGACGGCGGGCCGCCTATCGATTCCAAGGTTTCGTACCTGTCGCCCGTCGGCAGCAGCGACACCCAAAGCGCGCTCGCCAGGGCCGTCGTTCCGAATTCCGAACAGCGGCTCCGGCCCGGTCTCTTCGTCACCGGGCGGCTGACGTTGTCCGAAAAAACCGTGAGCGTCGCAGTGAAGGCCTCCGCTCTGCAGACCTGGGAGAACCGCACGGTCGTCTTCGTCCGCAACGGCGGGAAATTCGAAGCGCGGGACGTCGAGATCGGCGAGCGGGATCCGCAGCTTGTCGAGATCACTTTCGGCGTGCTGGATGGCGACGTCTATGCCGCGCAAAACAGTTTCATCATCAAGGCGGAACTGGGGAAAGGATCGGGCGACAATGACTGATGACGCTGCAATGACGCTGATCACCGCCCTCATCAGGCCGCACATGGAAGGCCACGTGGTGCGCGCGCTGCATGACTTGCCCGACTTTCCCGGCTTCACTTTCGACGAGGTCCGAGGGCAGGGACGCGGCCGCGGACAAGGCGGGCGCTACGTTTCGGCTGATACCGATCTGACCTATCACCAGTTTCTGGAACTGAGATTGGTCTGCCGGTCCGAATTAGCCGATCAGATTTGCGAACGTATCGCGTCGGCTGCCTGGACGGGCAGGAAGGGCGACGGCGTCGTGTTCACGACGGCGGTCCATAAATTTGCACGCATCAGGGAAATCGGCCGACACCCGGAGAAACGCGATGATTGACGGAATTCTTTCGTTTGCCATCCGTCAGCGATGGCTTGTGATGATCGGCGTGCTGGTCATGGCCGCCTTCGGTGCCTGGAATTTCACTCGGCTGCCGATCGACGCCGTTCCCGACATCACAAACGTCCAGATCCAGATCAACAGCCGGGCGCCGGGCTACTCGCCGCTGGAAGTCGAGCAGCGCATCACGTTTCCGGTCGAGACCGCGATGGGCGGGCTTCCGCATCTCGACAGCACCCGCTCGCAGTCGCGATATGGCATGAGCCAGGTCACCGTCATCTTCAAGGATGGCACCGACATCTACTTTGCCAGACAGTTGGTCAACGAACGGATCCAGCAGGTCAAGGACCAGCTTCCGCCCGGGATCGAAACGGCGATGGGACCGGTCTCGACCGGTCTTGGCGAGATCTATCAGTTCACCGTGGAAGCGAAGCCGGAGGCCCGCAAAACGAGCGGCGAGCCTTACACGCCGAGCGATCTGCGCACGATCCAGGACTGGATCATCAAGCCGCAGTTGCGGAATGTTCCCGGCGTCATCGAGGTGAACACCGTCGGGGGATTCGAGAAGCAATTTCACGTTCTGCCGGATCCCGCGCAACTGATGGCCTACAAGCTCAGTTTCCGCGACGTGATGACGGCGCTGGCGTCGAACAACGCCAACGTCGGCGCCGGCTACATCGAACGCAACGGTGAGCAATATCTCGTCCGCACACCCGGGCAAGTCGCAAATATCGAAGAGATCAAGGAGATCGTGATCGGATCAAGAAACGGCGTTCCGGTTCGGGTCTCGGATGTCGCCGACGTCAGGGAAGGCAAGGATTTGCGCACCGGCGCAGCCACCGTGAACGGCAAGGAGGTCGTGCTTGGAACTGCCATGCTGCTGATCGGCGAGAACAGCCGGACGGTGGCGCAGCGTGTGGCGGCCAAGCTCAAGCAAATCGGACGCTCTTTGCCGGACGGTGTCGTTGCACGGGCAGTTTACGATCGGACGCGGCTGGTCGAAGCCACTGTTGCAACCGTCGAGAAAAATCTGGTTGAAGGCGCGCTTCTTGTAATCGTGATTCTGTTCATGATCCTGGGGAATTTCAGAGCCGCCATCGCGACCGCGTTCGTCATTCCGCTTTCCATGCTTTTCACCATCACCGGCATGGTGGAGAACAAGGTCAGTGCCAATCTGATGAGTCTAGGAGCCATCGATTTCGGCATCATCATCGACGGCGCCGTCATCATCGTCGAGAACTGTCTGCGCCTGCTGGCGGCAGAGCAGCACCGGTTGGGGCGCGTTCTTGACCGTCAGGAGCGATTCGAGACGATCCTGGCCGCGTCCCGGGAAGTCATCGGCCCAAGTCTGTTTGGAACGCTGATCATCGGAGTGGTCTACATCCCGATCCTGACGCTCACGGGCGTCGAGGGGAAGATGTTCACGCCGATGGCTTTGACGGTGCTGATGGCGCTTACCGGCGCCAGTATCCTCTCTCTGACGTTTGTCCCGGCGGCCGTTGCCCTCCTCGTCACCGGCAAGGTTTCCGAGCATGAGAACTTCTTCATGCGAGCAGCGCGTCACATCTATACACCGCTGCTCGCCGCCTCGATCCGCAACAGGTACGGCGTCGCCGTGATCGCCGCTCTGCTGATGGTCGTCTGCGGGATCGCCGCTTCGCGGATGGGGGGTGAATTCATTCCAAGTCTCGATGAAGGCGATGTGTCCATGGAGGTGGTGCGCATCCCGGGAACGAGCCTGACCCAGTCCGTGGAGATGCAGGCGATGCTCGAGCGGCGGCTACTTAAATTGCCCGAAGTCAAGGAGGTGTTCGCGCGCACCGGCACGGCGGAAGTCGCGACCGACCTGATGCCGCCGTCTACATCCGACTGTTACGTGATGCTGAAGCCACGGAAGGAATGGCCCGATCCCGAAAAATCGAAGGCGACTGTCGTTTCAGAAGTTCAGCAGGCGGCCGAAGATGTGCCGGGAAGCATCTATGGAATTTCGCAACCTATCCAGCAACGCATGAACGAACTGATATCCGGCGTCAAAAGCGACGTCGGGGTTAAGATATTCGGAGACGATCTCGATGTACTGGTCCAGTCTGCGGCAAGGGTGCAGGCCGTTTTGCAGACGATTCAGGGAGCCGCGGACGTAAAGACCGAGCAAGCCGCGGGTCTTCCGGTTCTCACGGTCAAGCTCAACCGGCAGGCCTTGTCGCGCTACGGGATCAGCGTCGGTGATGTCCAAAATCTGGTCGAGATTGCGGTCGGCGGCAAGAATTCCGGGCTGGTCTTTGAGGGCGACCGCCGGTTCAGCATCGTCGTCAGGCTTCCGGAGCATTTGCGTGCGGATATTCAGGCGATCAGGTCGTTACCGATACCGCTGCCACCCCTTGAGAACCAGTCCAAGGCGGTTCCTGCAGTGTGGGGCCACTCGCCACTCGCCCAGATCCGTTACGTGCCGTTGTCGGAGCTCGCGCAGATCGATCTGGCGCCCGGTCCCAATCAGATCAGTCGCGAAGACGGGAAGCGGCGGATCGTCGTGACCTCGAACGTGAGAGGCCGCGACCTCGGGTCGTTCGTCGCCGACGCTCAGCGTCAGGTCGAGCAAAAGGTGAAGCTGCCAGCGGGTTACTGGATTGGCTGGGGCGGCCAATTTGAACAGTTGGTTTCGGCGACGCAGCGGCTAACGATAGTGGTGCCGATCGCGCTGGCGCTGATTTTCCTGTTGCTTTTCATCAGCCTTGGCTCGATGCCCGACGCGCTGCTGGTGTTCAGCGGGGTGCCGCTGGCCCTTACCGGCGGCATCGTGGCACTCCTGCTCCGAGGCATTCCCCTATCGATCAGCGCCGGCATCGGCTTCATCGCACTGTCGGGCGTCGCCGTGCTCAACGGCCTCGTTATCATCACGTTCATAGAGCGCCTTCGCAGGGAAGGACACGCCCTTGTGGACGCGGTCCGCGAGGGCGCGCTGACCCGGCTTCGGCCCGTCCTGATGACTGCGCTCGTCGCTTCCCTCGGTTTCGTGCCGATGGCGATCGCGACCGGCGCCGGCGCGGAGGTGCAGCGGCCGCTGGCCACGGTCGTCATCGGAGGAATCATCTCGTCAACCATTCTTACGCTGCTGGTGCTGCCCGCTCTCTATGTCCTGTTCCGGCGCGAGGACCTTGAGAACGGTGAATTGAAAACGCCGGAACCGAACGGAGTGAAATCATGAAATACGCTCTGCTGCTTATCGCCGCCTTGACGTTCGCCGCCCCGGCTTCGGCCGAAGAATACGAAAAAGGACCAAACGGCGGCCTCATGCTCGACGTCGCGGGCATCGACGCTGAGCTTCTTACCGCCGGGAATACCGTCACCATCAACGTCTTCGTCCCGAACACCCCAAAGCCGGTTTCTACAAAGGGCTTTACTGCGGCGGTGCTCATCGCGGGCGGCAGCGGCCGGGAGACGGTCACGCTCGTTCCGCAGGGCGAGAATTCCCTCAAGGGTGACGCAAAGGCGGCGATACCGGCGGGTGCCACGATCACTTTGACCATCAAGACCGCGGAAGGAAAATCCGGACAGGCAAAATTCAAGAAGTAGAGCGGACGATGGCTAAGGTTCCGATGTGGAGCGCACAGGAAACTTCAGGCTGCGACGGCCGCCACGCGACCGTCGCAGCCCGTGGTGTCGATCGGAAGGTTCGACGTCCGGTGCTGTGCTTCATGTTGTCGGCAATTACCTTGATGACGTCCTCCACGGCGGACCTGAGGGCAGAGGGGCGAACTGCCAGGATCGTCGGCCTGGGCGCCGCGACCTGCATGCAGTTCAACGGCGACGTCCTATCTAATCCCACGGTGCGGAGGGACTATCTAGCTTGGGCACAAGGCTTCATGAGCGGAATCATATTGAGCAGGCCGCCGGGCGTGGATGAGGGCCTCGATCTCAATCCGGCGACCTTCGACCTGGTCACTCAATTGCGGTTCCTCGAGGATCACTGCGCGCGAAACGAGGCGCTCGATTTTTCCGAGGCTGTCGAGGCGCTCTATAAGCGGCTCCGGCTGGAGGGCAAGACGTGAATGCACGCTATACGCTGCACCCTCGACCTCGCGCTCCGGGAGCCCCAACCATGACTGAAACCGCTATGCTCGCCAAAGTCCGTCTACGCGTGGAGGGCATGGACTGCACCTCTTGCGCAACAAAGATTGAAAATGCCCTGCACCGCATCCGCGGCGTCAGCGATGTGATCGTGTCGGTGTCGGCGGGGACGGTGACGGTCGTCACCGACGACAACGAAGATCAAATCCGAGATCAGATCGCGAAACTAGGATATCGGGTTACAAGCAGCGAATTTGTCGAGAATGCAGCCGCCCGAGAAACGGATGGTGGAGCTTCGCCGGAACCCCGTCTTGAAAGCCGTGAGCCTGCTGGCGGCGGTCAACCTTGGTGGCGAACAAGGAAAGGGATGCTCACCATCGCGTCGGGATTGGCGCTGGCGACGGCCTTCATAATCGGCAAGGCCGCTCCGGCGACCGAGCACTGGGCGTTTCTGCTGGCGATGCTGGTAGGCCTCATTCCCATCGGACGTCGTGCCGTCGCCGCAGCGAGCGCCGGAACGCCGTTCTCGATCGAGATGCTGATGTCGATCGCCGCGGTGGGGGCGGTCATCATCGGAGCGACCGAAGAGGCAGCAACCGTCGTGTTCTTGTTTCTGATCGGCGAACTCCTGGAGGGCGTCGCCGCAAGCCGTGCCCGCGCCAGTATCCAGGACCTCACCAAGCTCGTTCCGAAGACGGCCCGCCTTGAAGAAGACGGCCATGTCGGTGAGGTGCAGGCCGACACCCTGCAAGTGGGGGCGACGATCCAGATAAGGCCCGGCGACCGGGTCCCCGCCGACGGTGTCATCCTTTCCGGAGAGAGCGCGATCGACGAAGCGCCGGTCACGGGAGAAAGCACGCCGGTCCAGAAGGGATCGGATGCGACCGTGTTTGCCGGTACGGTCAACGGCGACGGCTTGCTGCGCGTGCGGGTGACTGCCGCAGCCGCGGACAACACGATCGCGCGCGTGGTGCGCCTCGTCGAGGAGGCGCAGGAGTCGAAGGCGCCGACGGAGCGTTTCATCGATCGGTTCTCCCGTGTCTATACGCCGGGGGTGGTGGCAGTCGCGGCGTTGGTAGCAGTCATTCCTCCTCTAGTGTTTGGAGGGGAATGGAGCGGCTGGATCTACAAGGGTCTGGCCATTCTGCTGATCGGCTGTCCGTGCGCGCTAGTCATTTCCACGCCCGCTGCGATAGCGGCCAGCCTGTCCGCTGGGGCACGCCGAGGTCTTCTGCTGAAGGGCGGCGCGGTCCTGGAGCAGATCGGCAAGATCACCGTGGCCTGTTTCGACAAGACTGGCACGCTCACCGCCGGCAAGCCCCAGGTCACAGACATCATCGGCTTCGCGCGCAGCGAGGCTGATGTCCTGCGTTTCGCTGCGGCGCTCGAGTCGGGGTCGAGTCACCCCCTTGCTACCGCAATCCTGACCAGGGCGGCAGTACAGCAGATCTCGCTTCCGCCGACCTCCGACTCGAGGGCGATCGGCGGAAAAGGGATACGTGCGACCGTCGAAGGAGCGGAAGTATTCCTGGGATCGCCCAAGGCCGTCGCGGAATTCTGTCCTCTAACAACCGAGCAGGAGACGCAGATCGCAGCCCTGAACGACGAAGGCAAAACCGTTTCGCTCGTCGCGCTCGAGGGGAAAATTGCGGGTGCGATCGCGATGCGCGACGAACCCCGCCCGGATGCGAAAAACGGACTCAAGCATCTGACGGATGCGGGGATTCGGACCGTGATGCTGACCGGCGACAATCGCCGCACCGCGAGCGCGATCGGGAAGCAACTGGGAATCGACGTCGAGGCGGAGCTGCTGCCCGAAGACAAGCAGCGAATCGTCGGCCAGTTTCAAAAGGCGGGCTGGTCGGTCGCAAAGATAGGCGACGGCATCAACGATGCGCCGGCACTGGCAGCAGCCGATGTGGGTATCGCCATGGGCGGAGGTACTGACGTCGCACTGGAAACGGCCGACGCCGCTATACTGCATGGGCGGGTCGCCGACGTTGCCGCAATGGTCGATCTGTCGAAGCGGACGATGATCAACATCCGGCAGAACATCGCGGTCGCACTCGGGCTCAAGGCCGTCTTTCTTGTCACGACCGTCGTCGGATTGACGGGGTTATGGCCAGCCATCCTCGCCGATACCGGTGCGACGGTTCTGGTGACGATGAACGCATTGCGCTTGCTCCGCTTGCCCACGACCGAGCCGTTCAAGTCTTGAGGAAGAAGAATCGAATGCTTTCCTGCTTGCCAGAAACCCTGAGAGTGACGCGATGTTTCAAGCATTGAGCCGACTGTCCATCACAGAGGCCGCGCGTCATGCAGTGGCCCGACCCGCGATCATCGCTCTCGCGTTCGGACTGACAACAGGCAGCGCACTCGCAGCGGCAGGCGACGCCGGTGGTACTACCAGGTTCGATCTCGCGTTGCTTGTCCGGATCGGCGTTGCCGTCGCGCTGGCTTTCCCAATCGGATGGGAACGCGAGTTTCGCGGTTCGGAGGCCGGCGACCGTACCTTCATGCTCGTCAGCCTGGGGGCGGCCGCGTTCACGGCCGTCGGTGTCGAGAACTTTCCGGCGACCGCGGAGAAGATAATGGCGGGCGTCGTCACCGGTGTGGGCTTTCTTGGCGGAGGGATGATCCTCAAGGACGGTGGCAACGTCCGTGGCTTGACCACGGCAGCGGCCATTTGGGCAACGTCGGCGGTTGGTATGCTTGCGGGGATTGGCGAACTTCTCATTGCCGGACTGGTGACCGTCTTGGTCATTCTGATCCTGGAATTGCAATTCCTGCCTTTGATCGGTCGGCTCGATGCGCGGCGCTGGCGGCCGAAGGAAGCTAAGCGGGAAGGGAACGGGCATGAATTCTGACAGCAGTCTCGGCACTAATCTTAACGGGACGCCAATGAAGCGCTTTTTGGTCCTCATTGGGATCGCAATGTGTGCCGCTCTACCGGCCCTGGCTCTGCGAACAGCGGGATGGCGTCTCGGACCGGTCGTTGACACTGCGATCTTCGGCGTTGCGATCCTCGCGGCCGGATTTCTTTTGTCGTGGGGTGCGGAAGCCGCCGAGCGGCACATCGCACAGGGCCTGATCCTTGCGGCTGTCGCCTTGATAACGGTCCTTCCGGAATATGCGGTGGATATGTATTACGCTTTTCAGGCCGGCCAGGCCGGCCCGGAGTCGCCGTACGTCCATTATGCTGCGGCCAACATGACCGGCGCGAATCGGCTGCTTGTCGGTGTCGCATGGCCGCTTTTAGCGCTGCTGCACTGGATCAAGGATCGGCATCGCGCCATCGAACTGACAAACGACAACGCAATCGAAGTCTCGTTCCTTTTGCTCGCCAGCCTCTACGCGTTCGTCATTTTATTCAAAGGAAGCATTACCCTTTTCGATTTCACGATGTTGGTGGCAATCTATGGAGGATATGTCTGGCGCGTCCGCAACGTTCGCAAAAGCGAGAATCCGGATGAAGAGGACGAGCCTGGACCAGCCGCGGCGCTCAATGAATTGCCGCTCCGGACGCAGTGGATAGTTATGGCAGGCCTCGGGCTCGCCGCCTGCGGAATTATTCTCTGGAGCGCCGCGCCTTTCGCGGAAGCTATGATCGAAGCGGGCCGCGCCCTCGGCATCAACGAATTCCTTCTCATCCAGTGGTTGGCGCCGCTCGCCAGCGAAGCACCCGCCGTATCTATCGCCGTCCTGTTTGTTCTAAGGGGGCGCGCCGCGGGCGGACTCATCACCATGATCAGCGACAAGATCAACCAGTGGACGCTTCTGGTCGGCATGCTACCGCTGGCGATGACCGTCGGCGCCGGCGGTGCGACAGCACTGCCGTTGGACGCGCGACAAATTGAAGAGTTTTTTCTCACTGCCTCTCAATCCCTGTTCGGCGTCGCACTGCTCATGCGGCTGCGTTTCGGTCTTCTGTCTGCGACCGCACTCGCGCTGCTGTTTTTGGTTCAGGTCAGCTTGGCCTACTACTTCAGGAACGACGAAATACGCACGATAGCCACTCTGTCGGGCTTAGCCTGGGTCTATCTGGCGCTTGCTTCGGTGCTCTTCATTTGGAACGGCCGTCGATTGCTGGAAATAATTCGCTTCACTCTTCGATCGTCAACCGCGCCTGCAAATTCCAAGACACTGAATTCGGCTCGCGGTGAATGCTGATGCCTTGCGGCCTGGTGTCAGAACACTCGAGGCAAGCATTTGCTCTAAACGTTCTAAAACATCGTGCGGCAGGAAGGGCAATGACGGGTGGAAAAATCCTATTGGCGTGGACCATCAGGTGGATCGCATAACTAGCTTCGGTGCAGATAGCCTGGAGTCTGCGCTGGGCGACAACCGCGTTTTCACGGAAAACATCTCTTCACTCTATCAAAAAAAGGAGATCAAAATGGGGTTCGATCAATATCATGAACCGCCGGAAGAACTTTCGCAGGAAATGCGCACATTCGCGCGGATGATCACGTCGCTCATAGAGGAGGCCGAGGCTATTGGCTGGTACGAACAACGAATGTCGCTCGAAAAGGACAAGGAAGCGAAAGCAATCATGGCGAACGCACAAAAGGAAGAATTCAAGCACTTTGGGATGAACCTCGAATTCCTCCTCCGCCGCAACAAGAACTGGCGGACCGAGCTTCAGAGCATCCTCTTCACGACGGGGGACATCGTGAAACAGGGAGAGGCGGCCGAGAAGAAAGTCGATTGACCCTTCGTGGAGACGGTCGCTATGGCGGAGAAGAGGTCCACCCCGCGGAAGAGAGTGCTGAAGGCCGGAAGGATTGCCTTCGGCGGGGCGGCCATCGATTGCACCGTCCGAAACCTGACGGTCTCCGGCGCGCTGCTGGAAGTCGAGAGTCCGCTCGGCATCCCGCACGATTTCGTCCTGGTCATCCCTTCGGAAGATATCTCGCGATCCTGTCGTCTCATCTGGGCCTCCGAACGCCGCATCGGAGTCCGCTTCGATCGAACCGACGACGGCGTGCCGAAGCAAAAAAGGGGGATCGTTCCATGAGACCGGCTCGACGAATTCGGCTGATGGGTGCGCTGCTGCTTTTTGGCTCGCTGCTCACATGCGGGCAGTCGACCGCTCGCGGCAGCTTCGCCACCGAGAACCCCTGGGCTTCCGAGCATATCGAGGCGCTCCCGGCCGATATACGACGGGGGATTTTCGCGCGCGAACGCGCGTGCGGCAGCGCGGCGGCGGCCGGGCACTACTTCTCGGTCTCGATGGCGGTGAGAGGCCGGCGTTTCGTCTCGCTTCACTTCGAGGATTTCGCCTGCGCGAACCGCGCGGCCGTCTGCAACCTGCACGGATGTCTCCACGAAGTGTACCTGGAATCACGCGGACGCCACCGACTCGTCTTCAGCGTGCGGGCGCGCGACCTCAAAATGACCGGCGGCGGCGCCGCCGGCATCGAAGTGAACTATGGCACGTCGAACCGTTTCTTTCGGTGGGACGGAATGCGATTCGTGCCGGAATCGACTACGTCACGATCCAGATAGAAAACGAGGCATAGAAGACGGAGAGATCGTACACTGCATGTCTAGCATAGCGATAGGCAAAGGCGGCGATGATCACCTTGCCGGTCGTGGCCTCGATCGTCGGCATGGTGCCGATCATGGATCATCATGGCCATGGTGGTCTAGGTCATGTTCATGCGCTGACCTTCGGCTACGCATTCGAAGCTTCGGCAACGCATTCGCGATCGGGTCATGCTGAATACCGCCGCGCTCGTCATGGCTGAAGCCGCCTACGAAGGTTTCGGGTACGATCTCAACGACCCTCGAATCAAAACGGACGATGATGCCGAGAGTTGCCGACGGCGCGGATTACCAAGTTGACCGCCGGGGGATGGCGCTGTGGACCCGCCGCGACCTTGTACAGAGGCTTGGACATTGTCCGAGTGTCGGGGCTGTCCGGTCCGAGATTCTGCAAACCGGTGCCTCCTACGGTGGCGTTGGAGCTCACCCGAAGCGGCTCGATGGCGCTGCACAGCGGGGGAAGTACGCAGATCGTCAGGCGCGCAAGCGCGCCCCGCATGTCCGCCTATCCTTCGGCCAAAGCACCCACGATGCTGCCCAGGACCGCCAGCGCATCCACCGTGCCGTCGTCCTCGCCCTTTTCGAAGTCTGCGCCGCTTTGGGCCATCGTGTTCGTCACATGAGCAAGGCAGAGGACCTTGCAGCCCGTCGCGGTGGCGAATGCGTACAGAGCGGCGGCCTCCATTTCGACCGCGAGAATCCCCTTGTCGGCCGCGGCCTGAATGGCTTCGCTAGTCTCGCGGAAAGGGGCGTCCGTGGTCCAGGTAGAACCGCTGATGGTTCTGGGGCCGTCTCGCTTTACGGCCTCGACCGCTGCGGCGAGCAACTGCGGACATGCGCTCGCATACTCCGATGGCGGAGCATAGTGGTAGCTTGTGCCTTCGTCGCGCAGCGCGCGGTCGATGATGATGAAGTATGGAGGAGAGCCGGAGGCGACGATCTGTCCGGACGACGTCAAGCTGATCAGCAGGCGACAACCGCTGGCGAAAAGCTCTTCAGCCACCAGAACGGCGAAAGAAGCGCCGACCGCCCGTCCGACGATGCCTACATCCCTTTCGGCGAGGGAGAAGACATCGAGTTCGGTGTGATAGCATGGCCATGCTTCGAACGACTTGGCGCGCCCGGTCCGGCGAAGATGGCGGACCAGATCGCCGTCCGGATCCAGCAGGCAAACGGAGGGAACGTCAGCCTCCTTGATCTTCTTCTGGCGTCGTGCCTCCCGCATCAGCGCCGCCGGCATGAAGACCGAAGGCGCTGACGGGTTCTTGTTGTCGAGAATGGGAGGCACAGCCATCTGTAATGCACCTTGGTCTTGAAGGGAGGACGCAGTCATGAACAACACCGATCGCCAAGCTCATTGGCAGAAGGTATACGCGGTGAAGGCCGAGAAAGAAGTGAGCTGGTTTCAGGAGAATCCGGCCCCGTCGCTCGATCTTATCGCCGCCACCGGCATCTCGACGGACGCATCCATCATTGACGTCGGGGGCGGTGCTTCACGACTGGTTGACAGCCTGCTTGAGCAGGGCTTCCGCCGGATAGCGATACTCGACCTTTCCGCCAAAGCTCTTGGGGCAGCGAAAAAGCGGCTCGGCCGGGCCGGAGAGGCGGTCGACTGGATCGTCGCTGATATCACCAGTTGGAAGCCTTCGAGCACGTATGACCTCTGGCACGATCGCGCCGCCTTTCACTTTTTGACGGAGGCGACCGACCGCGATGCATATGTCGGTTGCCTGAAGAAGGCCGTACGTCCCGGTGGCCACGTGATCATTGCGACTTTCGCTCAGGATGGCCCCGAAAGGTGCAGCGGGTTGCCGATCGTCCGCTACGATCCGGATGAGCTTGCCTCGACGCTTGGACCAGCCTTCGAACTGGCAGATTCCCGGCGGCACGATCATATGACTCCCGGCGGCAACACGCAGCGTTTTCAGTTCAGCCGATTTCTGCGAAGTTGACGGGAGGTTCAGGGCGGGTCGCTTCAGGACGGCTTGTTCCCACCCAGAGCCTTCTGAAGCGCAGGAAAACCGCCGGCGACGTGAGCTACGTTCGTGAAGCCCATGTCCTTCAAGGCCTTGGCGCCCAGCGCGGAGCGCGCGCCCGAACCGCAGTACAGCACCAGTTTTTTGCCGGGGCCGAGCTTCTGATTGTGAGAAGGGCTCCGGGTATCGACCTGAAATTCGAGAAGTCCGCGCGGCACGTGCACCGCACCCGGGAGAGAACCCTTTTCCACTTCGGAGGGCTCCCGTAGATCGACAATGACGACGTTTTCGTCGTCCATGAGCTTGATCGCTTCCTCGGCCGTAAGCGTCTCGATCTGTCCGTTGGCATCGATCACAAGTTGGTTAGCGGTTTTCATAACGAGTCCTTTCATGGAGTGACGTTTGGAGGTGCGATCAATCGGCCCAAGGAACGGGCTCAAGCGCGTCGAACGGAATCTTCAGGTAACGCTTGCCGTTTTCTTCCTGTCCCGGCAATCGCCCGCCTTGGATGTTGACCTGAAGCGAGTGCAGGATGAGCTTGGGCATCGGAAGTTCGCGGTCCCGGGCCTCGCGCAGCGCTATGAACTCTTCCTCGGTCTTTGCCTTCGTCAAGTGGATGTTCTCGACGCGTTGCCGTTCGACGGTGCTTTCCCAAAGGGGTTTCTTGCGTCCCCCGGGACAGTAGTCATGGCCCGTGAACAATCGAGTGTTGTCGGGAAGAGCCATGATCCTCTGAATGCTGGACCACAGCGCGCGTGCGCTGCCGCCCGGGAAGTCCGCGCGGGCGGTACCGCCGTCTGGCATGAAGATCGTATCGTGGATGAATGCCGCATCTCCGACGAGATAGGCGATCGAAGCCAACGTGTGGCCCGGCGTCAGCAGGACATCCACGTCAAGGTTGCCAATTTTAAACCGTTCGCCGTCGGAGAAGAGCTTGTCCCATTGCGAGCCGTCAATTGCGAACGTGTCGTCGTAATTATAAATTCGCTTCCACAGCTTCTGCACTTCGACGACCTTCTCGCCGATCGCGGTCGGCACGCCGGTCTTATCCTTGAGATAGCCCGCCGCCGACAAGTGATCGGCGTGCGGATGCGTGTCCAGGATCCAGGTCAACCTGTAACCCTCGCGCTCGATGTGGGCCAGCAGGGCGTCCGCCGAAGTCGTCGCCGTCGCGCCGGAATTCGTATCGAAATCGAAGACGGGGTCGATAATGGCGCATTCCCGCGTTTCCGGATCGGCCACGACGTACTGGACGCTCGACGTGCGTTTCTCGAAGAAACCGGTCACGACGGGACGGCCGCGGCCGTAGGTGGATTTCTCGTTCATCATTTCGTTTTTTCCTTTCATGCCGCCGGCGATGGTTGCCAGAAGCCCTTGGCTACGACGTAGACGCCAACCAGGATGACCAAGCTCGCGAAGACCAGGGTAAGCGCCCGCTTCCGGGCGCCTAAAATCTTCCCGATCCGGACGCCGGCTACGCCTCCGACGAGACCACCGAAAACGAACAGGCCGGCCATGGGCCAGTCGATGAGGCCTGAGACCGCGTAGCTCCCGGCCGTCGCCGCGCCGAATGCGCTCACGGCGAACAGCGACGTCCCGATGGCGTTCGATAACGGCATCCCGGTCGCCAGCATCAGACCCGGCACGATCAGAAAGCCGCCACCGATCCCGAAGAACCCCGAGAATAATCCGACGGTGAATCCTACGCCGATGAGAAGCGGAGCGAGCTTGCCGGCGGACTCCGTCGTCAATCTGACGTCGGGATCGCCTTCCGAGGACCGGGGCCGCAACATGAGCAGACCAACGACGATCATCACCAGTCCGAACAACGCGAGAAGCCTCTGACCGTCAACCGCCTTGGCCGCCGTCGAACCGCCGAAGGCGCCGACAACGCCGGCCGCCGCGAAGACGGCGGCGCAACCCCATTTGACGGTTCCGTTTTTCCAATGCGACAGCAGGTTTCCAGCCGCACTCGCCGCGACGGCGACCGCGCTGGTGCCGATGGCCACATGCGGGGACCTAACGCCGACCACGTAGACCAGCAGAGGAACTGCGAGGATCGAGCCGCCGCCGCCCACCAACCCGAGCACGATGCCGACGACACCTCCCGAAACGAGAGTGAGCATGCTGGTGACGATATCCGGCATCACACACCGACCTCGCGCGAAGAAGATCCAGCTTTGGCGGACCGAAGCGCGGCGAAAAGACCCATGCCCGCGAGCATGGCGACGACGAACGCCGATCCTTGCCAGAGACCGAACGGCAGCATGACCACTGCGGGGCCCGGGCACAGTCCCACCAGGCCCCAACCAATTCCGAAGAGGGCGGCGCCTCCGATCAGGCGCGCATCGAAATCCCGTCGATTCGGTATCTCAAGCCTGTCGCCGAGGACAGGGATGCCCGGGCTGTTCGCCACGGCATATCCGATAGCGGATGCGGCGGTGGCGCCGACCATCACGAAATCGAGGCTCGGGTCCCATGACCCGGTGACGTCCAGGAAGGCGAGGACTTTCGCAGGATTCACCATCTGCGAGACGATGAGCCCGAGGCCGAAAAGCAGCCCGGCGGCGAACGCGGAGAGCACTAACATTTTCAGTGTCCCATCAGGTGTCGGGTGACGAGAACCGTGATTAAGGCGGTGATCATGAAGACGCCGGTCGCGACCAACGATCTCGGCGATCCGCGCGAAATACCGCATACGCCGTGACCGCTGGTGCACCCGGATCCGAGGCGCGTACCGAAGCCGACGAGTAACCCCGCAGCCACGATCACGCCTGCGGAGGAGTTGAACGTGACTGGAGGCAGGGGACCGAACAGGACGCCATAGACGAGGGGCGCCAGCAACACGCCGACCACGAAGGCCGCCCGCCATGAGACCTCTCGGAGGTCGCGCCGAAACAGGCCCGCGACGATTCCACTTATGCCGGCGATCCTGCCGTTAAGAATAAGAAGCAAGGAGGCGGACGTGCCGATCAGCAACCCGCCCGCGAGCGCAGATGCCGGGGTGAAGTCGGTCATCCGCGAGTCCTCAGCGGTTTCCTGGTTTTGCGCACGGTCTGGCAGAAGAGGTCGTGAAGCGTCGCGAACAGCTTTTCGATGCGAGGGTCTGCAATGCGGTACCAGACCATCTGGCTTTCCTTTCGGAACGTGACGATGCCCTCGTCGCGCATCTTCGACAGATGCTGGGACATTGCCGACTGGCTTATGCCCACGGCGTCGACCAGGGAGCCCACCGTCGCTTCGCCATATTCGACCAGTTTGCAGAGAATCATGAGGCGCCGCTCGTTGGCGAGCGCGCTCAGAATTCCAGCGACCTCGGTGGCGTTCTTCTGGAAATCAACAAAACCCTTGCTACCGGCAGCCATGGTCGTCTTTCTCATTAGTAAATACTAAATTAGGTAGTGCTTATATGAATCGCAAGCGTGAACACGAAGGCCTCACGGACTGGTGATTTGCCAGGCGCGCTCTGGCTGGAGAGAAGACATCGATGCACCAGAGTCCTGCAAATGCCATTGGAACCGCGCCTCGGCGGACGAGCTTGTCTCGTTTGCTGCTGGCCGTGCTTTGCATGGTGGGCCTGTGTGCATCGTTCCTGCAGCCGGCGTTAGCACGGGGCGTCTCGAAGGCGGACCAGACCGCGTTCGTCAGGAACCATACGATCAAAGGCGGCAAGCCTTGCCAGCGCGTGGTTCCGGGGGCCGTGGGAACATCGTGCAGTGCGGGTGCCATGGTCGCACTCGATGCGACGAGTTCCGCCTTCGTTGAACCTCAGTCTTCCGCTGCCGGAGATACTGCCCTCGCCGACATGGCGCTCCTGGTGCAGTGGCTCGGCGCTCCGCAGTTCAGGCCTCCACGGATCCACGCATAACGTCGGCAGCTTCGCGCTGAC
>BFBZ01000007.1_pt551 | contig 24173 bp, 21 predicted proteins | sample 1888401 | NCBI WGS metagenome assembly BFBZ01 (sample SAMD00112614, study PRJDB3348) | symbiont metagenome | host: Chara braunii
TTGTGCTGAATTGCCCATGATGCGTTTCCCTTTGGTTTTTTCTTGAGGCCGCGATCTTGATCCGGGCCGTTCTGTCCGGCAAGCCCTTGGTCGCCCGCGCGCCTCGCACAATGCCTTCAAGCAATACGGCCATGCGCCCGAAAGGCCGCGGGATTTGTGACACTCGGTCGCGGCCGGTTTCACGAACCCGTGTTTCGTGTGGCGGATGCTGCACTTGCAGCAAAATCCGGCGATCGCCATATCAGTGGCGGCCAGGCGACAATTTTGCGGAACGAATTCCGCGACGGTGAATTGTTGTCCTGCCAAAATGCCAGACCGCCGCAAAGGGGCAGCCTGGGGACAGATTTGCGAGCAGGCGGCATCCCAGCGACGAGATGCTCGAAGAGTATTTCGCTTGGGCCGCGAAAGGTTTGGTCATGATCCCGAGTTGGACGGAGTGGAAGCGCTATCCCAAGGCAGCGCGCGGCGAAAACATTGAAGCTCCGATCGGACCCGGTATCTATGAAGTGCGTTACCGTTCGTCCGGTGCCTTGTTCGCGTTCGGTGCGGTTGATAATCTCGCGCTGGCGCTTTCGGTGCTGCAGGTCGCACCAAAGTCGTTGACATCGTGGTTCGCGAGGCGTGAGCCTTCGCCACCCGATCTCGACTATCGCACCTGCGCGACCGCCACCAAGGCGGACGCAAAGACCGCAGCCGAACGCATGATCGGCCGCCGTGAAACCTACATGAGTGGTGCCGCCTGAACGGATTGTTCTCCGCGGTGAACCCGCAGGAGACTTGATTCGATGACACCTCCGACCTCGATTGCTTCCGCGACCGCCCGGGCATCTTCGTCCACGGGCGCGTCCCTGCATGACCGCCTGACGGATCCGTCGCTGCTGCGCGACCAGTGCTTCATCGATGGCGCCTGGGTCGGCACGCCGTCGATCAAGGTGGACAATCCCGCCACCGGCACCACCATCGTCAGCGTGCCGCGGCTCGGCGCCAAGGAAACCACCGAGGCGGTTGAAGCGGCGGAGCGCGCCTTCAAAACCTGGTCGCGGACCACGGCGAAAGAGCGCGCGGTGCTGTTGCGTAAATGGTTCGACTTGATTGTCGCCAACCGCGACGATCTCGCACTGATCCTCACCTCCGAGCAGGGCAAGCCGCTCACGGAAGCCAAGGGCGAGGTCGATATCGGCGGCGCCTATGTCGAGTTTTTCGCCGAGGAAGCGCGCCGCATCTATGGCGAGACCATTCCGTCGCCGCGCGGCGATGCGCGCCTCTTGGCAATCCGCCAGCCGATTGGGGTGGCCGGCGCCATCACGCCGTGGAATTTCCCCTGCTCCATGATCACGCGCAAGGTCTCTCCGGCGCTGGCCGCGGGCTGCACCGTGGTGCTCAAGCCTGCCACCGAGACGCCGCTGACTGCGCTCGCCCTGGCGGCGCTGGCGGAAAAGGCCGGCTTCCCGAAGGGCGTGTTCAACGTGCTGACCGGTGAGTCCGCCGCCATCGGCAAGGTGCTGTGCGAGCATCCGGCGGTGCGCGTGGTCGGCTTCACCGGGTCCACCGAAGTCGGCAAGATTCTTTATCGGCAGGCCTCCGTCGGCGTGAAGAAGCTCGGCCTCGAGCTCGGCGGCAATGCGCCGTTCATCGTGTTCGATGACGCCGATCTCGATGCCGCGGTCGAAGGCGCGATCGTTTCCAAGTTCCGCAACATGGGCCAGACCTGCGTCTGCGCCAATCGCATCTATGCCCAGGACAAGATCTACGACGCGTTTGTCGAGAAGCTGTCCGCCAAGGCGAAGGCGATGAAGATCGGCGACGGCACCGAAGACGGCGTGGTGCAGGGGCCATTGATCAATGCCAACGCCGTGAAGAAGGTCGAGGAGCATATCGCCGACGCGCTGTCGCACGGCGCCAAGGTGATCACCGGCGGCAAACGCTCGTCGCTTGGCGGCACGTTCTTCGAGCCCACCGTGCTGGCGAACGTTCCCGTCGATGCGCTGGTCACGCGCGAAGAAACCTTCGGCCCGCTGGCGCCGGTGTATCGCTTCAAGGACGAGAAGGAAGTGGTGGACATGGCGAACGCCTCGCCGTTCGGCCTCGCCTCCTACTTCTATTCACGCGATCTCGGCCGGGTCTGGCGGGTGGCGGAAGCCCTGGAGTCCGGCATGGTCGGCGTCAATACCGGCCTCATCACCACGGAAGTGGCGCCGTTCGGCGGCGTCAAGGAATCCGGCCTGGGACGTGAAGGCTCGCATCACGGCATCGAAGAGTATGTCGAGATCAAGTACATCATGATGGCAGGGATCTGAGCCTGCTACGCGTCGTCTCTCGCGGCTTATCCATATCACGTGCGTCATGCCCGCGCTTGTCGCGGGCATCCACGTCTTAGGGACGTATAAAAAGGAAGACGTGGATGCCCGGCACAAGGCCGGGCATGACGGCTGTGGGTGGCGAGGTGCTCGCCTTTCACACGATCAAGTCGAGGATTCCGCCAGCCAGCCGGGCGGAGTCGCCACCTCGATCATGATGTTCCCCGGAGATGTGCAGTAGAAGGTGGTGACATTACCGCCGCGGTCCGGCGTCTGGATGTCGCTGACGGCGAGCCCGGCGGTCTTGAGCTCGACATGCTTGGCGTGCACCTGCTCGGGCGTGTCGCAGTACAGTCCCAGATGAAACGCGGCCGGATAGCGATCCGGATCCGTCGCCTTGGATTTCATCAGGGTCAGCACGAAGCCGTCCGGGTTGCGCAGCAGGACGAAGGCGTCCTTGCCGCGGCGTTCAACCGGCTCGAAGCCAAAGAACTGTTCGAAAAATGCAGCGAGGCCGGCGACATCCGATGTCGCGAGGTTGGCATGTTCAAGTCGCATCAAAAATACTCCTGTCGGGGTTGAAGATCAGACAGGAGCGTTTCGACGACACCGGCAGACAAAGCTCATGAGACCTGAGCACGGACCCGCCAGCAGCGTGCGCTCGGAGAGCATCACCCTGTCTGGCCGTGGGTCCACCGCGGAGCGGCAGCAGAATTCCCGTGTAGGAATTGGCCGGGCTTACCGATCCGGCCATGTCTTTTTCGGCGACATGACCATAACGCATGCGGTTCTGCTGCTCAAGCAGGTACCCACGAAGGAAGTGCCTCACTTTGAAAAAGTGCCATGCGGAAGCGCTGTCGCATAACCCTCCGACCATCCTGGAGTCGTTGGGTCTAGTCGATAGGCCTCGACAGAAAAGCTCTCCGGGGCGTCACGAAAGCCCGGCTGATCGCGCAAGGCTGCAAGGGCCGCCTCAGCAGTGGCCCTGGTGCTGTAGACCCCGATGAGTTTTACATCTTCATGACCGTCATCGAATTCATGGACGTGATGAAGCAAAAACACTTCAGTCATTGTTATGCATCTCATTCCGGCAGCGGAATGAACTCGTGTTCCTGCGGCACGTGGGCGAAACGGCCGGATTTCCAGTCTTCCTTGGCCTGCTCGATGCGGTCTTTGCTGGAGGAGACGAAATTCCACCAGATGTGGCGGGGGCCTTCCAGCGCGGTGCCGCCGAGGAACATCATGCGTGATGGTTTCAGCGCGTTGACGGTGATGCGGTCGCCGGGGCGGAACACCAGGAGCCGCGGGCCTTCGAACTTGTCCTTGGCGATCTCGATCTCGCCCTCCACCAGGTAGATCGCGCGCTCCTCGTGGTCGGCGTCGAGCGGTGCCGACTTGCCGGCCTCCAGCGACACCTCGGCGTAAAACCACGGCGATACCATCTCCACTGGCGAGGTTGCGCCGAAGGCTGAGCCCGCGATGATGCGGGCGCTCAGCCCGGTGTCCTGCACCACCGGCAGCCGCGTGGCGTCGAAGTGCTGGAACGAGGGATCGATCTCCTCGCGGCCGGCGGGCAGTGCGATCCAGCTCTGCAGGCCTAGCATCTTCTGCCCCACCGCGCGCTGCACATCGGGCGTGCGTTCCGAATGCGCGATGCCGCGGCCCGCAGTCATCAGATTCATGGCACCGGGCATGATCTCCTGGATGTTGCCCTCGCTGTCGCGATGCATGATGTGGCCGTCAAACAGATAGGTGACGGTGGCGAGCCCGATATGCGGATGCGGCCGCACGTCCATGCCCTTGCCGGCGATGAACTGCATTGGGCCGAAATGATCGAAGAAGATGAAGGGGCCTACCATCTGCCGCTTGCCGTGCGGCAGCGCGCGGCGCACGTTGAAGCCGTCGCCGAGGTCGCGCACCCGCGGCACCACCACGAGTTCGAGCGCATCGCAGGTTTGCGGATCACCAAGCACGGGATCGGAAGAGGGCTGCCAGCTCATGGTCGTCTCCATCGAAAGGGTGGTCCGACGATAGAGCATGACCGGAAAAGTGGATACCGGTTTTCCGAAAAGGTCATGCTCCAAACAAAATAGGCCACGTTGCGATGAAATTCCACAGCGGCGGGCGGTTGCGAATGTGACTTCATCATGTCGCAACCGTGTGCCGCCGGCGTCGATTGACACCGGGAACGCGGCCGCTAACATCGCCGGCAATCACATAAAAGTCAGGGAGGTTGGCCGTGTTGATGACGGAAATGGTCCGGCGGGGCGCGCTCTATCATGGCCCGCGCACCGCGGTGCTGTTCGGCGATCAAAGCCTCACATTCGACGAGGTCGATCGTCTCTCCAATCAATTCGCCAATTTTCTGATCGCGGGCGAGGGTCTCGATGTCGGGGGCCGCATCGGCTTGCTGCTCAACAACTCGCTCCTGAGCATGCCGATCGACTTCGCCTGCGCCAAGGCGCGGCTGGCACGGGTGCCGCTGAACTCGCGACTGTCGGCCAACGAGCAGAAGCAGATGCTGGAAGGCGCCGGCGTGACGCGGCTGCTGTTCGGCCCCGATCTCGCCGAGCGCGCCCATGAACTGGCACAACTGATCCCGGGATTGAAAATCCGCAGCCTGGGCGCGGACGATGACAACGATCTCGTGCGCCTCGCGCGGACACAGCCGGACACGCTGCCCCCGCGCACGCCGGAGCCCGATGACGTGGTGATCGCGATCTACACGTCGGGCACCACCGGCAAGCTGAAAGCCGTGCTGCACACCCAGGCGAGCTGGGCGGCGATGAGCGAGAACGTGCTCAACAATATGGAGATCAAGGCCGGCGATATCATGCTGCATGCGGCGTCGCTGATCCATGCCAGCGGCTGTTTCGTGCTGCCGTACTGGATTCGCGGCGGCACCGCGGCGGTGCTGCCCGGCTTCGTGCCAACAGCCTATATCGCGGCGCTGGAGCGCTGGAAGCCGACCGCGCTCAATCTCGTTCCCACCATGATCGGCATGCTGCTGGATTATCCTGGCATCGCCGAGGTCGACATGCGGTCGGTCACCACCATGCTGTACGGCGCCTCGCCGATGCCGCGCCCGACCATGGAGCGGGCGCTGAAACTGTGGGGCCCGCGCTTCATCCAGTACTATGGGCAGACGGAAGCGCCGCTGTTCATCACCACGCTGAGCAAGGACGATCATGTCGGTCCCGGCGCCGACAAGCGTCTGGCCGCCTGCGGCCGTCCGAGCATCGACTGCGAAATCCGCCTGATCGACGAGGATGGCAAGGATGTCGCGCCGGGCGAGAGCGGTGAGATCGTGTTGCGCGCGCCGTTCGCGATGGCGGGTTATTACAACGCGCCGGAGCTCAACGCGCAGACCATCCTGCCCGGCCGCTGGATCCGCACCCGCGACGTCGGCCGGTTCGACGAAGATGGTTATCTCTATCTGGTCGACCGCACCTCGGACATGATCGTCACCGGCGGCTACAACGTTTATCCGCGCGAAGTCGAGGATGCGCTGGCCGCGCATCCCGCAGTGCGCGAGGTGGTGGTGGTCGGCATCCCCGACGACAAATGGGGTGAGGCGGTGGCGGCCTTTGTCGCGATTCGCAGCGGCACGTCCGTCGAGGAAGCAGAACTGATCGCCTTCGCGCGCGACAGGCTCGCCGGCTACAAGGTGCCGAAATCAGTTCGTTTCATCGACGAGGTGCCGAAAAGCCCGGTCGGCAAGCTGCTGCGCCGCGCCGTGCGCGATCCGTTCTGGGCCGGACGCGAGCGCAGGATCTGAAGGGATTTCATGTCGTGAGCAAAGTCATCGTTGAGAAACAAGGCGCCGTCACCACGGTCATCATCAACCGGCCGGAGGCGCGCAATGCCGTCGACCATGAAACGGCGCTGCTGCTGCGCGCGGCGTTCGCCGAGTTCGACAAGGACGAGTCCAGCCTGTCTCTTATACACATCTAGATGTGTATAAGAGACAGAAGCAGAACTGATCGCCTTCGCGCGCGACAGGCTCGCCGGCTACAAGGTGCCGAAATCAGTTCGTTTCATCGACGAGGTGCCGAAAAGCCCGGTCGGCAAGCTGCTGCGCCGCGCCGTGCGCGATCCGTTCTGGGCCGGACGCGAGCGCAGGATCTGAAGGGATTTCATGTCGTGAGCAAAGTCATCGTTGAGAAACAAGGCGCCGTCACCACGGTCATCATCAACCGGCCGGAGGCGCGCAATGCCGTCGACCATGAAACGGCGCTGCTGCTGCGCGCGGCGTTCGCCGAGTTCGACAAGGACGAGTCCAGCCATGTCGCCGTGTTCACCGGCGCCGGCGGCTATTTCTGCGCCGGCTATGACTTGAAGACGGTCTCCACCGCGCCGCTGAGCGATCCCGCCGGTGAAGGGCCGATGGGGCCGTCGCGGATGCTGCTGTCGAAGCCGGTGATTGCGGCGATCGAAGGTCCCGCTGTGGCCGGCGGCCTCGAACTGGCCTTGTGGTGCGACATGCGCGTGGCCTCCACGTCCGCTGTGTTCGGTGTGTTCTGCCGGCGCTGGGGCGTGCCGCTGATCGATGGCGGCACCGTGCGGCTGCCGCGCCTGATCGGGCACAGCCGTGCACTGGACATGATTCTGACGGGTCGCCCGGTTGCCGCGGATGAGGCGCTGTCGTTCGGGCTGGCCAATCGCGTGGTGCCGCAGGGCACGGCGCGGGCGGAGGCCGAGCGGCTTGCCGAGCAGATCTCGCAGTTTCCGCAGATTTGCATGCGGGCGGATCGGCTCTCCAGCTACACCCAGTGGGGCGAGAACATCGCGGATGCGCTGCGCCACGAGGGCGAAGGCGGCGAGGCGCCGCTGCGCGCGGAAGCCGCCAAGGGCGCGGCGCGGTTTTCGTCGGGGCTGGGACGCGGCGGGGATTTCGGGAAGATTTGACTCTCTATTCTCCGTCATGGCCGGGCTTGTCCCGGCCATCCACGTCTTTCTTGTTGCTCTGCTGCTAAGGCGTGGATGCGCGGCACAAGGCCGGGCATGACGAGGATATAACGGAGTTCAGCCCAGCCGAATTATTACCGTCCCAGGCTCGTCGCCTCGCTCACCTTCGCAAACCGCTCCAGCGACAAAATCGCATCCGCAAACGTGTCGGCGCGGGCATTCAGCACCGGGCGTGCGAGCTGCAAGAACTTCTGCTGCATGGCCGCCGCGTCGGGGAATGACGCGGGCTCGCCGGATGGGTCGGGGATCAGCCGCTCGTGGGTCTCATCGTCGCTGGTGATGCTGACGCGGGCGCCGAACGGATGGGTGCGCCCCCTCTCCAACCGGTCGTCCTGCACCACCTCGATGCGGTCGGCCAGCGTGTCGATCGCGGGGTCACCGAGCCGGCTGTAATCGTCCCAGCCGAAGCTGCCTTGCTCCAGCGCCAGCGCGCCGGTGAAGAACATCGAGAACTGGCCGCCGACAATGCTGCGCGGATGGCGCTTGGTGTCGGGGTCGCCGGTGAGGGTAATGCCGTTGCGATGCAGGCCGATCTCCACCTTGGCGATCCGCTCCGGCGTCAGATTATGTTCCCGGCGCATGGCGATCAGCGCATCGATGGCGGCATGGGTGTAGCGGCAGCTCGGATAGGGTTTGACGCCGATCTTCATGGTTTCATAGGTCTGGCCGAGCCCGGCGGTCGCCTTGTTGGCATCCGCATGGTCGGTGTAGCCGACCAACAGGCCATGCTTGCCTTCCACCGATTCCGTTGCGCCGACAAACCCCTGTTTCGCCAGTGTCGCGGCCACCACGCCGTTCATCGCCGCGGCACCGACCTGATAACGCTTGTTCCAGGCGCCATTGACCAGGAATTGCAGCGAGCCGGCGGCCTGGCTGCCGGAAACGCCGAACGCCGCGATCAACTGCTGTTCGGACAGCCCCAGCAGCTTGCCGGCGGCCGCCGCTGCGCCATAGGTGCCGGCGGTCGCGGTTGGATGAAAGCCGCGGGCATAATGCGACGTCGGATCGAGCGCGTTGCCGAGCCGGCAGCACACTTCATAACCGGCCACGATCGCCGTCAGCACCTCGCGGCCCGATGCGCCCCCCATCTCGCCGACGGCGAAGGCCGCGGGCACCACTGGCGCGCTCGGGTGCAGCGAGGAATCGGCATGCGTGTCGTCGAAGTCCAGCGAATGCCCCAGCGCGCCGTTCAGAAGAGCCGCAACCGCGGGCGTATAGGTCTTGCTGTCGCCGAACACGGTGGCATCGCCCGCACCGTCGAGAGACAGTGTGGAGAGCATCGCCAGGATCGAGCCGGTGGAATCCGCCTCGCGGCGGGCGCGCACGGCGCTGCCGAGAAAATCCAGTGTCAGCACCTTGGCGCGCGCCAGCACATCCTTTGGAATATCCTCGAATTTGAGGTTGACGACATAGGCTGCGAGCGTTGCGGTTTCATTCGCCATTGTTTTTGGTTCCCTGAGCAGGCGCGCAGGTTAGGCGTCCGCAGCAGTACGTTCAAGCGGCCGCCAGAGCATGGCGCTATTCTGTGAATGACGCGCAACGCATATTCTCTGCGGATATCGCGCGGTTCAGGCAGGCGTTTGCTCGGTCAGGCGTTGCCATAACTCATCCGCAGCGCGGCTGCGGCAATGGGTGTCGCGGAAAATCCTGATCTCGATGGGGATATCATCGTCGGGTGTGCCGGCGGAAACGAGCCGGCCCGATGCGATGTCATCGTCAGCCAGGCTGCGTGGCAGCCAGGCGATGCCGTGGCCCTCGCGGGCCATTATCATCAGCGTTGCGGCAAGATGGGAGGTGAAGATGGTTTCGCTGGCACTGTTGCTGCTGCCGGCTCGCGCCGCGGCCAGAATTCGTCCCAGTCCCGACGAGCCGCCGTAGGCCAGGACGCGGCTCGGCGCGCCTTGGCGGGGCAGCAATGGCCAGAGCGGACCTCCTTGCCGATCGGGTGCGGAGAGCGGCATGAGCGTATCATGACCGATAACCACACTGGGAAAGCGGTCCGCGACAAAACGTGTCGGCGCCGTCGCATGATGATGGCAGAGCAGGAAATGCACCTTACCGTCCAGCATCAGCTGCTCGCAGGCTTCCATGCTGTCGGAGGCAAGGTTCAGCGTGCCGAGTCCTTCAAAACGAACGTGCTGGCGGATCCACCCGGGAAAGAATGTGAACGAGAGCGCATGGGTCGCAGCAAAATACAGCGTGGAGGTTTCGCGCTCGACCATGGCCAGGCTTTCGCGCCGAACGCGATAGATCTCGCGGGTGATGGTCTCGGCGTGGGCATGAAGAAAAACGCCCGCGGCCGTCAGCGAGACGCCTTGTGCGCTGCGAATGAACAACGGCGTGCCGATCCAGTCCTCGAGCGCTCGAATCCTCCGGCTGAACGCCGGCTGCGTCACATGGCGGATGTCGGCCGCCCGCGAAAAGGAATGATGCTCGGCCAGCGCAAGAAAGTCTTCCAGCCAGGTCAGTTCCATCTCGGTTCTCTGGGGTCATGCCGATCGTTTATGGGCTGCTTCGATCTTGGCATTGGCCATCGCATGACACTCAGGTGTACCAGAGGTGCGACGCCTCGGCCGAGATGGCCAAACCAGGGACCCGCAGATGCGCATCATCGATGTTCGTGAAATCACCCGGCCGATCGCCTCGCCGATCCGCAACGCTTATATCGATTTCTCCAGGATGACCACAAGCCTGGTCGCGGTGGTGACCGATGTGGTGCGCGATGGCAAGCCCGTGGTCGGCTATGGCTTCAACTCCAACGGGCGCTACGGCCAGGGCGGTTTGATCCGTGAGCGCTTTCGTGACCGCATCCTGGAAGCGGCGCCCGACAGCCTGATCGATCCCTGCGGCGAGAATCTCGATCCGGATAAGATCTGGGCGACGCTGATGACCAACGAGAAGCCCGGCGGTCATGGCGAGCGTTCCGTCGCGGTCGGCACCATTGACATGGCGGTGTGGGATGCGGTGGCGAAGATCGCGCGCAAGCCGCTGTTTCGCCTGCTGGCCGAGCGTCACGGCAAGGCGGCCAACCCCAAGGTCTTCGTCTATGCCGCCGGCGGCTACTATTACCCCGGCAAGGATCTGGCGATGCTGCGCGCCGAGATGCGCGGCTATCTCGATCGCGGCTACAGCGTGGTGAAGATGAAGATCGGCGGCGCCTCGATCGCGGACGACCGCACGCGGATCGAAGCGGTGCTGAAGGAAATCGGCAATAATGCGCAGCTTGCCGTCGACGCCAACGGCCGTTTCGATCTGGAGACCGCGATCGCCTACGCGAAAATGCTGCGCGACTATCCGCTGTTCTGGTACGAGGAGGCGGGCGATCCGCTGGACTATCAGTTGCAGGCGGCGCTGGCCGAGTTCTATCCGGGGCCGATGGCCACGGGCGAAAACCTGTTCAGCCATCAGGATGCGCGCAATCTCATTCGTTATGGCGGGATGCGGCCGGATCGCGACTGGCTGCAGTTCGACTGCGCGCTGTCCTATGGCCTGTGCGAATATCAGCGCACGCTGAAAGTGCTGGAAACGCAGGGATGGTCGCCGTCGCGCTGCATTCCCCATGGCGGACACCAGATGTCGCTCAACATCGCTGCCGGCCTCGGGCTCGGCGGCAATGAGAGTTACCCCGACCTGTTCCAGCCCTATGGCGGCTTTCCCGACGGCGTGCGGGTGGAGAGCGGTTTCATCACCATGCCGGAGCTGCCGGGCATCGGCTTCGAGGGCAAGGCGGATCTCTATGCGGAGATGAAGGCGCTGGCGGCGTAGCGGGTCGAACGGACGTCACGACCGGGTCGGCTGTTTTGCTCAGCGTCGCCAGCGCATGTCCACGGCTGTACGTAACAATGCGGACTTGAGCGTTCGAAGCTTTCGTCGTTCCTCAAGGCGTCCATTCGCCTGTGGGGAAGCCGCGAATCATGCTCTCGCGCCGATCGTTTGTCGTCGGATCGACCATGGCGCTGGCTTGTCCCGATCGATCCGCGCAAGCCGCGAAATCCGTCGATCCCATCCTTGATCTGGATTTCACCGACCCGCACGCAAGAGATCTGCATGCCCGTTCGCTGACCGGGGCCCTGCGTTATGTCGATCACGAGGTGTTCGGTGATCACGCTGGCGTGCTGATCGAGGAAGAGACGATCAATGGCGTCGAAGATGCCGGTTATGCCGGCGGCGGCGCACTCCCGACCGGCTGGCGACTGCTGCCGCAGCCGGTCAGCGCGGCCGAATGCACGCCGACATTCACCCGCACGGGTGTCGGACGAGGTCTGCTCCGGCTGACAGGCAATGCGACGCGCGACCTTTACCTCGTGTTGGGGTCCGCGCAGCATTTTGCGATCGCGGCCGGTGATCCCTTGACCGGTTCGCTGGCGATCCGGCAGGCCGCCGGGACGCTGACCAATATCGGCGGACTCGGACTGCTCAATGTCGAGAATGATGCGGCCGGAGATCCCGTGGTTGCATCGTTGCGCCTGGCGCCGATCCAGCAGTTGCAGTCCGACAAGGCCTGGTGGGCGCAGGTCCGGTCGATGGCCGGTCCCAACAGCCATGCGAACCTCGCTCTGAAACTATCCGTGGCCGGCAGCTACGACGTCACGCTGGAGATCAACGCGCCGCAACTGGAAAAGCGTATCTGGCGTTCGAGCTATAGCGCGTCCTCGCGCGCCGCCGACGACATAACGCTGGCTCCCGAGCAGCTCGGTTATCTCCGGCAGGCGCAACGGGCGGTGGTGATCACCGCGGATGCGCCGCGTGTCGCCGGCACCGCATCGCTCTGGAGCGAGTGGAAAGACGACAACGCCTGCGTCGAACTCCAGCTTCGTGATCATGCCCTCTACGCCCGGCTTGTTGCACAGGGGAAAGCGTCCGAAGTGTTATTGGGACGGATTCCGCCGCTGGCGCGGTTCACCGTGGCGGCGACCCTCGGCCCGACAGGGGTGACCGGCGCGCTGAATGGCAAGGCGCCGAAATCAATCAATGCGGCCGTGCCGGTTGGCTTGACGACCGTGCGGCTGGGGCGCGGCTCCCGGGGCTATTGGAACGCGACCGTCAAGCGCGTGTCGCTGTATGCCGGCGGAGCGATCGATTGTGCCGCGATGAGCCTGCGCGAGCAGGTGTTCTTCGATGATTTCGACCGGCCCGACAACGCAGCGCTCGGCAAATCTCCGACCGGACAGTCCATCGTCAAGACCGGCGGTGTCGACACGGCGATCGTCGCCGGCAAGTGGATCGCGCGCAATGCCGGTTTGGGTCTCGCCTTCGCCGGTTATGGCAAGGTCTCCCTTGCGGCAGCGCCGCGCTACATGGGAGCGGTGCTGAACTGGACCACCGGCAGGTCCGGCGGAGCCGCGGGGTTGATCGCCGCGACCAACGACCTGTCCCATCCCACGGATGCGCTGCACACCATCGTGTGCGACTCCATCGAGATCTTCCAGACCATCACCGGCTCGCGCGTCGACGACGCGCTCGCGACCTTCGTTTTTCCGAATGCGATGGCGCGCGACGGCGGAACGGCGTATGGTGTTGCGCGCCTGTTCAACCGAATCGAAAACGCGGTGGTGTTCGTAGCCCCGGATGGCGACCTGCCACGACACGTCAGTATCACCTACGGCGAGCGGATCGGTGATACCGCCGTGTTCGAGCATTACTGGCAGTTAGGGCAGTGCCGGCCCGAGTTCCTCGCAGTTGCGGCAGCGTAAACATTCGAGCATGAACCGGACGAGCGGATGCCGGTCTTCCTCGCGACACGCGCGAAGATCGTGCTTCGGAAATCCAGTGGCGTTTGCGTTGGTCCATAGCGCTCCTCAATTGAAGGAACACGTCCATGAAAGTCTTTCGAGCAGCCATCGTCGTCATGGCATGTCTTCCCGGTCCGGCGATGGCACAGGGGATGTATCCGCTGAATCCGGCGGCGGTGACCGTCAATCAACAGCGGCAAAATCAGTACACGGTGTCGCCGAATGCACCGACCTCGACATATCCGTCGAACAACGCCTTCAGCAGCCCGTTCACCAGCCCGTTTGTGACGTTTGGCGGCTCGTATCCGAGCAGGCAAGGTGGCTACACCGATACCTACACCGGCACTTATGCCGGCAGCGGGCCGCGCTAGGGCTCTGGCCGCGAGCCGGAAGACGTTTCAAGCCCGTGCTTGGCGTCCGTCCTCAGCGCAGGCCGACGGAATTGCGGCGTCCGATGCCGGTCTGTTGCAACAGGCGCGCGCAGAGCACGCCGAAAACGATCCCAAACGCATCGACAACGAAGTCCTCCAGCCGCGCATGCCGTGTCGGCAATGGAATCTGAACGAGTTCGAGCGCCAGGGCGAACAGTACGGACGCCGGCAGCAGCAGCTTGAGCGGAAGCTCGAAGGCAATGGCGGTGAGCGCGCCGACCATCACGAAACACAAAAAGTGCTCCCAGTTCTGGCCGAGGCTCGTGACCGGCCGCTCGGCCGCCGGCACCACGGTCAGCGCCACGACGGCCACCAGGGCGGCTATGGCGAGGAATTGAATGGCTTTTTGCATCCTGTCTCTACGGTTGGTTGGTCGGTTGCATGATGCTTATCAGTTTAAGTCATGGCTAAGGAAGCGTTTCGATGGCCACCGGCAGGTAGGGTGAATCGCACGTGTTTTCACTGAGGCGGTTCTGTGGCGCGCGGGTCGATGATTCGTCCTGTCATTGAACGGTAATACGCCGGATTACGCGAATGTACTTACACACGGACGCATATGCATCCTGATATGATGTCGCGGCGGTGTTCATCGACGGTACAAGCTACGTTCGAATGCGTAGTCCGCGCGACAAAATCGATGCTCTAAAACTGCATTAACCATACGCGTGCATCGTCTTCGCATGATGCAGAAAAATTTACGAAAAAGCCTGGTGTGTTTTGTCGCGGGAGCTCAAGCCGTGCTTGCGCTCGCTGGTTGTTCGACAATGCCGCGAAATGGTCCCGACAGCGGTGACATCAAGTCACAGCGTCCGGTGTCGCCTGAAAGTCTCCCTTATGCCGTCGTCAATGTGACGCCGGATGTGGTGTCGATCCTCAACGACGCGACGGGGCGGCTGACAGCGGCTTTCACCGATCAGCGACCGCCGCGGGAAATCCGGTTCGGGATTGGCGACGTGGTCAGCGTCACGATCTTCGAGGCGGCGCCGGGCGGTTTGTTCATTCCGATCGAAGCCGGTGTGCGGCCCGGCAACTTCGTCGCGCTGCCGAACCAGCCGGTGGACAGCAAGGGAAATATCTCGGTGCCGTACGGCGGCGCGATCCGCGCGGCGGGACGAACCCCGACGGAAGTGCAGGCCGCGATCACGGCGGCGCTGAAGAACAGGGCGATCGAGCCGCAGGCGGTAGTGGCGCTGGTGGATCAGCGAACCTCGCTGATCAGCGTGCTCGGCGAAGTCAATGTGCCCTCACGCTTCCCGGCCAATGCCGCGGGCGAGCGCCTGCTCGATGCCATCGCGCGCGCCGGCGGACCGAAGGCACAGGGCTATGATACCTGGGTGTCGCTGGAGCGCGGCGGCAAGCGGGCGAAGGTGCCGTTCGGCGCGCTGGTCTACGAGCCGCAGAACAACATCTTCGTGCATCCGCAGGACACGATCTATGTGTATCGCGAGCCGCAGACCTTCGTGGCGTTCGGGGCCGCGGGACAGCAAGGCCAGTTCAACTTCGAAGCCTGGCGCGTCACCATCGCGGAGGCGGTCGCCAAGGCCGGTGGCCTTAACGACGCGATGGCGGATCCCGGCTCGGTGTTTGTTTACCGTGGCGAGACGCGAGAACTCGCACAGCGTCTCGGTGTCGATGTGCGGCGCTTCACCACGCCGATCATCCCGATCGTCTACAATTTCAACATGCGTGACCCATCCATGTACTTCCTGACGACGCAGATGGTCACCCGTAATAAGGATGTTTTGTATATTTCCAACGCTCATGCAGTCGAAGTGGCTAAGATGCTGAACTACATCCGGCTGATCACGGCAACCGTGAACGATCCGATTGTCGCAGCCTATAACGGTGTTGCATTGCATAATCTGGTGAAGCCATGACGATGAAGATTTCCAGGATGACTCGTGTGACCGACCGGCAGGGGCCGGTCGGGGAGACCATGGCGCCGGATCAGATCCTGTCGCTGATGGTGGCATTCTGCCGGCGGCAATATCCATTGATCCTGGCGGCACTGGCGGGGACGATGTTGTTCGCACTCGGCTACCTGCTGATTGTGCGATCGACCTACACGGCGCAGGCCACGGTCCTGATCGATACCCGGAAGGCGCAGCCGCAGTCGCAATCTCTGTTCAACGAAACGCCGATCGATGCGCCGGTGGTCGAAAGCCAGGTCGAGATCATCAAATCAGACGATATCGCCCGCGCCATCATCAAGGACATGAATCTGGCGGAGGATTCGGAATTCTCGCGCTATGGCGGCGGAATTCTCGGCAACCTCCAGTACTACTTCTTTTCGATCTTCGATCTTTTCGACTTCAGCGGAACGACGGCCGAGGAGGCGACGAACCGCCGCGCGCTGGCACAGTTCACCAAGAATCTCAGCGCCAAACGCATCGGCGTTACCTATGTGATCGAGATCAGCTATCGCTCCGTCGACCCGCTGCGTGCGGCAAAGATCGCCAATGCCGTCGCCGAGGCCTATATCAACGACCAGCTCAATGCGAAGTACGTGGCGGCGCGCCGCGCCAGCAACTGGCTGTCCGACCGGATCGGCGAACTGCGCGGGCAAGCGACGTCGGCCGAGAAATCGATCGTGGACTTCAAGGCCGAGAACAAGATTGTCGACGCCGGCGGCCGTCCGATCTCGGACCAGCGCGTGGCGGATCTGAACAAGGAACTGGCGACGGCGCGGATGCAGACCACCGAAGCCCGCGTCAAGCTCGACCGCATCGAGCAGATCACCAAATCCGACCTGCGCGAAGCCACCGTGACCGACACCTTGCGCAGCGAGGTCGTGAGCAAGCTGCGCAGTCAATATCTCGACATGGCCAATCGCGAGGCCGATCTGTCGTCCCGCTACGGGCCGAACCATCTCGCCGCCGTCAATCTGCGCAACCAGATGAAGGAGATCAAGCGGTCGATCAACGAGGAGCTCGGCCGTCTGGCGGAGACCTACCGCAGTGATTATGCGATCGCCCAGCAGCGCGAGAAGGACGTGCAGGCCGCGCTGGACGAGGCGGTGGCCAAGTCGCAACTGACAGGACAGGCGCAGGTCCAGCTGAAGGAACTGGAGAGCAATTCCCAGACCTACCGCACGCTGTATGAGAATTTCCTGCAGCGCTATACCGAAGCCATCCAGCAGCAAACCTATCCGATCACCGAAGCACGGGTGATCTCGTCGGCGAGCCGGCCGGGCCGGCGCAGCAGCCCCTCGACCCTGCTTGTCCTGCTGGTGGGCTGCGTGAGCGGCCTGATGCTCGGAATCGGGATCGGTATTGTCAACGACATGGCCGACCGGGTGATCCGCACCCGCGGCCAGGCCGAATCGATCCTGGGCCTGGACTGCCTCGCGCTGTTGCCGATCGCGCAGGAGGCCGGGGTCTCGATCGTTCCGGATCAGGCCACGGGGTCCCGAGCCTTGGGGTCGCAAACCTTGGGGCCGCGGAGCATCCCGCCGAATGCCTCGATCGGCTGGAGCGCCATGCATGACCCGTTCTCGGGTTACTCGGAAGGCATCCGGGCGATCAAGGGCGCGATCGATCTCAGCGAGCGGCCGGAGCGGCCGCGCGTCATCGGGATCTCGTCGACGCTGCAGGGAGAAGGGAAATCGACAGTCGCCGCCTCGCTTGGCCTGCTGTGCGCACAGGTGGGCGCCAAAGCCATCGTGGTCGATTGCGATCTGCGCCATGCCTCACTCACCAAGCAATTGAGTCCGTCGGCGACGGTCGGCCTGCTCCAAGTGGTGACCGGGCTTGCCACGCTCGAGGACGCGATCTGGAAGGATCCAGCGAGCAGCCTGGCCTTTCTGCCGGCGGTGCTGAGCGGACCGATGGCGAATTCGAACGAGGTCCTCGCGTCCGAGGCGATCCACGAGCTCTTCACGAAGCTGCGCGAACAGTTCGACTATATTTTCGTCGATTTGCCGCCACTGACTCCGGTCATCGACGTGCGTGCGACGGGTCACTTCGTGCAGCAGTACGTCCTGGTGATGGAATGGGGAAAGACCCGGGTCGATGCCATCGAAGAGGCGCTGATCGCCGCCCGCGCGCTCAAGGACAATCTCCTCGGCGTGGTGCTGAACAAGGCCGACACCACGCAGCTCCACCAGTATCAGGGGCAGTTCGGCGTCATCCGCCGCCTGGCGGAGAAAGTGGATTCGCACTGGGTGGTGCGCGATACCGCGTCATGACCGGTGGGGGGCCAGGGTTGGCCCAGGCCTCCCATCGCTCTCGGCCGTCATGGCCGGGCTTGTCCCCGGCGATCCGGCTACGCCGGGGGCCTCTAAATCCTCGGCTTTCCTTGCCGCGCTGCCGTCAAGTCATGGATGCCCCGGCGTCTCTGTTCTGCCGAGCCGCTGACCATGTGCAGGCATGACGGCTGCATGCGTCGAGATGTATCGACCATCATCATCTCAGCGAACGTCCCCCACGCCATCGCGTCGAATTGTCGAGGCGCCTCTCCACTCTCTCACCGACATGCGCCCTTCGTTGTGATCCAGGCGCGTCGGTATTCTCGGCCGCCGCGCCTGCCTTGGGTTGCAAGTCGGATTTATCCGGCGGGGTTCTTGCGACACATCCATAACTTCGTGGCAGCTGTGCCGCTGGAGCGTTTTCCAGTGAAGTGAATACCGGTTCCCTCGCGACAAACGTGAGGCGTTTGCGCGAAGATAACGCGTCAAAACAAAATGCGGGAGCTCCGTTCCGAGTCTACCGGAACGGAAATGGCTCGCCGGCGTGGGTGCCGCGTCACGACTGGTCGGTGGCCAGCGCCCGGTTGAGCGGGGGCGCGTCGGACTTGCGGGCACGAACCCAATCCCTGAAGGATCCGGCGACGATATCGCCCAGAACCTCGTGGGCCAGCAGGCGTCGTATCATCAGCACGCTACCGCAGGTGATCAGCACATTCAGGGCCACCAGGACGCCGGTTTGCTGCAGGACGCTGAAGCAGGCGTAGGCGACAGGCAGAAACGCGATCGCTTCCCAGAGGTGAATGCGCGCGACCAATTTAGTCGAGCCGCTTCCCATCAGCAGCGCGGCCACATAGAAGTGCAGCGTGCTGACAAAGATCAGGTAGCCGGCGTTGGTTCGAAAATCGAGCCCGAACTGGATGCCCGAATGCAGCCACAGCGCCACCAGCACGTTGCCAAGGGCATAGAAACCGAGGCTTGCAACCGCCGCGCCGCTGAGCACCAGCACGCCGCTCAGGCGTGCGGCATGCAACGCGCCGGCGTTGTCGCGATGGGACAGCCGCGACGCGATCATATTGGTCAGCGGGAACGTGAAGGCGACCAGCAGCGCGCCGTACGACTGCAGCAAGCGCATGAAGATGCCGAGCTGGATGACGCTGTTCGGCCCGGCCAGGAAGCCAAAGAGCCCGGTGGAGAGCTGATAGAGGATCAGGAGGCCCAGGCTGATAATGGTGAAATCAAGCGAGCTCCACAGCAGCAGCCGCACCGTGTTGCGCCGCCAGGCGAAGCGGCGAACGAACAGCCCGCGATTGCGCCGTACCACGTCGAAGCCATGGACGATCGAGCCGAATAGAAAACTCAAGTTGAGCAGATAGGCGGCGAATGCGATCGATGGGTAGTGGGGAAACACCGTAAACAGCAAAACGAGCGACAGGATATAGCTGCCGACCTGGAAGGCATAGAGCCGGTAAAGCTTGTGGTGGGCGGCGTCGATGCCCTCGAATATCGACAGGAAGAACCACAGGCTAAGGGCGAAAAACAGGCTCAGCACGCTGACGGTGAATTCGCTCCGATGCTCCGCGATGACATCGTTGAGCTGCACCGTCGACATCACTACCAGAAACAGCGCGGAGCTCACGCAGAACAGACACAGGTTGATCACCGCGGCGAGCACCGTCGCCATCGAGACAAAGCGTGCGACGAACGGCGGCACGCGCGTGGAATACCGCGTGATGATGCTGGCGATGACGCGTCCCATGCCGATATTCGCGAAGCCGACCCAGGAGCCGATGCTCAGCACGACCAGAAACAGGCCGAAGTTCGATTGCCCGAGCTGTTTGAGCGCCAGCGGCAGCCCGACGAGGTTGAGCACGATCGCCAGCACGCGGGCCAGCCATGCGACGAGCGTTGAGAAGATGATGGACTTCATTTTGCCAAGCCTCTTTTAGCGTTGTCGTGAGTAGCGGTTTGCGTCATCAAAATGCGTCAGATCAAAAAATCGAAAGTGCCGTTCCTCTAGTGGATCACATTGCCGGTTCGGGAGAAGAACTTTGCGGTTTCCGGAACCTTGCGGGTGCATTCCGCCGGATTGCCCGCAATCAGCGAATAAGGTTCGGCCTTGATGTAGTTGATCACCGTGCCGGCGCTGACGATGCAGCATTTCGGAAGATTGACTCCCTTCATCAACAGGGAGCCGGCGCCGACCATCGTATAGTCGCCGACCACGATCGGCCCGCAGGATTGTTTGCAGCGGATGATCTCGATGCCGTGCGTCACCAGCTGGGAGCGGAAGCCGGCAAGCCCTGAAAATGCGCCGAACGTCACCCGGTCGGTGCAGTCGATGTAATGCTGATGCCCCATCATGCTGCATTTGCCCATGGTGAGCTGGGAGCGGCGGTTTTTCGCGCTCTGGTAGAATGGGCTTTTGATCTTCGTCGAAAATCCGGCGATCCAGTTGAAATTGCCGATGAAGGAATCCTCGTCCATTTGCAGCTTGTCGAGGCGCCCGACGAAGTTCAGATGGCCGAGCCGCGCCCCCTGGGCCATCTCCACCGCGTCCGCGAACAGGAGCGACAGGCCGATGCGACAGTCCGGATGCAACTGATATCCGAAACAGGCCACCAGCAGGCGCCTGCGCAGCATCCACGGCAGAATGAACCCGAACACTTGAACTGCGAGCTTGATCATCGTTGCACCATAGAGCCTTTCCCGGTCTCCCCAGCCTTGCCTGTCGTCAGGACGCCTTCATGGATCCCGACACCGAAATTTGTTGCCGTTGCGGGCCGCGGTACGGCCATCTGAGATTGGCGGTGTCGCGCGCGCCGCCGGACAGGACGGGCGCGGCCGTCGGCAGTCTCGGCTCCGTCGCGCGCCAGATCAGCTTGCGCGTCGAGGTCCTGTGCATCGGCCGCTTCGCGTAGGCGAGGATCAGCATGAAGAAGAAAGCGCCGATGAAGCCGATATTGAAGTTGTCGGGCTCGAAGCACTGAATCAGCAGGGTCGAGGCAAGCGCCAGTCCGCAGATCAGCGATCGCCGCTCCGGGAGGTTGAGGCCGAACCAGATCAGATAGATCGTTCGGATCAGAACGGCGGTCAGCAGCAGGCCGCCGAGCAGGAGTCCGAAATCCATGAAGTAGGACAGGATGCCGCTGTGCACCGTGTGCATCTGGTATCGGCTGGAGCGGAAGCCGTAGCCATAGAATGCGAACTTGTCCATCGAATCGAAGAAGGCGTTCCAGGAGTCCGACCGGCCGGTGAATCCGGAGAAGATGCCGCGCTCGGGATCGAAGATCGCAAGGTCGTTGGTCAGCCGATCCAGCAGCCGCTCGGTGTTGATCGACATCAACACGATGGCGGAGACGAACGGCAACCCGATCAGGACGGCGGCCAGCAACCGCAGAAGCAGATCGCGGCCTTTGCGGCTTGCCGGAATGCCGCGGACCGTGCAGCAAAGGTATCCGACGTAGAACATCACGATGCCGATCATGATGGTGCGGGCGCTGACCATATAGGCGGCCGCGAGGCAGAGCACGAACACCGGCAGGCTGACCCGGCGGGTCAGGATGCTATGCAGCACGAGCGCGATATAGGCATAGCGCGCGTAATGATTGGGATGGATCAGCCCGACCCAACGATAGTCATGGAAGCCCTGCAGCGCCGCGGTGACGATCAGCCCGCCGCTGACCGCGACGAACGCCAGGGCCAGTGCATTGTCGACGTCGCGTTCGGACGCCTGCCAGAAGCAGATGCAGAGAACGAATCCGCCGAGCGTGACCAGGTACTGGGTGATCTGCTGGATCGAATCGGGATAGTCGCCGAGCAGGATCGTGAACAGCAGAACGAGACAGGAGAATACCCAGAGAAACACCAGCGCCGCCTGGAAATGCGTCACCACCGTCATGGCACCGTGGCGCGCGAACACCAGCAGGCCGACCAGCAGGACCGGCACGGCGATCAGCAGGCCGCCTCCGCCGACCTCGGCCATGGTGGTGTCGCCGGCGCGCAGGCTTTCCAGCATGGCCGGTGTCCCGCGGATGCCGGGAAGGAAGATGATCCCGATATAGATGGCGAAGCCGACCCCAGCGGAATTCAGGAAACCGCCCATCAACAGGTTTCGGCCGGCGGCGAGACTGGGTTTGATGAGGTCGAGGAGAGTGTTCATCGCAGGTCTCCCGGCACCAGTTCGGCCTGCAGGTTCGGCCGCGCCGGCGCGGCGCGCGGAGCTTGCGTGAACAGGAAGTCGGCCTGGATCGGTCCGAGCGCGGGATCCACGTGCTGATTGTAGACGCCCGCGAGCTGGAAGCCGCGGCCATCCATCCAGCGCGCGATTTCCGGCAGCAGCGGCTGTCCCTCATAGAGCGCGAGATATGAACACTCCACATAGACCACGTCGAAATGGTTCAGCAGGTCCGCCGAGCCGCGAAGCACGTCGAGTTCGGCGCCCTGAACGTCGATCTTGAGCAGCGACGGGCGCTGCAACTTCCGGCCGGCGAGGCATTCCGACAGCCGCCGGACCGACACCTGCTCGGTCCGCGCCACCGTGATGCCGAAGATCTCGTTCTGTGCGCTGGTGGGGCGCAGCAGCGACGAGGAATCATCGCTGCTCGCGACGAAGATGGTCTTGTCGCCAGGGTGCTCGCCGACGGCGCTGTTGAAGAGATAGATGCCGTCGTCCTGCCCGAGATAGCGTTGGAACAACGTCGCGGGAGCGTCCAGCGGCTCGAAGGAGTAGATCAGAGATTGCGGAAACCTCGCGCGCGCGAACGTTGCGAACTGGCCGCGATTGGCGCCGATATCGACCACGGTGCGAAATGCGAACCGGCCGAGCGCCCCGGCATGCTCGATCGCCGGTGCGACGCCGCGCAGCATCTGCGGCCAAAGCCGCGGGCGCAGTGCGCAGTACAGGCCTTTTTTCAGGGTCAACCACTGCATGATGCCGCCCTCCAGGGTTCAGCCATAGGCGCCTCGATATCGCTGCGCGGTCTGGGAGCGGTCGAACGTCCTGCGAGCGTATTGAATGGCGCCGGCGCTCAGCTCCGACCATTCTTCGCCCATCGCATAGATCGCCGCGAGCTTGTCCGCGAAGGCCGAGGTGTTCGACAGCGGCAGCGCCCACCCAGCCCGGCTCGCCTCGACATCGGTCCATGGGCTGCGATCGCTGATCAGGACCGGCAGGCCGAGGTGCAGGGCTTCCACGATCGAATGGCCGAAATTCTCCCCAAGCGTCGGATGCAGCAGGATGTCGTAGTGCGGCAGGGCCCGCAGCAGTGACTCCTTGTTGACGTTACCCTTGAAGTGGATCTCGCTCGGGCCGGTGCCGGCCTGGATCATGGCGACGCACCGCTGGTAATAGTCCGTGTCGGCGGTGTCGCCGAACACGTCCAGCGTCGCCGGGACATGCAGTTGCCGCAGCATCTCGATCGCGGCGGTCAGGTTCTTCTGCCCGGTCACCCGTCCCACGAATGCGATCCTGAGCCGGTTGCGCGGCTTTTCGTTGCGCGGGCTGGCGGCGGGCAGCGGCTCGACGAACTGCGACACCACGGCGACATTCTGCCGTCGCAGATGATTGCGATCGATGTCGCGCTTCTCGCCCGGAGAGCCGGCGAGGTGGATGACGTCGCGGTAGAGGCCGAGCAGGTCGGTGAGGCGGCAGTAGAGCGCCTTGCGCGGGCGTCGCGTCGCCATGATGACATCCATGAAGATGCCGTGCGGCGTGTGGAACAGCTTGCTGCGGCCGGCCAGGCCCAGCTTGCAGAGAACCAGCGCGGGGATCGCCAGCAGCGGATCGAAGGCGCATTGGATGTCGACCACGTCGAATTCCTCGGCAAGGCGCGCGGCCAGGATGCGCAGGCCTTTCAGTCCACGCGGAACGTATTCGATCACGACATGCGGCATCACCACGCGCAGGTGAGGCTGCGCGAACAACCGTGATCCGGTGGTGAAGTCATGGTTCAGCGTCAGGATATGAAAGTCGTAATCGCTGCTCATGTTGTCGACGAGGTTCTTGATCGCCGTCGCCGGGCCCAGATGGGACTGCGCCGGAAAATACGATCGATAGATGATCAGCACGCGCTTCTTGCTCATCGATTTCGGGCCTCGCGCGAGGGGCCTGCGCCGGCAGCCGCGCGCTGAACCGCGAGATCACGCGCCCGGCGTGACGCGAACAGCATGCATGACGTCCGATGACGAACGGTTAAGGCGGCGCCGCGCGTCGGTTGCGATCGATGTGTTCGGAATTTGGGTGCTTGCAGCATGGGTGATACCGGTGTGATGCGCGCTTCTACGGACGCACGATGTTTGCCGACGAATGCACCCGATCATCCTGCGCCGGTTGGTTCGACGTCTTCGATGTCTGCCGGCCGTTGAGGACGTCGCGAAAGACGGCTTCGAAGCGGTTGGCCACGACATCGATGTCGAATGCGCTTTCCGCATAGGCACGGGCTTTGCTGCCCGCTTCCGCGCGCAGCGTGCGGCTTTCCAGGAACAGCCGCACGGCCTGGACGAAGGCGGAGCGGTCGCCGGCGTCGACGACGCGTCCCGCGTCGCATCCCTGGATGATGCG
>BFBZ01000011.1_pt41 | contig 24162 bp, 18 predicted proteins | sample 1888401 | NCBI WGS metagenome assembly BFBZ01 (sample SAMD00112614, study PRJDB3348) | symbiont metagenome | host: Chara braunii
GGTAATCCGGCCAGGGGACGGCCTCGGTGAACTGCGCGGCCGCGCCGATCATGGCCGCGTTGTCCGTGCAGAGCCGGCGCTCGGGGACCGCCAGGCGCAGGCCGAGCCGCTCCGCACCCTCCCCCACCAGCTCGCGCAGGCGGCCGTTGGCGGCGACGCCGCCGCCGAGGGCGACGGCCGGCACGCCCTCGTCGACCGCGGCGGCGATCAGACGGTCGGCGAGCGGCCGCAGCACCGCCTCCTGGTACGAGGCGGCCAGGTCGGCGCGCTCCTGCTGGGTCGGCGGCGCCTCGCGCTCGCGGACCGCGTACAGCAGGGCCGTCTTCACCCCCGCGTACGAGAAGTCGCGCGTCGCGGCGCCCCGCAGCCCCACCGGGAACTCGTGGGCGGTGCGCGACCCGGTCGACGCCAGCTTCTCCAGCGCCGGGCCGCCCGGGTAGCCCAGGCCCAGGAGCCGCGCGCCCTTGTCGATGGCCTCCCCCGCGGCGTCGTCGATCGTCTGGCCCAGCAGGCGCGGGGTGCGCAGGTCGGTGACGAGGTCCAGGCGGGTGTGGCCGCCCGAGGCCACCAGGCTCACGAACGGCGGGTCCAGCGCCACCGGCGCCAGCCAGCTGGCGGCGATGTGCCCGTGGAGGTGGTCGACCATGATCAGCGGCTTGCCGGCGGCGTACGCGATCGCCTTCGCCGTGGCGACGCCGATCAGGAGCGCCCCGATCAGCCCGGGGCGCTGCGTCACGGCGACCGCGTCGACGTCGCCGAGGGCCATGCCCGCCTGCGCCAGCGCCTCGTCGACCACGCCGTTGACGGTGCCCAGGTGGTGCCGCGCGGCGACCTCGGGGACCACGCCGCCGTAGGGGGCGTGCAGCTCGGCCTGCGACGCGACCACGTTGGACAGGATCTCGCGGCCCGCGACGACGGCGGCGGCGGTCTCGTCGCACGAGGTCTCGACAGCCAGGATCGGGCCGGTCACGCCGCCTCCGGGTGGCCGCTGCGCCACATGATCATGGCGTCCTCGCCATTGTCCGAGTAGTAGCCGGGGCGGATGCCGTGGTCCAGGAACCCCTTGCGCCGGTACAGGTGGATCGCCCGCGCGTTCGAGACCCGCACCTCGAGCGTGAACCCGAGGTGGGGCCTCGAGGACGCCCGGTCGAACAGGTCGTCCAGCAGCAGCCCGCCGATCCCCTGGTCGCGGTGGGCCTCGCGCACCACCACGTTCAGGATGTGCCAGACGTCGGCGTAGCGCGACACCATGATGTAGCCGAGCACGTCGCCGGAGCGGTGCGCCACCAGGTCGATGGTGCCCGGGCGCCCCAGCTCGGACATGAACATGGCGCGCGTCCAGGGGGTCGCCGAGCTGGACGCCTCGATCGCGACCACCTGCGGCACGTCGGCCGTCTTCATCGGCCGGATCCTGGTCACCGCCTCGGCCGGCGCACGGCGGGCGCGGGCCATCAGGCGCCCGCCCCGGCGGCCGCGCGCCGGTTGACCTCGGCGTCGGGCAGGCGTGCGTACACCGGCCGGGCCGGCAGCCCGGCGCCGGCGCGGACACGGGCGACGAGCGCGGCCGCCGAGATGCGGGACGCCCGCGCCGCCGGCGGCAGCAGGGTGCGCCCGGGGCCGTCGAGCGCGCCGCCTGCGGCGGGCACGCCGTCGCCGCCGATCCACGCGGGCTCCCCGAGGCCGTCGAGCAGGGCGCCGAGGTCGGCCGGCGCGATCGCCCGGGGCGCCGCGAGCTCCTCCAGGGCCTGGCCGCCGCTCGCGCGGTACACGGCGGCGAAGAGCTCGCGGCGGCGGGCGTCGAGCACCGGGACCACCAGGGCGCCGGGCGGCGCGACCTCGGCCACGCCGAGCGCGAGCGCCTCGAGCGACGACGCCCCCGTCACCGGGATCCCCAGGGCCTGGCCCAGCCCGAGAGCGGTGGCCAGCCCGATCCGCAGGCCGGTGAACCCCCCGGGTCCGACGCCCACGACGATCCCGTCGAGGTCTGCCGTGCCGGCCCCGACCGACGCGAGGAGCCCGTGAACCGCCTCGAGCACGCGCCGCCCGGCGCCCGGCTCGGGCGCCAGCCAGAGCTCGGCGACCGGCCCGTCGTCATGGACGAGCGCGAGGGCCGGGCTCGCGGTGGAGGTGTCGAGCGCGAAGGTCGGCAATCAGATGGCCGAGGCTGGCGCGGAGGTCCGCGTCCCTCGCGGCCAACAGTACCAGCCTGCGATCCCCTCCCCCGTGGCGCAGTTCCAGCTCCAGACGCGGTTCCGGGAGGGCCGCCAGGATGGCGTCGGGCCACTCCACGAAGCCCACCGCGTCGGCGCCGACCGCGTCGCGCAGCAGTTCGGCCTCCTCGTCATCCGGTCCGCCCAGGCGGTACGCGTCGACGTGCGCGACCTCCACCCGCCCGGCGTACCGCTGGGCGACGGTGAACGTGGGACTCGTGACCGGCCCCTCCACGCCGAGGGCGCGCGCCGCCGCCCGCACCAGGGTGGTCTTGCCCGCGCCGAGCTCGCCGCGCAGCAGCACCAGGTCCCCGGGGCGCAGGAGCTCCGCCAGCGCGGCGCCGAGCTCGGCCGTGGCCTCGGGGCCCTCGCTCTCGAAGGCGAGCGGATCGTCGGTCAGCGACAGGCTCAGAAGAGTCCGAGCTGCTCGGCCGAAGCAGGCTCGGGGACGGCCGCGACGGGCACGGGTGCCGGGGGCGGCGGCGCGGGCTCCGGCGCGGGGGCGGGGGCGGCGGCCGCGACGGGGCCGCCGGCGGCGCGGGCGGGGGTCTCGCCCCGCAGCAGGCCGGGGATGCGCGCGAAGTCCTCCTCCAGGGTGGAGAGCATCGCCCGGGTGTACAGCGCCGCCGCGGGGTGGAACAGCGGGTAGAGCAGCAGCCGGTGGCCGGCCACCTCGATCGGCAGCTCGTGGCCGTGCACGCGGGAGATCCCGTCCGGCCGTCCGGAGAGCAGCTTGGTGGCGAAGTTGCCGAGGGTGCACACCATCCGCGGCCGGATGAGCTGGATCTGCCGGAACAGGTGCGGCTCGCAGTCGCTGATCTCGGCGGGGGCGGGGTCGCGGTTGCCCGGCGGCCGGCACTTCAGGACGTTGGCGATGAAGACGTCCTCGCGCCGCAGCCCGATCCCCTCCAGGAGCGTCGTCAGCAGCTTCCCGGACTGGCCCACGAACGGGATGCCCTGCCGGTCCTCGTGGTAGCCGGGCGCCTCGCCGACGAACATCACCTCGGCGTCGAGCGCGCCGTCGCCCACCACGACCTGCGTGCGGGTTCCGCTGAGCGCGCAGCGGGTGCACACGGCGACCTCGTCGCGGTGGTACGCCTCGAGCGCGGCCACGCGGTCGGCGGCTTCGGGCATGTGGGGAGGCTACCCGCGCGGTCGGCCGGAACGACACCCGACGCGGCACGTGGGCCGGCGGTATGATGGCGGCTGCCGCTCACGCACAGCCCGGCATCCCGCGCCGCGGGAGTTGGAGCAGAGGCGTCGGACGGGGGCAGACCGCGGTCGCGGCGTGCCGTCGTCCGGGACCGCGCGGGGCGGTTCCCGCATGCCCGTTTCCCGAACCGACCCCCTCCCGACACCCCCGGTCCCGGTCGTCCGCACGGTCGCCGATCTGCGCCGCGCGGTCGCCGAGCTGCGGGCCGGCGGCCGCCGCATCGCGGTGGTGCCGACGATGGGCGCGTTCCACGAGGGCCACCTGGACCTGATGGACCGGGCCGGCGCCGGCGGGTACGCGGTGGTGGTCACCCTGTTCGTGAACCCCACCCAGTTCGCGCCGGGCGAGGACCTCGGCAAGTACCCGCGCCAGGAGGCCCGGGACCTGGCGCTCGCCGCAGAGCACGGCGTGTCCCTGGTGTTCGCGCCGGGCCCCGGCGAGATGTACCCCGACGGCCACGCCACGGCGATCGCGGTGTCGGGCCCCAGCGCCGGCCTGGAGGGGGCGTCCCGCCCCGGGCACTTCTCGGGGGTCGCCACGATCGTGGCGAAGCTGCTGCTGGCCGTCCGCCCCGACCGGGCGGTGTTCGGCCAGAAGGACGGCCAGCAGGTGGCCGTGGTGCGGCGCCTGTTGGCCGACCTGCACCTCGACGACATCGAGCTCGTCGTCGCCCCGATCTTCCGCGAGCCCGACGGGCTCGCGATGAGCAGCCGCAACGCCTACCTCGGTCCGGAGGACCGCGCGGCGGCGACCGCGCTCAGCCGCGGCCTGCGCGCCGCGGAGGCGCTCGCGCAGGAGGGCGAGCGCGACGCCGCCCGCATCGCGGCGGCCGCCCGTGCGGTCATCGAGGCGGAGCCCCGCTGCGCCCTCGAGTACGCCGCCGTCGTCCATCCCGACACGTTCGAACCCCTCGACACGCTCGAGGGTCCCGCTCTGCTCGCCGTGGCCGCGCGCGTCGGCCCGGCCCGGCTCATCGACAACGTCCGTCTCCCCACCCGTCCCCGGAGGGCCGCCAACGTGCCGCTTCGCACCCGCACGATGATGAAGAGCAAGATCCACCGCGCCGCGGTCACCGACGCCGACCTGAACTACGTCGGCAGCATCACGGTCGACACCGACCTCCTCGAGGCGGCCGACATCCTCCCCTACGAGCAGGTCACGGTCCTGAACATCAACACCGGGGCCCGCTTCGAGACCTATGCGATCGAGGGCCCGGCGGGGCGGGGCGACATCTGCCTGAACGGGGCCGCCGCACGGCTCGCGCAGCCCGGCGACCTCGTGATCGTTCTGACCTACGCGCAGTACGACGCGGCCGAGCTCGAGGGGTTCGAGCCGACCGTCGTCCACGTCGATTCCGACAACCGGCAGGTGGACGTCTCGCCCGCGTTCGAGGGCGTCCCCGCGCTGTGGGAGGAGCGGTAGCCATGACGACGACGCTGACCGGCGGTCGCCTCTCCGCCGACGACATCCGGGCCCGCAAGGGCGGGATGCGCCTGGCGATGCTGACCGCGTACGACTACCCGACCGCCATGGCCCTCGAGGCCGCGGGGGTGGACATCCTCCTGGTGGGCGACAGCCTCGGGGAGGTGGAGCTCGGGTTCCCGACCACCCGGGACGTGACGCTGGCGATGATGGCCCACCACGTCCGCGCGGTCCGCAACGGGGCGCCCGCCACGCACGTCTGCGGGGACCTCTCGGCGAACACGTACCGGACGCCCGCGGAGGCGGTCGAGAGCGCCCGCGTGCTGGTGGCCGCCGGCGCCGACTCGGTGAAGCTGGAGGGCGGGCTGGCCCCGCAGGTGGCGGCGATCATCGCCGACGGGATCCCGGTGATCGGCCACGTGGGGCTCCTGCCGCAGACGGCGGAGGTGTACCGCCGTGAGGGGAAGACGCCGGAGGAGGCCGACCGGATCGCCGCGGAGGCACGGGCGCTCGACGAGGCGGGGTGCTGCGCGATCGTGATCGAGGCGGTCCCGGTGGAGCTGGCCGAGCGGATCACGCGCGAGGTGGGCGCGCCGACGATCGGCATCGCGGCGGGGACGGAGACGGACGGGCAGGTGCTCGTCTCCACCGATCTGATCGGGCAGCTCCCGACGGTGCCGCGGTTCGTGAAGCCGCGGGCGAACGTCTACGCGGCGGTGGTGGGCGCGGCGGCGGCGTACGTCGAGGAGGTGCGCGGGGCGGCGGTCCCGGTGCTCGCCGCGGTCGGCGGCGCGGCCGCCGGCGGCATCTACCGCGCCGGGTGAGCCGGCCGATGTCGGTGGAGGAGCGCACGGCGTTCCTCCTCCACGCGACGCGCACGGGCAAGCTGGCGACCGTCCGCGAGGACGGTCGCCCGCACGTCCAGCCCGTCTGGTTCGTCCTCGACGACGACGGCACCGTCGTGTTCATGACGGGCGCGACGACGGTCAAGGGCCGCAACCTCCGCCGCGACGGACGGGCGTCGCTGGTGGTCGACGACGAGGCGCCGCCGTTCGCGTACGTCCGGATCGATGGAACCGCCGAGATCAGCGAGGGTCTCGAGGACATGCTGATCTGGAGCACCCGGATCGCGTTCCGCTACATGGGCCCGGAGCAGGCCGAGAGCTACGGGCGGCGCAACGCCGTGCCGGGGGAGCTGCTGGTGCGCCTGCGCCCCGAGCACATCGTCACCGAGGCGGGCGTCGCGGACTGAGGTCGGCGCGGTCTGGCCCCCCCCGCGGATGGCGGCGGCTGACGCCTCCAACGCCGTCACGCGCCAGTGCCTCGCCTGGACCCCCACCCGCCTCGACACCCGTCCCCGCCGGCGCCGCCTGAGCCCCGCGCTCCCGGCCCGGGATCCGGGCTGGGAGCGGCCCGGATCCCGCCCCGGTCCGTTTCCTGTCGTGCACTTGCCCGGCGGGTGACCGTGCACTTGTGACCCGGGACGGAACGGGGCCATGTCGGTTTCGTGACGGTCGGGTGTCGAGTCGGGGGAGCCTGCTCGGGGAGGCTCCGGTGGATGGCGCGGAGCTTCTACAAGGGGGAGAGCCTGGGGTCGGCGCCGGCGTGTGCGATCTGCGTCGGCAAGGGCTCCGGGAAGCGGGAGGCATTGCATCTGCCCGGTGGGGTGTCGGTGTGGCTGTGCGCCGCCCACCGGGATCCCGGGTTCCTCACCGCGAGGGCGGGGCGGGATCTGGTGGTGTCGTTGATGCAGGTGTGGCTGGCGGCGGGGTGCTACACCGCCCAGCGCTCCCGGGCCCTCAACCTGTTCCGGGCCGCCCTTTCTTCCCGGCCGGCGCGCCCCAGGCCCGGGTCCTACACCTGGCCCGTCGTCCGCGCTGAAGCGGAGCGGCGGTGGGCGGCGGGTGAGCCGCCGCGGCGGGTGATCCGGGAGCTCCGCGAGAGGGAGGACCCGGCGCCCCGGGCCGGCGCGCGCCCCTCGGAGGCGACGATGCGGCGGTGGTTCCGCCAGGGCCGATGGCGCGACGGCGAGTCCGGGACGGCGCGGCCACCGAAGCCCCCACCCCCACCCTCAGGGACTGAAGATCAGGACCAGGAACACGAGGAACACGACGACGTGGACGGCTCCCTCGAGGACGGTGGTCCTCGAGCCGGAGAACGTCACCAGGCTCAGGAGCAGGGTGAGGGCCAGCAGGACGATCCCGGTGCCGTCCAGGCCGAGGACGACGTCCTCACCCGTCACCAGCCCGATCGTCAGCACCGCCGGGACCGTCAGGCCGACGGTCGACAGGCACGCCCCCAGGCACAGGTTCACCGTCCGCTGGAGCTCGTTGCGGTACGCGGCCTTCAGGGCGGAGACGCCCTCCGGGGTGAAGATGATCATCGCGATCAGGAGGCCCCCGAGGGCGAGGGGGGCGCCCGCCTCGACGAGGCCCCGGTCGAGGATCACCCCGAGCGTCTTCGAGAGCAGCACGATCGGCAGGACCGTCGCGACCAGCAGGATCGTGTCCCGCTTCACCATCGCCCGCCACTCGGGGTCGTGGGGCATGCCGGCGTGCGGCAGATCCTCCGCCCGCTCCCCCGGCTCCACGAAGAACCCCTTGTGCCGCCCCGTCTGGACGGCCAGGAAGATCCCGTAGAGCACCAGGGTGCACAGGGCGAACGCGATCGCCTGGCCGGTGGACAGCGTCCCCGCGCCGGTGGTGGTCGTGAACCGCGGGAGCACCAGCCCGATCACGGCCAGCGGGATGATCACGATCAGGTACGCCAGCGCGCCGGGCAGGTTGTACGACTGCTCGTGGTGGCGCAGGCCCCCGACCAGCAGCGCCAGGCCCACCACCCCGTTCAGCACGATCATCACGACCGCGAACATCGTGTCCCGGCCGACCGTGGCGTTCGCGTCGCCGCCGAGCATCACGGCGCTGATCAGCCCCACCTCGATCGTCACGATCGAGATCGTGAGGATGAGGGTGCCGAGCGGCTCCCCCATCGCCTCCGCCAGGTGCTCCGCCCGCTCGATCACCCCGAACGCGCACCAGAACATCAGCCCGATGACCCAGACGAAGACGACGGCCGCGAGCCAGTCGGGGCCGGGGTCCCACGAGAGACCCCGGCCCAGCCCGAGGACCGCCACGACCGTGCCCCACGCGAGGCCCAGCCGGAGGGCGACCTGGTGCCGGCGGAGGATGCGCGCTACGCGCGGCTCCCGGCGGCGATCTTGCGGAGGTTCAGGGCCTTCGCCAGGACCTCCTCGTCCACGCCGTGCTCACGCGCCACCTCGCGGAGCGCGCGGCCGCTCGCCGTCGCCTCCTTCACGATCGCCGCGCCCTTGTCGTACCCGATGATCGGGTTGAGGGCGGTCGCGACCTGCAGGTTGCTCTCGGCGAGCTCCTCCAGCTTGGGCAGGTTCGGCTCGATCCCGGCGATGCACCTGTCCGCGAACAGGCGGGACGTCGTCGAGAGCAGGTGGATCGACCCCAGCAGGTTCCGGGCGAGCAGCGGGATGCGCACGTTCAGCTCGAAGTTGCCCTGCATCCCGCCGATCGTGATGGCCGTGTCGTTGCCGATCACCTGGGCGGCGACCTGCAGCACGACCTCCGGGATGACCGGGTTGACCTTGCCCGGCATGATCGACGAGCCCTTCTGCAGCTCCGGCAGGAAGATCTCGGCGAGGCCGGCGCGGGGGCCGCTGCCCAGGATCGCGATGTCGTTCGCGATCTTGGTGAGCGACACCGCCACCACCTTCAGCGCCCCGGAGGCCTCCACCAGCCCGTCGCGGGCGCCCTGCGCCTCGAACGGGTCGGCGGGGCCGGAGATCGGCAGGCCCGTGTCGGCGGCGAGGCGCTCCCGCACCTTCGCGGCGAAGTCGGGGTGCGTGTTCAGGCCCGTCCCGGCGGCCGTCCCGCCGAGGGGGATCTGCCCGAGGCGCGTGGTCGCGTCGGCGACCCGGTCCCGGCCCTGGCGGATCTGGGCGGCGTAGCCGGCGAACTCCTGGCCGAGCGTGACCGGGACCGCGTCCATCAGGTGGGTGCGGCCCGTCTTGACGACGTCCTTCCACTCCTCGGCCTTCGCGGCGAGGGTGTCGGCCAGGTGGTCCAGGGCCGGCAGCAGGTTGTCGACCGTCTCCTGCAGCGCGGCGCAGTGCACCGCCGACGGGAACACGTCGTTGGAGCTCTGCCCGTAGTTGACGTGGTCGTTCGCGTGAGCGTCGTCGCCGGCGAGGTGCGCGATGACCTCGTTGGCGTTCATGTTCGACGACGTCCCCGAACCCGTCTGGAACACGTCCACCGGGAACTGGTCGTCGTGCTCGCCCGCCGCGACGGCGTCGGCCGCCGTGCCGATGCGCTCCGCGACGTCCGCGTCCAGCAGCCCCAGCTCGGCGTTGACACGCGCCGCGGCCCCCTTGATCCGGCCCAGCCAGCGCACCACCGGAACCGGCACGCGCTCGCCTGACACCGGGAAGTTCTCGACCGCCTTGCGGGTCTCCCCGCCCCAGAGCTCCTCCGCCACCTCGACCCCCTGAATCGACAATCGGTCCAACAGGTGATCCTACCGAGGGGCGGGCTCCCTGATGCCGCCGAGGGCCCGGAGGATCTCCATCGCCGCCCGGGTCCCCAGCTCCAGGTGCTCGTGGCGGAGGTGCTCGTCGGGGGCGTGGATCCGGTCGGTCGGCATCCCGAATCCGGTGAGCACCGTCGGGATCCCCCTCCCCACCAGCACCGCCACCACCGGCAGCGTCCCGCCGATCCGCACCGGGACCGGCGTCCAGCCGGTGGCGCGGGCGATGCCGTCCGCCGCCGCCGCCAGCACCGGGTCGGCCGGGTCGAGGGCCGCCGGGCTCGCGACGCCCTTGTCGTCGATCGTCAGCTCGGCCCCGGGGGGCGCGGCCGCCCGCAGCAGGTCGTCGAGCGCCGCGGCGAGCGCCTCGGCGTCCTGCCCGGGCGCGAGGCGCAGCGACAGCATCGCCGAGGCCTCCGACGGGACGATCGTCTTCACCGCGAACGGCTCGCCGCAGATCAGCCCGTGGACGTCGAGGGACGGCGACGCCAGCGTCCGCATGTAGAACCCCTCCGCGGCCCCGGCGTCGGCGGGCCGCAGCCCCGCCGTCTCCAGCGCCTCGACGCCGGACGGCAGCAGCTCCCACGCCGTCACCTCCTCCGCGCCGGCGGGCGCGACGCCGGCGTACAGGGCGTCGGGCAGCCGCCCGTCGCGGGGCGTCACCGCGGCCAGGATCGTCATCAGCGCGTGCGCCGCGTTGAGCGCCGCGCCGCCGTACAGGCCGCTGTGCCCGTCGACCCCCGCGGTGCGCACGTGGATTCGGCGGAACACCATCCCGCGGAGCCCGGTGCAGATGGTCGGCTGGCCGGGGCCGATCATATGGCTGTCGAAGATGACGGCCCCGATCGCGGGGCCCGGGTCTCCGGCGAAGTGGTCCAGCGCGGAGGTGCCCCCGCTCTCCTCCTCACCCTCCACCACGAACGCCGCCCGCACCGGCAGCTCGCCCGCCGCGGCCAGGCGCTGGACGGCGGCGACGAGCATGAACAGGTTGCCCTTGTCGTCGCTGGCGCCCCGCGCGTAGAGGTTGCCGTCGCGGATGGTCGGCTCGAACGCCGGCGACGTCCACAGCCCCGGATCGCCCGGCGGCTGCACGTCGTAGTGCCCGTAGAGCAGCACGCGCGGCGCGTCCGGGAAGGCGGCGCTGGCGGCGACCTCGCCCAGCACGAGCGGGTGGCGGGGCGTCTCGCGCACCTCGACCTCGCCGCCGGCGCGGCGGATCTCGTCGGCGATCATCGCCGCCGCATCCGCCATGTCCGCGGCGTGCTCGGGCATCGCGCTGATGCTGGGGACGCGCAGGAGCGCCTCCAGCCGCTGGTACTCCTGCTCGGTCAACCGCCGGAGTCTAGAGCCGCGAGCGCCGCCGCCGCCTCGGCGCGCCCGGGGACGCCCAGCTTCCGCAGCACCGCGGCCACGTGGTGGTCGACCGTTCGCTCCGAGATCACCAGCCGTTCAGCGATCTGCCCGTTCGTGAGCCCCTCGGCCACCAGTTCCAGCACCTCGCGCTGGCGGCCGGTCAGGCCGCCGGGGCCCGCGGCGGCCCGCGCGACCGGCGGCACGGCCGCGCCGCGCTCGCGCATCCGGGCCCGCAGCACGGCCGCCGAGCGCGCCGCGCCGAGGCGGTCGAACACCGCCAGCGCCTCGGCCGCGTCCTCCGGATCGTGCGACTCCGAGAGCGCGTCCGCCGCCAGGTACGGGGCGCCCATGCGCCGCCACTCGTCCGCCGCCCCGCGCGCGTCGCCCTCGACCGACCGCCGCCACGGCCCGTCGGCGTCGGGCGTCTCCGCCGGGCCCCCGGCGCGCCAGCGCCAGAACGCCGCCTCCCCGGCGAAGAGCGCGTCGGCGGTCGCGAGGGTCGTGGCGAGCGCCTCGTCCGCAAGTCGGCGCGCCTCGCCGGCGTCGCCCGCCAGCCAGGCCGCCTCGGCGCGCGCGATCCCAGCGGGCACCAGCCGCTGGGCCTCGTCCGCGAGCACGGCGAACCGCCACGCCAGCTCGAGCGGCTCCTCCGCCGCCGGGTCGCCGCGGCGCGCGAGCAGCCGGGCCTGGGCCAGCAAGGCAGGGTGCGACGACGTGGTCCAGTGCGCGCGCCGCACGGCGAGCGACTCCACCGCGTCCCGCTCGGCCGCGTCCCACTCCCCGAGGTCGAGCCGCGCCCACGCCCGCATCCCCAGCAGGTAGCGCTCATGGGACCGGAGGTCGTAGCGGTCGGCCACGTCCAAGCCGCGCGCGATGACGTCCAGCGCCTCCCGGTACCGGTGCCGCGCCACGAGGCCCCAGCCCAGGTTCACCAGGGCGCGGCCCGCGTGGTCGTGGAAGCCCGCCCGCAGCGCCAGCGCGGTGGCCTCCTCCAGCGCGTCCCGGCCACGGGCGTCCCCGCTGGAGCAGCGCGACGTGCCGACGTTCGTGAGGGCGTGGACCAGCGCCTCGTCGTCGTCCACCTCGCGGGCGATCGCGATCGCGCGGTCACCCAGGCGGATCGCATCGCTCGCGTTCCACGCCAGCATGTGCAGCTGCGCCCGGCTGCTGTACGCCATCGCCAGCTCGCGGTCCCGGCCAAGCGGCTCCAGGAGGGCGATCGCCCGGTCCGCGGCGGCCTCGGCCTCCCCGCGCCGGCCCTCGAGCCAGAGGAACCGCGCCATCCACCGCTCGCACACGCCCTCCGCGTGGCGGTCCCCGAGGCCGGTGCGGATCGCGAGGGCCTCCTCCCGGGCCGCGATCGCCGCGCCGCTGTCGCCGCTCGTGTACTCCTCGACCGAGAGCGCCTCGAGCAGGTCGGCGCGATCGGCCGGCGGGAGGTCGTCCGCCACGGCCAGCGCCGCGCGCAGGTGATCGGCCGAGACGCCGTGCGCCCCTGCCGCGGCCGCGGCGCGGGCCGCCTCGGGCGCCCAGCGCAGGACGGCGTCGCGGTCGCCCGCCCGCCGGGCGTGGTGGGCGAGGCGGGCGGGCGCCACGCCCGCCCGGGACTCCAGCGCGTCCAGTACGCGCCGGTGCACCCCGGCCGCGCGGAGCGGCGCCAGCTCGGACTCGATGCCCGACCGGGCGATCTCGTGGCGGAAGCGGAGGGCGTCGCCGTCCATCTCCAGCATCCCCGACGCGACGCACGCGTCGAGCGCCGCTTCCGGGGCGCCGAGGGCGCCCGCGACCAGCCACAGCTCCGCCCGGCCCGGGATCACGGAGACCAGGTCCAGCGCGTCGCGCGCCTCCGGGTCCAGGCGCGCGGCCCGCGCCAGGACCGCGCCCCGCACGGTCTCGGGGACGCCGCCGCCCGCCGCCACCACCTCCGTGACGAAGAACGGGTTGCCGCCGGTGAGCGCGTGGAGGTCCTCCGCGTCCCGCCCGGAGCGCCCGGCGAGCGCCCCCACCGCCGCGGGCGACAGGGGCGCCAGGTCGATCGTCCGCACCACGGACGGCGGCAGGGCGGCCAGCGCCGACTGGAGGGCGGGCCCGGTCTCGTCCGGCCGCACCGTCACCACGATCGCGCCCGTCCCGCGCTGAATGCGGCGGCCCAGCACGGCGAGCCGGTCGACCGTCGCCTCGTCGGCCCAGTGGGCGTCCTCGACCACCATCACCCGCGGGGCGGGGCCGGCCTCCAGCTCGGCGAGCGCCGCCGCCAGGAGGGGCTCCCGCGCGCCCCCCGCGGCCAGCGCCGCCTCCATCGGCCCGCCCGCCGCCCGGGCGATGTCGTGGAACGGGCCGAGCGCCCGGGGCGTGAGCAGGGGGTCGCAGACGCCGGGGAGGATGCGCGCCCTGTCGCCGGCGCGCTCGGCCACCTCCCGCACCAGCATGGTCTTGCCGAGGCCGGCCTCGCCGCGCACCAGCACCACCCGGCCCTCGCCGCCAGCCGCCTCGGCGAGCGCCCGCTCCACGGCGGCGATCGCCGCGTCGCGCTCCAGCAGGCTCATCGGGCCAGGACGGCGGCGGCCTCCGCGCGGCTCGCGACGCCGAGCTTGCGCAGCACGGCCGCCACGTGGTGGTCGACCGTCCGCTCGGAGATCACCAGGCGCTGGGCGATCTGGCCGTTGGTGAGCCCCTCCGCAACCAGCKCCAGCACCTCGCGCTGGCGGTCGGTCAGGCCGTGGGGCCCCGCGGGCGCGTCGGCCCGCGGCGCCCGCGGCACGGGCTGGCCCCGCTCGCGCAGCCGCGCCCGCAGCACCGCGGCCGGGCGGGCCGCGCCGAGGCGGTCGAACGCCGCAAGCGCCTCCAGCAGGTCCTGCTCGTCGTCGGAGCCGGTGAGCACCTCCGCCGCCTCGTACACGGCGCCGAGCGACGCGAACGCCTCCGCCGCGGCGCGCGGCTGCCCCGCCATGGCCAGCCGGTACGGCTCCTCCGACCCCTCGGCACCCTCCGGGTCGCCGCCCGCCCGCCACAGCCAGAAGCGCGCCTCCGACGCCGTCCGCTCGTGCGTGGGGAGCGAGGTCCACCCGGCGGCCTCGATCGCGTCCTCGGCGTGCCGGCGCACCGCCGCGAGGTCGCCCGCCAGCCACGCGACCTCGGCGAGCGCGCACGCGCTCGGGACCAGCCGCTGCGCCTCGTCAGCCACCTTCGCGCGCCGCCACGTCTCCTCCAGCAACTCTTCGCCGCCCTCGTCGCCGCGCCGGACCAGGACCCGGCCGAGCGCGACCATGCCCGGGTGGGCGCTGATGGCGGCGTGCAGGGCGTCGATCGCCATGACGGCGCGGCCGTCATCCTCGGCCCCCGCCCAGTCCCCGGTGTCCAGGCGGCCCCACGCGCGCATCCCCAGGAGGTACTGGTCGTAGAAGCGCAGGTCGTTGGCCCGGGAGAAGGCCAGGCCGCGCTCGATGGTGCGGAACGCGAGGTCGTACTCGCGCCGCAGCAGGCGGCCCCAGCCGAGGTTGACGAGCCCGCGGGCGGCGTGGTCGTGCTCGCCGTCGTCGGTGGCGATCGCGATCGCCTCCTCGAGCATGTCGATCCCCTCGTCGGCGTCGTCGGCCGCCAGCGCGGTGCCGACGTTGTTGAGGGCGTGCGCCAGCGTGGCCCGGTCACCGAGCTCGCGCGCCATCTCGATCGCCCGGCTCCCCCACTTCACGGTCTCGGGCGTCCGCCAGGCCAGCATCTTCAGCTGCGAGAGGGTGCTGTACGCCATCGCCAGGCCGGTGCTCGGGCCGAGCGGCTCCAGCAGCGCGACTGCGCGGTTCGCGGCCGCCTCGGACTCCTCCCGCTGCCCGGCCCACCACAGCAGCCGCGAGAGCCAGCGCTCGTCCTCGCCGGCAGCCGCGATCTGGCCGAGGGAGGTGCGGATGGCGAGCGCCTCCCGGCGGGTGGACAGCGCCTCCTCCGGCCCGCCCGACAGGTACGCCTGCTCCGACAGCCCCTCCAGCAGCTCGGCGCGCTGCTCGGACGGCGCGTCCCCCACGGCCTCGAGCGCGGCGCGCAGATGGTCGGCCGACTGCGCGTGGGCCCCGGCCACGGCGGCCGCCCGGGCCGCCCCGGGCGCGGCGGCGAGCACCGCCGCGGTGTCGCCCGCCCGGCGGGCGTGGTGAACGACGCGGGCGGGGTCCACGTCGGGGCGGTCGACGAGGATGGCGAGCGCGCGCGCGTCCAGCTCGCGGCGGCGCATGGGCGACAGCTCGCCCTCGATGCTCACGCGGGCGATCTCGTGGCGGAAGCGGAGGGCGTCGCCGTCGAGCGCCAGCATCCCGACCGCAACGCATTCGTCCACGGGCTCCGCAGGCGAGCCGTCGAGGAGCGCCTCGACGAGCCACGTCTCCGCGCGGCCGGGGACGATCCCCACGATGTGCAGCACCTCGCGCGCCTCGGGCGACAGCCGCCGGGCCCGCGCGAGCACCGCGTCCCGGACCGACCCCGGGATCTCGCCTGCCGCGGTGGCGAGCACCTCGGTGACGTAGAACGGATTGCCCCCGGTCGTGTGGTGAAGGGCGCCGGCGGGACGCCCGGCGCGGCGTGCGAGCTCGGCGACCGACGCGGCGCCCAGCGGCCCCAGGTCGATGCGGCGGACCACGGCGGAGGGCAGCTCGCCCAGCGTGCCGCGCAGGCGGTCGCCGGCCTCGTCCGGCCGGAGCGTCACCACGAGGGTCGCGGTGGTGGCGCCGATGCGGCGCCCCAGCAGGGCGAGCAGGTCGAGCGTCCCCTCGTCGGCCCAGTGGAGGTCCTCGATCACCAGCACCCGCGGCGGGCTGGCGGCGATCTCGTCGAGCAGCGCGGCGACGAGGTCCTCGCGACCGCCGTCGCCGCGGAGGGTGTCGGCCAGTCGGCCGCCGGCCTGGCGCGCGATGTCGTGGAACGGCCCGAGCGCGCGGGGCGTCAGGAGCGGGTCGCACGCCCCGGTCAGGAACCGGCGGTCGGCGCCGTGGGCCACCGGGACGGCGGCCACGAGCGACGACTTGCCGATCCCGGCCTCCCCCGCGACGAGAACGACGCGGCCGCTGCCGCCCGTCGCGTCGTCCAGCGCCGCGCCGACGGCGGCCAGGGCCTCGTCGCGCTCCAGCAGGTCCATGCGCCGATCCTACGCCGGGTCCCGGGCGGCGCTCGACGTTCCCGCTTACGACTCGCGCAACTCCACGGGCGTGATGGGGAGCGTGGTGCGGGTGCCGCCGCGCACGACCCCGAGGGACACCTCGCGGCCGATCCGCTCGGCCGTCATCAGGCGCTGGAGGTCGCCGACGTCGGTCACGTCCGTCCCGTCCACCGAGACGATGAGGTCCTCGGCGTGCAGCCCGGCGCGGTCGGCGGGGCTGCCGGGGACGACCTCCACCACCTCGATCGCGCGGTCACGGCCGAGCTCGGCCGACACCCGCGGCGGCAGCGGGCGCGGCCCGCCGGCGATGCCGACGTAGGCGCGGCGCACCCGGCCCTCGCCCATGAGCGCGGCGATGATCCCTCGGGTGGTGGCGTTGACGGGGACGGCCAGGCCCAGGCCGACGCCGGCGACCGCCGTGTTGACGCCCACCAGGCGCGACCGGCTGTCGGCCAGCGCGCCGCCGGAGTTGCCGGGGTTGAGCGCCGCGTCGGTCTGGATGACGTCCTCGACCACGCGGCGGGCACGCGGCCCGCCCACCGGGAGCGCGCGCCCGAGCGCCGACACCACGCCGGCGGTCACGGACCCCGCGAAGCCGAGCGGGTTGCCGATCGCCACCACCAGTTGGCCCACCTCCAGGCGGTCCGCGTCGCCGAGTTCCGCCGGGGGCAGGTCACCGCCCTCGGCGCGCAGCACCGCGAGGTCGGAGAGGGGGTCGGCGCCGACCACGGTCAGCGCCATCTCGCGCCCGTCCACCAGGCGGGCGCGGAGGTCGCCGTCAGGGGCGTCGACCACGTGCGCCGAGGTCAGCACGAAGCCGTCGGGGGTGATGACCACGCCGCTGCCGGCGCCCTGCCCGCCGCGGCGGCCGACGCGGATGCTCACGACCGAGGGGCCGAGGGTGCGGGCGACGGACGTGACGATGCGGGAGTAGGCGTCGAGCGCCTCGTCCCCGGGGGCGTCGCGGACGTCGGAGATCAGGCGGATCGTCATCGGCCGACCGTAGCGCGGGGCCGCCGGCGGACGCCCCGCGCTAGCCGGCGGCGATCATCGCGACGCCGGCCAGGGCGAACCCGGCGCCCACGGCCTGCAGGCGCCCGAGCCGCTCGTGCAGCAGCACCGCGGCGAGCGAGACGGTGGTGACCGGGTACAGCGAGCCGAGGACCGCGACGACGCTCGTCAGCCCACGCTGGCTGCCGGCCGCGAACATGAGGTTCGCCGAGGCGTCGAGCACCCCGGCGGCGGCGACCATCAGGAGCAGGCGGCCGCGGATCACCAGGCTCGCGCCCACCGCCGCGCACACGGCCAGGGCGACGGGGACCGACGCACCGCGGGCCATGATCAGCGACCACAGCGCGCTCTCGCCGTCCGCCGCCTCCGCGAGGAGCGAGAAGAAGCCGCCGAACCCCACCGCCGCGACGACGGCCAGCCCGATCCCGGCGCGCGACGCCGGCCCCGGGGCGCGCGCCACCAGCGCGGCGCCCGCGAGGGCGACGAACATCCCGGCCAGCACGACCGTGGCCGGGGCGTGGCCGCCGGCGAGGTCGACCACGACGGGCACGATGGCGCCCAGCGCGCTGATCGGCGCGATCACGCTCATGCTCCCCACCGACAGCGCCCGGTAGAAGGCCATGAGCCCGATGACCCCGGTCAGGCCGGCTGCCGCCCCCACGAGCGCCTTGTCGGGCGGCGGCAGATCCGGCCGCACGACCGCCACGACCACGAGCGCCACCACGAGCCCCGCGGCCTGCGACAGCGCGACGACCGCGAACGGCGCCGCCCGGCGGCTGGCCAGCCCGCCCAGGAAGTCGGCCACGCCCCACGAGAGGCCCGACACCAGGCCCAGCACCACCGCGCCCATCCGTGCCGGCTCCCGGCCCCGCTATCCGCGGTCGTGCGGCTGGCTCAGGTCGAGCTCGGGGCCCTTGGGGACGATCCCTGTCGGGTTGACGCCGTCGTCGGTCTCCGCGGCGAACCGTGGCCGGCCGGGCGCCCTCGTCATGCCCCGGCCGCCGCGGCCAGGGCGGGGGCGGGCGCGGCCAGCAGCACCGGGCGCAGGTACTCGCCCGTGTGGGAGCCGGGCGTGGCGGCGATCTCCTCCGGCGTCCCGGACGCGATGAGGCGCCCGCCGCCCGAGCCGCCCTCGGGCCCCAGGTCGATGGCGTGGTCGGCGCACTTGATGACGTCGAGGTTGTGCTCGATCACGACCACCGTGTTCCCCTGATCCACCAGCCGCTGCAACACCTCCAGCAGCTTCTCGATGTCGGCGAAGTGGAGCCCGGTGGTCGGCTCGTCCAGGACGTAGAGGGTGCGGCCGGTCGCGACCTTCGACAGCTCGGTGGCCAGCTTCACCCGCTGCGCCTCGCCGCCCGACAGCGTGGTGGCGGGCTGTCCGAGCCGCACGTAGTCGAGCCCCACGTCGTGGAGGGTCTGGAGCCGGCGATGGATCTTCGGCACCGCCTTGAACGCCTCGACCGCCTCCTCGACGCTCAGCTCCAGCACCTCGTGGATGGTCCGGCCGCCGTACCGGACCTCGAGCGTCTCGCGGTTGTACCTCTTGCCGCCGCACACCTCGCACGGGACGTACACGTCCGGCAGGAAGTGCATCTCGATGGTGATGGTCCCGTCGCCCTTGCACGCCTCGCAGCGCCCGCCCTTCACGTTGAAGCTGAACCGGCCCGGGGAGTAGCCGCGGGCGCGGGCGTCCTGCGTCATGGAGAAGAGCTGGCGGATGTGGTCGAACAGCCCCGTGTAGGTGGCAGGGTTGCTCCGCGGGGTGCGCCCGATGGGCGACTGGTCGATGTCGATGACCTTGTCGATGTGCTCGAGCCCGTCGATGTGGTCGTGCGCCCCGGGGCGCGTGGGCTTGCGTCCCAGGCGGCCGCCGAGCGCCTTCAGGAGCACCTCGTTCACCAGCGTGCTCTTCCCCGAGCCCGACACGCCGGTCACGCAGGTGAGCGCCCCCACCGGGAAGCCGACGTCGATGCCGGTCAGGTTGTTCTCGCGCGCGCCCTTCACCGTGATCCAGCCCCGCGCCGGCCGCCGCTCGTGCGGCACCGGGATGCCGCGCCGCCCCGACAGGTACGCGCCGGTGACCGACGACGGCTCCGTCTCGATGTCCTCCACCGACCCCTGCGCCACGACGCGCCCGCCGTGGTGCCCGGCGCCCGGGCCCATGTCGATGACGTGGTCGGCGGCGCGCATCATGTCCTCGTCGTGCTCGACGACCAGGACGGTGTTCCCCTGGTCCCGGAGGCGCTCGAGGGTGCCGATGAGCTTGCGGTTGTCGCGCTGGTGCAGCCCGATCGAGGGCTCGTCCAGGATGTAGAGCACGCCGACCAGGCCGGACCCGATCTGGGTCGCGAGCCGGATGCGCTGCGCCTCGCCGCCCGAGAGGGTCCCCGCGGCCCGCGCCAGGTTCAGGTAGCCGACGCCGACGTCGTCGAGGAACCGGAGGCGCTCCCGGATCTCCTGGATGACGCGCGCCCCGATGAACGCCTGGGTGTCGCTCAGCTCCAGGCCCCCGAAGAACGACAGCGCGTCCTCCACCGACAGGAGGCAGACCTCGTGGATGTTGCGGCCCGCCACCGTCACCGCCAGCGCCTCGGGCTTGAGCCGGGCGCCGCCGCAGGCCGGGCACGGGCGGAGCGACATGAACTGCTCCACCGAGTCCCGGACGGCCTGGGACATCGAGGTGGCGTGCTGGCGCCGCAGCTGCGGCAGGACGCCCTCGAACCAGCCCCAGCTGCCGCCGCTCTTGCGCCGCTTGCCCAGGTACACCCGCTCGCGCCGGCGCGGCCCCTCGAGGAGCAGCGTGCGCTGCTTCTCGGGCAGCCTCCCCCACGGCCTGTCGAGGTCGATCCCGTGCTGGTCGGCGATCACGCCCAGGAGGAGGTCGTAGTAGTCGGTGGTGCGGTCGGTCCACGGCAGGATCGCCCCGTCGCGCAGCGTCCGGTCCGGCGCCACCACCAGGTCGGGGTCGACCTCCAGCGTGAACCCGAGGCCGGTGCACTGCGGGCACGCCCCGTGGGGGGAGTTGAACGAGAACGTCCGGGGCGCCAACTCGGGCAGCGACGCGCCGTGCTCCGGGCACGCGAACTTCTCGGAGTAGATCCACGTGCGCGGGGTGCCGCTGTCGCGCAGGGCCTCCTCGATCCGCACCAGGCCGTCCGACAGCGCCGTCGCCGTCTCCAGGCCGTCGGTGAGCCGCCGCCGCAGGTCGTCCCGCATGACGAGGCGGTCGACGACCACCTCGATCGTGTGGGCGAACTTCTTGTCGAGGGGCGGGACGTCGTCGATCGCGTACGTCTCGCCGTCGACCATCACGCGCGAGAAGCCCTCGGCGCGGATGTGGTCGATCACGTCACGGTGCTCGCCCTTGCGCCCCCGCACGAGCGGCGCCAGCACCAGGAAGCGGGTCCCCTCCTCGAGCGCCAGGATGTGGTCGGCGATCTGCTCGACGCTCTGGCCCGTGATCGGCCGGCCGCAGACCGGGCAGTGGGGCTCGCCGACGCGGGCGAACAGCAGGCGCAGGTAGTCGTAGATCTCGGTGACCGTCGCGACCGTCGACCGCGGGTTGCGGCTCGTGGTCTTCTGGTCGATCGAGATCGCCGGCGACAGGCCCTCGATGTGGTCGACGTCGGGCTTGTCCATCTGCCCCAGGAATTGCCGCGCGTAGGCGGACAGGCTCTCGACGTACCGGCGCTGGCCCTCGGCGTAGAGCGTGTCGAACGCGAGGCTCGACTTGCCGCTGCCGGAGAGGCCGGTGATGACGCTCAACGCGTCGCGAGGGATGTCCACCGACACGTCCCGCAGGTTGTGCTCGCGGGCGCCCACGACGCGGATCGCGTTCGCGGGCAGGGGTCGACTCGGGGGCATCCGTTGAGTGTAGTCCGGCCCCCGGCGGCCGCGCCGTCACGCCGGACCCACATGGCCCCGGACACGACGCGCCGGTGCGATCGTTGGCCGGAGGGACATACGGACCCGATCGGTGGGCCCCTACCGTCGGAGCGGTGCTATCACCCATCAAGGCCCTGCCCGTCCCCGTCGCTCAGACCGGTGGCGACGCCGCCGATAGCGATGACCGAGTGATCAGCCGGGCATCCCCGCGGCGATCCTCCCCGTCGGCGACCGACACAAGGACCCCGGTGCTCGCACCCAGCCCGCGTACCCGCGCCCCGTTCCCACGAGCCGCCGCGCGCGCCCTGTGCGCGCTCCTCGCCCTGCTGGCCTGCCTCGCCCTCGCGGGCGGCGCGGTCGCGGCACAGGAGGCGACCCCCGTCCCGGCCAACGTCGTCGAGCCCCTCGGCGCCGTGGAGCCGCCGGCGGTGGTCCCGTACAAGCAACTGATCGGGGCGGCCGACGCGCGGAACCTGAACGCGGCCGTGGTGGACACCTCCAGCTACTGGGTGGCGGCGACCGACCGCAACGGCCACCTGATCGCGGCGCAGATCCCGCGGCCGCAGGCCGGCCGCGACTTCGGTGGCACCCCGGTGAGCTCCGCCGCGGCGACCACGAACGAGGGCATCCCCGGGGCGTTCGACCTTGCCACGAGCCTGCGCGCCGACGGCGTCACCGTCCTGAGCCCCGCGGCGACCTCCGGCTCGTCCGGCTCGGCGGTGAGCGGCTTCATGCGCTTCCTGATCATCCCCCTCTTCGTCGCCGTCCTGGCGGTGCTGATCATCGGGTCGATCGCCCTGATCCGCCGCACCCAGGGCCGGGCGACCGGCGGCCGCGGCGGCGCGGCGAGCCACGGCAAGATCCGCAAGAACGCCCAGGTGGAGCCCCCGTCGGTGCGGTTCGGCGACGTCGCCGGCTGCGACGAGGCGGTCGAGGAGCTCCGCGAGGTGGTCGTCTTCCTGAACGAGCCGGAGCGGTTCCGCCGGGTCGGCGCCCGCATGCCGCGGGGCGTGATCCTGCACGGTCCCCCCGGGACCGGGAAGACGCTGCTCGCGAAGGCCGTGGCCGGCGAGTCGGGGGTCCCGTTCTTCGCCCTCTCCGGCTCCGACTTCGTGGACACCTTCGTCGGCGTCGGCGCCTCCCGCGTCCGCGACCTGTTCGCGACGGCGCGCAAGAGCGAGAAGGGCGCGATCATCTTCTTCGACGAGATCGACGCGATCGGCCGCCAGCGCGGCGCCGGGATGAGCGGCGCCGACTCGGAGCGCGAGGGCACCCTCAACCAGCTGCTGGTGGAGCTCGACGGCTTCGGCGCCCGCGACAAGGTCGTGGTGATCGCCGCGACGAACCGCCTGGACATGCTCGACCAGGCGCTGCTGCGCCCCGGCCGGTTCGACCGCCGGGTGCAGGTTGGCCTGCCCGCCGAGGCCGGTCGCCTGGCGATCCTGGAGCTGCACTCGAAGGGCATGCCGATCGAGGACCGCGCCGCCCTGGCGGCGCTGGCCCGCGTGACCGCCGGGTTCGCGGGCGCGGATCTGTCCAACATGGTGAACGAGGCAGCGATCATGGCCGCCCGCGCCGGCCGCCGGTCGATCCTGGCGGCGGACCTGGACGAGGGCCTGCTGCGCTCCGTCGCGGGCCCGCAGCGCGCCGACCGCCGCATCGCGGACGGCGAGCTGGAGGTCATCGCCTGGCACGAGGCAGGCCACGCCCTGGCCGCCGAGCTCTGCCCCACCCACACGAAGGCGCAGCGGGTGACGATCCTCGCCCGCGGCGACGCCGGCGGCCTGGCCCTCTACGGCAACGAGGACCGCGCCCTCACCTCCCAGCAGCACATGCACGAGCGGATGGTGGTGGCGATGGCGGGCCGCGCGGCGGAGCAGATCCGCTTCGGGATCATCTCCTCGGGCGCCGCGAACGACCTCGAGCAGGTCAACAACATGGCCCGCGAGGCGGTCGAGCGGCTCGGGTTCTCGCCGCGCGTCGGGCAGATCGTGTCGTCCGCCGGCCCGCGCCAGGTCCCGCTGTCCGGCGAGACCCGCCGGGCGATCGATGAGGAGATCGGCCGGATGGTGGACGCCGCCTACGCGGACGCCGTGGCCCTCCTCACCGACCACCGCGACGAGCTCGACGCCCTCGCCGAGGCGCTGGTGGCGAACCAGCAGGTGGACCGCGGGGAGATCGAGGGCCTCCTCAGCTCCGTCCAGGGCGGCGGCCGCCGGCTGCCGCAGCGGGCGGACGCCCTCCCCACGAGCCGCGGGCCGGTGGTCGTGGAGGTGCCGGTCCCGGTCCTCCCCGCCCCCGAGCCGGCCCCGGTCCTCCCGGCCCCCGAGCCGGTCGCCGTCGCCGACGAGCCCCCGCCCCCGTCCCCGCCGGCCGGCGAGCGCCGCCGCAGGCTCCCGTCGGTCCACGTCCCCCGCGGACGCCGAGTCCGCACCGGGATCGAGACGGCCGCCGCGTCGGTCTACGCCGTCGCCCTCCCCCGCCTCGGCCGCCGGCGCCGCAAGCGCGCCGGCATCGCCTAGCCGGACGCTCCTCCCGCGGCCCGGTTCCGTCCCCCAAGGGGCCGGGGCCGGGCCGTCGTCGTTCCGGGATCACGAGGGACGCGCGCGCCGCCTGTCCCAATTGGCACTCGCCGCGGGTCCCACTTGGCGCCGACCCGAAGCCGTCATAGCCCGCGCCGCGCCTCCGTCTCACCCTTCAATGAGGGTTCTGACCGGCACGCCGTCCCCATTGTGCACTTGGCCGCGGGGCCATTGTGCACTTGCACAGGGACCCGGAGCCCGGGCGGGTGGCGGCCCCGGGGGATCCGGCCCGGGTACGATCGGGTCGTGCTCGACCTCACGCCCGACGAGCTCCTCAGCACCACCCGCAGCGTCCGCAAGCGGCTCGACCTGACCCGTCCCGTCGAGCGCCACCTCATCGAGGAGTGCCTCGCCCTCGCCCAGCAGGCCCCGAGCGGCGGCAACCGCCAGGGCGCGCGGTTCGTGGTCGTCACCGACGCGGCGAAGCGCCAGGCGATCGGCGACTACTACCGCCAGGGCTGGGAGCGGTACATCACGGAGGGGATCATGGGCGCGCCGCCGCGGCCGAGCGACGACCCCGTCGTGCGGCGGAGCCAGCGCCGCATCGGCTCGTCGGCGCGGTACCTCGCCGAGCACCTCCACGAGGTGCCCGTCCACGTCATCGCCTGCCACCCGGGCCGCACCGAGGGCCGGCCGCAGGTCGTCCAGGGCTCCGCCTGGGGCTCCGTCCTCCCCGCCGTCTGGAGCTTCATGCTCGCGGCCCGGGCCCGCGGCCTCGGCAGCACCTGGACCACCATCCACCTTTTCCACGAGCGCGAGGTCGCCGACGTCCTCGGCATCCCGTTC
>BFBZ01000841.1_pt1 | contig 24135 bp, 29 predicted proteins | sample 1888401 | NCBI WGS metagenome assembly BFBZ01 (sample SAMD00112614, study PRJDB3348) | symbiont metagenome | host: Chara braunii
TGGGTCATCGTCTGGAGCGTGGCCGGCTTCGTCGCGCTGGTGGCCGGCATGATCTGGGGCAGCAAGCTGGGCGTGCAGTTCTCGCTGTCGCTGGTCGCGCTGAAGGCGTTGCCGGTGGTCATCCTCGGTGGGCTGACCAGCGTGCCCGGCGCCATCGTCGGCGGCCTGCTGATCGGCGTGGGCGAGAAGCTGTCCGAGGCCTATCTCGGCCCGGCGTTGGGCGGCGGCATCGAATACTGGTTCGGCTATGTGCTGGTGCTGGTCGTGCTGCTGGTCAGGCCGCAGGGGCTCTTCGGCGAAAAGATCATTGATCGGGTCTAGAACATGCTCTACCGCGAAAACGGCCAGTTCAAAACCTCGTACGCGGCGGACAGCCAGATCCTGCCCATCCGCCAGGACCGCATCGCTTTTGCCGTGCTGCTGGCGCTCGCCTTCGTCGTCGTGCCGATGGCATCCAGCGAGTACCTGCTGCGCGCCATCTTCATCCCCTTCCTGATCCTCTCGCTCGCCGCGCTGGGCCTGAATGTGCTGGTGGGCTATTGCGGCCAGATCTCGCTGGGCTCGGGTGCCTTCATGGCCGTGGGCGCCTATGTGGCCTACAACTGCCAGGCGCGCTTCGAGGGCATGCCGCTGATCGTGTCGCTGCTGGCCGGCGGCCTGGGTGCGACGGTGCTGGGTGTGGCATTCGGCCTGCCGTCGCTGCGCATCAAGGGCCTCTACCTCGCGGTCGCGACGCTGGCGGCGCAGTTCTTCGTCGACTGGGCCTGCCTGCGGTTGAAGTGGGTCACCAACGACTCGACCTCGGGCTCGGTCGGTGTCGCTAACTTGAAAATCGCGGGCATCAGCATCGAGTCGCCGGCGGCGCGCTATCTGCTGTGCCTGAGCTTCGTCGTCGTCTTCGCGCTGGCCACCAAGAACCTCGTGCGCGGCCACATCGGCCGCTCGTGGATGGCCATGCGCGACATGGACGTCGCGGCCGCCGTCATCGGCATCCGGCCGATGCAGGCCAAGTTGAGCGCGTTCGCGGTGTCGAGCTTCATCATCGGCGTGGCCGGCGCGCTGTGGGGCTTCATCCACCTCGGCTCCTGGGAGCCGGCGGCCTTCGGCATTACCCGATCCTTCGACCTGCTCTTCATGGTCATCATCGGCGGCCTGGGCTCGATCTCGGGCGCCTTCTTCGGCGCAGCCTTCATCGTCGTGCTGCCGCTGCTGCTGGACAAGCTGCCCTACTGGACGGGCCTGCCCATCGACACCGCCACCGCCTCGCACCTCGCGCTGATGATCTTCGGCGCGCTGATCGTCTTCTTCCTCATCAAGGAACCCCATGGCCTGGCGCGGCTCTGGGCCACCGCCAAAGAGAAGCTGCGCCTCTGGCCCTTTCCTCATTGATTCCGCATTGATACCCACAGCGACCGGAGACCACTGCTCATGAAAGCCCTCATCACCTGCGCGGCCCTGGCCGCCCTTCAACTCGTCGCGGCGCCGGCCGCCGTGGCCCAGGCCAAGGAGCAGTTCTTTCCCTTGCTGGTGTATCGCACCGGGCCCTATTCGCCCAACGGCACGCCCTGGGCCAACGGCAAGCAGGACTACATCAAGCTCATCAATGCGCGCGACGGCGGCGTCAACGGCGTGAAGCTGAGCTACGAGGAATGCGAGACCGGCTACGCGACCGACAAGGGCGTGGAGTGCTACGAACGGCTGAAGGGCAAGGGCGCCAGCGTCTTCGACCCGCAAGCCACCGGCATCACCTTCGCGCTGACGGACAAGGTCGCCGCCGACAAGATCCCGCTGATCACGCTGGGCTATGGCCTGTCGGCCTCGGCCGACGGCGGCGTGTTCGCCTGGAACTTCCCGCTGATGGGCAGCTATTGGACCGCGGCCGACATCCTGATCCAGCACATCGGCAGGAAGGAGGGCGGCCTGGACAAGCTCAAGGGCAAGAAGATCGCGCTGGTCTACCACGACAGCCCCTTCGGCAAAGAGCCCATCCCGCTGCTGGAGGAGCGCCAGAAGATGCACGGCTTCGAGCTCATCAAGATCCCGGTCACGGCGCCGGGCGTCGAGCAGAAGTCGGCCTGGCTGGAGGTGCGCAAGCAGCGGCCCGACTACGTGCTGCTGTGGGGCTGGGGCGTCATGAACTCCACCGCGCTGAAGGAGGCCCAGGCCACCGGCTACCCGCGCGAGAAGATGTACGGCGTCTGGTGGTCGGGCGCCGAGCCCGATGTGAAGGACGTGGGCGAAGGCGCCAAGGGCTACAACGCGCTGAACCTCAACACCTCGGGCCAGGCGCCGAAGGTCATCCAGGACATCCTGAAGCTCGTGCACGCCAAGGGCCAGGGCAGCGGGCCCAGGGACGAGGTCGGCTCCGTGCTCTACACGCGCGGCCTCGTCATCCAGGCGCTGGCCGTCGAGGCCGTGCGGCGCGCGCAGGAGCGCTTCGGCAAGGGCAAGATCATGACGGGCGAGCAGGTGCGCTGGGGCCTGGAGAACCTGGCTCTGGACGACAAGAAGCTCGCAGCCCTCGGCTTGACCGGCGTGATCCGCCCGATCGGCACCAGCTGCAGCGACCACCAGGGCTCGACCTGGGCGCGCATCCACACCTGGGACGGCGCGAAGTGGAACTTCAGCAGCGACTGGTATCAGGCCGACGAGCAGATCCTGAAGCCCATGGTCAAGGCGGCTGCGGACAAGTACGCGGCGGAAAAGAAGCTGACGCGGCGCACGCCGGCGGAATGCCAAAGCTGATGGAAATGCAACCACTGAGGCACGGAGGCACAGAGGGCGTCAAACCTCTGTGGGCTGTTCCTCTGCGCCTCTGTGTCTCTGTGGTCGAATTTTTCTTTACCCGATGAACACCACCGCATCTCTCCTCAACGTCAACGGCATCGAGGTCATCTACAACCATGTGATCCTCGTGCTCAAGGGCGTGTCCCTGCAGGTGCGCGAAGGCAGCGTCGTGGCCCTGCTCGGCGGCAACGGCGCCGGCAAGACGACGACGCTGCGGGCCGTGTCCAACCTGCTTGAAGGCGAGCGCGGTGAGGTCACCAAGGGGGCCATCGAGCTGCGCGGCGAGCGCATCGAGAAGCTGTCCACGGCGGCCATGGTGGAGCGCGGCGTGGTGCAGGTCATGGAGGGCCGGCACTGCTTCGCCCACCTGAGCATCGAAGAGAACCTGATGACCGGTGCCTACACGCGCAAGGACGGCCGCGCGGCTGTTGCCGCGACGCTGGACAAGGTCTACTCCTACTTCCCGCGCCTGAAGACCCGCCGTACCAGCCAGGCCGCCTACACCTCGGGCGGCGAGCAGCAGATGTGCGCCATCGGCCGCGCGCTGATGGCCAACCCGAAGATGGTGCTGCTGGACGAGCCCTCGATGGGCCTGGCGCCGCAGATCGTCGAGGAGGTGTTCGAGATCGTGCGCGACCTCAACACCCAGGAGGGCACGACCTTCCTGCTGGCCGAGCAGAACACCGGCATGGCGCTGCGCTATGCCGACTACGGCTACATCCTCGAGAACGGCCGCGTCGTCATGGACGGCGCCGCCGCCGCGCTGCGCGAGAACGAGGACGTCAAGGAGTTCTACCTCGGCGTCGGCGGCGAAGGACGGCGCAGCTTCAAGGACGTGAAGTCCTACAAGCGCCGCAAGAGGTGGCTGGCGTGAGCGACGACGGCTGGGACATCGCGCCGCCGCCCTTCAACGCGGACAACGCGCTGCTGGCGCTGAAGCGCTTCCTGCGCGACCAGCAGGTGCTGGCCGAGCGCAGCGAGGGCTGGATGCTGAACGGCCAGCTCGTGATCCAGCTCGGCGTCGACGGCGGGGCCGTGCAGGCCCGGCTGGCCAGGCGGCCGGCGCGCACGCCCGAGTGGGATGGTTTCACGCTGAAGTCGGCACCTGACTCGCGCAAGCTGCAGGACGAGATCAAGCGCCGTTTGATGCGCTGGAAGGGCGACGAGTGACCGACTTCTTCGACGCACTGGAAGCCCGCGACCCGGCCACGCGCGAGGCCGCGCTGATGGCCGCGCTGCCGGCCCAGATCGCCCATGCTCAGGCCAGCAGCCCGGCCTACACGGCGCTGCTGGCCGATGTCGACGCGGCCGCGATCACCTCCCGCGCCGCGCTGGCCCGGCTGCCGCTGACGCGCAAGAGCAGCCTCGCCGCCGCCCAGGCCGCGCGGCGCGCACTGCGCCTTGGGGGCTATGCGGCCGGCATGCCGCGGCGCATCTTCCAGTCGCCCGGGCCGCTCTACGAGCCCGAGCCCGATGCCGTTGGCGCGGACCCCTGGCGCATCGCGCGCGCGCTGCACGCGGCCGGCATCCGCGCGGGCCAGCTCGCCCACGTCGGCTTCAGCTACCACCTGACGCCGGCCGGCGCGATGATGGAAGCCGGCCTGCACACGCTGGGCGCGGCCAGCTTCCCCGGCGGCGTCGGCAACACCGAGCTGCAGCTGCAGGCCCTGCAGGACCTGCAGCCCGAGGCCTATGCCGGCACGCCCAGCCTGCTGCGCATCCTGTTAGAGAGGGCGCTCGAGGCCGGCCAGGCGCTGTCGCTGCGGCGCGCGCTGGTCAGCGGCGAGGCCTGCCCGCCGGCCCTGGTGGCCTGGTTCGCCGAGCGCGGCGTCGACGCCTTCCAGTGCTATGCGACGGCCGACCTCGGCCTCATCGCCTACCAGACCGAGGCGCGCGAGGGCCTGGTCGTCGACGAGGGCGTCATCGTCGAGATCGTGCGGCCGGGCACGGGCGAGCCTTTGCCCGACGGAGAGGTCGGCGAGGTCGTCGTGACGACGCTGAGCCCCGGCTACCCGCTGATCCGTTTCGCCACCGGCGACCTGTCCGCCGTGCTGCCGGGCGCCAGCCCCTGCGGCCGCAGCAACCAGCGCCTGCGCGGCTGGCTGGGCCGGGCCGACCAGTCGGCCAAGGTGCGCGGCATGTTCGTGCATGCCGGCCAGGTGGCCGAGGTGCTGGCGCGCTGCGGCCAGCGCGGCCGGGCCCGCCTCGTCGTCGACGGCGAGCTGGCCAACGACCGCATGTGCCTGCGGGTCGAGGCCCGGGCCGACGAGGGCCTCGCAGAGCGCCTGCAGGCCGCGCTGCGCGACGTCACCAAGCTGCGCGGCGAGGTCGAGCTGGTCGCGCCCGGCAGCCTGCCCAACGATGGCCGCGTCATCGAGGACCGGCGGCCCGTCGAATGAGGCGCGGCTTCGGCCGATGCGGCGGGCGACCGCCTGGTCAGGCGACCCGCATCGGAATGGTCACCGGCCCGTCGTTGACGAGGTGCACCTGCATGTCGGCGCCGAACTCGCCGCTGGCGACCACCGGATGCTGGCGGCGCGCGACCGCCAGCGTGTGCTCGTAGAGCCGCCGGCCCAGATCGGCCGGCGCGGCGCCGGAGAAGCTCGGCCGGTTGCCGCCCGCCGTGTCGGCCGCCAGCGTGAACTGGCTGACGACGAGCAGGCCGCCGGCCACGTCCTGCAGGCTGAGGTTCATCTTGCCCGCGGCATCGCTGAAGACGCGCAGCTTCAGCACCTTGGCGACCAGCTTCCCGGCCGTCGCCTCGGTGTCGGCGGGCTCGGCGCAGACCAGCATCAGCAGGCCCGGGCCGATCCGGCCGACGACCTGCCCGGCCACTTCCACGCGGGCCTCGCGGACGCGCTGCAGCAGTGCGATCACAGCAGGTCCCTGGGGTCGTCGAAATGCGCCTCCACGTCCATCGGCAGCAGCTGGATGCTGGCGCGCAGGCCCGGCACGGCGCTCATCAGCGCCTGCTCGACCGAGGCGCGCAGCGCCGCGGCGCGGCCCAGCGTCCAGGCCGACGGCATATGCATATGCAGGTCGATGAAGCGGCGCTGGCCGGCGACGCGGCTGGCGATGTGGTCGAAGCGGATGGTGTGCGGGTGGCGGAACTCCTCCAGCACGGCCTGCACGCGGGCCAGGCTGTCGGCGTCCAGCGCCTCGTCCATCAGGCCGCGCGTGGACTCGCGCATCAGGTGCACGCCCTCGCGCAGGATGTTCAGCGCCACTATCACGGCCAGCAGCGGGTCCAGCCACTGCCAGCCCGTGGCCATCACGCCGAGCAGGCCGACGACGACGCCGGCCGAGGTCCAGACGTCGGTGATCAGGTGGCGCGCATCGCCCTCCAGTGCGGCCGAGCGCAGCTCGCGCGCCTTGCGCAGCATGGCCCAGGCCAGGCCGCCGTTCAGCGCCGAACTGACGACGGCCAGCGCGACGCCCACGCCCACCGACTCCAGCGGCTCCGGGTGGCGCCAGCGGTCGAAGGCGCCCCACAGGATGCCGATGGCCGCGGCAATGATGAGGATGCCCTCGAAGCCGCTGGAGAAATACTCGGCCTTGTGGTGGCCGTAGGGGTGCTCGGCATCCGGCGGCTGGGCCGCCAGCGTGACCATGACGAGGGCGAACACGGCGCCGGCCAGGTTGACGAGGGACTCCAGCGCGTCGGCCGCCAGGCTGACCGAGCCGGTCCACCACCAGGCGGCGGTCTTCAGCACGATGGTCACGAGCGCGGTCGCAACCGAGAGCTTGAGGTAGGCGCTGGCTTGCATGGCGGCATTGTCGCCAGCCTTCCTAGAATGCCCGCCATTCCCGGAGCCCGCGCATGACCACCTCCCACACCCCCGACGTCGCCCACATCGCCCCGCGCGAGAAGGCCGAGATCCTGTCCCAGGCCCTGCCCTATATCCGCAAATTCCACGGCAAGACCATCGTCATCAAGTACGGCGGCAATGCGATGACCGACCCGGAGCTGCAGCAGGACTTCGCCGAGGACGTGGTGCTGCTGAAGCTCGTGGGCCTGAACCCCGTCGTCGTGCACGGCGGCGGGCCGCAGATCGAGGATGCGCTGAACAAGCTGGGCAAGAAGGGCCATTTCATCCAGGGCATGCGCGTCACCGACGCCGAGACCATGGGCGTCGTCGAATGGGTGCTGGCCGGCGAGGTGCAGCAGGACATCGTCGGCCTGATCAACGCCGCCGGCGGCAAGGCCGTGGGCCTGACCGGCCGCGACGGCGGCATGATCCGCGCGAAGAAGCTGAAGATGCTGGACAAGGACGACCCCAGCAAGGAGCACGACATCGGCCAGGTCGGCGACATCGTCTCCATCGACCCCAGCGTCGTGAAGGCGCTGCAGGACGACCAGTTCATCCCGGTCGTCAGCCCCATCGGCTTCGGCGAGGGCAACGAGAGCTACAACATCAACGCCGACGTCGTGGCCGCCAAGCTGGCCACCGTGCTGCAGGCCGAGAAGCTGCTGATGCTGACCAATATCCGCGGCGTGCTGGACAAGGCCGGCGAGCTGCTGACCGAGCTGACGCCGCGCCGCATCGACGAGCTGGTGGCCGACGGCACGATCAGCGGCGGCATGATCCCCAAGATCGCCGGTGCCATCGACGCGGCCAAGAGCGGCGTCAACGCCGTCCACATCATCGACGGCCGCGTGCCGCACGCGATGCTGCTGGAGGTGCTGACCGATCAGGCCTACGGGACGATGATTTCCTCCCGATGAGTCCACGCGACCGGGTCTGGCTGTTCGACCTTGACGACACGCTGCACAACGCCTCGCACCGCGCGTTCAGGGAGCTGAACGCGTCGATGACGGCCTATATCGAGACCCATCTCGGCTTGACGACCGAGGAGGCCGTCGCGCTGCGCCACCGCTACTGGACGCGCTATGGCGCGACGCTGACCGGGCTGCAGCGCCATCACGGCGTCAAGCCGGCGCATTTCCTGCACGAGACCCATCTGCTGCCCGGGCTGGAGGCGCATCTGCACGGCCATGCCCATGATCTGGCCGCGCTGCGCCGGCTGCCGGGCCGCAAGTTTCTGATGACGAACGCGCCGCGCCGCTATGCCGAGCGCGTGCTGGCGGCCGTGGGCCTGGGCGGCGTCTTCGAGGGGCTGGTCTGCGTCGAGGACATGGCCTGCTTCGGCCAGTCGCGGCCCAAGCCGGATGCGCGCATGTTCCGCATCGTGCTGGCCAGGCTGGGGCTGCGGCCGGCGCAGTGCGTGCTCGTCGAGGACACGCTGGTCCACCAGAAGACCGCCCACGGCCTGGGCATGGCCACGGTCTGGATGCAGCGCTGGCTGCGCCGGGCGGGCGCGGCGCGGCTGCACCGGCGGCCGGCCTATGTGAGCCGGCGGGTCGGTTCGCTGGCGGCGCTGGCCCGTTCTCCCCATTTCTGAAGGAAGACGCGGATGGCCGAGGGGGTATCCTCGGCCGAGAATCCCAACTCCGCGCTTTTGAAGAGTCCCGCTGAAGGCATGACCCCGTTCTCGGTCCTGATCGTCGAAGACCAAGCCCGCTTCCGGGAGGCCTTCACCCACGCCCTGGGCAGCGTGCCCGACATCGAACTGCTCGGCATCGCGCCCGACCTGCCCCAGGGCCGGCGCATGTTCGACCAGCTCCAGCCCGACGTGCTGCTCGTCGACCTGGACCTGCCCGGCGGCAGCGGCATCGAGCTGATCCGCCACGCGGCGCAGACGCGCCCGCAGTGCGAGGTCATGGTCATCTCCGTGTTCGGCGACGAGCAGCATGTCGTCGCCAGCATCGAGGCCGGCGCCACCGGCTATCTGCTGAAGGACAGCCTCGCGCTGGACCTGCCCGGCCAGCTGCGCTCGCTGCGCGCCGGCGGCAGCCCGATCAGCCCCGTCATCGCGCGCCGCCTGCTGGTGCGGCTGGCGCCCGGCGCGCAGGGCGCCACCGGCCCGTCGCCCGAGGCCATGGCCGCGACGATGGCCGACGAGGAAGTCGTCGCGCTGTCCGAGCAGGAGTCGCGCGTGCTGCACCTGGCGGCCAAGGGCTTCACCTTCGACGAGATCGCACAGTTCATGCACGTGTCGCCGCACACGGTGATGACCTATGTGAAGCGCGTCTACCGCAAGCTGCATGTGCGCTCCAAGGTGGAAGCCATCTACGAGGCGCGGCGCCTCGGCTGGCTGAGGGACTAGCATCCCGGCCATGGACGCCGACCTGCCCGCCACCGCCAGCCCCAGCCCCGGCCCCGCTGCCAGGAAGCGCCCCAAGCCCGGCGAGCGCCGCACGCAGATCCTGCAGGTGCTGGCCGGCATGCTGGAGCAGCCCGGCGCCGACCGCATCACGACGGCCGCGCTGGCGGCGAAGCTGGACGTCAGCGAGGCGGCGCTCTACCGCCACTTCGCCAGCAAGGCGCAGATGTTCGAGGCGCTGATCGACTTCATCGAGACCAGCGTCTTCGGCCTCGTCAACCAGATCGTCGACAACCCGCATCCGCTGCCGCCGCCGGGCAAGGCCGCGCGCATTACCAGCGTCATGCTGCAGTTCGGCGAGAAGAACCCCGGCATGACGCGGCTCATGGTCGGCGACGCGCTGGTCTACGAGAACGAGCGGCTGGTGGCCCGCATGAACCAGTTCTTCGACCGCATCGAGTCCTCGCTGCGCCAGGCGCTGCGCGCCGCCGCCGAGGCCCAGGGCTCGCTGACGCCGACCGTGCAGGCCAATGCCCAGGCCTCGGTCTGGGTCAGCTTCATCATCGGCCGCCTGCAGCGCTATGCCCGCTCGGGCTTCAAGCGCCTGCCGACCGAGCAGCTCGAAGCCTCGCTAAGGGCGCTGGCGCAGTAGCTGCGTGGCAGGGGGCGGGGCCGTGAAGCTTGCGTGAAGTGACCGCCACCTAAACTGCGCGGATGTCTGCCGCGCTTGAATCCCTGATCGCCCGTGCCGAGGGCCTGCTGACCCGGCTGGAGGCCGTGCTGCCCCATGCCGCCACGCCGCCCGACTGGGCCGCGTCCACCGCCTTCCGCGCCCGCCGCCGCCACGGCGCGCTGTGCCTGGAGCCGGTGCGCTCGGTCAGTCGCATCCGTCTGGCCGACCTGCAGGAGGTCGAGCCGCAGAAGGAGAAGCTGCTGCGCAACACGGCCCAGTTCGTCGCCGGCCGGCCGGCCAACAACGTGCTGCTGACGGGCGCCAAGGGCACCGGCAAGAGCTCGCTGATCAAGGCCGTGCTGAACGAGTTCTCGGGCCGGGGCCTGCGCCTGATCGAGGTCGACAAGGCCGACCTCGTCGACCTGCCGGACCTCGTCGAGCAGGTCCAGGGCCGGCCGGAGCGCTTCGTCGTTTTCTGCGACGACCTGAGCTTCGACGAAGGCGAGGCCGGCTACAAGGCGCTGAAGAGCGTGCTCGACGGCTCGGTGGCCGCGGCGAGCGACAACGTGGCTGTCTACGCGACCAGCAACCGCCGCCACCTGCTGCCCGAGAAGATGGCGGACAACCTCGGCGGCACGCACGGCGAGCACGGCGAGATCCATCCGGGCGAGGCGGTGGAGGAAAAGATCTCGCTGTCCGAGCGCTTCGGCCTGTGGATCAGCTTCTACCCCTTCAGCCAGAACGAATACCTGGCCATCGTCGCGCAATGGCTGCGCCATTTCGGGCTGGACGACGCGGCCATCGCGGCGGCGCGCCAGCCGGCGCTGATCTGGGCGCTGGAGCGCGGTTCGCGCTCGGGCCGCGTGGCCTTCCAGTTCGCGCGCGACCTGGCGGGGCGCACGGAATGAGCAGTCAACGCCCCCTCACCGAGGTCGCCGTCGGCGTGCTCATCGCGCCGGACGGCCAGTTCCTGCTGACCACGCGACCCGAGGGCAAGGTCTACGCCGGCTACTGGGAGTTCCCGGGCGGCAAGGTCGAGGCCGGCGAAAGCGTCGAGCAGGCGCTGGCGCGCGAACTGCGCGAGGAAATCGGCATCGAGATCGGCCAGGCCCACCCGTGGAAGACCGAGATCTTCGACTACCCCCACGCGCTGGTGCGGCTGAACTTCTGCAAGGTCTTCGACTGGCAGGGCGAGTTCCAGATGCTGGAAGGCCAGCGGATGGCCTGGGCCGGGCTGCCGGTGCGGGTCCAGCCCGTGCTGCCGGGCACCATCCCCGTGCTGAAGTGGTTTGCCGAGGAGCGCCACCATGCCGGCCCGACTCACCTAGACTGAAACCATGAGCAACTGGTTGGACGAAGTGAAGTGGGACGACAAGGGCCTGGTGCCTGTCATCGCCCAGGAGCAGGGCACGGGCGACGTGCTGATGTTCGCGTGGATGAACCGCGAGGCGCTGGCGCTGACGGCGGAGCGCGGCCAGGCGGTCTACTTCAGCCGTTCGCGCAACAAGCTCTGGCACAAGGGCGAGGAGAGCGGGCATTTCCAGCAGGTGCACGCCATCCGCATGGACTGCGACAACGACGTCGTGCTGCTGACCGTCACCCAGCTCGGGCACGAGCCCGATGAACCTGGGATAGCCTGCCACACCGGCCGCCACAGCTGTTTCTTCCAGAAGCTGGAGAACGGCGTCTGGAGCGCCGTCGAGCCGGTGCTGAAGGACCCGAAGAAGATTTATGACTGACGACATCCTCTCCCGCATCGGCGCCGTCATCGAGTCCCGCAAGGGCGCCGACCCCGCCACCAGCTACGTCGCCAAGCTCTTCGACAAGGGCCTGGACAGCATCCTGAAGAAGGTCGGCGAGGAAGCCACCGAGACCGTCATGGCCGCCAAGGATGGCGATCCGCAGAAGCTTGTCTACGAGGTGGCCGACCTGTGGTTCCACAGCATGGTGGCGCTGGCCCACTTCGGCCTCAAGCCCGAGGACGTACTTAGGGAACTCGCGCGTCGCGAAGGGCTGTCGGGCCTGGAAGAATTCGCGGCCCGCAACACCCCAGGGAGGAAAAACCCATGAGCGACAACCCGAGCCCCGCGACCCTCGACGCTGCCGTGCCCGCACAGAAGCTGGAAAGCCTCAAGCAGCTGACGATGGTCACCTACATCCTCTACGCGCTGAGCACGTTCACCGGCTTCACCGGCATCGTCGCGATCATCATCAACTACATCAAGCGCGAGGACACGGCCGGCACGATCTACGCCAGCCACTTCACCTGGCAGATCCGCACCTTCTGGTGGAGCCTGGTGTGGGCGGTCCTGGGCTTCGCCACGATGATCGTCGGCGTGGGCTTCCTGATCCTCGCCATCGACGGGATCTGGGTGCTCTACCGCATCGTCAAGGGCTTCCTGAACTGGAACGACGGCAAACCCATGTCGGTCTGAAGCGAGGCCCGCGATGAGTCACGACCCCAGCTGCATCTTCTGCAAGATCGTTGCCGGCCAGATCCCGAGCCGGAAGGCCTACGAGGACGAAGACGTCCTGGCCTTCCACGACATCCACCCCTGGGCGCCCGTCCACGTCCTCATCATCCCCAAGCGCCACATCGCGTCGATGGCCGACGTGACCGAGGCCGAGGCGGCCCTGCTGGGCAAGATGACGGCACTCGGCACCCAGCTGATGAAGGAGCTGGGCGTGAGCAACGGCTTCCGCCACGTCATCAACACCGGCCCGGACGGCGGCCAGGAGGTGTACCACCTGCATCTGCATGTGATGGGCGGGCCGAGGCCGTGGTTGAAGGGCTGAGCCGGCACCGAGCGCAGTGCCTGCGCACTGCGTGACGCCCGGCGAAGGCCCGACTCCCTGCAGGGAGTCGGGCATGAGGCACCTGTCACCTAGAATTTGAGCCAGTCCTCAAGGAGTAAGCATCATGGGTTCATTCAGCATCTGGCACTGGCTGATCGTCCTCGTCGTCGTCATCGCGATCTTCGGCACCAAGAAGCTGCGCAACGTCGGTTCCGACCTCGGCGCCGCGGTCAAGGGCTTCAAGGACGGCATGAAGGACGGTGCCGCCGATGCGCCGGCCGCGCCGACCCAGCAGGTCACGGCCGGCAAGGCCCACGACCCCAACACGGTCGACGTCGACGCCAAGACCAAGTCCTGAGCCCGACGAGTGCTTGACTTCGGCTTCGACAAGCTCGCGCTGATCGGCGCGGTGGCCTTGATCGTCATCGGCCCCGAGAAGCTGCCGCGCGTCGCCCGCACGGTGGGCACCCTGCTCGGCAAGGCGCAGCGCTATGTGGCCGACGTGAAGGCCGAGGTCAACCGCTCCATCGAGCTGGAGGAGCTTCAGAAGATGAAGTCCCAGTTCGAGACGGCGGCGCGCGACGTCGAGCAGAGCGTGCGCCAGGAGGTCGACTCGGCCACCCAGGTCTTCGACCAGACCTGGCGCGATGTGACCGGGGAGGGCTCGTCCTACGAGGCCGCCTCGGCCATCGCGCCGCCGCCGCCCGAGTACCGCCACCCGAAGAAGAACTGGAGGCTCAAGCGCGGCGCGACGCCGCTGTGGTTCAAGCAGCAGGCCGGCGTGCGCCGCCACACCCAGTCCGGCGCCGCGCGCGTCGCGCGCTTTAGGCCGCCCGGCCTGCGGAAATGAGCTCCTCCTTCCAGAAACCCGACCACGACGAACTGGCCGGCACCGAGCAGCCCTTCGTCGCCCACCTGATGGAGCTGCGCGACCGGCTGCTGCGCGCCATCCTGGCCATCGGCATCTGCTTCGGCATCCTGGTCATCTACCCCGGCCCCGGCCCGCTCTACGACCTGCTGGCCGCGCCGCTGGTGTCGCATCTGCCGGTCGGCACCAAGCTGATCGCCACCAATGTCATCGCGCCCTTCTTCGTGCCGCTGAAGATCACGCTGCTGGCCGGCTTCCTGCTGGCCCTGCCGGTGGTGCTCTACCAGGCCTGGGCCTTCGTCGCGCCGGGCCTGTATTCGCACGAGAAGCGCCTCGTGCTGCCGCTGGTCGTGTCGAGCACGCTGCTGTTCTTCGCCGGCGTGGCCTTCTGCTATTTCTTCGTCTTCGGCCAGGTCTTCAAGTTCATCCAGAACTTCGCGCCCAAGAGCATCACGGCGGCGCCGGACATCGAGGCCTACCTGGGCTTCGTGATGAATATGTTCATCGCCTTCGGCGCGGCCTTCGAGGTGCCGGTCATCGTCGTCGTGCTGGCGCGCATCGGCGTCGTGTCGGTGGACAAGTTGCGCGAATGGCGCGGCTACTTCATCGTCGTGGCCTTCATCGTCGCCGCCGTCATCACGCCGCCCGACATCGTCTCGCAGCTCGCGCTGGCCATCCCGATGTGCCTGCTCTACGAGCTGGGCCTGCTGGCGGCCGGCTACTTCATCCGCAGCACCAAGGCGCCCGAGGACGAGCCGCCCGCGGCCTAGTCGTCCTCGGCCTGCCGCTGCGGCCTGGGCCGCTGGGCGACGGCGAGCTGGAAGCTCATGGCCTTGCCGGCGCGCTGCACGGCCACCTCGACCTTGCTCTCGGGCTTCAGCGCCGCGACGCTGGCCAGCAGCTCGGCCGGCGTCGCCACCGTGTGAGCGCCGATGCGAGTCAGCACGTCGCCGGGCCTGATGCCCGCGAGCGCCGCCGGCGCCTCGGCCACGACGCCACCGATCAGCACGCCCTTGGCGTCCGTGCCGAGCTTGAGCGCCTCGGCCAGCTCGGGCGTCAGCTCGCGCGTCTGCACGCCGATCCAGCCGCGCGCGACGACGCCGTCCTTCAGCAGCGCCGCGGCCACCTGGCGCGCCACGTCGACGGGAATGGCGAAGCCGATGCCCAGCGAGCCGCCGCTGCGCGAGAAGATGGCCGTGTTGATGCCGACGAGCCGGCCGTCGGCGTCCACCAGCGCGCCGCCCGAATTGCCCGGGTTGATGGCCGCGTCGGTCTGGATGAAGTTCTCGAAGGTGTTGATGCCGAGCTGGCTGCGGCCCAGCGCCGACACGATGCCCGAGGTCACGGTCTGGCCGACGTTGAAGGGGTTGCCGATGGCCAGCACCGCGTCGCCCACGGCCAGGCTGGCCGCGTCGCCGAGCGGGATGGTCGGCAGATTGGGCAGCGCGATCTTCAGCACGGCCACGTCCGTCTCGGGGTCGGTGCCGACGAGGGTGGCCTGGGCCTGGCGGCCGTCGCTGAGCTGGACCTCGATGTCGGAGGCGCCCTCGACGACATGGTTGTTCGTCAGCAGCACGCCGTCGGCCGAGATGATGACGCCCGAGCCCAGGCCCAGCTGCGGGCCGCCGCGCGGGCGCGAGCCGAAGGGAAAGCCCGGGAAGCCGAACAGCGGCTCGCGCGCGCGGCCGGCCGCCCGCGGCGGCGCCTTGCTGGCCGTGATGCTGACGACGGCGGGCGACGCGATGCGCGCGGCCTGGGAGAAGCCGGCCCGCACGACCGACGCGGCCGGAGCCGGCGGCAGCGCGATCTGGCGTGCAGTGGCGGCGATCGCCGCGTCAGGTCTGCGGTCCTGGGCCAGCCATTGCGGCTTCAGCGTCGCGACGACGAAGAGGGCCGCCAGGGCGACCGTGACCGCCTGCGCGAAAATCAGCCAGAGCCGCTTCAACACCCCAATTCCTTCTCAAGCCATGACCGATCGCGCCGCGCTGGAGCTCCGCCTCAACGAGTTGCTGGAGCCTGGGCGCTTCAAGGATTATGGGCCGAACGGTCTGCAGGTCGAGGGCCGCGCCGAGGTCCGCCATCTGGTCTGCGGGGTCACGGCCAGCCTGGCGCTGATCGACGCCGCCATCGCGGCCCGGGCCGACGCCATCCTCGTGCACCACGGCCTGTTCTGGCGCGGCCACGACGGCCGCGTCACCGGCTGGATGAAGCAGCGCCTGGCGCGGCTGCTGGCCCATGACATCAACCTCTTGGCCTACCACCTGCCGCTGGACGCCCACCCGACGCTGGGCAACAACGCCCAGCTCGGCGCGCGCTTCGGCTGGACCGCGGACCGGCGCTTCGGCGAGCAGGACCTGGGCTTCAGCGCCGCGATCGAGCCCACCGAACTGCCGGCGCTGACCGCCCGGCTGCGCGACGTGCTGGGCCGCGACGTGACCGCCGTGCCCGGCGACGGCCGGCCGCTGCGCCGCGTCGCCTGGTGCACGGGCGGCGCCCAGGGCTATTTCGAATCGGCCATCGCAGCCGGCGCCGATGTCTTCGTCACCGGCGAGATCTCCGAGCCCCAGGCCCACTACGCCCGCGAGACCGGCGTCGCCTTCGTCGCGGCCGGCCACCACGCGACCGAGCGCTACGGCGTGCAGGGCCTGAGCGCCCGGGTCGCGCAGGACCTGGGCCTGAGCTGGCAGTTCATCGACGTGGACAACCCGGCTTAGGCGGCGTTTGCGAGCGCGTAGGCGATGGCCGCGCGCACGGCGGTGACCTGGGCCGCCAGGCACTGCTGGGGCGTCGTGCGGGCGCTGTCCGGGTAGACCTCGGTCGTCGTGCTGAAGCGCGCACCCGTGATGGCGGCGCACAGGCCGCGACGGCCGACCTCGAAGCTGATGACGCCGTGCTGCTGCAGCGGGCATTCGATGATCTGGCCGTTGGCGTCGGGCTCCGCGATATGGGTCACGCGAGCCACCGCATCGATGACGGCGCGCTGGAAGCCGGGCTGCGGCCGGTCCACGTCGTCGACCAGGTAGAAGCCGTCGGGCACGGTGTCGGGCGTGAAGGCCTCGCCGTCGCGCGCCGCCAGCGCCGGGCGGAACTCCGACTCGTCCGAGTCCGTCGTCTCATGCAGGTCGATGTGCATCAGCACCCGGCCGCGCAGCGGCGCCAGCAGGGCCACCAGCGCGGCCGATTCGCCGGCGGAGCTGGCGTCGCGGAAGTTGCGGTTGGGGTCGAGCGCGGCCGGGTTCCAGCGCTGCACGCGCTCGTAGGCCCAGGGGCTGATGCAGGGCACGACCAGCAGGTTGGCACGGCCGGCCTGCTCCAGCCCGTGGTCGCGGACGAACTGTAAAGCGCCATGCACGCCGCTGGTCTCGTAGCCGTGCACGCCGCCGGTCACGACCAGCGTCGGCAGATCGTCGCGCCAGCCGCGGCTGCGGATGGCGCGCAGCGGGAAGCGCTCGCCGTCGTAGTCCAGCGCGCCGTAGTCGAAGACGTCGAAGTCCTGCCGCAGCGGCTCGATCGCGGCGAGTACGTCCTGGGCATGGCTGCGCTGCCGGGTCTGGCGGGCGTGCCAGGTGGCGATTTCGGCGGCGCCCCAGGCCTGGCCGGGCGTGCCGATGGGATAAGGGGTGTGGTCTTGGTTCATGGCGGCCGCAGTCTGCCAGCGAAGCGGCCGGGTGATGAAAGAATGCCGCATGACCCCGGAACATTCGCCAGGCCTGCCCCTGGCCGTCACGATGGGCGATGCCTGCGGCATCGGCCCCGAGATCATTGCCAGCCTGTGGCGGCGCGAGGTCCCGCGCGATGCCGTCGTCGTGGGCGACGTGGCCGTGCTGAGGCGGGCCGTCGCGGCGATCGGCGGTGGCCTCGCAGTAGCCGAGTTGCAGGGTCTGGACGAACTGGACCGCGTGCCGCCGCGCTGCCTGCCGGTCTGGCAGCCTGCGGGGCTGCCGGCCGGCCTCGTCGATGCGCCGCTGGGTCGCGTCGATGCGCGCGCCGGTGCGGCCGCGGCCCGCTGCATCGAGGCGGCCGTGGCTGAGATTCAGGCCGGCCGGGCGCGGGCCCTCGTCACGGCGCCCATCCACAAGGAGGCGCTGCACGCGGCCGGCTCGCCCTACCCGGGTCACACCGAGATGCTGCAGGCCCTGGCCGGCGGGGTGCCGGTGCGCATGATGCTGGCCAACGAGGAACTGCGCACGGTGCTGGTCACGATCCACTGCTCGCTGCGCGACGCGATCACGCGCGTCACGCGCGAGGCCGTGCTGGAGACGCTGCACATCACCGGCGCGGCGCTGCGGCGCATGGGGCTGCAGGCGCCGCGCATCGCGGTGGCCGGGCTGAACCCGCATGCCGGCGAGGGCGGCCTGTTCGGCGACGAGGAGATCCGGCACATCGCGCCCGCCATCGCCGACGCGCGCGCGGCCGGCTGGGAGGCCAGCGGCCCCTATGCGCCCGACACGGTCTTCATGCGCGCCCGCCGCGGCGAGTTCGATGTCGTCGTCGCGATGACGCACGACCACGGGCTGATCCCGGTGAAGTATCTGGGCGTGGAGCAGGGCGTGAACGTGACGCTGGGCCTGCCCTTCGTGCGCACCAGCCCCGACCACGGCACCGCCTTCGACATCGCCGGGCGCGGCATCGCCGACCCGGCCAGCTTGGGCGCGGCGCTGGCGATGGCGCGGCGGCTCACCCCCTGAGCGCCGCCAGCTGCGCCCGCGTGCGCGCGGTGGCGCGCTCCAGCAGATAGGCCTGCTCGTAGGCCCGCATGCGGCCGGCCTCGCAGAGCTTCCTCAGCATGCGCGCCGTCATCGTCACCGTCTCCTGGTGGCGGCTGCCGTGCGTGAAGATGAAGAAGCTGCGCCCGGCGCTGACATGGGCCAGGCGCATCTTCTGCCACTCGCTGCCCGTGTGCATCTGATAGGCGAAGCCGAGCTGCATGTTGTCCATCAGCAGCGCGCCGCTGCTGGGCTCGGGTGCGCTCTCGGCGGCGGGCAGGCCATCGATGGAGATGTCCACCGCTTCCAGCGGCGCCGCGGCCTCGTCGTTGCCCGACAGGTCCAGGTCGAGTTCGCCGTTCCAGTCGACGCTGGCGTCCTCGACCAGGCCCAGGCTCTTGGCCTCGTTCGGCGTCAGGCGCTGGCTGGCATCGAGGTCGCCGGGGGCGGTCTCGCCGGCCATGGGCTTGCCGAGGTCGGCCTCGGCCGGCGGCGGCACGCCGAAGATCTGGTCGAGCTGCCTGACCAGCAGATTGGTGTCGAGGGCGCTGGGCGCGGCGCCCTTCAGCGATTCGGCGTGGGCCGGCAGCAGCGCACCGAAGAAGTCCTTGCGCGGCGCATCCGGCCAGCGGATCAGGTCCATGCCCTCGTTGAGGGTGCGCATCAGATTGGGCAGCTCGCGCAGGAAGTCGGCGCGCGCCGCCGTGCCGCCCTTGGGCTGCACGCTCATGACCAGGCTGCGGCCGAGTTGGCGCAGCCGCAGCGCGCGCTCGGGGGCGCCTTCGCGCGAGGCCAGCACGATGGCCTGGCTCCAGACCTGGGCCAGGAAGCTGCGCAGGAAGTCCTGCATCGGCACCTTGGCCAGGGCCTGCTGCAGTTGCAGCGCATAGCGCTGCTGCAGGCGCAGGTCGGTCTCGCGGCGCTCGACGACGGCGGCTGCGTCGCCGGCGGCCTTCAGCGTCGCGCGGGTCTGCTCGGCGATGAAGGCTTCGAGGGCGTCCAGCTTGGCCGTGTAGACGTCCATGCGGTCGAAGTCGCCCTGGGCCACGTCCTGCACGAGGTCGCGCACATGGGCCAGGAAGGAGCGGCCCGGGTCGTCGCTGAAATCGTCGAAGGCGCAGGCCAGCGAGGCCATGCGGTTGACGAACTGGCGCACCGGGTGGCGGCGCGACGAGAAGAAGGTTTCGTCGCCCAGGGCCACGCGCAGCACCGGCAGCTGCAGCCGGGCCAGCAGGCGCGCCATCTGCGGCGGTACCTTGGGGTCGGACAGGATCTGGTCGAACAGGCCCGCGACGACGTCGATGACCATGTGGTCCAGCCGGCCTGTCGCGGCCTGGCGCAGCTCGTCGCGGTGCTGGTGGATCAGGTTGGCCGGCAGCGGCAACTGGCCCCAGGCGCTGGGCGAGTCGCCGCCGAGCGTGTCCAGGCCCATGCGGCCGGACTGGCCATGGCTGTCGTAGCCGGCCTCGTAGGCGGCCGGCGCCTGCGCGAGCTGGCGCAGCAGGTCCATCATCTGCGGGTCGACGCGGCCGATGCCGCCGCCCCGGCCGAAGCCGCCGCTGCGGCCCAGGCCGCCATGGCCCGAGCCGCCGTAGCCGCCGGCCCGCGTCGACACGCCGCCATGGCCGGAGTCGAGCTCGCCCGGCTGCGTGGAAGGGCCCAGGCCGCCGTAGCGCGACACGCCGCCATCCGGTGTCGCGCGCACGCGCAAGTCCTGCGGGCGCAGGCCGCGCGAGCGCAGCAGCTCGGCGATGTCGGCATAGCAGGCGCGCATTTCCTGGGCCAGCGCGCGGGTCAGCTCGTCGGTCAGCGTCTGGCGGGTCTGCGGGTCGTCGGTGATGGACTGCACCGCGTCGAGCAGGGCCTGGCCGATCAGTTCGGGCCGCAGCGGGTTGCGCTCGCCGACCTGGATGCCCGAGACGTAGGACTCGACCTCGCGCAGCTCCCATTCGCTGTGATGGCCGATGGCCAGGCCGATGCGGTCGGCCGCGACGAGGTTGTTGACCTGGTCGTCGTCCATCAGCGAGAGCTCGCCCCAGGCCGTCTTCTTCGCGCCGCTCTGCACGGGCCTGGTGTCGGCCTGCTCGGCCGCGACCTGCCTGCGCAGCCCCTGCACGAAGCGTTGCGAAAAGATGCCCTGCTGCTGGCGGAACACGAACTGCGCCGCCAGCAGCGCATCGCGGCGTTTGATCTGCCCGGCCGACAGCGCCGACAGGCCCAGGCCTTCCGCGCAGCGCTCGGCCGCCTGCTCACCCGCAAGGCGGATGCGGGTCAGCGAGGCTTCGAGATGCGGATTCAGGCGTATTTCGGGCGCGTTCATCAACAAGGGCCGCGGGCGTCACCGAAAGTATCGCGCGAGCAACAAGTCCGGGTTTCCAGCAGGTTGCCAACTTCGTGGCAGAAAAAAGCCCGGTAACCATTACTTACCGGGCATTTCTGAGGACAGGGGACTCAGCGCTTGAGCGAATCGCGGATCTCGCGCAGCAGCTGGATGTCTTCGGGCGTCGGGGGCGGCTCGGCCGGCGCGGGCGCGGCCTCGGGCTCGCGCTTGAGGCGGTTGATCTGCTTGATCATCAGGAAGATCACGAGGGCCAGGATGATGAAGTTCAGCGACACGGTGATGAAGCTGCCGTAGGCCAGCACGGCGCCGGCCTTCTTGGCCTCGGCCAGCGTCTGGGCCGTCTGGCCGGCCAGCGGCACGAAGTAGTTGCTGAAGTCCAGCCCGCCGAAGATCTTGCTGACGACCGGCATGATGACGTCGCCCACCAGCGAGTCGACGATCTTGCCGAAGGCGCCGCCGATGATCACGCCGACCGCGAGGTCGACGACATTGCCTTTGACGGCGAACTCCTTGAATTCGGAAAAGAAACTCATCCGGGGCTCCTTTGGGATCGTTTGGGGGGAGAGAAGGGCGCCGATATTGTCGGCAAGGGTGGGAGTGTAGAAGGCGGGTAAACCTGCGGTCCCTGGCCGGTCCGGCATGGCCGGGGCGCGAAGCGGCGTCCGTTAGAATTCTCGGCTGCCCCTGATCAGAAGTCTCGGATTCGAAGTCTCTTTAGAGGACCCTCATGAGTGACCAGCAAGTGGACCAAGGCAAACGCACATGGCTGATCGCGACCGGTGTGACCGGCGCCGTCGGCGGTGTCGCGACTGCCGTGCCCTTCGTCAGCACCTTCGCGCCCAGTGAGCGTGCCAAGGCGGCCGGCGCCCCGGTCGAGGTGGACATCGGCGCCATCAAGCCCGGCGAGAAGCTGACCGTCGAGTGGCGCGGCAAGCCGGTCTGGATCGTGCGCCGCACGCCCGAGCAGATCGAGGCCCTGAAGAAGAACGACATCCAGCTGGCCGACCCGAATTCCGAGCGCAAGGCCTACCCCATCCCCGACTATGCGAAGAACGAGGGCCGCTCGATCAAGCCCGAGTACCTCGTCGTCGTCGGCATCTGCTCGCATCTGGGCTGCTCGCCCAGCGACAAATTCGCCGCCGGTCCCCAGCCCTCGCTGCCGGACGACTGGAACGGCGGCTTCCTCTGCCCCTGCCACGGCTCGACCTTCGACATGGCCGGCCGCGTCTTCAAGAACAAGCCGGCGCCCGACAACCTCGAAGTGCCGCCCCACATGTACCTGACCGACAGCCGCCTGCTGATCGGCGAGGACAAGAAGGCCTGACCAGAACAAAACGGGACGACGAGACATGGCTGAATTCAAGGAAGCTCCCGCAGGCGCCTCGATGGGCGTGAAGACCGTGACCTGGCTGGAGAACCGGTTCCCGACCGCGTTCGACGCCTACAAGGTCCACATGTCGGAGTATTACGCGCCGAAGAACTTCAACTGGTGGTACATCTTCGGCTCGCTGGCGCTGCTGGTGCTGGTGATCCAGATCGTCACCGGCATCTTCCTGGTGATGCACTACAAGCCGGACGCGGGCCTGGCCTTCGCGTCGGTCGAGTACATCATGCGCGACGTGCCCTGGGGCTGGTTGATCCGCTATATGCACAGCACGGGCGCCTCGGCCTTCTTCGTGGTCGTCTACCTGCACATGTTCCGCGGCCTGATCTATGGCAGCTACCGCAAGCCGCGCGAGCTGGTCTGGATCTTCGGCTGCGCGATCTTCCTGTGCCTGATGGCCGAGGCCTTCATGGGCTATCTGCTGCCCTGGGGCCAGATGTCCTACTGGGGCGCCCAGGTCATCGTGAACCTGTTCGCCGCCGTGCCCTTCGTCGGCCCGGACCTGGCGCTGATGATCCGCGGCGACTACGTCGTCGGCGATGCGACGCTGAACCGCTTCTTCAGCTTCCACGTCATCGCGGTGCCGCTGGTGCTGCTGGGCCTGGTGGTGGCCCACCTGCTGGCCCTCCACGACGTCGGCTCCAACAACCCCGACGGCGTCGAGATCAAGAAAGGCCCCAAGGACGCGAACGGCAAGCCGCTGGACGGCGTGCCCTTCCACCCGTTCTACACGGTGCACGACATCTACGGCGTCTGCCTGTTCCTGATGGTGTTCACCGCCATCCTCTTCTTCGCGCCCGAGTTCGGTGGCTATTTCCTGGAGTACAACAACTTCATCCCGGCCGACCCGCTGAAGACGCCGCCTCACATCGCGCCGGTCTGGTACTTCACGCCCTACTACTCGATGCTGCGCGCGACGACCGACGTGATGGTCAACGTGCTCGTGGGCGTCGTCGGCATCGCGGCCGTCGTGAGCTTCCTGAAGGGCAGATTCGGCGGCGCGGCGAAGGTGGCGCTGCTGGTGGCTGCGGTCGCGCTGATCTTTCTGCTCAAGGTCTTCGACGCCAAGTTCTGGGGCGTCGTCGTCATGGGCGGCGCCGTCATCATCCTGTTCTTCCTGCCCTGGCTGGATCACAGCCCGGTCAAGTCCATCCGCTACCGGCCCGACTGGCACAAATACGTCTACGCCGTCTTCGTGGTGTTCTTCCTCGTGCTCGGCTATCTCGGCATCCAGCCGCCGAGCGACATGGGCACGCTGGTGGCCCAGGCCGGCACGCTGTTCTATTTCGGCTTCTTCCTGCTGATGCCCTGGTGGAGCCGCCTCGGGACGCCCAAGCCGGTGCCCGACCGCGTGACCTTCCATGCCCATTGAGCCGCGGAGCAGAACATCCATGAAAAAGCTGATCGCCCTGCTGCTGGCCTCCCTGAGCCTTGCCGGCGCCGTCCAGGCCAATACCGGTGGCATGGAGTGGGACAAGTTCCCGAAGGAGAAGATGTCGGACATGGCCGCGCTGCAGACCGGCGCCAAGCTGTTCGTCAACTACTGCCTGAACTGCCATTCCGCCGCCTACATGCGCTACAACCGCATGCGCGACATCGGCCTGACGGAAGTCGAGATCAAGAACAACCTGCTGTTCGCCGCCGACAAGGTCGGCGAGACCATGAAGGTCAGCCTCGATCCCAGGGAAGCCAAGGCCTGGTTTGGCGCCAACCCGCCGGACCTGTCCGTCATCGCCCGCTCGCGTGCCGACGGCGCCAAGGGCTCGGGTGCAGACTACCTCTACACCTATATGCGGAGCTTCTACCGCGACGACACCAAGGCCACCGGCTGGAACAACCTGGCCTTCCCGAGCGTCGCGATGCCGCATGTGATGTGGGAATTGCAGGGCCAGCGCGCCGCCAGGTTCGAGGAAGCCGCCGACCCGCACGACCATGAAAAGAAGGTCCATGTCTTCGCCGGCTACGAGCAGCTGACGCCCGGCAAGCTGACCGAGCACCAGTACGACGAGGCGGTGGCCGACCTCGTCGCCTATCTGCAGTGGATGGGTGAGCCGGCCCAGGGCCAGCGCTTCCAGCTGGGCGTGGTCGTGCTGATCTTCCTCGGCCTCCTGACCGTATTTGCGTGGCGGCTGAACGCCTCGTTCTGGAAGGACGTGAAGTAAGCACCGTCCTTCCCGGCACCGCCTCAGGCGGCGCCGAACCACGCAGTGGGGCGCGCCTCGGCCACCCACTGCGTTTGCTTTTTCAGCGCGGCAGCCGTCGCGCGTTTTGATTGACTGACCCCTCGGGAGCCCAAGCCATGATGGTCCTCTACTCTGGAACCACCGACCCCTACTCGCACCGCTGCCGTTTCGTGCTGTTCGAGAAAGGCATGGACTTCGAGATCCGCGACGTTGACCTGTTCGCGAAGCCTGA